>WNFJ01549096.1_pt1 | contig 92532 bp, 68 predicted proteins | sample 5400461 | NCBI WGS metagenome assembly WNFJ01 (sample SAMN13153349, study PRJNA577476) | soil metagenome | isolation source: 115 cm saprolite on Douglas fir-dominated hillslope | place: USA:California | collected 2013-09-17
AGAAACGCCACGTGGTCTACGACAGCGGCCACAACATCCCCAGGGTCGAACTCATCCGAGAAACTCTCGACTGGCTCGATCGCTATCTGGGACCGGTGAGGTAAGGAACCCACGCCACGGTCCTGGTTTGAGCGCGCCGAACCTGCTGGCTTTGACCGACACTCTCCACGGCGTCTGCTGTTCAAGGCAGACTTCAGCCCTGCCAGCCTCTGCATGTCTCTGCGAGTTTCCGTCGCTCTACGGCATGATTCTAAAAGTCCTGGTTTGTCGGGCGTTCGGAAGTTGAGGCCGGACCAACAATCTCGATGGATTCCGAATGAGAGAGTCGGCTTCGATCCGCTGATGCACGTTACAACCGCCACTTGGCCGTATCACGCCCAAACCACCGAGGTTGTACCCCAGCGGGACGTCCAGATCCATCGATGAAATGGCCAGGGTCTTTCAAACTGACCCACTACCGGTTTTGGAAGGCTTTTTCTGCTCTGAAAACACTGAGACCGACCTCTTGGGCGGTCTCGCATCCTGCTCCCGAAGAAGTAGGGGGATAATTTCATCTCCAGTGTACGCAAGGGACAGGTTCTTGACAAAGGGTAAGTCAGTTCGCTGACGCTTCCTGCCTTTAATTCGCAATTCGCGATTCGCGAATGTAGAATGGAGTTATGCTAAAGCCGCAAGACGTCTACGTGACCTTGAAAATCGTCGCGGCCAAGTCGCGCCGCGCCCCATATTCCCAATTGGCAGCGGAGTTGGTGATGAGCCCCTCTGAGGTACATGCCTCAGTCAAGCGCGCCCAAGCCGCCCACTTGCTCCACGGACCAAAATTGGACAATCGCCCGAACCTTACGGCGCTCGAAGAATTTCTCGCCCACGGTCTCAAGTACGTTTTCCCGCCGGAACGCGGAGAACTCACGCGTGGCGTCCGCACCTCTTACGCTGCCGAGCCCCTCCGCAGCCTGATTGCACAAGGTAATGAACCAGCTCCCGTCTGGCCGTATGAGCAAGGTAAACATCGAGGCATGGCTTTTGAACCGTTATATAGGACCGCGCCCATTGCAGCTTTGCGCGACCCAATATTTTACGAATACCTGGCCTTAGCGGATGCCCTTCGGGATGGTCGCATGCGTGAACGAAAGCTCGCTGAAGAACAGTTGCGCCGGCGGCTCCGAGAAGCAAATGAACGACTCGAATCGTGAACAACTGATCGCCGCAGCGGAGCTTTTGCAGCCCTTGTTAGGAGATCTCGTGTTCGTCGGAGGGTGCGTGACGGGGCTTCTGATCACCGACGAGGCGGCCGCCGGGCCACGTGCCACTTTCGATGTCGATGCAATCGCCGCAATTACGTCCTACGCAGAGTACACGGAGTTCGGGGATCGTTTGCGAGCGTTAGGGTTTGAGGAAGACGCCCGTCGAACGATTCTCGATGTCATGCCACTGGATGAGAAGATCCTCGGATTTTCGAACCGCTGGTATCAGGCTGCGCTTGAGTCGTCCGTGACGCAACGACTTTCCACCGATTTCGACATCCGAATGGTCACGGCTCCCTTCTTCATCGCAACGAAACTCGAAGCTTTCCGAGGGCGCGGGAAAGGAGACTTTTTCGGAAGCCACGACCTGGAGGATTTGATATCCGTCGTTGATGGCCGAGAAACGGTGGTGGAAGAAATCAGGGCGGAGTCGGACGAGTTTCGCGCATACATTCGAGCTGAGGTGAAACGCCTCCTGACGGCCGAAGGCTTTCTCGATGCGCTGCCCGGGTATCTGCTCCCGGATGCGGTGAGTCAGTCAAGAATCGGTATCGTGATACAACGCATGAGAGAACTGGCTTCCGTCTGAGTCTACACTGGATTTATGACGCAACTCAGGCGCAAGAACCCGCCGAAGCCGCGCGGTCTGCGCCGCCGCAATACCATGGCGTTTCCCCGCGAGCTGCGCCGGGCGATCCCGGACCTGCACGCCGGGCGCGTCCTGGAACTCGATTCCATCAGCGGGCAGGCATCTAACACGCCCCTTTTCGGTCCGCTGGTGGAGTTGAAGCTCGTGGTGAAGGAAACTGGCAAGCTCACAGGCGAGTTCATCGTGCGGATGGGCTTGCAAGTGGACGCCGCGCGCAAGCTGGCCGCCACCCTGACCGAGTGGCGGATCAAGCTGGTCACAAAAGTTCAAAATATCCATCTCACTGAGGCGAATGGCCTTCCCCGCCCGGAACCCGAACTTCGCGTTGGCCGGATGCTATGTCTGGGTCGAATGAAAGCTCCCATGCAGCCCGCCAGCGGTGACGGCGATTTGAGAATCAGCGTCTCCCGGACTCGAATGTCGCGTTCAAGCGATTTACATTCAATAACTTGCACACACGCATGCACCCCCCGAAATCAGCGTCACCCGCGTCACCCCAGCAACGTTAGAATAGTCTTCGTGGAATACCAACGGCTCGGCAACACCGGTGTTTTCGTCTCCAAAATCTGCCTGGGCGCCATGACGTTCGGCGGCGCCGGTTCGATCTTTCAGGTGATCGGCGGCCTGCCTCAGCCGGACGTGGACACGCTGGTCGGCAATTCGCTCGACGCGGGCGTCAACTTCTTCGACACCGCTAATGTGTATTCGGCCGGTGAATCGGAGACCATGCTCGCGAAAGCGCTCGGCGCGCGCCGCAAGGATGTCGTCATCGCGTCGAAAGTCTTCGGCCGGATGGGCACGGGCGCGAACGAGGTCGGGCTGTCGCGGCTGCATATCATGCAGCAGGTGGACGCCAGCCTCCGGCGCATGAACACCGACTACATCGATCTGTACCAGATTCACGGATTCGACCCGTTGACGCCATTCGAGGAAACGCTGGGCGCGCTCACCGACCTGGTGCGCCAGGGCAAGGTCCGCTATATCGGCTGCTCGAATCTCGCCGCGTGGCACATCATGAAGGCGCTGGGAGTCTCGGCGCTCGAGCATCTGGAAAAATTCGTTGCGCTGCAAGCCTACTACTCGCTAGCCGGGCGCGACCTGGAGCGGGAGATCGTGCCCATGCTGCTGGATCAGAAAATGGGACTGCTGGTGTGGAGCCCGCTCGCGGGCGGCTTCCTCTCCGGCAAGTTCACGCGCGCGGGCGCCGCCGACAACGAATCGAGGCGCAGCAAATTTAGCTTTCCGCCGGTGAATCTGGACAAGGCGTACAACATTATTGAGGTGATGCAAACCGTCGCCGCGCGGCGCAACGCGACGGTGGCGCAGGTTGCGCTGGCTTGGCTGCTGCATCAGCCCTCGGTCACCAGCGTGATCATCGGAGCCAAGAAAACCAGCCAATTGACAGATAACCTGGGTGCGGTGGACCTGAAACTCGACGCCGAAGACTTGAAGCAACTGGACGAGGTGAGCCGGCTTGCGCCGGAGTATCCGGGCTGGATGTTCTCGACTCAGGGAGCGGACCGGAAGCCAGGTGAGGTGCGGGATTGGTCCAGGTACGCAGTTAAGTAGCGGGGTTCCGCCCGGCGTGGTGGAGTTCACCTATCGTATGTGATGTCCCCTCTCTTAACGGTCGGGATTACGAGAAGCGGGAGCGGATGACGGTGGCAACCCCAAGCGCTGCCCGGCTATGACTTCGTGCCGGGGGCGAACGACACCATCAAGAACGGCGTGTATCAGGATTTCGGGACGTATGTGCGAACCATTCCGACGCGCTGGCCGCGGCCTTTCGTGGCCACGAACGCGATCCCCTCGCTATTCCTGCCGCAGCGCCGCCAGCGGATCAATCCGCGCCGCGCGCCGCGCGGGAAGCCAACCCGCAAGCAATGCCACGCCGGCCAGCACCACGCTGACCGCGGCGTACGTCAACGGATCGTGCGGCGTAACGTCGAAGAGCAGGCTGCTCATCAGCCGCGTAACGGCAAGCGCTGCAAGCACGCCGATCGCAACGCCGGCCAGCGCTAAGCGCATGCTCTCGCCAACCACCAGCCGCAGCACGTCGCCCGGCCGCGCCCCCAGCGCCATGCGGATGCCGATTTCGTTGCTCCGTTGCGTCACCATGTAGGCCATCACGCCGTAAATTCCAATCGAGGCCAGCAGCATTCCCAACACACCGAAGATGCCGAACAAAGTAGCGCCCAGACGCGGCGTCCAGAGCGCCCAGGTCATCAGTTGTTGGATCGTGAATGCGCCCGTCAGCGGCAGGTTGTCGTCGAGCGATTGCACGCGCGCGCGCACCACCGGCAGAATCGCCTCCGGATTGGTGAGCGTGCGAACGTGCAGATACACCGACGGGCTGAACTGCTGCCATAGCGGCGTGTAAATAATCGGCTGAAGCTTCTCGCTGAGTTGGAAGGCAACCGAATCCGCCACCACTCCAACCACTTCGCGCGGGGCGTTTTCGAGAACGAAACGGAAACGCTTTCCGACGGCGCTCTGGCCCGGCCAGAAGTGGCGCGCCATGGCTTGGTTGACTACCGCCACCGGCGTTGAGCCGGCGCGATCGAAGTCGGAAAGCGCGCGGCCTTCCAACAGCGGGATGCGCATCGCATCGAAATAACCAGGCGACACGCCGGCAGTAATCGTTAGCGTCCCTTTCCGGTCCGGGTTGTTGTCCTGTCCTTCGACGAGAACCGTCATGTTCATCCCGCCGCCCAGCGGAGCTTTGGACGCCAGCGCCGCGTTGCGAACGCCGGGCGTTGTTTGCGCTTTGTCCAAAACAGAGCGGAAAAACTCGCGCGCGCGATCGGCAGGGTAGTGCCGCGGGGAAACATCCAAATTGAAGACGAACAGATTCCGCGTCTCGAACCCCGGGTCGACGCTCTCGAGCCTCTGCATGCTGCGAGCAAATAAACCCGCGCCCGCCAGCGCCACCAGCGAAAGCGCGACTTCCGACACAACCAGCGCGGCCCGAAGAACGCTGCGCCCCCACGCTTCAGTTCCACCCCGCCCGCCGGTTTTGAGAACTTCACTCAGATCCGGCGTCGAGGCGCGCAGAGCGGGCGCGAGTCCAAACAAGAGCGCAGTCACTAAGGTAACCGCGAACGTAAACGCGAAAACGCGTCCGTCCATATGCGCGGCGATGCTGTTCGCGGCGAGATAAGACGGCCGGAAAGACCAAAGCATCCGATAACCCAGCCAGCCGAGAAACAGCCCGCACGCGCCTCCCGCCAAGGCGAGTAACAGGTTTTCCGTCAGGAGCTGGCGCACCAGGCGGCCGCGCCCGGCGCCCAGCGCGGTGCGAATCCCCATTTCGCGCGCGCGTTTCGCGGATCGCGCCAGCAAAAGGTTGGCAAGGTTGACGCTCGCAATCAGGAGCACCAGCGCCACGGTCGCGCTCAGCGCGATGCCCGCCGTCACCGCTTGGCCGCGCGGCAAAAATCCGAGCGCGGCTTCGGGCAGCGAAGAAAAATCCACCGTGCAGCCTTCGTTTGCCTTCGGATCCTCCTTCGCCAGCCGCGCCGCGATCGTTTTCATGGCGGCCAGCGCTTGCTCCCGCGTGACGCCCGGCTTCAAACGCCCGAATGCCCCCACCATGCGCATGCGCCGCTCGTTGAAGTAGCCGTCCAAGGTCCCAGTGAGCGCCTGCGTGTGCATGCTGATCGGAATCCAGACCCAGTCCGGGGTGCTGACCGTGCTGGTTCCCTTGAAGTTCGGCGGCGCCACGCCAATCACGGTGTAGGAGACCGAGTTCAACGTGATGGTGCGCCCGATGACGCCCGAGTCGGCGCCAAATTGGCGCGTCCACAGGCTGTGGCTCAGCACCGCCACGGCATTGGCGCCCGGCCTCTGGTCTTCATCCGCGAAGAAAAACCGCCCCAGAGCCGGCTTCACGCCGAGTACATCAAAAAAGTTCGCGGAAACCAGTGCCGCTGCCTGCCGCTCCGGAGCGCCATGGCCTGTAAATGCAACCCAGGCGCCCATGGAGGCGACGAAGCCCGAAAAAACATTGTTTTGACCGCGGAAATCCACGTAATTCGGAAACGATATCGGCGTGCGATTCCGATTCGCAGCGGTTGTCGTCGTCGCGTTGTCCACCGTGTAAACCTGCATTACGCGGCCGGCATCCTCGATCGGCAGGGGATTGAGAAACACTGCGCTGGTGAGCGTGAAGATCGCGGTGTTGGCGCCAATCCCCAGCGCCAGAGACAGAACTGCGACGGTTGTAAAGCCTGGACTTCTTCCCAGCGTCCGAAACCCGTGTTTCAAATCGCACAAAAAGAAATCCATCCGGGTTTATATGTTACCATTTCGCAATCCGCGTTTGTTAATTGACAGCTAATGAACTACCCACCACCCGGCCGTCCGGCGCCGCGAAAGCGAGCAAACCTTTTTCAGTGACAGCGTTCGGTCATCTTTATAGTCCCCATTTTCATCCACTTGCACGATTCCCGTCTTCGGACCCGCACAACCGGCGCGTACAATCCGGTCAGAAAGGAGGCGCACCGTGAGTGAACAGAAAATCGTGCAGCCTATGATCGACGAACTCAAAGGATCGCGGCAACCCAAGGAGAAGACGCCGCAGAAAGGACCGCCGCCACCGCCCGAAGAGCCTGCCGAACAGGACCAGGATGCGGGCGGAGGCTATAACCCCGACCACACGATTCCGCAAGAGTGATTGGCAATCAGCCGGGGCCGCCGGGCACGCAGCTGCCCGGCCCCTGGCCTCGGCCGATCTCGCTGCGCAAGCCTCTGGCGCGGCGGCCAAATCTGGACGATAATAATAACAGCCTCAGCAGTTGCAACAAGGAAGGTCCAATGCAGAAGTTTGCCGCACTGGTCGGGACGATTGCATGCTCATTCGCGGTTTTCAGCCAGGAGCCCGCGCCCATTCGCCCCAAAGCCGGAAAAGTTCAGATATTCAAGGAAGCCGATCTCAAGCCCGGAATGAAGGGCTACGCCTGGACCGTGCTCGCGGGCGCGGAGCCCGAGCCGATCCCCGTCGAGATCGTCGGCATCCTCAAGAACCAATGGGGTCCCAAGCAGGACATCATCCTCGGCAAAATGGGCGGCAAGGCGACGCGCACCAACGTCGCGGGCGGCATGAGCGGAAGCCCCGTCTACATCGACGGAAAGCTGGTAGGCGCGGTCGCGTTGCGCTTCAGCGTGTTCTCGCCGGACGCGATCTGCGGCATCACGCCCATCGAGCTGATGCTGGAAGTCAACGATTTCGACCAGTCGCGCCCCAGCGACGCGCGCACGCCCGATAAAGTTGTCGCGCGCGAATCCGTGCCCGTATCCTCCGGAATGCTTTCGCAGGTCGTCTCCGCGGGCGCTTACGGGAATCTGCCGCAGAGCTTCACCATGGTCCCCATTGAAACGCCGCTCAGCTTTGCCGGCTTCCACGAAAACGTTCTGCGCGAGTTCGGGCCGCTGTTCCAGCAGATGGGAATGACCGTGGCAGCGGGCGGAGCCAGCAGTACGGTGCTGGACGCGAAGCCGACGCCCGGCTGGCAACAGTCGCTCCAGCCAGGCGACGCCGTCAGCGCGGTCCTCGTCACCGGCGACATGAGCGTAAGCGGGATGTGCACGGTCACCTACAACGACGGAAAGCACATACTGGCGTGCGGCCATCCGATCTTCAACCTCGGCCCGGTCGACATGCCCATCGCCAAAGCCGACGTGCTGATGACCCTGGCCTCGCAATTCCAGCCGAACAAATTCGGGAATGCAACCGACATCGTGGGCGCTTTGAGACAGGACCGGCATAGCGCCATCATGGGCGAGCTCGGCGCAACGGCGGCCATGGTGCCCGTCACGGTCCATGTGCGTTCCTTCGGCGACAACAACTCCGCCCGCAAGGAAAAAGACCTGCATTACAGCGTGTTCGTGCAGCAAAAGTGGACGCCTTACCTGATGATGCTCACGCTCTTCAACTCCATTTCGGGTTTGAACGATTTCGCCGAAGAAACCACCTACCGCCTCAGCGCCAAAGTGGAGCTGGACGGCCAACCCGGCTTGTCGCTTTCCACGATGCTCGCGCCGACCGAGCTTCCGGTTCCCGCGCCTATCCAACTAGCCGGCTGGTGGGGCGACAAATTCAATCGCCTCTTCCTCAATCCCGTGCACATGCCCAAGCTCAAGAGCGTGGATGCAACCATCGATATTCTTCCGGAACGGCGCGTAGCCAGCATCGAAAACGCCTGGATTCCGTCGAGCGAAGTGGATGCCGGATCGCAGCTTCCCGTGAAAGTGTTCCTGCGGCCTTATCGCGGCGAGCGCCTGGAGCGCGATTTCCTGCTCAAGATTCCCGCCGGTCTCGCCAAGGGAGAGCATCGCATTCTGCTCAGCGACGCCGACACACTCAACCGCATGCAGACCGCGGCCGGCATGTCGGATCGTTTCATGGATCTCCCGCAAACGGTATCGCTCATTAACCAGGAGCGCAGCAACAACAAGCTCTACATTTCGCTCGTCGAACCGCGCCCGACCGTCTTCTTTGAAGACAAGACCCTTCCCAGCCTGCCCGCTTCGATCGTGAACGTCATGCAGACCGGACGAACCGCCAGCCGCCATCTGGTCAGTTCGATGGAAAGCGCCGTCGAACAGGGCAGCATCCCGTTCGACCTGATGATCGACGGAAGCTACTCGCTCCGGGTAACGGTGAAATAACTCAATAGGTAAGTAACGCAACTAATGAATACACACACCCGTGGCACAGGCATTCTTGCCTGTGTTCTTCTCTCCCTGGCCTTCACCTGCCTCGCCGTCGACACCCGCTTCTGGCAGCAAGGCGACCGAACCGATTTTGAAAAAGGAACTCTGCGCCATCTCTCGCTGCGCAGCGACGGACGCATCTTCCTCGCGCCCGAATTCCCCGAAATCTTCGACTCCTCCACGCCGTATCTCTGGGCCATAGCGGCCGATTCCAAAGGCAACCTCTACACCGCCGGCGGAGGCTCCGGAAGCGGCTCTGCCAAGCTTTTCGTGATCGATTCCTCCGGCAAGAGCCGGACCTTTACGGAACTGGAGGGTCTGGAGATCCATGCCATCGCCGTCGACACCAACAACCAGGTGTACGCCGCTACCGATCCCGATGGCAAGATCTACAAGATCTCGCCCGACGGAAAAGCGAAGGTCTTCTACGATCCGCACGAGAAATACATCTGGGCCATCGCGTTCAACAGCAAAGGCGACCTCTTCGCCGCCACCGGCGAGCAGGGCGAGATTCATCGCGTCACGCGCGACGGCACGGGTTCCGTGTTTTTCAAAACCGAGGAAACACATGCCCGCTCGCTCGCCATCGATGCGCAGGACAATTTGATTGTGGGAACGGAGCCGAGCGGCCTGATTCTGCGCGTCTCGCCCTCGGGCCAGGGATTCGTGCTGTATCAGGCGCCCAAGCGTGAGATCACCGCCGTAGCGGTCGCCAAAAACGGCGCCATCTACGCCGCCGGAGTCGGGAACAAAACGCTGCCGCTTCCGCCGCCTCCTCCGCAACCGCTGCCTGCGACGACATCCGCGTCGGGCGCGGCGCCGGCCTCATCGATCGGCACCAACCCGCCGCGCACCAATCTTCCGCCGGCCTTCAGCCTCGCCGCTACGACAATCACCGGCGGATCCGACGTCTACCGCATCGACGCCGACGGAGCACCACGGCGGATGTGGTCCAGCGGCCAAGACATCGTGTACGCCATCGGCTTCGACCAAACCGGCCAAGTGCTGTGCGGAACCGGAAATCGCGGCCGGATTTACCGCCTGGATTCCGACGTGATCAGCACGCTGCTGCTGGACGCCTCGCCCACGCAGGTCACTGGCTTCGGACGAGGCTCGCACGGCGAACTGTACGCCGTCACCGGAAACATCGGCCGCATCTACCGCATCGGACCCGCCACCGAAAAAAGCGGCTCCTTCGAGAGCGAGGTCCTGGATGCCGGATCGTTCGCCTACTGGGGCCGGATCAGCTACCGCGGCTCTGGAAACGTTTCCTTATTCTCACGCAGCGGCAATCTTAACCGCCCGGAAAATAACTGGAGCCCGTGGGCCGCGCTTCAGCCGGACGCGAACGGCAAGCCGATCTGCGATTCCTGCGGAGGCGGGCGCACCACGTCGCCCTCCGCGCGATTTCTGCAATACAAGATCGAACTGGCGTCGTCTTCCAGCACTCCCGCGCCCGAAGTTTCTTATGTCGAGATCGCCTATCTCCCCAAGAACGTCGCACCCATCGTCGACGAGATCGAAGCCACGCCGCCGAATTATCGATTCCCCACGCCGGTTCTGTCGCTCTCTCCGTCCAACAGCATCACTCTTCCGCCGCTCGGCCAGCATAGACGTCCCACGTCCGCGGCAGGTCTTGAAATCGGAAGCTCATCGACGCTGAATTACGCCAAGGGCCACGTAGGCGCGCGCTGGTCCGCCTCCGACGAGAACGGCGATACGCTGATTTATAAAATCGAAATCCGCGGCGTAAAGGAATCCGCGTGGAAGCTCCTTAAGGAAAACGTGAAAGAAAAACTCCTGAGCTGGGACAGCACCGCGTTTCCGGACGGCGAGTACCTCATCCGCGTGACCGCTTCGGATTCGCCCAGCAACCCGCGCACCCAGGCGCTGGAATCGTCGCTCGTCAGCGAACCGTTCCGCATCGACAATACCGCGCCACAGATTCTGAATCTCGCCGCCACGACATCGGGCAACCGCATCGAGGTGCGCTGGAAAGCGCGCGACGCCTCGAGCGATATCGACAAGGCCGAGTACTCCGTGAACGGCGGCGAGTGGCTGCTGATTCAACCCGTCACCAAACTGTCGGACTCGCCCGAGGAAGAGTATCATCTGGTGATCGACCGGCCGTCGCCCGGCGAGCAAGTCATCGCGGTCCGCGTGACAGACGAATTCGACAACCAGACCGTCGACAAAGTCATCGTGAAGTAGAACAAACTCGGTAACCGAGCGGTGGTGAAATCAATGCGGGCAGCCCTTCCGGGCTGCAGCCGCCTTTCCAGGCGGCTTCGTCGTCAGACGCGCAAATGACGCGATTCTCAACCGAACGCCGAAAGGGACCAGCTCGCCACGCCACGTCACCGGCACGCGACAACCAGACCGTCGACAAACTCATCGTGAAGTAAGTAGGATAGGGCCATGCCCCTACCCGACTACATCGCCAAAACCACACCGAACCCGCCCTCGAATCGCGCCCCCTGGTACGTCAACACCGCGCCCAGCTACGCCGGAATATTTCTATGGGTCGCCTTCTACCAGTCGCTCGCGCAAGGAACGCTCACGCACGCTGGACCCTTGCTCTGCCTGCTCGCGCTGGCACTAGCCGGATTGCTCAGCTACGGCCTCTACTACTACGTCCCCGCGATGCTCGGCATGCGCACCGGTTATCCGCTCTATGTGGTCGGCAGTTCCACGTTCGGCACGGCAGGCGGATACCTGATGCCCGGCCTGCTCATGGGACTTCTGCAAATCGGCTGGTTCGCGGTGGGCACGTTCCTTTCGACCACGTTCATCCTGAGCGGATTCAAAGCCGATGCGAAACCGGGCACGCTGCCCTTCGCGATCATCGCCGTCGTTTGGGGCTTCAGCATGGCGTACATCGGCGTCAAAGGCATCCAATACGTCGCCAGGGTCTCGCTCTATCTCAACCTAATTCCGTTCCTGATGATCCTGGTAGCCTTCTTCAAAACGGCCGGCGGAATTTCACAATACAAAGTTCCGGAGCCGTCGCCGATGCTTGCAGTCACCGGACTAATCGCCATCGTGATCGGCTTCTTTGCAACGGCGGGCGCGGCGGGCGCGGATTTCGGATTGAACAGCCGCAACGCTGGCGACGTCAAATGGGGCGGCTTGATTGGAATAGCACTTCCGATCCTGTACGCCGGCGGATTGCCGTTGCTCGCCGTCGCGGGAGCCAAAGGGCTCAATCCCGCGCTGGCGAGCTGGGACTTCGGCGCAGTCATCGGCTCCATCGGAGGATGGCTCGCCAGCGCCATGTTCTTCCTGTTCGCATTGGCCTCTGTCACGCCGGCTTGCTTTTGCGCATTCATCGCGGGCAATAGTTTCTCCACGATGATCCCAGGTGTGCCGCGCATGTCATCCACGATGTTGGGCGTGACCGTGGCCGTGATTCTCGCCATCACCGGCGTAGCCGCAAACCTGGTGACGTTTTTCCAGATCGTAGGCGCATCCTTCGGACCGATCTGCGGCGCCATGGCGGCCGACTATCTGCTGTCCGGAAAGAAATGGGCCGGACCGCGCGCCGGAATCAACTGGGCCGGCTACCTCGCCTGGGCGCTAGGATTCATCGTCGGCATCATCCCGTTCCTGCCCGTGTCCGCCGAGATCAAAGAATACAGCCAGCCAGCAGTGCTCTACAGCTTCGTGGTCGGTTTCCTGGTTTACCTGCTGCTAGCCAAATTCGGAGCCGAGCCGGAAACCGTGGAAGTCCGCGAACCGGTCCCGGTCGGCTCGCCAATGCGCCAGGCGCGGGCGCAAGCCTCGCCGGAGGAGTGACGATTAACCGTAATAGGTTAACCACAGCACGTGTCGTGGCCAACAAGCGCACTTGACAGGTAAGCGAGATTAACTCATACTAGTTAGGCGCGAACGCTTTCCGTCCACTTGCAGTGATCTGAGATTCAGTCAGGCGATCTGGTCCCGTTTCCTTAGATCCACCCCGACAACCTGGGAGATTGCGATGTTCAATTCCGACCGGAAGTCTGCGGAAACCGGACACACGACTGCGTCCGCTTGGGGTATAGCGATTCAGGATGCGAGTGCGACGAACAGGAGGCAGTAGCGTGGTGAAAAACAGCAAGGTACTTTGGGCCTTTATCTTTTTGGCAGCCTCTTCCGCGGACGCACAGCAGACTGAGGCTCTCAGAAAGTCGCAAATCTCGGGAGCTTATGGGAAACTGCCGATGAGCTTCGAACCCAACCTCGGACAAGCCGATGCGCGCGTGAACTTTCTCGCGCGCGGGAGCGGCTACATGCTGCTTCTCACGCCCAGCGGCGCAACGTTGAGTTTGAGCGAGCCGGGTAAGACAAGTCCGTCGAAAATGACGATCAAGCTCGTCCGAGCCAATCCATCGGCCCAGCCCGAGGGGCTCGACGCCTTGCCGGGCAAGAGCAATTATCTGCTTGGGAACGATCCCGCTAAGTGGCGAACCAACGTTGCCAACTACGCCAAGGTCAAATACCGAAACGTCTACACCGGCGTGGATCTGGTTTACTACGGAAATCAGCGGCAACTCGAATACGACCTGGTGGTCGGCCCGGGTGCCGATCCTCACGTTATCCAACTCGCCTTCGGCGGAGTTCAGAGCATGCGCATCGCGCCGGATGGAGACCTGCTGATGCGTGTTCCGGGCGGAGAAGTACGCCAGCATAAGCCGGTGGTTTATCAAGAGTCGGATGGGATACGCGAATCGGTTGAGGGACGATACGTCCGCAAGAGCAATCGGGCTATCGGATTCGAGCTGGGAAAATATGACGTCAGCCGCCCCCTGGTCATCGATCCGCGATTAAATTATTCCACATTCATCGCCAGAACAAGCTACTCAGTCCGCGGCTTCGGTGGCGAGGAACGCGGCAACGCGATTGCAGTGGACTCGTCGGGCAGCGCGTACGTAACTGGCTGGACCCAATCCTCCGACTTCCCCGTTAAGGGAGCCATTCAGCCGGCGAAAGGTGCAGGCATACAAAGCGCTTTCGTGACGAAGTTAAATCCCGCTGGCAGTGCGCTGGTCTACTCTACTTTCCTGGGCGGCAGCAGTCAGGACGAGGGAACGGGCATTGCGGTGGACTCCGCGGGCAATGCCTATGTGACAGGCCGGACCTTTTCGAAAACCTTCCCGGTCACGGCGGGGGCGTTCCAGTCGAACCTGCTGGCGTCCAGCGCCGCGTTCGTCATGAAGTTGAATGCAGCCGGCGATGGGCTGCTCTATTCAAGCTACCTGGGCGGAAGTGCAAATAGCACCAGCGGAGCTACCGCAATCGCGCTGGACTCCGCAGGCAACGCTTATATAACCGGTACTTCGGGATCTGGCTTCCCCACTACACCGGGCGCTTTTCAGAACACGCTGAACTTCATCTTTGTGGCGAAGCTCAATCCCGCTGCGTCTGGCCCTTCTTCGCTGATCTATTCAACTTTTCTGGGCAAGGGCAGCGGCGGGACTTCGCAGGCTCGCGGCATTGCCGTGGATGCCGCGAGTAATGCTTACGTTGCCGGCGTTTCCAGTCAAACTGGAATTGCGACGCCAGGCGCTTATCAGACCTCCCCTGGGGGCGCAGACGCCTTCGTGACGAAGCTGAATGCCGCTGGTTCGGGGCTGATCTACTCCACCTACATAGGTGGCAGCGCTCTGGATGAGGCGCATGCAATCGCCTTGGATGCCTTGGGCAATGCCTACGTGACGGGCGCGACCAGTTCGACCAACTTCCCTATAACGCCAGGCGCATTTCAGACTGTCTTTCAGGGCGGCGGGAGCCATGCCTTCGTTGCGAAGTTGACGGCCGCCGGAGACGGGTTGGTTTATTCCACATACTTAGAAAGTCCAGGAAATTTTACCCAGGAAAGCGGCGAAGGCATTGCCGTGGACTATGCTGGTAACGCCTATGTTTCCGGCGTCACCCAGTCGGCTACGTTTCCCACTACACCTGACGCATTCAAGAGCCCCACGGGTGCAAACTCCAAGGCGTTCGCCACCAAGCTGAGCGCCGCCGGCGATCGCCTGGTCTACTCTACCTATCTCGCGGGCGACGCTACAGAAGTGGGCCATGGCGTTACCCTGGACGCATTGGGGAATGCCTACTTCACGGGCGAATCCTCGTCGCCCACTTTCCCCGTCACGCTCGGTGCGTTCCAGACGGTAGAAAATGTTCCGTCGTGTTGTGCGGGAAAGGTTTTTGTCACCGCCGTCGCCGCCGACACGGGCACGGTGTTAACGCAAACGGGTTTCACTTTCCAGGCGGTGCAAGGTGGCGGCGCGCCATCGCCCAAACCTTTCCGTGTATTTGACGCTACTTCGCACGCCTTGAACTTCACGGTCGCCACGTCCACTCTTTCGGGAGGCGGCTGGCTGAGCGCGTCACCCAGCAACGGTTCCATTAACCCCGACCAGTTTTCCGCCCTCAACGTGAGTGCGAACCCGGGCAGTCTCTCGCCGGGAGATTACTACGGCCAAGTGCGGATAGATTCTCTGGGCGCGCCCAATTCGCCCCAGTTTCTTACAGTGGTTTTGAATATCTCACCACCAGGCACTAACCCGGGACCAGTTGTCGAACCTAGCGGGCTGGTTTTTGTCGGAGTGTTTGGCACAGCCACCCCGGGCGCGCAATCGTCGCGCATTACCAACCTCACCAATCGCACCAGTTCGTTTACGGCGATCGGATCCTCAGCCAGCGGTCCGAACTGGTTCACTTTCTCACCGGCCAGCGGCAACGTGTCGCCGAACCAGCCGGTGGATGTAAGGGTGCAACCGAACTCCGGACTTGCCGCGGGAATTTATCGGGGATCGCTGGTGTTGCAGTTTCCGCAAGACAATACCAGTCGCACAGTGGATTTGCTGCTGGTGGTAACGACTGTGCTGAACCCGTCGGCAGGCCTCGAACCAGGATTATCAACTCCCGCCGCAACGGCAACCTGCACACCCACCAAGCTGCTGCCCGTCTTTACTACGCTGGGCTCCAACTTCAGTGCGCCCGCCGCCTGGCCTGCGGCAATCGAGGTGAACGTGACCGACGATTGCGGCTCACCCGCACGCACGGGATCGGTGGTCACTTCATTCTCCAACGGCGATCCGCCGCTTAATTTGGCGTCCCAGCAGGACGGACACTGGTCGGCAACATGGGCGCCGCAAAACGCGCGTAGCAGTTCGATGGTGGTGACTGTAATCGCGCAGCAGCCTGCTTCCAACTTGCAGGGAACCGTTCAGATTGGCGGCAGTGTTCCGGCCAACCCGGAGATCCCGGCGGTGGGCGCCATGGTTAGTTCCGGAAGTTACTCTTCACAAACAAGCCCATCGCCTGGGGAACTGGTCTCCATATTCGGCGTCAAACTGGCCGACGGAATCGAATTCGCGTCCACGTTGCCGTTGAAGACTCTGATGCAAGGTGGCCTCCTGGCGCTCGGCGGCCGGCCGTTACCGATCGTGTACACGAGTCCCAACCAAGTGAATGCCATTCTGCCATACGGAATCACGCCGGGAATAACCTACCAGTTGATCGCGACCCGAGGGAATCGGCTTTCGGTTCCGCAATCGGTAACCGTTGTGGCAGCCGAGCCGGCGATCTTCAGCATCGACTCGTCCGGCAAAGGCCAGGGAGACATCTTCGTCTACCGCTCCGCGACCGAGCAGGTTCTGGCGGCGCCGGGCCAGCCCGCGCAGGCCGGCGACATCCTGATCATCTACTGCGCCGGACTCGGTCCGGTGGATCCGCTGATCGATGCGGGTGTCGCGGTCGATCGTTTGATCCAAACTTTCAATCCAGTGGGACTGACGATCGGCGGCGTTCAGGCCGATGTGTCGTTCTCCGGTTTGACCGGTGGTCTGACCGGGCTATACCAAGTAAATGCGAAGATGCCGAATGGCGTCGCTCCCGGGGATGCGGTGGCCGTTGTCCTCACAGTGGGAAACGCTTCCAGTCCGCCGGTCAGCATGGCTGTTCGCTGAGATAACCGCTCCGCGGCGTTGACTCATCTTCGTTTCGTCTTAATCACAATCGGCGTCCCCTCAAATCCAAACCGCTTGCGAAGCTGATTGATCAAAAACCGCTCGGTCGAAAAGTGCATGTTCTTCGCCTTATCGGTGAACACGATGAACGCTGGCGGCCGCACCGACGCCTGCGTCATGTAGTAAACTTTGATGTCCCGGTCGAAATCGAGCATCTCGACGAAGCGGTTCAGTTCTCCCGTAGTCACGCGCTTCGAGGCTGAGTTGAACGCGTCGCGGATCATGCCGAACAGGCGCTTCACGCCCGCGCCGGTCTTCGCGGAAACAAACGCCACTTGCGCATAGTCCAGGAATTTCAGATCGTCGCGCATGCTCTCGACGAACGTGCGTTTGTCCTTCTCGATGCTCACATCCCATTTGTTGACGCACAGGATCACCGCCCTGCCCTCTTCGTGCGCGTAGCCCGCGATGGTGGCGTCCGCACCAATCATGCCTTCGCTCGCATCCAGCACCACCACCACGACGTTCGCCATGCGAATGTGCCGCCGCGCCATCACCACGCTCAGCTTCTCGGCCATCAGCTTGGTCTTGCCCTTGCGGCGGATACCCGCGGTGTCGACAAAAACGAACTCCACGCCGTTGTGCATCACGCTTTCGTCCACGGCATCGCGCGTGGTCCCCGCGACTGGCGAGACGATGGCGCGATCCTGGCCCACCAGCGTGTTCAACAGCGTGGATTTGCCGACGTTCGGCCGCCCGATGATCGCCACTTTGATGGCCGGCTGTTCCGCCCCGGACGCTTCCGGCTCGGCGCTCGCCTCGAAACCCTCCGTCACGTGATCCAGCAATTCATCCAGTCCGAGCCGATGTTCGGAGGAGATCGGAAACAGGTCGCTGAACCCCAGCGCGTGGAACTCGTGCGCCAGATTCTCGCGCGCCGTGCTGTCGATCTTGTTCACCGCCAGCGTAACGGGCTTTCCCAGCCGCCGCAGCATTTTGGCCAGATCGCGATCCGCGCCGGTGATTTCCGTGCGGCCGTCGATCAGGAAGATGATGTGCGCGGCCCGGTCGAGCGCCACGCGGGCTTGCTTCAGGATCTCGCTCGGGATCAGTTCGGAGTCATTCTGAATAATGCCGCCAGTGTCGATCACGGCGAATCGCCGACCATGATGCGAGGCTTCACCATGAATGCGGTCGCGCGTGATTCCGGGTTCATCGCCCACGATGGACCGGCGCGTGCGCGTGAGCGCGTTGAATAAAGTCGACTTGCCGACGTTGGGCCGGCCGACGATAACTACAACTGGGAGCGCTGGGCGTGCGACCATGGAAGTTACGGATGCAACCCGAAGTCTTGAGTCACACCATTGATCATAGCGAAGCGCCCGCTCGCAACCAGTCGATTCGCAATATCGCCATCATTGCGCACGTCGATCACGGCAAGACCACGCTCGTCGACGCCATGCTGAAGCAGAGCGGCCTTTTCCGCGAGAATGAGCAGGTGGCCGAGCGCATGATGGATTCGAACGAACTGGAGCGCGAGCGCGGCATCACCATCCTCGCCAAGACCACCGGCGTGCGTTACCACGGCGTGAAGATCAACATCGTCGATACTCCGGGTCACAGCGACTTCGGCGGCGAAGTGGAGCGCGCGCTCAAAATCGTCGACGGCGTCATGTTGCTGGTGGACGCAAGCGAAGGCCCGCTGCCGCAAACGCGCTACGTCCTGATGAAGGCGCTCGAAGCGAAGCTGCCGCCCATCGTCGTCATCAACAAAATCGATCGCGCCGACGCCCGCATCCAGGAAGTGCTGAACGAAATCTACGACCTGTTCATCGATCTGGACGCCTCCGAAGATCAGTTGGACTTTCCGGTAATCTACACCAACGCCAGGGCGGGCATCGCCAAGATATCGCCGGAGCACGACTCCACCGATCTGCGTCCGTTATTCGACGCGATTCTGGAAGCTATTCCCGCGCCCACAGGACATGCCGAGTCCGTGCTGCAGCTCCTGGTGGCCAACCTGGATTACAACGACTATCTCGGACGCATGGCCATCGGCCGCGTCTTTTCCGGAGTGCTGAAATACGGCGACGACGTCGCCATCGCCAAGCTGGACGGATCTTTCCAGACCACGCGCATCACCAAGCTGTATTCCTTCGAAGGCTTGAAGCGCGTCGACGAGACCATCGGGCGGCCGGGCGATATCCTGGCCATCGCCGGCGTCGAAGGCATCACCATCGGCGAAACCATCACCAGCGTTGACGATCCGAAGCCGCTGCCGCACGTCCAGATCGACGAGCCGACCATCGCGATGACGTTCACCATCAACACCTCGCCGTTCTCCGGCAGCGAGGGCCAATACGTCACGTCGCGGCATCTGCGAGAGCGCTTGGACAAGGAGCTGCTCACCAACGTCTCCATCCGCGTGGAGGAAACGGGCCACGATGCGTTCAAGGTGATGGGGCGCGGGGAGCTGCAGCTCGCAATTCTGATCGAAATGATGCGCCGCGAAGGATTCGAGCTGATGGTCGGCAAGCCCGAGATCCTCACGAAAAGTATCAACGGAAAGCTGCATGAGCCGATCGAGCTGCTGGTGATCGATTGCCCGGAAGCGTTCATCGGCGTGGTCATCGAGAAGCTCGGCGGGCGCAAAGGCAAGATGGCGAAGATGGTCAACCACGGCTCCGGGCGCGTGCGTCTGGACTTTCACGTTCCGTCGCGCGGCCTGATCGGACTGCGCAGCGAGATGATGACCGACACCAAGGGCACCGCCATCATGAATTCGCTGTTCCACGGCCACATCGCCTGGCAAGGCGACATTCCCACGCGCCCCACCGGATCGCTTGTAGCCGACCGGCCCGGGCGCACCACCGGCTACGCGATTTTCAACCTACAGGAGCGCGGCGAAATCTTCGTTACGCCGGGCACCGAAGTTTACGAAGGCATGATCGTCGGCGAAAACGCCCGCGACGCCGACCTGAACGTCAACATCGTCAAGGAAAAGAAACTCACCAACATGCGCGCCTCCACCGCCGATGAAGCCATCCGCCTGGTCCCTCCGCGTATCCTCAACCTGGAACAAGCCATCGAATTCATCCGCGACGACGAATTCGTCGAAGTGACTCCGCAATCCATCCGCCTGCGCAAGAAGATCCTGAAAGCAAACCAAAGATAGTGTGATGGACCCAAATTCGGAGCAGAGCCACGACAGAATCCAGGATGCTCTCATCTTGCTTGAGCTCATCGCCCAATCTGAGCAGGAATTTAGAGAGGGACATTGGCTCACGCAAGCGCAGATGGAGCGGGAGCTGCAAAAGAAGCTGGTTGATTGAAACGACTCCGAGTCCGTTGGTCCAGATCGGCCTCACTTGACACTTGGCTCAACGGCGTCGAGTGGAGTTTCACCGCCACAGAAGTCTCTGCGCCACAAACTGTGGTGCGCGCACTCTTGCGAGCCGTCTCGACACCCGTGTCGAGACTTTTTCGATCACATAGGCTACATGCAATGCTGGGAAAACTTGGCGCATGCCCCGTCTGACGGAAATTCTCCGTATACTGGATCTGTGAGGATCAATCCCAAAAGGAATGGATCGGCGGTCATTGCTTCCGATCTCACCAGCCGCGAAGCGCTGGAGCGCTTCCGGAAAGCTGCGAAAGCCTTCACAGCTCATGCGACCCAATCGCGTGATATCGCAAGACGGGTCCTGGTTGCGGAAGGAATTTACACCAAGTCTGGCAGGCTCACGAAGAATTACCGCTAACACTTGCATCGTCTCTCTGCGTCGTTCATTCTTGGCTATCACGGCTGCGAGCGCAGTGTGGGAGAACGTCTTCTGAAGGGCGGCGCCTTTCGACCCAGTAACAACGAATATGACTGGTTAGGGCCTGGAATTTATTTTTGGGAATCGAATCCTCAACGAGGCCTCGATTTTGCACGGGAGGCGCTTCGTCGCAAGCCGTCCCGCGCCAGCGAACCCTTCGTTGTAGGAGCAGTGATTGAACTGGGGCTGTGCCTCGACCTGACGACCACTGCAGGCATTGAATGGGTCAGAATCGGCTACAACAGCCTGTTCGATAGCGCCGCCTCCGCGGGTCTTACCTTGCCTGTGAACAGTCCGCTAGGACTGCGGCGGAATCTCGACTGCGCCGTGATCCGCCGGCTTCACAGCATCCTTGAGAAACAGGGGTTGCCTCCACTCGATACTCTGAAGGGCGTTTTCACAGAGGGCAACCCGATTTATCCAGGATCGGGATTCGACGAAAAGACCCACATTCAGATCGTGGTCCGAAACCCGACGTGTATCAAAGGCGTCTTTCGAGTACCACGCGAACACTGGGCACAGATTCGGTAACTTCTGCTTGATCTTCCCCAGCGTCCGATAAATCCACATCAGCGCCGTGTTCATCATCCGCCCGCACAAAAAGGTCCGGAAAGCAAACCAGCGCCAAGTTACTTCGGTTTCTCCGGGAACTTGAACCCCACGTATGTTCCGGAGCTGATTCCCATCAGCCCCAGCAGGGACGCGTTGAAGTCCGGCATCGCAAGATCCCGGTACACCGATCGGATAAAGATCATCGCGAAGACCACGGTCCACACCACGATCTGGAACCGGTGAAAGCTGATACCGTCGCCATCGCGGAGGATATCGTGCCAGAGTTTTTTAGATTTCGGAGTAGCAGGTAAGCCCGGCAGCCGGGCCACCGCCGCCTGAATCTCCGCCAGACTGTTCTTCTTCTGTTGTAGTTCCTGATCGAGCAAGGAACCTGACGTGGGGTTCGAGCCGGCTATTTCCGCGATTCGAATTTTTAGGGCCGCTTCCTGCGTCTCCAGCGTGTTGCGTTGACTGACAGCTTGCTGACTCTTGTCGCGCTCAACCATGATTGCCGCCAGTCCGGTCCCGCCGCTAATGCCGATCAGCGCCAGGACCGACAGGGTCAGATTATTGTATTCACCAGTGATGAGCCAGATGTAGAGATAGGCTGCGATCACCAGATAAAACCAGCAAGCCATCTGCACACGGCCAAGACTGTAGGGCGTGCCCTTCGCTCCATCGCGCAAAAGAGGTGTCCTGGATCCCAAGTAGGTGAGGCCTAGAAGCAAGACCACCAGCAGCACTAATACACCAATCGTGTAACGCGGATAAACGTTTAGCGTGATGTAAACGCCCGACTCGAATGGCTCCTTGGTGTCTTTGACACCCACGCTCATCGAAACTCGATGATCTTCGGCTTTGCGTGCCTCCGACAGAACCTCGACCCACAAATCCCGGTCGGCGGGATCGATGTCCAATATGAATGTGACGTAGTCTTGCGACCGATTGATCATGGCTGGTTCGTCCTTGGGGAGCATTCTGCCAGCCAGGAACAGGCGCAGGTCGTTGGGATGATTCTTTCCCGCGATGCTCCACTCGTGCAGGCCTGAGATGACCACGGTCACCCGATTGTTCAATTCAGTCCAGGTGGACGTCTTCACGCCGTTCAACGACTGAACTACCAGTGGGTCTCCTGGTGCGCTCTTGGGTTGCCCTTGCGCAGCGGGCTCTTTCGTTTCGGCGATTGCGTCGCCGCCAGCCGGCTGTTGGCCAAATCCGGACCAGGGCAGTGCCGTTAGAATCAGGGAAACCGCAAGAGATTGCAGGCGCATCACAGCATCATACCGCACGCCTGATCGCCGTCAAACTCGCTTTACGGGGAAATTCGCGTTACTATCCTGCTGGAGCCCCTTAATTGGGTCGACATCCGGTAAATAGATAACAGCTCTGCGGGGCGCTGCTACTTGATCTTCCCCAGCATCTGATAAATCCACATCAGCGCCGTGTTCATGATCTGCTCGCCCGCCCCCACCGCCACCGGCGACACGCCCTGATCCGCCCCGTAGCCGCCTTCCGCCACTGCTTCGATGGTCGGAAAATACTGGTGGTAACCGTTCGCGTAGCCGAAAAAGAAAAGCTGCTTCACGCGCGCGCGCTGTTTCAGGCGCAGTGCATGGTTCGCGAAGAACTCGCCCGACACGCCCACCATCGCGATATCGCCGTCCAGTAACGCCACAGTCAACCGCGGCCGCACACCGTCCGCATATTCATCGATAAAATTCGGAATCAGCTCCGGAAAAAACGCCTTCTGGTACGCTCCCACCACGATCGGATTGCTGAAGTCGATCCGCGACACAAACCGGAAGCGATCCTCCTTCACCTGCAGCGACGCGTTGGCCGGCTCTTTCGGCTCCAAACCCGACGCCAGCTTCACCACTTCATCGCCCAGCGCCTTTCCGAACGTCTCATACGTCTGGCGCTCACCTTCGCGCAACACCGATTGATCGCCCGCCGCGCCTTGCATGAATAGCGCCGCTGCTCCGGTGCGGCTGGTCACCTCGTTTTTCATCGCGCCCACATAATCGGCCGAGAACTTCAACACCGAGGATGGAATCGATGTCGGGTGCCCGGTAAAATTCACCAGAATCGCGACCGGCTTGCCGCCGGCATCGTCCACGCGCATAACGGCCAGCTCCCGATCCACCGGCTTCGGCTCGAATTTCGTCTGGCGATTGCGGTTGAATCCCTCGAGTTGTACCGAGCCCGTGGCTAGCCGCGCCGGAGCCAGTTTGCCGTTCGCCTCGATAATTGCCGCAACGATGCCGTCCGCCAGCCTCGGATAGTAGCGCAGCGCCGCGTCGAACCTGCCCTTACCTTTGCCCGGCTCGTCCGTCAGCTCCAGCACCGGACCGTGATGCGTATGCGAACCGGCGATGAACGAATACTCGATGCCGGCGTCGTCCTTGATGCGTTTGCGAATGTTCTGAAGCCATCGTTCGGCGGGCGCCCGGCCAAGATCCAGGCTGACGATCGCGAGCTTCCTGCCGCCGCAATCGAGAACCAACGCGTCCGCATGCAACGGATCCAGCACGCCCGTCGAAAGCGCATCGTGCCGGTCGCCGTAGCCCCACATCGGAACCGGTTCCTGTGGAGTGATGTTGGAGCGGGCGGCGCCTGCGCGGAATTGCGCATGGGCCGCGGGCAAAAACATTATTAGGCCGCAGATGAACGCGGATAAACGCGGATTCATTGGAGTCTCGCTTTCAATAATTCATTGACTGCCGCGGGATTCGCCTGGCCCTTGGTTGCCTTCATCACTTGACCCACGAGATACCCGATCACTGTCGTCTTCCCGGATTTGTATTGCTCCACTTGCTTTGCATTGCCCGCGATCACTTCGTCGACAATCTTCCCCAACGCGTCCGCGTCGCTGATCTGCCGCAGTCCTTCGCGATCGATGATTTCGTCGGCCGACTGCCCTGTTTCGTACATTTTGGCGAAGATATCCTTGGCCATCTTTCCGCTAATCTCCCCGTCATGTACCTTTCGTATCACCGTGCCCGTTCCTTGCGGCGTGATTTTCTCAAAGGCGCCGGGCATTCCCATAAGCTCCCCGGTAACCCAGTTCGCAGTCCCGATTGGATCACCGGCCACCGCTGCGGCTTTCTCGAAATACTCGGCTGTAGATCGCGTCGCCGTCAGCACCCCCGCGTCGTACTCCCGCAACCCATAGCTCTCGACGAAACGCCGCCGCTTCTCAGCCGGAAGCTCCGGCATCGCTTCCCGAATCCGCTTGAGCCACGCATCGCTCACTCGCAGCGGTACCAGATCCGGCTCCGGAAAATAACGATAATCGTGCGGATGCTCCTTGCTGCGCATCCCCACCGTCTCGCCCGTGTTCACGTTATACAGCCGCGTCTCCTGCTCCACTTGCCCGCCGCTTTCGAGCACCGCCACCTGCCGCCCGATCTCGTATTCCAGCGCCATTTTGGCGAAGCGAAATGAATTCAGATTCTTCACCTCGGCCTTGGTGCCGAACTTTTCCACGCCCTTCAAACGCACGGAAACATTGGCGTCGCAGCGCAGTTGCCCTTTTTCCATATCGCACTCGGAGACGTCCGCGTATTGCATCACCTGCTTCAGCTCGGACAGATATTCGTAGGCTTCCTCCGGCGAGCGCATGTCCGGATCGCTGACAATTTCAATCAACGGCGTCCCGCTGCGATTGAGGTCGACATACGTGTAACGGTCGGAATCCTTAAAGCCGTCGTGGATGCTCTTGCCGGCGTCGTCCTCCATGTGCACCCGTGTCACGCCGATGCTTTTCTGGACGCCGTCCACCGCAATCTCGAGCGACCCGTGCTCCGCCAGCGGCTGATCGTACTGCGAGATCTGATAACCCTTCGGCAAATCGGGATAAAAATAATTCTTGCGCGCGAATCGCGAAAATGGATTGACGCGGCAGCGCATCGCGAGCGACGCCTGGATCGCCATCTCGACAGCCTGCCGGTTCAGCACCGGCAGCGCGCCCGGAAGTCCCAGGCAAACCGGACAAACGTTCGTGTTCGGAGGCGCGCCGAACACCACCGGGCAGCCGCAGAAGATCTTGGTACGCGTGTTGAGCTGGACATGCACTTCGAGCCCGATCACCGCTTCGTATTTCGAAATCTCTGCCGCTGTAGCTATAGCTTCATTGTAGGATAGGCCCGCGGCAGGTCCCCAGGTGTGCGGTCAGCCGCGCAACGTTCAATGCCACGTTATTCTGAGCCAGAGCGACAAGCTGTACCGCTTCCCGCATCCCGCATCCCGCTCCGATCGGGAACGCTCATCCCGAGTCCCACCAGCGAACAGCCTAGAACGAAAATGCCTTCAAGGATTCTGGACATCCTACCTCCTTCACTCGGCTCATCCCTAAGGACGAGAATCCGCGCCCGTTATTACAGCCTTTATTGCTTTTGCCCAGCTAAAGACGCCGTGCCGAGCAGGCCGCCTAAACCCATTGTTTCCACTGCCGACGATGGCACAATCACCATCGAGCCCTTCTCCTTGATGGCCTCGTACAACATGTTCATGGCCCTCAAGTGCAGAGCCACCGGGTTGTTTATGTATACCGCCGAGGCTTCGGAAAACTTCGCGGATATCTCCGTTTCGGCCGTGCCGAGAATGATGCGCGCCTGCCGTTCGCGCTCGGCCTGCGCCTGCCGCGACATCGCGTCTTCCAGCGCCTCCGGAATATGCACATCCCGAATCTCTACCGACTGCACCGTGATCCCCCACGGATTCGTCTTCTCGTCCAGAATGCGCTGCAATTCCTTTCCGAGCATCTCCCGCTCTGTAATCATCTGCGCCAGATCGTGCCGTCCGATCGATTCGCGCAGCGCCGTCTGCGCACTCATCGTGATGGCTTGGTCGAAATTGACAACTTCCAGAATCGACTTCTCCGCGTTCCAAACCAGCCAGAACACGATAGCGTCCACATTCACCGGCACTGTGTCGCGGGTCAATGCGGACTCGGCCTTCACATCCGTGACCCGCACGCGCTGATCCACGTATTGACTGATCGAATCGATCACCGGGACGATCATGAACATCCCCGGCCCGCGCAGACCGACGTAGCGGCCCAACCGCAGTACGGCCGCTTTCTGCCATTGCTCGGCCACCTTGATCGCAAACAGAAAATACAGCGCCACCGGCAGCGCGGCCAATATGGGCGCCGGATGATTGTAATAAATCGCCGGCCCGAAGCCGATGGCGATACAGATCAGAAACACGGCAACGCCGATAGAGCTGATTTGCAACCTCTCGGACGGTTTCATCGACGATTCGCTCTTCCATATCATTCGTGCAAGCATGTCATCTTCTCCTGTTCTGTTCCTTCTGCACTTCGTTGAAATAGTCCAGCAGTTCCTGCAACGTGATTCCTTCGGCGCCCGCGCGAGCCAGTAACTCGCCCGCCAACTGCGCCACGCGCCGCTGCCGCTCCACATCGTTCTTCTCCGGCTTCTTCTCCGTGATGAACGTGCCCGTCCCTTGCTGCGTGGCAAGCACGTCGCGGATTTCGAGTTCCCGATAGGCGCGCACAACCGTGTTCGGATTGATCGCCAGATCCACTGCAAGCTGCCGCACCGTCGGCAACTGGTCGCCCGGCTTCAATTTCCCGGCCGAGATCCCGCCCAACACCTGATCGATGATCTGCCGGTAGACCGGAACCCCGCTCCGAACATCCAGTTTGAATGCTGTCGTAGTCATCTGTAACTCTAGTATACTAGTTCTATAATACACTGTCAAGAGGAATTTGGGACCGTTGTCACCTCCCCTCCTGCCACTTCGAAATATCCCCACAAGGCGGTAAACTTCCGGCTTCATTTGGCGTTTAATGGTAATGAGGCATATGTAACCATGAAAGCTCGATCGCTTCTCGCCCTACCTTTGGCTTCGTTTTTGCTGATTCTGCCCGGCGATTCCTCCACCAAGCCGTCGCAGCAAGCCAAGCTATTCCAAAAGAAGCTCAAGAAGGACGACCAGATCCTGCATGCGCTCGACCGGCTGACCTTCGGTCCCCGCCCCGGCGACGTCGCAGCGGTCAAGAAGCTCGGGCTAAAGAAATGGATCGACCAGCAGATCAACCCCGACCGCATTCCCGAAAACCCCGCTCTCGAAGCCCAACTCCAGCCGCTCGAATCGCTGCGCATGACCACGATGGAAACCGTTCAGCACTATCCTCCGCCTCAGTTGATCAAGGCCATCGCCGACGGCCGCCAGCCGAAGCCCGACGATCCGGTTCTCCGCGCAACCGTCGAGCGCCTGATGGCGCGCTACAAAGTGGGAAAAAAGGCGCAGAACGGGGACAAGGCGCAACCGGCTCCCGACCCGAACGCCGACCTGGAGCCCGCCAGGCCGCTGGAAGATGTTCTCGACTCCTCGCAAATTCAGACCCTGCGCACGGGCAAGCCCGACGAGAGGCGCGACCTGCTCGCCTCCCTGGCTCCTGAAAAACTCGAAGAAACTCTGATCGCCCTGCCCCGCGGCCAGCGCCAGCAGCTCTTCAACGTGGCGCCCACCGATATCCGCCGCAAGATCCTGCTGATGAACGCTCCGCAGCAAGTGGTCGCGTACGATCTTCTGGAATCGAAGCTGCTGCGCGCCATTGAGAGCAACCGGCAGTTGGCCGAAGAGCTCGACGATTTCTGGTTCAACCACTTCAACGTTTATTACGACAAGGGTTCGGACCGCTTCCTGATTCCCGCCTATGAGCGCGACGCCATCCGCCCCAACGTGCTGGGCAAGTTCCGCGACCTGCTGGAAGCGACGGCCAAGAGTCCGGCGATGCTTTTCTACCTCGACAATTTCCAGTCCGTCCGGTCCGACATCGATGCCAAGAATAAAAACCGAAAAGTAAAGCGCGGCTTGAACGAGAACTACGGCCGCGAGCTGATGGAGCTGCACACGCTGGGCGTCAACGGCGGCTACACGCAGAAAGACGTCACCGAAGTCGCGCGCTGCTTCACCGGCTGGACTCTTCTCGAACCCCGTCGCGGCGGCGGCTTCTTCTACAACGACAATCTCCACGACAAAGGCGAGAAGATCGTCCTCGGCCACGTGATCCCGGCCGGCGGCGCTCAGGATGACGCCGAAAAAGTCCTCGACATCCTGGCCACGCATCCATCCACCGCCCACTTCGTCTCGAAGAAACTCGCGCAGCGCTTCGTCGCCGATAATCCGCCGGATTCCCTGGTCGACAGGATGGCCAAGACTTTCCTCACAACCAACGGCGACATGCGCGCCGTCATGAAGACGATGCTCGAATCCAAGGAATTTTGGTCCGAAGGCGCCTATCGCGCCAAAGTGAAGACGCCGTTTGAAATGGTAGTCAGCTCGGTTCGCGCGCTGGACGCCACGGTTACCGACGCGTGGGCCCTCGCGAATCAGGTCGGCACGCTGGGCGAGCCGCTCTATCGCAAACAGGAACCCACCGGCTATTCGAACCTGAATGCCGAATGGGTAAACTCAGCCGCGTTGCTCGGTCGCCTGAATTTCGCCTTGCAGCTCGCCAGAAACAACGTGCCGGGCGTCAAAGTGGATGCCTCTCGATTCGGCAGCGATCCGCTGGAAGTAGCCAAGGTTCTCATGTTCCGCAGCGTGTCGCCGCAGACGCGCGCCGCTATCGCAAAAGCTTTAGAAGATCAGAAACAGAAGACACCGGCTACGGTGGCCGGACTGGTGATCGGTTCTCCGGATTTCCAAAGAAGGTAACATCCGCGCCGCGACCGGAAGGGTAGTAACAAAACTGAGCCGCGACCGGAAGGGAGCGTTTGAAAGGCAATTCAATGACATCACGACGTGTTTTCTTGAAAGGCTCCGCGCTGGCCATTTTCGGCACGGGCGCCATCCCATCCTGGCTCTCGCGTTCGGTGTACGCCGCTGACAGCCCCGAGAATCGGCGGAAGAAGATTCTTGTCGCCATCTTCCAGCGCGGCGCCGTGGACGGCCTGAACATGGTGGTCCCCTTCGGCGAACAGCGTTACTACGACCTGCGTCCTTCCATCGCGATCCCCAAACCGGATGGCTCGCCGAACTCGGCAGTCGATCTCGACGGATTCTTCGGCCTGCACCCGTCGCTGGCTCCGCTGAAGCCGATCTTCGACGCGCAGCGCCTCGCGATCGTGGACGCGGTCGGTTCGCCCGATCCCACGCGCTCGCACTTCGACGCGCAAGATTACATGGAATCCGGCACGCCCGGCTTGAAGGCGACCAATGACGGCTGGATGAATCGCGCGCTGCTGAAAGTGAAGGGACCGGCGTCGCCCGTACGCGCCGTCAGCCTCGGTTCCAGCTTGCCGCGCAGCCTTCGCGGCCCCAACGACGCCGTCGCCGTGAACAGTCTCAACGATTTTCAAGTCCGCGATCCGAAATTCGCGGCGAGCTTCGAGAGCATGTACGAAAGCACGCTCGACACCGTCCTGCATGGCACCGGCAAGGAAACGTTCAGCGCCGTGAAGATCATGCAGTCCATCCAAAAGCAAACCTACACGCCCGCCAACGGCGCCAAATACTCCAACGGCCGCTTCGGCCAGAGCCTGCAGCAGATCGCGCGCCTGATCAAAGCCGACGTGGGCCTGGAAGTCGCGTTCGCCGATATCGGCGGCTGGGACACGCACGTCAACGAAGTGGGCCAGCAGCCCGCGCTTGGCCAGCTTGCGAACAACCTGACCGACTTTGGCGGATCGCTCGCCGCCTTCTATCAGGATTTGGGCGACCGCATCGAGGACATCGCTCTGGTCACCATGTCCGAGTTCGGACGCACCGCCAAGGAGAACGGCAATCGCGGCACCGACCACGGCCACGCCAACGCCATGTTCGTCATGGGCGGCCCGGTTCGTGGAGGCAAAGTATACGGCGATTGGCCGGGCCTCGAAAACGAGCAGCTCTACGAGAATCGCGACCTGAATCTCACCACCGACTTCCGCGATGTGTTGGGCGAGCTGGTGGCAAAGCACCTGGGCAACACGAATCTGAAGAGCGTCTTCCCCGGCTACGACAGTCCCAAGTTCCGCGGTTTGATGGGTTGACATTTTTCGGGCGGCAAAACACCGTACACGTATTGGCAGTCGCATAAGTGCATCTGCGCCCGTTGTTGGACAATGGAAGCATGGTGACGTTGGACAACCTGCGGCGGGAGAAAAAGGCCGAGATCCTGCGCTTGGCGGAGATCCACGGCTGCCACAACATGCGTGTATTCGGCTCGGTCGCTACGGGTGAGACCAGACCGGGGAGCGACGTCGATCTCCTGGTGGATTTGGATCCGGGTCGTGGATTGCTGGATCTTGGTGGCTTACTCTCGGATCTTCACGATTTGCTGGGCGTCGAAGTGAACCTTGTGGAAGCGGGCTGCATCCACCCTTACATTCGCGAGCGAGTCCTTGGCGAGGCCGTGCCCTTATAGTTTCATGCCGGCCAAAGACCCACTGGTGTACGTAATGCACATCCGGGACTGCTGCCGACGCATCATTGAGTACACCGCCGCTGGCGGCGGTGAGTGGCCTTCCTCTCCCCTGGTCATGGATGCGGTATGCCGCAACATCACGATTATTGGCGAAGCCGCTCGCAGACTGGACGAATCCTTCCAACGTGCCCATCCAGAGATTCCCTGGTCAGGCATCATAGGGGCACGCAACATCGTGATGCACTCATACGAATACCTGAAACCGCAGCTAATCCGGGAGATGGCGGAGAGAGACGTACCGGTGTTGCTCGCAAACTGCTTGCGATTACTTGGCGAGAATGCGAACTGAGCGCATTGGGACTTGGGCTCGGGATTGGCGTAAGCTCCGCTAGAATGTGAATACGCCCTCATCGCATGCCCGAATTCTGGGAAGAGCAATCCGCCGACGACCAGCGTGACCTGCGCAGGCAGATTGTGCGCTGGTCGATCCTGTTTGCCCTGCTGATCGCCGGCGTCGTCTTCGCCTTTTGGTGGGCCGGTTCCGCGGTCCACTTCTCCGCATCGCGCGTCGAACAGACCACCGGCCCCACCTACCGCGTAACCGGCATCGTGCGTGACGCTGCCACCGGACAGCCCATCCCCTGGGCGGAAGTCACTGACGACCCCGCCGGCCGGCCACCATTTTTTCACGCCACCGCCGATCGCTTCGGCGCCTACGAACTGCTCACCATCGCCGAATTGCACAATCTGCGAGTCTCCGCGCTGGGCTACCGGCCCGCGACATCGCCAGTGGGTAAAGCCTGGTACGTCTGGATGCCCCGGGGATCGGAAAAACTGGACATCCAGCTCCAAAAGGAATAGCGGTCAGCTCCGCTTCTTCTCAAACTCCCAAGCCGTTGCGACAATGTCCGCCAGCTCCGGAAACTTCGGCTTCCACCCCAGCGCGCGTTGCAGCTTCTCTGAATTCGCCACCAGCACCGCCGCATCGCCCGTGCGTCTCTCTCGAACCCGGAATGGAACCGTACGGCCCGTGATTTGCGCCACTGCGCGCACCACCTCCATCACCGAATGGCCCGTGCCCGTCCCCACATTGAAGGCATCCGAACCGCCGCCGGCCAGCAGTTTCTCCAGCGCCAGTACGTGCGCTCCGGCGAGATCCGCGACGTGAACATAATCCCGGATGCACGTGCCGTCCGGCGTATCGTAATCCTCGCCGAAAATCGTCACCGGATTCCCGGTCACGACAGCTTTCAGCAGCAGCGGGATCAGGTGCGTTTCCGGATCGTGCTCCTCGCCCAATCCCGCCTCCGGATCCGCGCCGCACGCATTGAAGTACCGCAGCACGATGCTCCGCAACCCTCCGTGCCGATCCAACCAGCCCAGGATCTTTTCGACCATCGCCTTGGATTCGCCGTACGGACTCACGGGAGCGATCGGCGAATCCTCCGCGATCGGAACCACTGGCGGCATTCCGTAGACCGCAGCCGTGGATGAGAACACCAGGTGCTTCACGTTAGCCTGCGCCAGCGCGCTCACCAAGGACAGCGCCCCGCCGACGTTATTGGAAAAATACAATTCCGGCTTCTCCACGGATTCACCGACCGCGATATACGCCGCAAAGTGAATCACAGCGTCCACCCGCTCGCGCGCCAGCAGACCGGCGAGCGCGGGTGTGTCGGACACGTTCAGCTTTTGGAACGGAAGATCGCGAACGTTGTGCTCATGCCCGCGCGATAGATCGTCCACCACAACAACCCCGTATCCGCGCCGCGCCAGCAGATGCGCCGTGATCGACCCGATGTAGCCGGCCCCGCCCGTCACCAGAACCTTCGGCATAAACTCCTAGTGTACGCAAGTGGACCGAAACGAGAAACGAAAAACGAGAAACGAGAAACGAATCATCACTCTGCGCTATACTGAAACTTAAACTTTTACGTTTCGGGTCACTTGCCCGGGCCTAAGGATAGCCAATGCCAAAACGCACATTTCAGCCAAACAACCGCAAACGGGCCAAGACCCACGGATTTCGGGTACGCATGAGCACCAAGGACGGGCGGGCCGTGCTCGCGCGGCGCCGCGCCAAGGGCCGCCATAAACTCACGGTTAGCGACGAAAGAGCCTTGCGGTACGCCGACTAAGTTCGGTTTTCCAAAGAGCGCTCGCATTCTGAGAACCTCTGACTTCCGTAAAGCGTATAACCAAGGGGACCGGATTGCGGGCCCGTATTTCGCGGCATTCTGCCTTCGGGTTCCGCGGGCAGCGGACGAAGGACCCAGGCTGGGATTCACCCTTCCGCGCGCCTTCGGAAAGGCCGTGGACCGGAACCGCGCGAAGAGGCGGATAAGGGAGGCGCTTCGGCTTCGTTTGGCTGAAATATCGCAGCAATGGGATATCGTCATCAACCCGCGGCGCGCTGCCTTGAAGGCGTCCCCGGAGGAGCTTCGACGCGAATTGGATCGGCTGGTGAAGAAATGCGCCAAGCAGTAATCGCCACGTTGCGTTTCTACAAGCGCTTCATCTCGCCGTTCCTTCCCTCGGCCTGCCGTTTCAGCCCCACTTGTTCGGAATACATGCTCGAGGCGGTGAACAAGTATGGCGTCCTGCGCGGCGTCGGGATGGGTCTGCGCCGCCTGCTCCGCTGTCATCCATTCCACGTGGGCGGATTCGATCCGGTGCGTTAGAAATTATGCCCGATCTGCCCAACAATCCGATCCAGCCCGGCAAGCCGATCCAGCCCGGCAAGCCTCCTAAGAAGGAACTCTCCATGGAGATCCGGCTCCTGCTGGCCTTCGTGCTCATGGGCCTGGTCCTCTTCGTAAGCCAGTATCTTTATAAACCGCCTCCTCCGCCGCCACAGAAACCTCCTGTAGCCACCACTCAGACTGCACAACCGGAAAAGAAAGTCGAAGCCGCTCCCGAACAGCCGGCTGTTCCCGCCAAGCCTGCGCCTGGCCAGATCCTGGCTACCGCCGAACAGGAATTCACCATCGAAACGGAAATCTACCGTGTCCGCCTCTCCAATCGCGGCGCTGTAGTCCGCAGTTGGGTCCTCAAGAAATATCAGGATCGCGCCGGCAAGCCGCTCGATCTCGTGAATCCGCCGAGCTTCACGAAAGTCCCGGCGCCATTCTCCATTTCGCTCAAGGACGAGAAGGCCGCCAACGCACTGAACTACTCGCTCTACGTCGCCAAGCCCGACCCTAGCGGCATGCGCATCGAATACGAATTCTCCGACGGCAAGAACTACGCCAAGAAGACCTTCGAGTTCTCCAAGAAAGGCTACCTGTCGCAACTCACGACCGAAGTCACGCAAAACGGCGCGCCGGTCGAGCACGGCATCGAATGGCGCGGCGGCTTCGGCGATGCCAGCGTGACGAACAGGCTGGCAGAACAGCACTCGGTCTACTTCGATCTCGCCCAGGGCAGCGGCGGCAAACTCATCACCAAGGATGCCAAGTCGGTCAAGGATGGCCCGGCGTCTTCCACCGGCAACTATTCGTTCGCCGGCTTGGACGACCGCTTCTTCGCCTTCGCGTTCCTTCCCAAGGACAACACCTCCACCAAAGTCGAGATCTTGAAGGATGACGCTCCGTCCACGCCGAACGGCAAGGAGGAGATGTACGTGGGCGTCCGCGTGGGCGGCGATACCGTGAACCGCATGTCGGTCTTCGTCGGTCCCAAGGACGTCGACCTGTTGCGCAACGTAGATCCGAAGTTGCAGCAGCTCATCGACTGGGGATTCTTCGGAATCATCGCCAAGCCCATCTTCCTCGCGCTGCACTGGCTCAACGATAGGCTGATCGGCAACTACGGCTGGTCGATCGTAGTCATCACGGTGATCATCAACATCCTGCTGCTGCCCCTGCGTCTCACCAGCATGAAATCGCAGAGGAAAATGCAGACGCTGCAGCCCCAAATCGCCGCCATCAACGCCAAGTACAAAGGCCTGAGCCTGCGCGACCCGAAGAAAGCTCAACAGAACCAGGAAGTCATGGAGCTTTACAAGAAGGCCGGTGCCAATCCCATGAGCGGCTGCCTCCCCATGGTGCCTCAGATTCCGATTCTGTATGCGTTCTACAAAGTGCTGACCGTCACCATCGAGTTGCGCGGCGCGCATTGGCTCTGGGTGACCGATCTTTCGCAGGCCGAGCAACTGCCCATTCACATCCTGCCGGTGATTATGGTTATCAGCCAGTTCATCATGCAACAGATGACGCCCAATCCCAGCATGGACCCGTCGCAGGCCAAGATGATGAAGTTCATGCCGCTGATGTTCGGTTTCTTTTTCTACAATATATCCAGCGGTCTGGTGTTATACTGGTTGACCGGAAATTTAGTGGGGATTGTGCAGCAGTGGCTCATCAATCGCACGATGCCTGCGCCGCCGCCCGCGCCGGCGCCGAAACCCGTTTCCAAGAGGAAGAGTTGAGGCATGATGAAATTGATGGTGGCGCAGGCTTCAGCCTGCCGGGTCGAGACTCGTCTCGACCTTTGGTAGCGCCGTCAAGTATCATCGGTAGATTCAGCTAGGGAAGAAAAGTGGACGAACCTAAGTACACCATCGCCTCCATCGGACCGCGCATCGGCGGCTTCCTGACCACGGCATTCCGCGGCGCGAATTTCAATGTGTCCTTCGAAATACTCGAAGGCCAGCATCTGCATCCGGACCTGGAAGATCCCGACTTGATGGTTAAGTTTTCCGGCCCGGACGTCGACTTGCTGCTCGCCAACAAGGCCGAATTGATGCTGGCCTTGGAATTCCTCACCATGGAAGCGCTGCGCATGCCGCCCGACCACCATTCGCGGCTGTGTTTCGACGCCAACGATTACCGCCTGCTGCGGATCGAGGAACTGCGCCTCAGCGCCATCACCGCCGCCGAACGGGTAAAGCAGACGCGCAGGCCGTTTCACTTCAGCCCCATGAACAGCCGCGAGCGCCGCATCATCCACCTCAGTTTGCGTGGCGAGACCGAGATACGCAGCGAGAGCACCGGCGCCGGCCCGTTCCGGCAGGTGGTCGTTTTGCCGATCGACATGCCCTTGCCCGAGCCGATTGTTCCGCCGCGTCCCGGTCCCCCGCGCCGCGATGGCCCGCCAGGCAGAAGGCCAGGCGGTCCTCCCCGGCGCGGCTTCAGACGTCCGTAGGCCAAGTCCGCGGCTTGTCCATGCAAACTCGCGACACTATCGTCGCCATTTCCACGCCACCGGGCCGTTCCGGCCTCGGCATCGTCCGGCTATCCGGCGCTGAATCGCGCGCGATCGCCGCGAAGATCCTCCACTTTCACGCAAGCCACGAATGGAAAACTTGGACGGCCGCCCTAGCCGAGTTGGTAGACGAAAACCGGGGCGTAATCGATCAGGTAGTAGTCAGTTTCTATGCCGCTCCGCGCTCCTACACCGCCGAGGATCTGGTGGAAATTTCCTGCCATGGGTCGCCAGTAGTTTTGCGCTTTTGCTTGGAGCGCGGCTGCGCCGCCGGAGCGCGCCTGGCCGAACCCGGTGAATTCACCCTGCGCGCATTCCTCAACGGCAGGGTCGATCTGCCGCAGGCCGAGGCCGTGCGCGATCTGATCGAAGCCACGACGCTCTACCAGGCCCGCGTCGCCGCGCAACAAGTGGAAGGTTCGGTTTCGCGCCGCTTTCGCCCCGTCAAGGAACAACTGCTGGAACTGATAGCCTTGCTCGAAGCCGGCATCGACTTCGCTGAAGACGACGTCAGCGTCGCGCCCACCGCCGAAGTCCTGCGCCGCATCGATCCCATCCACCAGGCCCTCAGCGCGCTGCTCGCAACCTTCGACTACGGCAAGCTGGTTCACTCCGGAATTACGCTGGCTATCGTCGGCCGGCCCAATGTCGGCAAAAGCAGCTTGTTCAACCGCCTGCTCGAGCAGGACCGCGCCATCGTCACCGATATTCCCGGCACCACGCGCGATCTGGTCTCGGAGGTTGCCGCCGTCGCAGGCATCCCTATCAAGTTCGTGGACACCGCCGGAATTCGCGCCGGCCAGGGCTTAGTGGAAACGCTGGGCATCGAACGCAGTTACCAGGCCATGGCGGACGCCGACGTGACGCTGGTTGTGATGGATCTCTCGGAACCCGTCGAGGCGGACGACATTGCGCTGCTAGACCGCGCCAAGCGGCAAGGCCGCTATGTTCTGGTTGGCAACAAATCGGATTTACCCCGAATAGCCGAACCTCCCGAGGAATTCACCGCCGTCTCCGCGGTAACCGGCGACGGCATCGAGCGCCTGCGAGAGAAAATCGCGCCCGCCGCCGCCCGCGAGCAGGACTCCGGATTTATCACCAGCATCCGACACGAACAGTTGTTGCGCGAGAGCCTGGAAGCGCTCCAACAGGCCCGCAAAGCCGCCGAATTCGGCATCCCGCACGAAATGCTGCTACTGGACCTCTACGCCGCGCTGCGCCCCATCGACGCCATCACCGGCGCCACTACCGCGGACGATATCCTGAACCGCATCTTTTCGACCTTCTGCATCGGCAAATAGCCTTGCGTCAGTCGTTCGCTTGAAATGTACGTGCCACAATTTGAGCCAAGCAATCCGGACCATCAACGGCTCGTAGCAATCTCGGTAGCCGCACACAAACAGCGGGCTGGGTCTCAGGAGACAAATTTTCTGGCTGCGGACACGGAAGACGAACTCATGGCTTTGGTTCACCGAATCGCACCACGCCGGAGATGAGGCATACTGGTTGAGCTATGACTCCCTACACCTGGGCCATGGTCGGTCTAGTCTTCGACATTGTTGGCGCATTTCTCGTATCGGTAGAAGCAATAAAAATTGAGAACCTACGTAAACTTGGCACTCGCGTACTTGATCCTTTACATCGATTGACACTCTCACCAATCATCGAGCTGGCGGATGAATCTCAGAATCAAGCCCCGAAGGCCTCAAGACGAGTAAACTTGTCAGTACCGCTATTCTTGTCGCTTTATTTTTCACTCCACATCGCAGCCGGGGCTATGGCCCTTTACATCGTCGACAGAGCCTTCCATCATTCGTTGAGCGATGAGATCTCACTTGCAGCCAAGTGGGTGCTCGCGCGATCAGTGATTCTGCGGATTCTGATATTCGGCCTCGTCCCGATCTGGGGTCTGATTGGGCTGTGGACAATAGGAGAAGGGGTTCATATTACGCTGACTCAGCTGACGAAGTTACCGCTCCTTGTGCTTGAGTGGATTTTCCGTCGGGCTCCAGACGGTACAATCGGCATCATCGGCTTTTTGCTTCTGTTCATCGGCTTTGTGCTCCAGTTCTATTCAAACCATCTTCAAAGTAATCCCTCGGCGCTGCACAGGTAACGCGACTTGCAGAGGGTCAAAGCGTCTTGTGGAAAACTGCTTTGACAGACAACCGGGTAGTGTATCAGTTTGACCTGGGAACCGCATAAAAGAGGTAAGCAAGCAGGGCCACGCTGAGAAGCTGGAACTGCATTGACCAGTTCTTCAAAAACTCCAGGTTGTAGAGCGGTCGTCGCGTGAATGGTGGGGCTACGCCTATGACATGAGCAGGATCTCTCATCGTGGCACACGCTTCTCCTTGGTAAAAGTTCATCTGCTGCTTGTCAGTATCGTTAGCCTCCCAGACTCTCTTCAACCAAAGAAACGCATAGGCGGCTACCAGTAGGATGACCGTCCATTGCGGCACTAACTCGGGCTTTTTTATGAAATAGATGCCGCCCACCGTGAGTGTCCAAACAGCTACAGTAGTTTTCCATTCGTCAGTTCGTCTCCGATCCCATCGACCGGCGAAGTATTCAGCTTGCTTCATGCAGGCATCAAATAGAGCCTTTTGATCCATGGCTATCGATACCTCCTCTGTGGCATAATTCTATCATGCCTAGCCGTTCAGGCTGCCGCACGACTGATACACTACCGACAACCGACTCGAAGCTATGCTTGACGTAGCATAAAGGACGTTGACATTGACGCGTACCTGAAGGCGGCAGGCATCGAACACGAGAAGAAGTTTCCCCTCTTCCGCTCGATTGACCAGCATCGCCAGATCGCCGAACGGCCAATGAGCAGGGCAGACGTGCTACGAATGATAAAGCGCCGCGCTGAAGACGCCTGGCTTCAGATTTCTCGCGATCGGCGTCCCGGCGGCTGCCTCGACGCCCACGGCGGCTGCAGTTTTCCTACAATGCAGGAGTCGAGCCACAGCGACAGACCCACATAACCTGCTCACGCGGGAATCGCAGCGCTGGCGCGCCGACGAGGTGAACATGGACGTCTTCATCAGCTGGTCAGGAAGCCAAAGCAAACAGGTCGCGGAAGCGCTCCACCGTTACCTGCCGCTCATGATCAACGCGATCCGGCCCTGGCTATCCAGCGCCGACATCGACGCCGGCGCGCGCTGGGGATCCGACGTAGCTCGTAAGCTCGAAAAATCAAAGGTCGGCATCCTCTGCCTCACGCCAAGCAACCTGGAATCGATCTGGATACACTTCGAGGCTGGCGCGCTAGCGAAGACGATCGAGAACACTTATGTCTGCCCCTACCTTGTGGGCGTTGAGCCTTCCGACCTAAAGGGCCCACTCACACAGTTCCAAGCGAAGAGATCCAACGAGGAAGACACCAAACGCCTCCTCGAAACCCTCAACGCGGCGCTCGCCGAGAACGCCATTAAATCCGACCAGCTCGCCGAGGCCTTCAGCGTCTGGTACCCAAAGCTCAGGGAGAAGCTTGACGCGATCGGAAAGGAAGAACCACCACCAAAGAAGCGCAGCAAGCGGGACATGATCGAGGAACTCCTCGCGCTAGCACGCTCGGAAGCCCAAACCGAAAAGTTATTACGCATACCAGATCCATTCAGCACTATCGTGGAAAGCGTCTTCGGCCCAGGTTATAAAGCAATGGTCTATTCCCAAAGCAACGAACTTACCATCCTCGACGAGGACGACAGGCCCCTCGGCAACATCCGCACATCAAGCCCCATCAGCATAGGCGTTCTCAAGGAAGCCCTTGAGCAGGCGAAAGCAGATCCAGACCGGTTCCTTCCAGCGCGGATGCTTTACTAATCGACCCTCCCAAAACAAGGCCCGCCCTTGTTTTGTCGGCTCCATAAAAAAGGGACCGACCCCGCCAATTTGCCCTCATGGTCGCCCGCTGCCCTCAGGGCATCTACTTGCCCAAGTAATCAATCCACTTGGGGAACACCTGCAAATAGTTGTCCAACTCTAGCCCTTACGCGGACCGTCCGGGATCAACTTCACCTGGGGGCAAGCATTCCCAAATGTTTTCAGCCGCTTGTGAGGGGGGCTCAATCCCCTTCGATTACCCCGTAAGCCGCTGGCAACATGCCCGTCGCGTGGCGGTCACGAGCTTGCAAAAATATCTTCTGCGTCCAGTCAGCTACTTACAGCCAATGCCCTCTCAGCGCACGCCTCGGCAAGCTAATGATCATCGTAGGTAGGACAGGGAGGCTCTAACCTATCATTCTGTCGCCTCCCGAGGCAGTTTTGAACGAATAACCAGATATAGGATCAATAACATACGGTATTAACACCACACATGATAGGCAAAAGCAATGCGGAGGCTTTCCACCGAGGGAGTTCCGAGAGAATCCCCGCATGACGATAACCCACGTTTTATCGTCATGAAACGCCCTTCTCGAAGCGCAACTACTTAAAAATCAATAATATACGACATGTACACCACACGCGATAGTGATTGCGACGCAGGCCCCCTTCAACATCATGACGTTGCGTCGAAGGCTACGGTGGATCGAAGGTCGAGAGAACACGAGAAGACGCATCGGGCAGTCCCACAATCTACTGGGCGATGCGCTCGGAGGCAAATGACTCAAGTGATTCCATGTTCAAGCGGGCCCAATACCAGTCTTCACACAACCCACACCCTGCATGCCGTTTTACAATAGAAAAGGCACTCTTTTTGATACGCTTCCTCTCATTCATCGGCATTACCGGCCTCTTGTTCGCGCAGTCGCAGCCTCAGCAAGGCCAACTGGACGCCAGCCAAACTCTCTTCACCGTCCTCGCCGCCATCAATGCCGCGGGTTACGATGCCGATCTCGACTCCTCCGCCAACTCGCCCATCCGGAAACAGGTCCGCGAAATTATCGACGCGAACCACCTGGGGTCGGTGGAACAGTTGAAGAAGTTCTTCGCGGCGCATCGCCAGAACGATCCGGCCGCCGAACTGAATCAATATGTCTCTTTCGCTCTGACGCTGGAAGGGCCGCCCGATTTTCAATACCGCGTGCAGCCGGCCGAAATCCCGCTCGACGTCCGCAAGATGGAGGGGTTGAATCAACTCATCGCCGATTTTTACCGCGAAGCCAACATCGACGAGCTGTGGAAACGCTCCCAGCGGGCCTACGATCAACTGATTGCGGCCTATCATTCCGGCGTCAGCCAAGTACTGCTCGAAGCCAACGCCTATCTCCGCAATCCAACCAGCGGATATCGCGGCCGGCGCTTCCAGATTTACGTCGATCTGCTCGGCGCACCCAATCAAATCCAGAGCCGCAGTTACAAGGACGATTACTTCGTCGTCGTCACGCCCTCGCCCGAGCCGCAGATCGATGAAATCCGTCACGCTTACTTGCATTACCTGCTGGACCCGCTGTCGCTGCGATATTTCGAGCAGTTGAACCGGCTGAAGGGACTGGCTGACTTCGCCGCGCCCGCGCCGGCGCTCGACTCCGCGTACAAAGACGACTTCATGCTGCTCGCCACCGAATGCGTCATCAAGGCCGTGGAAAGCCGCCTCGCGCACGGCGCGCAGAACAAGCAGGCGATGGCCGATCGGGCCTTGCACGAAGGCTTTGTTCTGACGCCCGCATTCGCCGACGGTTTGGCGGCGTACGAAAAGCAGGAGCAGTCCATCCGGCTTTATTTTCCGGATCTGATCGGCCAAATCGATTTGGCGCGCGAGGACAAGCGCCTGGAGAAAATTCAGTTCGCCAAGGAAGCCGCCGTCAAGAAAGCCAAGCCTGCGCCTCCGCCTCCCGAGCCGGTCCTCAGCGGCGCTGCGAAAACCTTCGAAGAGGCGGAAGAACTGTATCGGAAACACGATCTGGAAAATGCCCGGCAGAGCTATCTGAAAGTGCTCCAAAGCGGCGAGACCGCGCTGCACCCGAAGGCGTATTATGGATTGGCGCGGATCGCTGCGTTGCAAAAGGATCCGGAGCTGGCCGAAAAACTGTTTCAAAAGATTTTGGAGATGTCGCCGGACCCGGAGACCAAGGCGTGGGCCTACCTGTACTTGGGCCGGCTGGCGGACGCCGCAGGCGAGCGCGAGCAGGCTGCCAAGAATTACCGCGCCGCTCTGGCGATTGAAGGTGCGCCCGCCTCGGTGAAGACCGCCGCTGAGAAGGGGCTGGCGCAGCCGTTTCGCCGCGAGCAGTAGCCGGGCGCGCGGTTTTCGGCGATGATATTACGATAGGAGCATTGATGACAAAGAGAATCAGAAGACTGCTGGCGCTTTCGTGCGGCCTCCTGACGCTGGGACTTTCCCCGCTTTGGCCGCAGAAGCCGAAATCTCAAAAAGAGGTGGACGCGCTGGTCGCCATCCAGAACGCCAAGACGCCGGATGAACAGATCAAGGCGATCGAAAACGTTCTGACCAACTTCGCGGACACGGAGTTCAAGATCGTTCTGCTGCAGACCGCGATGCAAATCGAGTCGCAAAAAGGCGACTTCGCGCAGACCTCGTTCTACGCCGAGCGGCTGCTCGAAGCCGATCCCAAGAACGCATTTGCACTGGTTACGCTGGCCGCCGAAACCGCGCGGCGCACGCGCGAGTTCGACCTCGACAAAGAGGAAAAGCTGGCCAAAGCCGACAAATGGGCCAACGCCGCCATAGAAGCCGCCAAGGTCATGCCCAAGCCCCGCGCCGACATTCCCGACGACAAATGGGAAGGCGCAAAGAAGGACATCCAGTCGCAGGCCTACGCGGCGCTTGGCATGAGCGCAGCCTTGCGCAAGAAGAACGACGATGCGGTCGCGGCCTATAAACAGGCGATCTCCGTCGCATCCGCGCCGGACTCAACCGTGTGGGTACGGTTGGGACAAGTCTACCTGGACAGCGGCAAGCTGGACGACGCCACGGATGCCTTCGACAAGGCGCTGAACGATCCCACTGCGCCGCCGCAGGTCAAGTCGATCGCTCAGGACAAGAAGGCCGAGGTCGCGAAGAAGAAGGCTGCCGGAGCGAAGCCCCCGGGCACTCCGTAGAGCAAATCGCCTCCGGCCATGGATGTGGACCTGGATCTACTCGAAGGAGTTCTCGGCCATCGTTTCGAGAATCGGGCGCTGCTCGAGCGCGCGTTGACGCACAAGTCGCGAGCATCCGAGAAGAACTCGAAGGAGACCCCTACCGACAATGAGCAACTCGAATTTCTGGGCGACGCGATTCTCGGATTCCTGGTCAGCGAGGCGCTTCTCGCCCGCCATCCCGCGTATCCCGAAGGCCGGCTCTCGAAGCTGAAGGCGCATCTGGTGAGCGCTTCGTATCTGCACGAAGTTGCATTACGCGCGCAATTGGGCAGCTACCTGATTCTGGGCCGCGGCGAGGAAATGAGCGGCGGCCGGGAGAAGAAGGCGCTGCTGGCGAATGCCGTGGAAGCGTTGATCGCGGCGATGTATCTGGATGGAGGCATCCAGCCGGTGCGCCAGTTTGTGCTGCACCACATCGTGGGCGACTCGGCGTCCGCGGACGAATCGCCGCCGGGCAACGATTACAAGAGCGCGCTCCAGGAGATCGCGCAGGCGCTCAAGCTGCCTCAGCCGCGTTACTCGACAGTGGAAGAACGCGGCCCGGAGCACGCCAAGACTTTCCTGGTGGAAGTGCGCGTGGGCCGTGAATGGGCGAGCCAGGCGGAGGGTTTGTCCAAGAAGAGCGCGGGCCAAAAAGCCGCGCAGCAGGTGCTGCAACAATTGGCGGATCGGGGACGCTGAAAAGGGCCAGCGCAGCGATCCTCGGCAACACCCGGCTTAGCGGAGGAGGTGCAGGATTGCGGTGAGTTCTCTGCGGATCTCGGCCAACATCGGGCCAGGGTCGCGGAACAGATCGCCTTGCGAGCGGCCCTTTCTCAGCGTGGCGCCGCCGGTTTTCGCCGAAGGATGGTGGCGCGATTCGAGGAGCTTGCGCGCGCCTTCAATGGTAAACCGCTTTTCGTAGAGCAGGCGCTTGATCTCCAGCACCAGCTCCACATCCTTGCGGCGATACAGGCGATGACCCTTGCCGGATTTCTTGGGGCCGAGCGTGGAGAATTCCGTTTCCCAAAACCGCAACACGTAAGGTTTGATGCCAGCCAGCTTGCTCACTTCGCCGATGCGGAAGTAGAGCTTGTCCGGAATCTCGGGAATTTGTTCCGCGAGCGCCGGCTGAGGCTTCATACTGCGCAACATTCTAGCAGATCGGGAAGAGAGTGGAATCAAGGCTGCCGGGTTCTCTTTTACACTGGTACTACGAAACGCGAGCCACGCACGAGCAACGTCCTCGCCGGCATTCATCCGGTGCTGGAAGCCTTGCGCGCCGGGCGATCGCTGGATCGAATCCTGATCGCGCGGGGCGCGGGAGGACCGCGCTTGCAGCAAATCATCGATCTGGCGCGCGAGCGCGCGGTGCCGCTGCGTTTCGAGCCGCGCGATGCGCTGGACCGCGCATCCAACGGCGCCGCTCATCAGGGCGTAGTCGCATTCGGCGCCGCTCAGACTTACGCAGCACTCGATCAAGTGCTGGCCGGAGCGCAGTTGCTCGTGGTGCTCGACGGCGTCGAGGATCCGCACAATCTTGGCGCCATCATGCGCACCGCGCACGCCGCGGGCGCGTCCGCTGTCCTTGTCCCGGAGCGCCGAGCTGCCGGGCTGACCGAAGCCGTTGCCAAGGCGGCCGCCGGAGCACTGGAGCACATTCCGGTGGTGCGCGTGGGTAACGTCAGCCAGACGCTTGAAACGCTGAAGGCGCGCGGCTTCTGGATCTACGGGCTGGACGAGCGCGGCGCCGAACTTTACAACGAAGTGGACTATGCGAAGCCCACGGTAATCGTTTTGGGCGGCGAGGGACAGGGCTTGCATCAGCTCGTCAAGAAACACTGCGACGTGCTGGTGCGCATTCCGATGAGCGGCGCAATCTCTTCGCTCAACGTTTCGGTGGCCGCGGGGATTGTACTGTTCGAATGGCGGCGGCGCGGCTAGTGGCTCCGTTGCTTGGATGCCGACTGCGCGCGAAATGCTGTTCGTTGCCCTCGCGATTTTTAGCGCGGGATATTTGTGGATTTGGTTCACGGGACGAGGGCGAGCGCCGGGAGCGCCTTCGCTGTTGGAACTCGGGATCGGGTTCATCACGAACTTCTTCGACACGCTGGGGATCGGATCCTTTGCGCCCACGGCGTCGATGTTCAAGTTCTGGAAGATCGTTCCGGACGAGCGCATCCCGGGCACGCTGAATGTGGGGCACACGCCTCCCACGATTCTGGAAGCATTCCTGTTCATCGCAATTGTGCAGGTGGACATGCTGACGTTGGTTCTGCTGATTGGAGGCGCGGTTGTCGGAGCGTGGTTGGGTGCCGGGATCGTGGCGGGCTGGCCGCGGCGCAAGGTGCAGATCGGGATGGGCGCGGCGCTGCTGGCCGCGGCGTCATTCTTTCTGATGGCGAACCTGAATCTGTTCCCCGCCGGCGGGACCGCGCTGATCCTGGAGAACTGGAAGCTGTGGTTGGCAACGGCCGGGACGGTAATGCTGGGAGCGCTGATGACGCTGGGTATCGGGATGTATGCGCCGTGCATGATTCTGGTGAGCCTGCTGGGGATGAATCCGAAGGCGGCGTTTCCGATCATGATGGGTTCGTGTGCATTTCTGATGCCAGTGGCGAGCGTGCGATTCGTCCGCAAGGACAGTTATGCGGCGCGACCGGCGTTGGGCCTGGCGCTGGGCGGGCTGCCGGGCGTTTTGATTGCGGCGCTGATCGTGAAAGAGCTTCCGTTGACGGCGGTGCGGTGGCTGGTGGTGGTGGTAGTGATTTATGCGGCCATCACGATGCTGCGGAGCGCGATGAGCCGGCAAAGAGCGTAGGCCAGGCTATTGGGGTTTCCGATTTCTCGGCAGGGAAGAATCCCTGCCCTGTCCCACAAGACTAAACACCAACATAGCAGTTGTGCGGATTTCCACAGGCTCTTCGGTTCGAATTCTCGCGGTGCGTCACGCCGATTCTGCCTCTTCTTGTTGCATGAACGGGGTGCGGCGCGAGGCACCACCAACCTCGCGAAATGAGGTGCCGCGCCCCGTTCACCCGAAGAATACTTCGGCAGGTGGCGGGTTCAGAGAGTTCGTGGGGCGAGAATACCGGGTATGTGGCGTGTTTTCAATCACGAATTATTTTTGGAAGTTTTGTGACTGGCGAGTCGAACAACCGGCAGGTAGGCCAGAAATGCGGCGCAGATGCTGGCGCGAATGTATGCCAATCGCGGCGCGGCGGCAGCCGGGGCTCTTCAGGTAGACCCGGACAAAAGAAACCGGCGTCCCCCAAGCTTGTCGAGGAACGCTGTTTAGGTTAACTGGTAGCGGAGCGAATTACCAGCGGATGTGGCCTTGAACCTGGATGAAGCGGTTCAGGACCGTCGACCCGGAAGTAATCGCGCCGAACGTGCCGACACCGCTGGTCGGGCCCGTGTTGACGCCGCCCAGGAAGGAGTGGTTTGCCACGTTGAGCATGTCGCCGCGAACCTGGAGGGTGATGGGGTGATCTTTCACGTTGAAGCGGAAATCGCGCATCAGGCTGCCGTTGAGTTGGCCCACATTGGGGTTGCGGAGACCATCGAGGTAGAGTGGCATGATGCGCGCCTGGAAGGCGCCGAGCTGCATGGCGGTGCGCTTCTCCCAACCGGCGGTGCAGGGCTGGCCCAGCGGAACGACTACGTCTCCCGATCCAAGCGTCTGGCCGGGCAGCACGCAGCCGGCGGTGTTAAACCACTGGCCAATGGCCGGATTGGCGACCTTGACGCTGCTCAGATCGCCGGAATAGAACGTATTCGGCAAACCGATCAACGTACCCATCGACCACACGTAGTTGCCGGCAACGGTCCAGCCTCCCGCAAAGAACGCGGCATACTTGTTGTGCACCCAGCGGCGGCTGTTGCCGAACGGCAGGTCGTAGACCCAGGTCGCGGTAACGCGGTGCGGATTGATGTTGTTCGGCTGCCAGATCGGCGCCTGCGGGTTGGTGGAATCGAACGGGTTCCAGGCTTGCAGGAAGCTGTTGGCAAACCGGCTGTCGAAGTAGGTATACGCGAAATTCGCCACCAGTCCGCGGCTGAAGCGGTGATTGACGGAGAGGTCGAATTCGGTTTCGCGTTCGTGGCCGAGCGGCATCCCAACGGTCAGGTTGCTGGAAGGATATGGCCTCAGCAGCGTGGCTTTCGAGATGGTGGCGCTCGTAAAGAAGCTGCCGACACTACTGAGGGCGGAGTAGAGCTGCGAGTTGCCGCTCTGCAACGAGCTCAGGTTCCCGATGTTGAACGGATTGGGTACGTTGGCGCCCAGGTTGGTGTCTTCCAGGCAGCCGTTGGCGGTAGCCTGAGTAACTCCGGAGGTGCATAGAATCGTAGCGCCCGAAGAGTTCACCGGCCGCGCGGCTCCCCTGTAATAGAAGCTGGCGGGGAGCGCGGACGCGTTGACATTGATATTCAAGTTGCTGGTGAACGCGCCGGTGTAACCGAACGACACGACATCATGGTTGGTGAGCTGCCGCTCAATACCGAAGCGCCAGCGCTGCATGCGGGGGTGCTTGCTCGCGGGGATAGTCCAGTTGCTGGGCCCGTTGCTCAGAGCCAGCAGGCCCATCAGGCCGTATGCGTTATAGACCGGCACATTAAAGCGTGTGCCGCCGCTGGTGGCCCGGGCCGGGAACGGATCGGTCAGCGGCGAAGTCAGAGTGGTCCCCGCGTTGCACCAGGCGCCGCAGATTCCGTTGTTGCCCCACGTCACGCCCTGGGTGGTGGTGAAGGTGGTGCTGGTGCCCACCGAATAGCCGGTCTGATTTTCGCCGTAGGTCAGCGCGTTGACGTCCAGCGTGTCGTAGTAAAGGCCGTATCCGCCGCGGATCACGGTCTTCTTATCGAGCTGGAAGCCGAAGCCTACGCGCGGCAGCCACATGAGTTGGCTGTCCCACGCGCGAGACGGCGCGCCCTGCGTGCCGGCGTACAGCGGACCGCCGGTCACGACGAATTGGGAAGCAGGCAATTCCGGAACCTGGCTGGCCGTGTTCGCCGCGAAAGCGGCTTGCGCCGCCGCGCTGATGGGTAGTGGCGCGGTGGCGTTCCAGCCGGAGATCCAGTTGTCGTGGGTGCCCTTGGCGCCGTTCTCCCACTCGGCGCGCAGCGAAAGGGTGAACGTAAACCGCGGCTTCACGCGCCAGGTATCCTGCACGAACCAGGCTGCGAACTGGTTCGACGTCATGTAGCTGGCATTGTTGGAAAGCGATGCTGAGGTGGGCAGGCCCGTCATGAACGATGCCCAGCTCAGTCCCAGCGTGGCGGCATTGTAGTTGCCGTTCGGACCGCCGTCGTCATACTGGCGGAAGTAGGTGTTGCCGAAGCCGTAGGTGCCGTCGCTATTGCCGTTGTGAACCGAGCGGGTCTGCTGGCGGAAGTCCGCGCCGGCGCGGAACTGGTGGTTGCCGCGGTTGTGATAGACGTCGGCGTTGTAGTCGAAGAACCGGTTGTATTGGGGAGCGATGGTTCCGGAGATGCCGTTGGTGGCGTATCCTCCGATGTTCATCTGCGGCAGATAGCACAAGTTGCCGCAGTAGCCGTCGAGATAGGAAGGAAGGCCCGCGTCGGAGGGCTTGAACTGGAACGCATAGGGCAAAGTGGTGCTGTACGACATCCAGTTGCTCACCGAACTTGCGGCGTGCAACAGCGTGCTCGGGCTCACGGTATAGACGAAATCGAGCACGCCGTTCTGGTCGTCGCGCGTGACGCCCGTGCCGTTGGCGCCGCTGTTGTTATAGCCTGGCACGATGAAGTACGTCCAGTCGCTGCGGTACTCCACGAAATGGTTCCGCGTGAAGCGGCCGAAGACACGCAGCTTGTCGGTGAGGTTGATGTCCGAGCGGCCGGCCCATTGACCGAAGAGCCAATTGTAGGGAGTGGTGATCCCCATGAAGTCGGCGCTATTACAATTGCCTGTCGAAGGACAGCCCGCATTCTGCGCGATGGCTTGATTGAACCAGTTATTCGGATCGGGCCAGTACTTGGTGTAGTTCTTGTAGAACGGCGCGCCCATGTTGGCGTAGGAGGCCGGAAGGACGTTCCCTGATAGAGGCGTGCGAATATAGTGCGTCCCGCTGCGGCCGGGGTCCACTTTCACCGAGAACGGATCGAAGAGCTGGTAATTCAGACCGTCAGAGGTGACCTTGAGCAGATCGGAGAAGTTGCCGGTCTTGTCGGCCGCCGACGGAACTACGCGCGCATAGGAATTGGCTGTCTCGGGCTTGGCGTCGTGCTCGCCGTTGTAGCTGAGGCTCCAGAACATTCTGTTGCGCAGATTGAACAGGTGCGGAACGTAGAACGGGCCGGTGGCGGTAAAGCCGTAAAGATGCGAGTGGCCGGATGGCTGAATCGGCTGTTCGAGCGCTGCGGCGGCGCCGGCGGTGTCGCCCCTGGACACCAGACCGTCGATGTTTTTGTAGTACTGCTGCTTCGTGAACAGGTTGCTGCCCTGCCACCGTTGGCTCCAGTAGTTCTCACTGGCATCGCCGTGGAAATCGTTCGTTCCGGACTTGGTGGTAACGGTGATGCCCAGGCCCAGCGTGTGGCCGAAGCTGCCGTCGAAGGTGTTATTGACAATCTTCACTTCCGAGACGGAGCTGACCGAAGGCAGCAGCGACGTATTGCGGCCGGTGCCGTTGCTGAAGGCGCCGTCAATGGTCCAAGTGTTGCCGCCCACGCCGCTGCCATTGTTGTAATCGGAGCCGCCCTGTGTGGAATGCGGACCGAGGAGCTGCGAGGCGCCGAATCCGGCATTCACGCCCGGAGCAAATTGGATCATGCTGGTGACCACATTCGTCATCACCGGCAGGTCGCGGACGGTGCGATCATCCAGCACCATGCCGGTATCGGTATGGGTGACGTCCAGCATGGGTGTTTCCGCGGTGACCGTTACGGCTTCGGTGATGGCGCCGACTTGCAGCGTGAAATCCACGTCCATCACGTCGCCGGTCAGCAGTGCGATTCCCGGCCGCACTTCTTTCTTAAAACCGGCACACTCAACGGAAACCACATACGGCCCGGGCATCAACAGAGGTGCAATGTACCGGCCGACGGCGCTGGTTTTCAGACCCACGGTTGTCCTGGTATCCGTGTTGGTAATGGTGACACTGGCGCCGGCGACGATGGCGCCTTGAGGATCTTTCACGGCGCCCTGAATGGTACCGCGAGATTCCTGGGCGCCCGCGACCGCGGCGAGACCCAAAGCAACTGCAACCAGGCAGGATAAACGACGCATCGAGCTACACTCCTTTACGTTCTAGCGATTGCCTCCGCGCGCCATCCGCGACTCGCGGGGCTCAACCAACCTCGCACGCCAGTTTAATTAGTTTTAATCCAAAACAAAATCGGTGTCAAGGCCTACTCGGGATCTGGACCACCCGCTGCTAAGCCGTTCGCGAGGGTATTACACTTACCAGTAGGAGTAATACCATGCAAGTCACCAGTAAGGGCCAGGTCACCATCCCTCAGGAGATCCGTAACCGCCTAGGTCTTTTGCCGCACACGAAGGTCGCGTTCGAGTTAGCCGGAGATCACGCCCGGATTCGTAAGGCCGGGCGCGAGGCCGGGGAAAGCGTCAGAGGACGCCTGGCGCTCGAGGCTCTCAGCGGCAGTGCCGACGTCCGCATGACCACGGACCAGATCATGGCGCTGACGCGTGGCGAGGCTCGCCCTCGGAAGCGGCGCAAGTGACGCAGGCCATAGCTAGCGTGCAGGCCCGGCTGAGCGCATGCCGCGGCGTGCTGGTGGACAGCAACGTCCTACTCGACATCGCCACCAACGATCCGAATTGGACGGGCTGGTCTGGGAGGGCACTTGCAGAGTGCGCTGAGCAAACGGCACTGATCATCAATCCGATCATTTATGCCGAAGTATCGATTGGCTATACGACAATCGAAGCGCTGGAAGCCGCCCTGCCCAGCACTGTGTATCAGCGCGAAGCCCTGCCCTGGGAAGCCGGGTTCCTGGCCGGGAAATGCTTCCTGCTGTACCGCCGCCGAGGCGGTCCGCGGCGCTCGCCTCTGCCGGATTTCTACATTGGCGCGCACGCCGCCATCGGACACCTTGCCCTGCTCACGCGCGATCCTACGCGATATCGCAGTTATTTTCCAAAAGTCGAGATGCTCGCTCCCGCGAAAAGGCTGGCTTAGTACACAGTTTCAGAAATTCGGTAACGTATTCTGCCCTACCCTCCCTCACGGTCACGGCTCAGCTACGGAGCCGCGCGCGTCAGCAAGCGGTTGTCGAATACGTCACGGTAATTACGAAACTGTGGGGCGCCCACGCGGGACAATCTCGAATCGGCATCGAGATCAGTGATTCGTGCAGGCTCAGGCCAACCACTGGCCAGCCCGCCAAACCCAGGGATCGGGAATCGGAATCCCAAAAGTAGCGCGCCGCTGGAATGTGTATAATCAAGCAAAGGAGTACACATGGATGCGCACGAATATCGTCATCGATGATCGGCTCATGCAGGACGCTCTTCGCACAACCGGCCTGAAGACCAAGCGCGAGGCCGTGGAACTGGGTTTGCGCACGTTACTGCGGCTGAGAAGACAGGCCAGAATCCGCAGTCTGCGCGGCAAACTGAAGTGGCAGGGCGATCTAAACGCTATGAGGAACGACAATTGATTCTTGTAGATTCCAGTGTGTGGATCGCATATTTCAAGGGGTCGATTACCGCGCAGACGGAGAAACTCGACCGGCTGCTGGGCAACGAGCCGTTGGCCATCGGAGACTTGATTCTAACGGAGGTTCTACAAGGTTTCGCTGACGATCGAGATTTCAATAGGGCCAGGAAGATGCTGACGGCGCTGACGGTGGTAGAGTTAGGCGGACGGGCAGTCGCGATTCAGGCGGCACGGAACTTCCGGGTGCTGCGCAAACTCGGCGTGACCGTGCGCAAAACGATTGACACGGTGATTGCTACGCGATGTATCGAGAGCGGGTACGATCTCCTGCACAACGACAGGGACTTTGATCCGTTCGTCAAGCATCTTGGCCTCCGCGTTGTGAGCTGACAGCCGCCCTGCCGTTTCGGGAACGCAAGAGGCGAACGATACGAGTCTCAGTTGGCTCCCCACACTGGACACGTCTCGAACTCATCTAAATCCAGACCTCGTCCGTTTGCGCGGGAGCGAAGACGTGCCCCCTAGACTGGGATCTCAACTTCAGCGCCATTGACGAGCAAAACCAGAGAGCCGACAGGACCCCTCGGGTTGGGTGGGACATGGAAGCGAGATACCTGTCGACGAGAGCGAGAAAAAACGCGCGACGTACAACTGCGGCACGCGGTACAATACGAGTGGCCCTCCCCCCTGTACGAGATAACGGCATGAGCTCCGCGCCATTCGTCCATCTGCATTGCCATACAGATTATTCGCTGCTCGACGGGGCTTGCGAAATCGGGCAGTTGATGGAGCTGGTGGTCCATCAGAAGATGCCCGCCGTGGCCATGACCGACCATGGGAATCTTTTCGGCGCGGTCGAGTTCTACAACGAAGCCAAGGACAAGGGCGTGCATCCGGTGATCGGGTGCGAGGTGTATGTTTCGCAGCAGGGCCACGAGACCCGCAGCGACACCGACCGCTACAACCACCTGGTGCTGCTGTGCGAGAACCAGGAAGGTTACCGGAACCTGCTGAAGCTGGTCTCGAAGTCCTTTCTGGATGGGTTCTACTACAAGCCGCGCATCGATAAGGACCTGCTGGCGGGGCACTCCAAAGGGCTCATAGCGATGTCGGCCTGCCTGCGGGGCGACATCAATGAAACGCTGCTGGCCAACCGTTACGAGGAAGCCAAGCGTCTGGCGTACAACTACGCCGACCTGTTCGGCAAGCAGAATTTTTTTCTGGAGATACAGGATCACGGGCTGGATCAGGACAAGATCGTGGTCCCGCTGGTGCACCGGCTCTCGCAGGAGACGCGCATCCCGCTGGTAGCGACCAACGATTCGCATTACATGCGCAAGGAAGATGCGCGCGCGCACGAGATCCTGCTGTGCATACAGACCGGCAAGACGATGAGCGATCCGCAGCGCATGCGGTTTCAGCAGCCGGAGTTCTATCTCAAAACGCGCGTCGAGATGCTGGCCATGTTCGGGGAGCTGGAAGAAGCGCTGGACCGCACCTGGGAGATCGCGCAGCGCTGCCAGGTGAATCTCGAGAAAGTGAAGGAGCCGTTTCCGAAGTTCGATGTTCCGGAAGGGCACACCACGGACACGTACTTCGAGTACGCCGCCCGCCAGGGATTCGAGAAGCGGCGCCCGCGCCTGGAAGCCCTGCACCGGGCCGGCGCTCTGAAACATGATCTGGCCGAATACGCGGAACGTCTGGACCGCGAAATCCGCGTGATCCAGCAGACCAAGTTCTCCGGCTATTTGCTGATCGTCTGGGACTTCATCCGCTTCGCGAAATCGCGCGGAATACCGGTGGGTCCGGGACGTGGGTCGGCCGCCGGGAGCCTGGTGAGCTATTCGATGGAGATTACCGACATCGATCCGCTGGAGTACGGGCTGCTGTTCGAGCGTTTCTTGAATCCGGAGCGCGTCACTATGCCGGATATCGATATTGATTTCCACACGCGGCGGCGCGGCGAAGTGATTCAATACGTCACCGAGAAATACGGCCGCGAACAGGTGGCGCAGATCATCACCTTCGGGACGCTGGGAGCGCGCACGGCCATCAAGGACGTGGGCCGCGTGCTGGACATCAGCTTCGCCGACGTCGACCGCATCACCAAGCTGATTCCGAACCAGCTCAACATCAAGCTGAAGGAGGCCATGCACCAGGAACCGGCCATAGAAGAGGCTGCGCGCAAGGATCCGCGCTTGAAGGAAGTGCTGGAGGTTGCGAACCGGCTGGAAGGCATGTGCCGCAACGCGTCGATGCACGCGGCGGGGGTGGTGATTTCGCCGGTGCCGTTGAAAGAGCTGGTTCCGCTTTACAAGACGAGCAAAGACGAAATTGTCACGCAGTACGACATGGTGGGGCTGGAGAAGCTGTCGCTGCTGAAGATGGATTTTCTGGGCCTTACGACGCTGGACATCATCCAGGATGCGCTGGCGATGATCGAGCGGGATCACGGCGTGAAGCTGGTGATAGAAGAGCTGCCGCTGGACGATCCGGCGACGTACCAGATATTTTCGAAGGCCTTTACGAGTGGCGTGTTCCAGTTTGAATCGCGCGGGATGCGCGATATCTTGCGCAAGTACCAGCCCACGCGCATAGAAGACCTGTGCGCTCTGAATGCGTTGTACCGTCCGGGGCCGATCCAGGGCGGGATGATCGACGATTTTATCGACGGCAAGCACGGCCGCAAGGAGGTGACGTACGATTTTCCGGAGTTGAAGGAGATTCTGGGGGAGACGTACGGGGTGATCGTGTATCAGGAGCAGGTGATGCAGATCTCGAATCGCCTGGCCGGGTATTCGCTGGGCGAGGCCGATATTCTGCGGCGCGCCATGGGGAAGAAGAAGGCGGAGGAGATGGCGGCGCAGCGGGCGCGTTTTCTTGCGGGCGCGAAGGCGAAGGGGTATGCGCAGAAGAAGGTCGAGAAAATCTTCGACTTGATGGAGAAGTTTGCCGGATATGGTTTTGCCAAGGCGCATTCGGCAGCGTATGGGTTTTTGGCTTATGTTACGGCCTACCTGAAGGCGCATTATGCGCTGGAGTTCATGTCGGCGCTGCTGACTTCGGAGATGAGCAACACCGACAAAGTGGTGAAGTACATCAACGAATGCCGCGAGATGGGAATTCCGGTGCTGCCGCCGGATGTCAATTCGAGCAGCAACAATTTTACGCCGGACGGGGACGGGATCCGCATGGGTCTCGCGGCGGTGCGGAATCTGGGCGGCACGGCGGCAGACTCGATTCGGGAAGCGCGACAGGCGGGGGAGCCGTTCCAATCGCTGTACGACTTTTGCGAGCGGGTGGATTTGAGCACGGTGAACCGGCGGATCCTGGAAAACCTGATCAAGTGCGGAGCGATGAGCAGTCTGGGCGGGAACCGGGCGCAGTTGAGCGCGATGCTGGAGAACGCCATGGAATCGGGACAGCGCGCGTGGCGGGACAAGCAGAGCGGCCAGACGGGCCTTTTCGGCATGGCGGAGGACGAGGCCGCGCATGAGGAGCATCCGCTGCCGCCGCTGCCGGATTGGACCGCGCAGCAGAAACTATCGAGCGAGAAGGAAGTGCTGGGTATTTACGTCACGGGCCATCCGCTGGACGAATACGATGCCAAGGTAGCGGAGCTTTCGAGCCACTACACGGAGACTTTGGAAGGGCTGGAGCGTGGCGCGGAGGTGGCAATCTGCGGCATCCTGACCGGCATCCAGCGCAAGCGGAATCGGGACGGCAAGCTGTGGGCCGCGATGCATCTGGAAGACCGGACCGGCGCCGTGGAGGCGATGGTCTTTTCGACGCAATACGACCGGCTGTTGAGCAGCATGGTAGAGGATCAAGCAGTGCTGGTGCGGGGGCTGGTGCTGCCGGAGGAGAACGCGCCGCCGAAGATCTCGATCCAGGATATCGTCGCGATTGCGCAGGCGCGCCTGAATCTGCCGACTTTGATTTCGATCCGCGTGCCGTTGGGCGCGAACGGGTCGCAGGACAAGGCGGACGCGCTGAACCGGCTGTTCACCGCCAAGCGCGGGGAGACCGAGGTCCGGCTGCGGCTTGAGAAACCCCGCGATTTTTCCGTTATTCTGGATGTGACCCCCAAGGTCCGCCCGGACAAGGAGTTCTGGGCTGAAGTGGAACGGATCTGCGGACCGGAATCGGTCGAGATCCTGGCAAATTAGCCGCGCCGGGCGGTGGTTTGGCCCGAGGCGGCGGTCACAATCCGAATGGAAGATAAGCCGAACCCCGAGCCGCAAGAGACTGCGCCCCCGAATCCTACCTGGGAGCGCGTGCAGCTTGCGCGTCATCCGAAGCGGCCGCTTACGCTCGACTACATCGCGCGGATTTTTACGGGATTTGAAGAGCTGCATGGAGACCGGGCGTTCGCGGACGATCCGGCGATCGTCGGCGGCATGGCGTTCTTCGAGGGCCAGCCGGTGATGGTGATCGGGCAGCAGAAAGGGCGCGACACCAAGCAGAAGCTGCATCGCAATTTCGGCATGCCGAAGCCGGAAGGCTATCGGAAGGCGATGCGGCTGATGCGGATCGCGGATAAGTTCCATCGGCCGATTGTGACGTTTCTGGACACGCCGGGCGCGTATCCGGGGATCGACGCCGAGGAGCGGGGGCAAGGCGAGGCGATCGCAGTGAACCTGCGCGAGATGTCGCGGCTGGGAGTGCCGGTGATCGCGATCGTGATCGGGGAGGGCGGCAGCGGCGGGGCGCTGGGGCTGGGGGTTGCAAATCGTGTTTATATGCTGGAGAACGCTTATTACAGCGTGATCACGCCGGAAGCATGCGCGGCTATCATTTATCGCGATTCGGGGAAAGCTCCGGAGGCGGCTCGGGCGCTGCGGATGGCGGCGGCGGACCTGTTGTCGCTGGAGCTGATCGACGGCGTGATTCCGGAGCCCGAGGGAGGGGCGCACACGGACACCGAAAAAGCGGCTGAGTTCGTCAAGGCGACCATTCACTCCGCGCTGGGCGAGCTAGCTGGGCGGTCGGCGCTGGAGCTGATCGACGACCGGTACACTAAATTCCGCCGCATGGGAAGCTTTTTCGTGGAAGGGCGGGGAGCGTGAACAAGACGGTGGTGATCGGGGTGATTTTTGTGCTGGCCGTTCTTGCGTTCCTGTTCTACTCGAGCATGCACATCGCCAAGTACCGGGTGGAGGTGTGCATGGCGTTCAACGGACGGACCTCGTGCCGGATCGCGTCGGCGGACACGCAGGCGCACGCGTTGCAGAGCGCGCAGTCGAATGCATGCGCGCTGATTGCATCGGGGGTGACGGATACGATGCAGTGCGAGCATGGAGAGCCGGTGAGCATCAAGTGGTTGGAAACGAAGTAGGAATTCAAGAATTCAAGAATCCAGGAATTCGAGGAAGAAGGTGGCTTCGCGGCTTCTTTGAATTCTTGGATTCGTGGATTCTTGAATTCCTTCCTAGAAGTACTTCGCGGCCAGTTCCGGTTTTGCTTCCACGGCTTGCTGCCAGCAGGTTTGGGCTTCTTTTTCCTGGCCTAGTGCTTTTAGGGCGTGGCCTAGATTCAGCAGAGCTTCGGCGAAGTTGGGCTTTTCCTTGGTGGCGCGGCGGTAGGATTTCGCGGCGTCCTCATGGAGGTTCGATTTTTCCAGGAGGATCCCGATGTTGTAGGACAGTTCCGGCAACGTTTCGCCGAGTTCCTCCAACTTCGACTCGATGTCCAGGGCCAGGATGTAGTCACCCATGTCGACCGACAAGCCGGCCAGCATGCGCAGGGCGTCGGGCGACTTGGGGTGGCGGGCGACAGCTTGCACGAGCGTCGCCTTGGCTGCGTCGAGCTCTCCGTTTCGCCATTGGGCCAAGCCCAGATTGATGAGCGCCTCCAGCCAGTCGGAGCGATTGCTGACGCAGTTGCGGAAGGGTTCGATGCTGCCGGCATAATCGCCGCGCTGCAAGCGGAAGTAGCCTAGACGGAACCAGGCGTCCTCGCGCTCGGGCTCATTTTCCACGACGCGCTCGATGTACTTCTCGGCTTCGTCGGTGAGGCCGTTGCGCTCGTGAACGTTGCACAGGTTCCACAGGGCGCTGGCGTGTCCGGGTGCAATCTGGATCGCGCGCTCGTAGGCTTTGCGGGCTCCGGGCAGGTCTCCGCGCTCTTGCAGCGTGGCGCCCAGATTGACGTATGCCGATTCGCTCTCCGGACGGACCTTAATGGCTTCGGCGTATGCCTGGCCGGCCTGCTCGGGGCGGTTGGTTTTTTGATAGGCGATTCCGAGATTGAACCAAGCTTCGTAGGATTCCGGGGCGATTTTCACCAGTTGGGCGCCTTGTTGGGCGGCGGTCTTGTAATCGCCGCGCGCCATGGCGGCAGCCATCAGGCCTTCGAAAGCCGCACGCGCGCCGGGCCGGGCTTTGAGCAGCTTCTCGCAGTACTCGCGAGTCTTGGCGTCTTCGCCGCGCGACAGGGCGAGGCCAATCACATTGGTCAGCAGTTCCGCGTTGGAGCCGTTGGCGGGAAGCAGTTTCAAGTAAAGTTGCATGGCTTCATCCGCGCGTCCCAACAACTGCAGGGCCACGGCCCTTCCATAGAGCGCCTTATCGTAGGAAGGCCTGGCCTTCAAGCATGTTTCGAAGGATCGAAGCGCCTCTTCGGTTTGCTGCAGGTGCAGCTGGCAGACGCCGAGGCCGAGCGTGGCTTCCACGAGGTTCGGGTCGTTTTCGGCCGCTTTACGGAAGGATTGCGCGGCGTCTTCAAACCGTTCCAGCTTTTCCAAACACAAGCCGGAATTGTAGACGGCGGCTTTGTGACTGGGGTACGCCGCCAGCACCTTTTCGTAGTCGCGCAAGGACTCTTCGTACTGGCCCAACTGAAACTCGAGGTGCGCCTTGGTCCAGTCGAGTTCGGGCAAGTCCTCGCCGCGCTCGATGGCCTTGCGAATCTCCCGCAGGGCTTGCTCGGTCTTACCGTCCGCGTTGAGCGACAGCGCCTTGACGAGCGCGGCCGACTGAACCGGACGCTTCTCGCTTTTGGAATCCAGAGTATCGGGCTTTACCAGCGCCTCTATCAGTTCCTCATCTACGAACCATAGCCATTGATCTTTAGTTTGTTCCATGCAATCCTTCTCTGTCTGAGCCTTTTTACTTGACACCCGCGGTCAAGTAAGAAATGGAAACCGACTTGATCCGCGCCCGTTCGGCGCGTTCATTCAGAAAGCCGACGCCGCCGGTCTTGATTTGATCGTCCGTCCAAACGTCCACTGGCTGGCCCTGCACCCAGGTGCTGAACTTGGGGCCGCGCACATCCACTCGGACGCTATAGACCGTGTCCAGGCGCGCCGGAATGTCGATGGGGACTTGCCCAACGTCCTTTTGCTGTCCGTTCAAGACGACACGCTTCAGCAGGGCGATTTTCGGATTCAGGCCGGGCGCGACGATGGCCAATTTCAAAGCGTAATAATTGTTGGGATCCGCAGCCCGGAATACCCATCCCATGCTCTTGCTTTCAATCTCCCCTTGAAACTCGACGCGGTAATCGGAGAGCTTGAGAGACGGGCGATAAATGGTAATCTGCCTGCCGAGGTGTTCCCCATTTGTGTCACCTGCCCAGCCTTGCACCCAGCCACCCTCGCCGACCATGATGCTGGGTCCGGCGATGTCCGCAGCCGGATGCGAGCCGGCGGCGGGCTTGTGTGACTTTCCGCCGAAGCCAAAGTAAGCAACGCCCACGAGCACGAGCACAGCGCCGAGACCCAGTTTGAACCTGAGCGTGCCCCAGAAGGGTGGGTTCGCGCTAGCCATTAGCTGGAGTTGCAGAGTCTCGAAGGTTAGCGTGGGTTCGTCGGCAGGCGGAGGCTGGCCGGGCCTGGCGGGCGGCGGCGCGGGGCGAGCCGGGGGTGCGGGAGCAGGTTCGCGCGCGGCGGGCTGCTTGGCTGGCGGGGTCTGCACCGGTTGCTTTGCCGCGGATGACGGCTTGGGAAGCGCACTGGTTCGTGCCGGCGAAGCGGATACGGCGGCTCTCGCCGCGGTGCCGGTCACGGAGCTTTTGGCGGCGGCCGGAAGCGAGGCGCCCTTGGGGGCCGGTGCGACTTTTGGACGCAACGGCAGAGTCTTCAGCCTGGGGAGCAAGGGTTGTGTCAGAGATACGATTGCGGCGGTGTCGGCCATCGGGCTCGGTTTGGCAGGAGGAAAGCTTTTGACCGGCATGGCGAGGATCTCGCCGGCTGCGTGGGGTATGCGTTGATCGGCCACAGGCGGCGCGGCCGCAACCACGACAGCGGCCGCTTCCGCCACGGCGGTAGTATCCACCGCGACGCTGGCGGGCACGAAGGAGAACTCCGGCAATTGCCCGGTATCCTGCTTTTCGATTATCTGGTGATGCAATCTCGAGAGAGCTTCGAGAGCAGCGCGCGGGCTGCCTGGTTCGGCGGCCGGCTCCTGGGCGGCTTCGTCGGGAACCGCTGCAGCGGCGGCCTCGGCGACGGGCGCGGTAACGAAACCTTCGCCCCAAGGATCCGGCACGATCACGGGCGCGTCTTCGGCGGGAAGACTGATCCCGGCCGGCAAGGTCTCCAGTAGCGAGGACTTCCGGAACGCGACTTCGAAGGGAAATCCAAGAGCATCGCTCAAGCTCGGCGAGCGATCTAGGTCCGAGCTTCGCGGCGGAAAATCGAGAGTGGCCGGTTCGGCAACGGGAAATTCGTGCAGTGACGTAACCTTAAACGGCACGCTCAGTTTCAATTTTGTGCTGGTGAATTCTTTGGAAGTCACATCGGTCTCCGAGGCAGTATGCTCCTTTTGCCAATCTCGAGGATTGATCTTGAGATGCAGGAGCTGGGCGGCGGGCAACGTCAATTGCCCGTTCTGGTAATGCAATCGAGGTGTTGCGGGGGCGGCCCCGCTATCCAGCCAAGGTTCTACGTAAGAGGTACCCTCCGGCAGGGACACGAAACCTGGCCGTTCCATGGAGAGGCCGGCCTGTAGTGGGGGAGCGATTTCCGGTTCCGGCTCAGCTTCCACGGCTTCCGGCGGCGGCGCGATTTCGACTACTTCGGGCTCTTCGGCAGGCTCGGCCACGGCCACCGGCGCGGCTGGACGCGCCGGCCGTTTCTCGGCCGCCTTCCTCTCGCCGGCCTTAGTTTGCGCTTGTAGCAGACGGCTCAGCGCCAGGCGGTTGTACTCCTCCTGATAGCTTTGCTTGTGGGCATCGGAACAGAACTCGCCACCTCCAGTGAGTCGTTTCAGCAGCGCCAGTTCCTTGCCGCAGTACAGGCAACGCATATGGGTGTAATCGGCGATTAGAGGCGAATCGTGAATACCCGCTAGAGCGCGATTCCATACGGTAAAGCGCTTATCCAGAGGTTCTAGGGTGAGTACCTTACGACCATGCCGTCCGGGCAGGAGGTTATTGGGACGCGGACCAGCCGGACGCTGGGGATTGGGGTGCGGCGAGGCTGAGGGGAAGTAATGTATTCGCCGGACCGGCCGCCTAAAGTTGTCGCCTTATCGGACGATCTTAACTATATCGTGGAGCATCGCCCACGGGACCGGTTCATGAGCGTGATTGGCGGGAACTACAGCCACGCGTTCGGCGCACGGTGAGTGATCTTAAGAGAGAGGATTTATGGTGAAACACGAAGCTTTGAAAAATCATCTGGAATCGCTGCGCAATTCGATTCCGGAGTTAAAGGGCGTATTGCTGGCTTCGAACGAGGGTCTGCCGGTGGCGCATTCGCTTTCGAACGGGACGGATCCCAACCGGGCGGCCGCGATGGCGGCTGCCGCTGCCAGCCTGGGACGCCGGATCAGTGAAAGCATGGCAACGGGCGCGCTATCGGAAGTGAGCATTCGGGGAGACGAAGGAATGCTCTTTGTGTACGCGGCTGGTCCGAAGGCCGTGCTGGCAGTGATGGGGCCCATGGGTTCGAATGCCGGATTGATCCATTTGGAAGCGCGCGGCATCGCGAAAGAAATCGGCGAGTTGTTCTAAAGAAGAAGACAGAATACAAGTAGGTATTCCTTGTATTCCTCGTCTTCCTAGTCTTCCTAGTCTCTGGCACGGAGTGCCCGGCGGTGCCGAAGGCGCCGCAGCTATACTGGTTCTCAGCGCGCTGCCTTTGGATACTCTTGCCTACCAGTCGCTGCTGGATGTCTCCCAGGCGATTCTGCAACACCGCGACCTGGCTGGGTTGTTCCGCGATCTGTCGACGCGGCTGCACTCGGTTCTGCACTTCGATTTCCTGAACCTGATCCTGCACGATTCGAGCCGCAATATCATGCGGCTGCACATTCTGGAAACGGCCACGGGCGTGCCAGTGGACGTTCCCCAATTGGAGCTTGCGCCGGAGCAGTCGCCCTCCGGCTGGGTTTATCTTCACCAGGAGCCGCTGGTGATTCCCGATGTGAGCCAGGAGACGCGCTGGCCCCAAGTGATGCAACTCCTCCAGCGGAACAATGTCGTCAGTTCGTGCTGGCTGCCTCTGACGACGGCGCAACACCGGTTGGGGGCCCTGGTGTTCGGCTTCGGCGCTTCGGGCTACGTGGAATCGCAACTGGACTTCATGCGGCAGGTGGCGGCGCAAGTAGCGGTCGCGGTAGACAACACGCTGAACTACGAGAAGGCGGAGCGGTACCAGCAGCAAGTGGCCCGGGAGCGCGATCGGCTGCAGATCCTGCTGGAGATCACCAACGCACTGGTCTCCGAACTGGACATTCACGATCTGTTCCCCAGCATCACGGCGTGCCTGCGGCGGGCAGTGCCGCACGAGTATTCGAGCCTGGCGCTTCTGGATCCGAAAACCGGCCAGCTAAAGTTGCACGCGCTGGTGTTCGAAGCTCACCCGGATCTGCTTCAGGAAGGTATTACGGCGGCGATCGACGAAACGCCGGCGGGCCAGGCGGTGGAAACGCGGCGTGCGATCGTTCTGAGCGTGGAAGATCTCGAGCGGTACTCCTCGCCGGTGGTGAAGCGACTGGTAGCCGCCGGACTGAAGTCCACTTGCTGCGTCCCGCTGGTGACTCGCATGCGTGTATTGGGCACGCTCAATGTGGGAAGCACGCGGGAAAACGCTTTCTCGCCGGCGGACGTCGATTTTCTGAGCCAGGTTGCGGGTCAGGCGGCGATTGCGATCGAAAATGCGACTTCGTATCAGGAAATCGCGCAGTTGAAAGATCAGTTGGCCGAGGAAAAGCTTTACTTGCAGGACGAAATCCGGACGGAGCGGAACTTCGGCGAAATAGTCGGCGAGAGTCCGCCGTTCCAGCGCGTGCTGGAGCAAGTGGAGACGGTTGCGCCGACCGACGCGAGCGTGCTGATCCTGGGCGAGACGGGGACGGGCAAGGAATTGATCGCGCGCGCGATCCACGATCTAAGCCGCCGGCGCGAGCGCACGTTCGTGAAACTCAATTGCGCGGCGATTCCAACGGGGTTGCTGGAGAGCGAGCTGTTCGGTCACGAGAAGGGCGCCTTTACGGGAGCGATCGCGCAGAAGGCCGGGCGTTTCGAGCTGGCCAATCAGGGCACGCTATTTCTGGACGAGATCGGCGATATTCCACTGGAGTTGCAGCCGAAGCTGCTGCGCGCTTTGCAGGAGCACGAGTTTGAGCGTCTGGGCGGAACGCGCACCATCAAAGTCGATGTGCGGATGGTGGCAGCGACCAATCGGGATCTGACGCAAATGATCAACGAGCGCCAGTTTCGGACGGACCTTTACTACCGGCTGAGCGTTTTCCCTGTTTCGGTGCCGGCGTTGCGCGAGCGAACGGACGATATTCCCAAGCTGGTTCGCTATTTCACGCAGAAATACTCGCGGCGCATGAACCGGCGGATCGAGACCATCCCGCAGGCGGCCATGGAAGCGCTGATCCGTTATGCGTGGCCAGGTAATGTGCGCGAATTGGAAAATCTGATCGAGCGCGCGGTGATTCTGACGCGCGGAACAACGCTGCAGATTCCGCTGGCGGAATTGCGCGCCGCTCCGGATGCGGCCTCGCCGGTAACGCTGGAGGAGGCTGAGCGCGAGCATATCCGGCGGGTACTGGAGCAGGCTAACTGGGTGGTCGGGGGATCAAATGGCGCGGCGGCGCGGCTGGGAATGAAGCGGACTACGCTGCAGAGCAAGATGAAGAAGCTCGGCATCGTACGCTAACTGTCCCCAAATTCCCGGAAGCGGACGGCCATCGACTGGCCGACGCCGCGTTCTCATTGGTCTGGTTGACCTGGCGCTTGGCAAGCGGCTTGCTGGACTTTCGGCCATGTTCAACGACTTTCGCTTTGGCGCGCGCATGTTGCGCAAGAATCCCGGGTTCACGGCCTTCGCGCTGCTGGCGCTGGCTATCGGTATCGGCGCGAACGCCACGGTGTTCAGCGTTGTCCATCAGGCGCTGCTGAAGCCGCCGGCATACCGGGAACCGGATCGGCTGGTGCTGGTGCAGTCCGTCAATCCGAAGCAGGAAACGATCGAAGGCTACAGTTCCTGGGACGATTTCCAGGATTTGCGACGCGAGTCGCGGACGCTCGAATCGATCAGCGGCATTTCGCCACGCTGGAGCTTCACGCTTGCCGGGATGGGCGGGGCCGAGCAGGTGTGGGGGCAATGGGTATCCGCCAGCCTGTTCCAGTTGCTGGGCGTGAATCCGATTCTGGGGCGCACGTTCACGGAAACGGAAGATAGCGGAACCAACGTGCAGGCCGTGGTGCTGAGTTACGGGTTGTGGCAACGTGCGTTCGGCGGGTCGCCGTCGGTGATCGGGAGACAGCTTCGGATCGATTCGACGAGCGTTCCGATAGTCGGCGTGATGCCGCGCGGCTTCCGGTTCCTGGAAGACGCGGAACTGTGGGTTCCGGTGGCGCCCAACTTCATCCACCAACGAGGGCGCGGGGTGCGCTATCTGCGGCTAGCAGGGCGGCTGGCGCCGGGGGCAACGATCCAGCAGGCTCGCGCGGAACTGGCGGGCAGAATGCAAGAATTCGAGCGTCAATATCCTGCGAGCAACACAGGCTTTTCCGCGAGGCTGACGGCATTGCAGGATTTCCTGACGGCAGACACGCGTCCGGTCCTGCTGATGCTGGCGGGCGCGGTGGTGTTCGTGCTGCTGATCGCGTGCGCGAACGTCGCCAATCTGATGCTCACGCGGACGCTGGCGCGGCGGCAAGAGATCGCGGTGCGTGTTGCGCTGGGCGCTGGGCGATTCCGCCTGATGCGGCAGTCGGTAGCGGAGAGCCTGCTGCTTTCGGGCGTAGGCGGCGTGCTTGGTTTGATGCTAGCTGCATGGGGGACTTTCTACATCCGTTCGACGAACTCGACGCGGGATGCGCAGATCGATCCGGGGGTTCTTGCATTCACGGCGCTTGCTACGGTTTTCTGCGCGCTAGTGGTTGGATTGCTGCCATCGCTGCGGCTCTCCGATTCAGGCTGGGCGATGGATCTTCGGACTGAGGGGCGGTCGACGACTACGGGCGCGAGCGGGCAGCGAATGCGAGCGGCGCTGATGATTTCCGAAATCGCCCTCACAACGGTTTTGTTGGCGGGGACGGGGCTGTTGCTGCGCAGCCTGATCCGGCTGCTGGACGTGAATCCCGGCTTCGATGCCCGGAACGTGCTGACGTTTCAGATCAGCTTTTCGAGCGATCGGTATACGCAGCCGCCGGAGCGAATGGCGTTCTACAACCGGCTCTCGGATGAGATCCGGAGTTTGCCCGGAGTGCGCGACGTAGGAGCGGTCAGCCGGTTGCCGTTGGGCGAGGGCAACATCACGAGTTCCTTGACGGTGGAGGGGCGTCCGGTAGCGGAAGGGAATCGTCCGTCCATCGACTATCGCATCGCGAGCGATTCGTATTTTCGGACGATGGGGATTCCACTCCGCGATGGCAGGCTGGCCGATCCACGCAACGCGGATGAGGTAAATGTCAATCAGACGGCCGCGCGCCGCTTCTGGCCTGGCGAAAATCCGATCGGCAGGCGGGTGAAACTCGGCCCTAACCCTTCCCAGCAAACCTGGAAGACGATCGTGGGCATCGTGGGCGACGTGCATCATCTGGGTCTGGAGATCGCGCCGCGTCCGGAAGTCTATCGGCCTTACGCGGCGAATCCGATGGGCGGGCCGTTCGTGGTGCGCGTAACGGGCAATGCGGACGCGCTGCGTTCGGCAATTCGAGAGCGGCTACGCGCGATGGATCCGGAAGTACCCATGTTTAACGTGGCCACGATGGAGCAACTGCTCTCGCGATCGCTCGAGGCACGGCGATTCTCGGTATTGTTGCTGACGGTTTTTGCCGGAATCGCGTTATTGCTGGCGGGGATCGGGTTGTACGGAGTAGTTTCCTATGCGGCCGGATTGAGGACTCACGAAATCGGAATTCGCGTCGCGCTGGGAGCACAGCGGTCGTCGGTGGTGCGAATGGTAGTGGCGCAGGGCTTGCGAATGGTGCTGATCGGACTGGCGATCGGGATCGCGGTAGCCGTGGCAATCGGGCCGTTATTTTCGAGGCTGGTATACGGAGTGGGCACACGCGACCCGGTGGCGTTGTTGGCAGGCTCGGCGGTACTGATGTTCGCCGCGCTGATGGCCTGCTACTTTCCGGCGCGCAGGGCGGCGGAATTGGATCCGATGGACGCGCTGCGGGCGTGAGCGGGCGGCGGTCAACCGAGCCGCCACCAGTAGGGAGCGCCGCCGCGACGATTCTTATCGCCTGGACCATCGTGGTAGCGCTCCCTACCGGTCGCGGCTCGGTTTGCGCGAAGGTTCGGCAGGATGCTTGCATCTCAGTTCCTGCGTATGATGCTCGGAGGCCGAATCGCCGCATTTTCAGACTGCTTTGGAGCGTGCGCGTTCCAGGCAGCCACGTTCGTGTGTCCGGCGGTACACAGCCCCGTTTCAATATATAGTTAGGGGAAAGGTGTCCAAACGAAAGTTAGTGCTTTGGGTTTGCGCCTTGGCTGGCGCCGGCGGCTTGGTGTTCCTGACTGGGACGCTGTGGAAGGCTTCTGCAATTCTCCGTGACGCCCGCGCGCGCGTCGCGCGCGAAGGGCTGATTGCATTCCGCAGCATTCCGCTCGACCGGGCGGCTCCGGTTGGGTTTGAGTCGATCAGCTCGCCCGCTCAATGCAGAGACGCAGCGCTGCAAATCCGGGACCTTTAACCCGGGCCACCAGGCAGTTCCACCGCGAGCAGAGACATTCGCTACAACTGCAGAGAGTATCCCTGCCCTTTCCCATGACCCGGAAAAAACACCGGAAAGTTGATCCAGGATATGATATAACACAAACACAAGGAAGGTGCTAGAAATGCTCGATACATCGGCTGTGTCTGCGGTTTCGCCATTCGATTGGGTTAAAACGCTTTATCTTTATGGTCCTTTGGCCGCAAGTGTTTTCTGCCTTATCCTCGTTGAGCCTCGGGCAAGGAGTCAGTTCAGGAGCGCAGAGATCCCGCGTTACGTTGCCATACCTGTATATGCCCTCACGTGGGCTGCCATCCTAGTTTTCCTGACTGTTGGCCAGAGTATCTGGTCGCGCATGAATGCAGGCGAGGCGGCCATCAGAGGTCAATTCGAGTTGCGCGACAAAAACCAGACTATATCCAGTCGAACAGCTTCTTTTTTCCTGAAGAGGCAGTACGACCCCGGCCGTCCCGGCTACGAGTTCAGGATCGTGACGCCCGCGAAGATCAGAGAAGGGGAGGTAATACCTTTTTTTCTGGACCCCGGAACGGGCAGCAAAGATGCGACCAAATACGAACTTCCCGTCCGCGCAGAATACTACGACCGGACCGTCGAAATCGCCTATCATCTGAATCCAGGCCCGAATCTCTTCGAAGAGAGACCGGGTAGATTTGAGGTCAAGGCTGGCAACCTCCATGAGTGGCTGGAGCCGCTAAAGGACGCTGTAGGTGACACGAATGCCCATCCCCATCCCTTCTTGCTGAGCCTCCTTCGTCTTCCTATCGTTTACGCGGAGGCGAATGCCCAGATTGACACTTTGTTTCGGGACTTGGAATCGCCGGATCCAATCATCCGTGGAGATGCGCGCAGCGCTTTGAGCGCAAAACGCGAAGCTGCGCTGCCGAAAGTCGAGGCTATCCTAGCCGACAGCAGCTCAAGTTATCTCAGCAAACTAGGATGCGTGATCGCGCTGGCCAAAATGGAGGGCGTGGATCTCGGCCGTCTGAGCACTGCCGCATATGCAGGAGTCACGAACTCAGCAAATAGCGGAGACGCCAATTTCATGGCTTGGGTGAAGACCCTGAGAGAGCGGCATCCTGAGGTTCAAGCAAAAGTCGCGCTAGATCCATTCGTAGGATTGTGGCGGCTGAACCGTGAGAAATCCAAACTCGACGACGCACTAAGCAATCTGACTGACGAGAATCGTCGCATCACAAAAGCTGGTGACAAGACTCAGATCGCCATTAGACGTGTGTACAAACCTGGCACCAAGCCTGAAGAGACTACTTATCAACTAACATGCAACGGGAAACGCTGGAAAACAGGAGGCCAGACCATAACGTGCACTCAAGGCAACCTAAACATTGCGGAAGGTGAGCAGACGCCACCGCCCCGATTCTACAGGAGAGAGGTATCCGCAGACGGGAAGACGCTAATCATTTCCGTTTTCAATTTGAAGACTCGGGACAAACCCATCTCCGTGGAAGTTTTCGACCGTCTGTAGCGCCTACTCAAAGCCACAACCAAGTCGGTGAACAGCTCTCAAACCACAATAGATACCCCGACACGTTCTCTCAACGGCCGGTAGTCGGCGAGAAGATGGCATTCCGGCATTGCGCGCGTGATCTGCCGGCCAGTCGAGCTGGAGGACGGCGGGTCTCTCGCCGGCGGGCAATTGCGCGTACAGTTCCTCGAATGCGGCATTCGTCCAGCCGAAGCCGGCTTCGTTGGACCGATACCCGAAACGAATGCCTTGACTGACGTCCATGCTTCGACTCGTTACGTCGTACTTTTCGACGATAGTGTGATGCTGGATGAACTGATCGAGCACCATCGATAGGAATCGCGCGGTGATGCGATTGGCTTCCTTCTCGAAGCCATAGCGGCGAAGGCCCTGGACCGCGATGATCTGCAAGGGAGCCCAACCGAACGGCGCATCCCACTGGCTGCCGCTGCGGTTGGTGCTGGTTTGGAGACCGCCTGGTTGTTCGAAAAGGCTCAGTTTCGCCACCATGCGCGAGGCCTGCTCGGGGCTTGCGATTCCGGCCCACAGTGGATAGAACGTCGTCAGGAACGCGTAGCGACGGATTCTGCGCGAAGCGAAATTGTAGTCATAATACATGCCATCGGCAGGGTCCCACATCCAGCGGTTGATCTTTTCCCGGCGATCGTCCGCGCGCTTGCGCCAGAGGGCCGCGTCGGCGTTACGCCCGAGAATGTCCAGGATTTCGGCGGCATCGCGCTCCATAATGTACAGCAGCGAATTGAGGCAGACGGGATTGTAATGGATGATGCCGGCGTTGAAGGGGCCGAATCGGTTGGAGGGGTCGAATCCGGATTCGCGCATCGAGCGGTCGGCTTTGTAGAACAGGCTGGTTAGCTGCCCGCTCTTCCGGTCGTAGTACTGGCTGAGATCGTAGTCGGTGACGTCGTGGGTTCGGTAGTAGTCTTTCACCAGATCGTAGTGTGTCCGGCCTTTTTCGTCGCGCTCGGCGCTGAGGACTTCGGGAGCGGGGCCTTCGCCCGAATCGTAATAGCGGGAGAGTCCGGTTTCAGGCGTCAAGTGCGGTTCAGTGGTCCAGTAGCGGTAGTAGGTTTCGATGGCGGGGACGGTTGATTCTAGCCACCGGCGATCTTGGGTTTTCCGGTAGACGCCGAGGACCATTTGCGTCAGGAACGGCGGCTGCGAGCGTGTGAGGTAGTAGGTGCGGTTGGCGTTCAGGATCTTTCCGTAGTTCCGGATTTCGTAAAGGAAATTGTCCGCCATGTTTTTGGCGAGGGCGAGCTGGCTATCGCGCAAGAGTCCGATCTGGATAAAGTAACTGTCCCAACCATACATTTCGTTGAAGCGGCCTCCGGGGACGACGTAGGGGAATGGGAGGTACAGCAGGCCCTGGCGGTGGAGGCGGCTGAGATCTTCTGGGAGCTGGAGAACTTCGATTTTCCGGTCGGCGCGCAGCAGTTGCTGGACGTCTTTCAGGTTTTCCTGGCGCGATATGTACACCGGCCAAGGGCCGCCGGCGGGTACAGGAAACTTCGGATCGACCGCCGCGGAGGCGAGTTGTTTGTTCGTTCGGGTCAGTGTGTGCCAGGTTTGGTGAATGTAAGTTTGGACAGCGTGTAGTTGCGCTTCGGAAGCTGTATGGGACGCTAGCGCTGTCGCGATCAGTAGCGCCGCGAGGAGCTTGCCGGTTCGGCAGGATGCTTGCATGGCTGGTTCCCGTGACGATGCTCGGAGGCCGAATCGCAGGATTATCGGGCTACTTCAGGGAGTGCGCGTTCCAGGCAGCCACGTTCGTGTGTCCGGCGGTACACACCGTATGACTTGGAATTCTGACGCCTCGTTTCAATATATAGTTAGGGGAAAGGTGTCCAAACGAAAGTTAGTGCTTTGGGTTTGCGCCTTGGCTGGCGCTGGCGGGCTTTTGTTCCTGGCTGCGACGCTGTGGAAGGCTTCGTCCATTCTCGGAGACGCGCGGGCGCATGTCGCGCGGGAAGGCTTGATTGCGTTCCGCAGCATTCCGCTCGACCGGCCGGCTCCGGCTGGTTTTGAGCCGATCAGCTCGCCCGCCGAGTATCGCGATGCGGCGCTGTTTCAAGGCCGCTTCTATCTTTGCGGGCCCGCGGGCTTGTTTGCTTACGATGCGAATGGATCGCTGGTCGCGCGCTATCGTCCGGGCATGGAGCTTCCGCCCGCGCCGCTGGTGGCGATGGCGTCCGGAGCGGTTTCGGGAGCCAGCGAACCCCAATTGTGGATTGCGACAGCGAGCGAAGGCCTGCTCGATTTTGATGGGCGCAGGTTCATCCAGGTTCGGCCGGAGGATCAGGCGTCGCGCGCGCTGACGGCTGTTTTGCCGCTGTCGAGCGGGCGCGTGCTTTTGGGCACGGAGAAGAACGGCGTGCTGGTGTGGGACGGACAGAATCTTGCGCGGTATCATCCGTCGCTGAGCGAACTGCAGGTGACCGCGCTTGCTGGAAGCGAGGCGGATTTGTGGGTGGGGACGATGGATCGCGGAGTGTTCCGCTGGCACGCGGGTCAACTGGATCATTTTGCAGAACAGGAAGGACTGCCGGACGCGCGCGTTATGTCGCTTGCAGCGGATGGCGCGGCTGCGTATGCGGGAACGGCGCTGGGTGTGGCGGAGTTTCGCGATGGGCGGTTTACGCGAGTGCTGGCGGGGGGGTTCTTCGCGAAGGCGCTGCTCCTCAAGGGTGAATCGCTGGCAGTTGGAACTTTGGACGAAGGCGTGGTGGAGGTTCCTCTCGCAGTGGAAAAGCCGCGCATGCGAAATACGGCGGACGAATCGAACTTCGGCCGCATCGAGCGGCTGTTTGCGCTGGAAGGCCGCACCTACGCGCTGGCGACTGGCGGGCTTTACGAACAATCGCTGAAGAGCGGCGAGTTCCGCAAGGTATTCGACACGCCAGGAGCCGTGCTCGCGGACGGCAACATTGCGGCGTTGGCGGTGGATCGCGGCGGACGGCTGTGGGCCGGCTACTTCGATCGTGGACTGGATATTCTCGAACCCGGCTTCGAGCGCGCCACGCACATCGAGGACGAGCACGTGTTCTGCGTGAACCGGATCGTGCATGCGGGCGACGGCGGGTTGAGCGCGGTGGGAACAGCGAACGGGTTGGTGTTGTTCGATGCCGCCGGCCAGCAGAAACAGGTGCTGGGCAAGGCGGAGGGCTTGATCGCGAATCAGGTGACGGATGTGCTGCTCGGCGGAGACAGCCGGTCGCCTACGATCACCGTGGCAACGCCAGCCGGGCTGACGACGATCGACGCGTCGGGAACCACGAGCCTGTATGCGTTTCACGGACTGGTGAACAATCACGTCTACGCGCTGGCGGCGAACGGGTCACGGTTGATGGTGGGCACGCTGGGTGGGCTGTCGATTCTCGATTCCGGGGTCGTCAATGCGAGCTTCACTACGGCCAATTCAGGACTGAAGCACAACTGGATTACGGCGCTGGTTCCGGTTGGCGGCGACTGGTTCGTGGGAACATACGGCGCGGGAGTTCTGAAGTTCGACTCCACTGGCCGCTGGTCGAGCTTCGCGGATTGGAAAGCGCCGGCGGAGATCAATCCCAACGCGATGCTGGCAACGGATCGCGCAGTGTATGCCGGAACGCTCGGAAAAGGGCTGGCGATCTATAACCGCGGCTCGGGGCGTTGGAGTTTTCGCACGTCGGGTTTGCCGTCGTTGAACGTGACTGCGCTGGCAGCGAACGGCGGGTACCTTTATGTTGGCGCGGATAACGGGCTGGTGCGAACTGTGGAAAGCGAGTTGACGGGACGATGAGAGCGAAGCTTCTTGTGCTGTCGAGTGTGGCGATCGCGCGCCTGGCGTGGGGCGACGCGGGCGTGCTGCTGCCCGGCGATCAGAAACAGCCCAACCCGGCGTGGCTTTCGCTCGATGAAATGTCGATCGACATACACATCGACAACGGGCATGCACGCGTGTTGGTGCGGCAGATTTTCGCGAATCATCGCGGCGCGGTGCTGGAAGGGAACTACATTTTCGCGTTGCCGGGACGCGCGATTGTTTCCGATTTCGCCGTTTGGGACGACGTCACACGCATTCCAGGCGTGATTCTGGAGCGGCGGCGCGCCGAGGAGATCTACCAGCAGGCGAAGATGCAGGCCATCGATCCTGGACTGCTGCAACAAGGCGAGCGCGATCTGGACGAAGCCAGCCGCGGAGCGGTGTTCAGCGCGCGGATCGTGCCGATTCATCAGTACGGTACGAAACGGCTGGAGATCGAGTATCAGGAAGATCTGCCAGTGGAGCAGTTCGAGTCGCTGCTGGCGGTTCCGTTGCGGCCGGACGCGTACCGGGCGCAGACCGCCGGGCGGCTTTCCATAAAGCTGGAGATCGATTCGGCGCACGCTCTGCGCGATTTTCAGGTGGTGAGCAAAGTTTATCCGATGCAGATACGGGAGCGGACGGCGCATCGCGTGAAAGCGGACTACGAAGGCCGGAGCGTGGCGCTGACGGGGGATTTCGCGGTGAAGTACGCGCTGGATCCGGCGGGCGGCGATCGTTTGGAGATTCTGACGCATCGCGATCCGGCGCCGCCCCCACCGGATGCGGCCGATGTTGAGGCGGGCGTTCCGGCGCTGCCGCAGAGCGCGACGCAGGAGCCGGGATTCTTCGAGGCGTCGATGCTGATCGGTAACGGCGCGCGGCCGAACGAGCCCGCCGCGCCCGTGAAGACCGTGATCGCGCTGTTCGACAATTCGCTCTCGATGCAATGGGAGAAGCTGGAGCGAAACTTCCAGGCGCTGGAGCGGCTGCTGCATGCGTTGAAACCGGTCGACAAGTTCAACCTGGTGTTGTTTAATACGGACGCGACGTTATTCTCGCCGGCACCCGTAGCGGCTGCGCCGGATCAAGTAGAGAAGGCGCTGGCGATGGTTCGCGCCAGCCGGTTGCGCGGCGGCACGGATCTGCAGAAGGCGCTGGATGCCGCGCTCGCGCAATCGGGGCCGGAGACTTATCTGGTGCTGCTGAGCGATGGTGAGGCTACGCGCGGGATCATTCATAACGGAAAGCTCGCCGCCTGGTACGCGGCGAAGTGGTCGCAGAAGGCTGCGAACCAAAGGCCGCGCACTTATGTGTATGCCGTGGGCGACGACGCCAACATGCCGCTGCTGCGCATGCTGGCGCGTAACAACGGCGTGACCGAATGGGTGCGTTCCACGGAGCCCGCGGATTTCAAGCTGAATGCGTTTCTGGCGAAGATCGGGCGGCAACCGGTGGAAGGCTTGCAGTTTGCCGCAGCGCCCACGCCGAGCGTCGATCTGGTTTATTCGCTCGAAGACAGCACCTTTCCGGGATCGGTGAAAAATTGGGTGGGCGAATACAAGCGGGCTGCGCCGAAGGTTTCGTTCACGGCTCGGGGGACGCGCGATGGGAAAGCCATGGAGGCGCGCGCGGTGGCGGATTTGCCGGCGCAAAATGCCGAGCATCCGGATCTGCCGCGCTTGTGGGCCAAGGCTCGCGTGGACGCATTGCTCGAAAAGATCGAGCGCGAGGGCGAGGATCAGGCGACCATCGACGAGATCATTCGCTTGGCGCGGAAATACAAATTCGTGACGCCGTACACGTCGTTTCTCGCGGCTCCGCGCGCGCTGCTGCGGCCGCGCCTGATTCGTCCCGGCGATCCGGTGCTGCGCGTCAAGACGGATGCCTCCATTGTTTCGGTGACGGCGCTTTTCCCGTTCGGTCCGGTGAAGCCGCTGCGTTATCTGACGGACGAAGATACGTGGCAGACGCGATTTCTCGCGCCCGCGGATCTCGAAGATGGGACGTACCGCGTGCGGCTGGTTTTGCGGGATCGGCAGGGCCACGTGTATCGGGAATCGAAAACATTTGTGATTGCGAGCAAGCCGCCGACGGTGCGCGTGAAGCTTGACAAGACGCTTTTCCATCGCGGCGAGGCGATGCGGCTGCGCGTGAACGCATCGGAGACGACACGGACGGTGGTGGCGCGCATGTACGGGGCGCAACCGGTGTATTTGCGCTGGAATCCGGAGATGGCGTCGAATGCGGGGCAGATGTTGATTCCTTCGTATCTTGCGCCGGGGAAATACACGCTGACGGTTACGGCGGAAGATTTCGCGCACAACATTGGGAGCCAGGAGGTGCGGATTGAAGTGGCGCCTTAGGTGTAGCGCTCCCTTCCGGTCGCGGCTCGGTTTGGTTGGGAAAAACCCCGGGCGTTGGGTTGCGTTGGGAATGGCGTTGGTTGTTGGCGGGATCGCGGGGCGCGCCGAGCTTGCGCGGTGGGTGCAGCATATTCCGTCGCCGAGCCGGCTGGAAGCGGTCTTTTTCCGCGCCGTGACACTGCCTGCGGGCGCCGTGGAGATTCGGCGGCCACCGAAGGAAACGCGCACGGAACTGACCAAGCTGATCGCGGCGACGCCGTCGCAAGCCGATCTGTATGCACTGCGCGCCCGGGAAGAAGAGCTGCAGCTCGATTTCGCCGCAGCCGAGAGCGATTGGAAAAGAGCAGGCGCGGCGCTCGATCTGGCGGATTTCTACGATCGGCGCATTCGTCCGAAAGAGGAGATCGCGGCGCTGGAAACGATTGGCCGGGCGCCGTCGCCCGCGTCCGAGCGGCGCACTCAGGCATCGGCGCAACAATCCTGGAAGGCGTTCGAGAGAATTCTGCGCGTGATTCACGAGCAGGCTTTGCCCGCGGAGGCCACGGTTAGCGCTTATCGCGGCTGGATCGCGCGCTATCCGAACGAGCCTGTCGTCTACAAGCAGTTCTTTCAGTATCTGGTCGACAAGAAGCAATTCGACGATGCCGAGAGACTGATCGCGGATTATCGCAAAGCTTTCGCGGCGGATAATTCGTATCCAATCCAGGCGGCTGCGACCATCGCATGGAAGCGCGGCGCGCTGGAGGACGCGATCCGAATCTATGACCGGAGCTTCCGTCCGCTGTGGCCGCCGGAACTGGTGAAGAGTTACTTCGATCTGCTCAAGGAAGGGCACGGTTTGCGGCGGTATCTGGAGCAGGCGCGGAGCCAGATCGCGGCCAGGCCCACGGACATCGCCGCGGCGGCGCGCGTCTTCTATTACAACCAGCAGCAAGGCAACATGGCGGCGGCGCAGCGAGCCCTGTTTGAATACCGGTTGCGCAAGGAGTCGCAGAAGTCGGCGTTCACGGCTGAGGAATTGCTGACGCTGGCGCGGCTGTTCGAGGGCGTCAACAATTATGACGAAGCGGCGCGGAGCTATTACGCGTTGTACAGCGTTCCCGGCGCAGATGCAGCGTCTCAGGAAAGGGCGCTGGCGGGCATCGCGAATCTGTTGCTCACGGCGCCGGAGCAGCACATACGGTTTGGCGCGGGCGACCTGTCGTTCTATAGCGACATCGCGCAGATCGATCCAGGGCCTGGATTTTTGAATGGCATTTTGTCGCTGCTGCTTAATTCGAGTGATCCAGCGAGCCACTACGCGACCGAGGATGGCGCAAGCGTCGCGTATTTCCACCGCGCGAAGGCGGCGGAGCTGGTGGGGCTGTTCGATACGCGGTACCCTGCGTCGGCGGAACGGACGGCGCTGCACGCGCGGCTGATCGACGCTTACGCGACGTATGGCGACTCGGACGGCGTGATTCGTAGCGGGCGCGAGTTTCTGGCTGCGTTTCCGAAGGCGGATGAACGGACGCAGGTGGCGCTCGCAATGGCGGATGCGTACGCACGCAAGAAGCAGGCACAGCAGGAGTTCGCCATTTACGACGATTTGCTGAAGGAATTGGCGGCGCGAGCGGAGGGCGTGCCGATCGGGGAAGTTACGAACACAAACCCAACACAGGCAGCAGCGCCTGTGCCACAGTATGCGCTGGTGCTGGACAGATACATCGCCCGGCTGGTTTCCCTCAAACGGCTGCGCGATGCGCTGTCTCTGTATCGCCGCGAGATCGACCGCAATCCCAACGATCCCGGTCTCTACGAGCGCCTGGCCGCATTTCTCGAGCAGAACAAGATGGGCGCCGAGGTGGAGCAAACTTACCGGCGCGCGATGGCGCAGTTTTCGGATCGGAGCTGGAGTCACAAGCTGGCGCGCTGGTATCTGCGCCAGAAGCAGACGGCGCAGTTCGATCAGCTAACACAGGAAGTAGCGAAGATTTTCTCGGGCACCGAGTTGGAATCCTACCTGGTGGACGCTTCGAAAGGGCAGACGCTTGCGCCGGTGTTGTACCGGCAAGTGAACCTTTACGCGCACCAGCGTTTTCCGCACGATCTGATGTTCGTGCGCAATTTGCTCACGGCGTATGGGCAGAGGGGGACTGCGGATCCCGCGGCATCGGAAGCTCTGCTGCGGAAATATTGGTATTACGCGAACGATTTGCGGGACCGCTTCTTCGAGCTTCTGTCGCGCACCGGGCGGCTGGATGCGGAACTCGCGGCGCTGAAGAGCGCGACGCCGCCGAATCCGGCGTCGCAGCAACTTCTGGCGGAAGCCGGCGCGTGGCGATCGCATTTCGAAGATGCCGCACCGTTGATGCAGGCGCTCGCGGCCGATTATCCAGCCGACATGGATCGCGGCGGGCGCGCTGCGTCCTTATACCGCTCACTTGCCACATACGATGCCGCCGGCGACGTCAAGAACACGCGGATCGCGGCCTCGATCGAGCAGAATCTAACGCGCGGGACGCCGCGGGACTCCGCTGCTCTGACGCGGCTGGGAGAGATTTACGCCGATCGCGAGTTGTTCTCGCGCGCCAAGCCGGCTTGGGATCGCATCACGCAGATCAGGCCCGGTGAGCCAAACGGGTATCTCGAAGCTGCCACGATCTTTTGGGATTATTTCCGCTTCGACGACGCTTTGCGCTTGATTGGCGATGGGCGGAGGAAGCTCGACAACCCCGCTCTGTTCGCTTATGAGGCGGGCGCGATTCACGAGAACCAGCGCGACTACCGGCGGGCGATCGCCGAATACGCGAAGGGCGCTCTGGCTTCGGATAGTTCGCCGGCAAGATCGCGCTTGATTCAACTGGCTCGCAGGCCGCGCGATCGCGATGCGATCGAGCAGCTTACATCGCAGCAGGTCGCGGGCGCGAATCCGTCCATCGCCGCGGTCTCGTTGCGCGCCGACGTGCTTTCCGAGCAGAATCGCCGGCCGGATTTGGAGCGGTTTCTGCTCGACTTGGCGGACCGCGCGGGATCGTTGGAACTGCTCGCGCGCTTGGGGCAACTGGCGACGCGAGAGGGCTTCGAAAAGGTGCAGGAACACTGCATCCGGCGGCAGATTACAATTTTGACCGATCCGGTGGAGCGCATGCACGAGCGCCTGGCGCTGGCGCGTTTCTACGAAGGCCAGCGCGACACGGCGTCGGCCAAGGCAGTGATGGCGGCGCTCTACAAGGAGAATCCGACGACGCTGGGCGTGGTGCGCGCGACGGTGGATTTCTACTGGCGCAACAAAAATGAGAAGGATGCGATTGATGTTCTGGTGCAAGCCGCCGGCGCCGCTCAGCCGAGCTACAGCAAGCAGTTTCGGTTCGAGGCCGCGCGCAAAGCGGCGGATACGGGCGACTATGGACGTTCGCGAACGCTGCTCGCCGGGCTACTGAAAGACGATCCGTTCAATGCGGATTACCTGGCTGCCACGGGCGACTCTTACGCGCGCGAGGGGAACGACGCCGGACTGCGCGATTTCTACTCGGGCAAGATGAAGGAGCTGGCGAGCGCGCCTCTCTCGGCAGCGGAGCGCACGGAAAAGATCGCGGGACTGCGGCGCGGTTTGATTCCCGTGCTCACGCGGCTCAAAGACTACGCCGGCGCGGTGGATCAATACATCGAGATCATCAATCGTTATCCGGACGATGAAGCGCTGGTGCGTGAAGCAGCGCTGTATGCCGCAAAACAAGGGCGCGCGCAGCAGTTGACCGCTTACTACGCGAAGACGGAAAAAGATTCGCCGAAGGATTATCGCTGGCCCATGACGCTGGCGCGCATTGAGTCCAATCTGGAGGATTTTCCGAATGCGATCGCCGAATATCGCCGCGCGGCGGACGTCCGGCCGGACCGGTTCGATTTGTTCACTGCGAGGGCGTCGCTCGAAGAACGCCTGCTGCGTTTCGACGATGCGGCCGGCACCTACGCGAAGCTGTACGAGCTGAATTATCACAACTCGCAGTGGATGGAAAGGGTGGCGGAGATTCGCGCGCGGCAGGGGCGCAACAACGAGGCCGTGGAAGCGTTGCGGCGCGCGCTCATGGAAGGGCGTCCGCAACGGCCCGAAGTGTTTTTTGCGATGGCGGAGAAGCTGGAATCGTGGGGGATGGTGAAGGAGGCGCGTCCGTACGCAGAGCAAGGTGTTGCGGCGGCGGGCGGCGATCTGCTGACCGATTTCGCTTCGGGCGCGCAGCTTTATGCGCGCATCATGACGCGATCGCGCGCGTACGAGGCGGCGTACAAGAAACTCGCAAGCCTGGTTCACGACAACCCGGGCGAATCGAACGCGCATCCGGAGCTCGATTCCGCGCTGCGTCAGATCGGCACGGCGGCCGCGCAGTATTTCACACCCGAGGAAAAGCTGGCGTTCGCCAACTCCCTGGGCGCCAACCAGGCGACGATTACGGCCGAGCGCATACGGCCGCTGATGCCGATGGTGGAAACCGCGGGCTTGGCCGACTTGGAAGCGAAGTGGCGCAATCAATTGCTGCTTGCCGGGCCCGGCGGACCGCCGCAACAGTTGGCCGACTTGCAGCAGCGGCGCCTGCGCTACGGCGAACTCGCAGCGCAGCTTGAGGCGTACTGGAGAGTCTATCCTCCCGACGGGCAGAATCGCGACGGGCTGCTCGTGCAGGCGGCGGAGAATTACCGGCTCGCGGACGATGTGAATTCCGAGCTGCGATTGCTAAGCCAAATGGATCAAAGAGGCGCGCTGGGAGGGAATCTGGCGACGCGCTATGCCGAGTTGGTGGCTACCCGCGAGCCGCAACGGTTTATCGCAGTGGCGTTGGCGAATCCATCCCAGGAACTTCGGAATGTATTTGCCAATTACGCCGTGGAGAATGCGGATGTGTCGCGCGCGCTGGCCGTGATCACGGCGCGGGGACGCGGGCTGCCGCTGTTGTGGACGCGTGCGTACACGGGTCTGGTTGGGCTGTACTTCGCGAGCCCGGCAGCGCAGGTGAATGCGGCGTTTCGCGATCTGTTGGGCGCTGGCACCATTGGCGAGCGCATCGGCAAGCCGGCGGATCGCAAACTGCAGCTCGTCGGCGACGGCTGGTTTTATTACGGCTCGCGATATGGCGAATATCTGGACGCCGTGAAGCAAGGCGATCCGGAGGATTATTTGCCTGCGGCGGTGGAGGCGAGGCCGGCTCACGCGGGCGCATATTTCAGCCTGGCCGAATATTATCGCGAAGCGGGCGAGGCGCCGCGCGCGATCGCCGATTATCAGAACGCATTGCAGCTCGATGCCAATCGCGGCGATGCGCACGATCGCATGGCGCTGATCCTCTGGCAGCAGAATAAGCGCGAAGAAGCAGCGGCTGAGTTCAAGGCGGCGCTGGAGGCACTGGCGCGGCAGCAAGACCAGCGCAAGGTGCCTGAAGAATTTTGGCGGTCGCTAGCCACGACGCTCGAAGATCTTGGCCAGTGCAAGTTGTTGGGCCTGCTGCGAGCGGAGGCCGATCGTGTGCTGCGGACTTACGTCCGTCGAAACGGAAGCTATGAAGTGGATCTGTTGCTGCGTGCGGCTTTGCGCGCGGCGGGCGATCCCGCGGCGGGGGTCGCTTGGATTGCCGACTTGAGCAAGGCCGCGCCGGAGCGTACGCAGTTCCTCGCGAATATCGTGCGGCAGAGTTGGATTCCGGAGGAGCAGCGGCCGGCGCTGTATGCGGCGTTGATCCAGAGCACGAAGGAAAAACTCGCGGATACGTACGGCGAGGCTCGCGGAGGAGTGGAAACCGAATTGCGCGACCGGCAGGTCGAGTGGGTGCAATACCTGGTGGATCACAAGCAGATCCAGGCTGCGCGAAGCGCCTTGACGGACATTCCCGAAGATGTGCGGAAGGCAAGAGCCGCTCAGGTTGTTCCCCTCGAGGTGCGGCTGGCGGTTCAGGGCGCGACGCTGAAGGCCCTGCTGGACAGCTACGGCAAAGATCCGGTCGCGGCGCCAAGCCCCGAGATTTTGCAGAACGCGGCTACTTATCTGCAGGCGCATGGCGACCGGCCGCCGGCCCGCCAGGTGCTCGAATTCGTCTACAACCGGCAGATCGAGTCGTACCAGTTCAGCGCGGCGACATTCCTGGGGCTGGCAGAGATCCGGCTGGAGCAGGGCAATACGAATGCGGCCGTGGCGATGCTGCGGCGGATGACGATGGTGACGGGCGAGCCGTTCGAGAATCTGGCGAGCGCGGGCGAGTTGTTGAGCAGGACCGGCCATGCGGCGGAGGCGCTGGAGTTTTTTGCGGATCGCGTTCGGGCGGCGCCGTGGGACTGGGCGGCGCGTGCCCAGCTTGGGCGATTGCGGACTTCGGCGGGCATCGAGATGCTACGGGCGGTGGCCGAATCGAGCGATGCGATGTATGAATTGCGCGCGTCCGCGGCGCGGTCACTTGGGGAATCGAAAGCGCCCGTGCTCGCGACGGCGAGCGTGGAGTTGAACCTGCTCTCGGGTACCGCGCCCATTCCTCCAGCAAGCGCGGAGAAGCCGTATTTCTATCGTGCGAAGGTCGCGGCGGCGTCGCAATCGAACGATCTTGCGGTGAGAATCCGGTTGTTGCAGGGGGCGGCATCGATCGAACCGAACGTCGACGATATCAAGCTGCAACTCTTCGACGCGGCTTACCGCGCCAAGCGATATCAGACCGCGATTGCAGCGCTCAGTCCTGTGACGGCGCGCGGCGGGCTGAGCATCCCGATGGAGGAGCAACAACAGCGCGGGCCGGGGCAGATTGTCGAAGATCAGCCGGAAAGCCAGTATTACGCGGAACAGTTCGTTAGAGGCGCGGTGCCAATCGGGCGACGTGCCACGATTGCGCGCGAGCTTGGCGAGTCGTACGCCAAGCTGAACATGTTGCGCGAGGCGGCTCTTTACTATCGAATCGCGCTGCAGCTTCAGCCGTCCGATGCGGAATCGAAAACGCAGGTCAATGCATTGCAGGCGCAATTGGATGTGCAGCGCGAGAACCGCCGGCGCAGGCCGGTGATTACAGCCAACCTCGAGCAGGATCATCCGGTGCGGCCACGTCTGGCGGCTGCGGCGGGCGCACGGGGAGGTGGACAATGAAGCGCTCTGTAACGATCGCGGTGATTTTGGCCAGCCTGGTGATTCTCGTTTGGGTGTTCGCACAGGCGCCCGCGAACGCTCCGGCCGATCTCGCGCGCCTGACTCCGGCGGGGCCGCTGCTTTACGTGGAAGCCAAAGACTTCGGCGCGCTGTTGCGCGATTGGAACAACTCGCAGGAAAAGAAAGTCTGGCTGGCGGGCGACAATTTCCAGGTGTTCTCGCGGTCGCGACTCTATCTGAAGCTTCAACAGGCGCAGACCGAATTCGCAGCGGCTGCGGGCCTACCGCCCAACATGGACCTGCTCAACAACGTCGCGGGCGGGCAGTCCGCACTGGCGATCTATGACATCGGCAAGCTGGAATTCTTCTACATCACGCGCATGCCTTCGGACCGGTTCGCCGGCGGCGCGCTGTGGAAGATGCGCGGGAATTATCAGCCGCGGCGATCGTCCGGAATCGATTATTACATCAAGACCGATCCGGCTTCGAAGCGCGTGGCCGGGTTTGCAGCGGCGAAAGACTACGTTGTTCTCGCGACTCGCGAGGATGTTCTTGCCGGTGCATTGTCGTTGATCGCGGCGCAGGCGGGGTCGAGCGTCGGCGCGGAGCCATGGTTCGACAGGACAGTCCGCGAGGCGAAGCCGGCCGGCGAACTGCGCATGGTGATGAATTTCGAGAAACTCTCGCGCAGCCCGCACTTCCGGTCGTATTGGATTCAGCAAAACATTACGGAGCTGAAGCAATACTCGGCTGCGATTGCGGACGCGAGCCGCGCGGCGGGCGAGTTGCGCGAGAATCGCGTGCTGATACGAAGCGCTGAGATAGCGCCGGATTGGAACGAGGCGGCCTTGGGCGAAGTGCTGCGCGTGGCTCCGGCAACGGCGGGGATGTATCGCGCCTGGGCGGCGCCTTCCTCCGAGCAGGCTTTTGCGTTAATTCAGCAGAAGTTGTTGGCACCTCAACGGCCAGCGCAGGCGCCGTCGAAGACCGCGCCCACTGTGGCCTTGGGCGATGGCGTGGTGGGCGTCGAAGCGGATCTCGAAACGCGTATCGACGAGCCGCCGCTCGAAATCGGCGGTAAGCCGATCGGCGCGGAGCTGAGCAAGCTGTTGGATGCGGCCAAGCTCGAAGCGATGCTGTCTGTCGGGTCGAGCCGGGTACAAGCTGACGGAGTGTTCGTGAGCGTGGACTCGGGCGTGGCTTTGCTGGCGGCTTCGAATTGGGATGCGGCGGCCGTGCGCAATGCGGTGGGGGCCGCTGTCGCGAATGTCCTGACTATGGGAGGCGTTCGCTGGGTAGATCGCCGTGCGGGGTCCAATTCGTATGCGGAGTTGGATGGGTTAGCGCCGCTGGCGATCGCTACTAGCGGTCGACTTCTGCTGCTGGCGAATCGGCGCGAGCTGCTGGAAGCGATGCTGGCCGGTTTGTCGAATCAGCCGGGCGCGGCGGCGCGCTATGCCGCGGCATACCGGCATTCGCGCGAGCTGCCGAATTTCGTGAAGATGATGCGGCTCATTGACAATCCGCTGAACAAAGAGGCTGCGCAACAGGATCCGCCGGAGCCCGCATTTTTCTCCGGTAATATCGCTAGCCTGGGGCAAGCGTTGGCGCGCATCGATTCGGAATCGATCGTGGTGCACGACTCGGGCGCTACGGTAACACACAGTTTGGTGTACAAGCTTAAATGATCACGCGCCGCGCCATCATGGGCTGGTCACTTGCGCCGCTGGTAAGAGCGGGGTCGTTACCCGAGCAATCGGCGGCGATTGTTTTGGAGCGCGCGTTTCCCGACCCGGGAGTTTCTTATCTGCTTTTGGATGCACCGAGCGGGCGGCTGGTGTGCTCGCGCTGGGCGCATCCCGAAGAGCCTGTGCCGGTCGGTTCGCTGGTGAAACCTTTCACCGCGCTTGCGTATGGCGAGACGCACTCGTTCCGCTTCCCCGATTTCACCTGCCTCGGCGAGCGAAGCCAGTGCTGGTTGCCGCAGGGTCATGGGCGGATGGAGATTGTCACGGCGATTGCGCATTCGTGCAACGCGTATTTCTTGCGGCTGGCGTGGGATGTGCTGCCGGCATCGCTGGAGACGGTCGCGCGGCGACTTGGCATGAATCCGCCGGAGGCCGGGAGCGATGCGGAGGCGCTGATCGGTCTGGGCAGTAGCTGGCAGGTTTCTCCGCTCGCGATCGCTCATGCTTACCTGGGGCTCGCCGCGAGATCGACGGAACTGGGATTCAAAGATGTACTCGCGGGCATGGCGCTATCCGCGAGGTCGGGAACCGGGCGCGGGGTCGGTTCGGGAGCTTTCGCGAAGACGGGAACCGCGCCGTGCGTGCACCAATTGAAGCATCGCGGGGACGGGTACGCTGTCGCGCTTTATCCGGCGGGAGGCCCGCGCTCGGCGTTGCTGGTGCGCGCGCATGGTGTGCCGGGGTCGCACGCTGCGGTCGTTTGTGGGCGGATGAGAAAGGCAACACAGACATGAATGTCCGTGCTACGTGGTGGCGCTCCGTTGAAGGCGCTGTGGGGCGGACCCCCTGGTCCGCGCCGGACGCCCTCGTCCGGCTGGCCGGTGGAACGAAGAGGCCGACCAGGGGGTCGGCCGCGGACGAGGGCGTCCGCCCCACCGGGTCTTCATCACCTTTGGTCGGCCGCGCGGCTCGGTCAGGTCGCGCGTGTTTTTTTCTCCTCTTGGCTTTTTCGGCGGCGGCGCAGACTGTCGACATCGGCGTGTTCGGCCTGTTTCGTCCGGTGGAATTGCGCGTCGCGCCCGCTTCCGAGGCGCTGTTGGTCGAGACCGGCAACACGCGCCTGATTCTGGAGGGTCGCCAATCGTACATCATTCGGGCGTCTCTGCCGGTGCGTGTTTCCTCCCGCGAGGGATCGGCCGCGGATTTCCGGCTGAGCATCCCCGGCAAGATTGAGCGGCACTTCCACGGGATTCTGACGGTACGCACGGGCGACCACAAGCTGATCGCTGCCGTCGCAATGGACCGCGAAGTGGCGGTAGCTTCCGTGGTGGCGGCTGAAATGCCGCCCTCGTCGCCCATCGAAGCGCTCAAGGCGCAAGCGGTGATCGCCCGCTCCTATTACGCCGCGATGCCCGCCCGGCACGATGGATTCGATTTCTGCGATACCACGCACTGCCAGTTTCTGCGCGAGTGGCCCGATCCGGGCAGCGCTCCATTCCGGGCCGCCCGCGAGACGCGCGACCTGCTGCTCGAATATGCGGGAAAGCCGCTGGCTGGGCTATATTCGGCGTCCTGCGGTGGCCGGACCCGTGCGCTCGACGACGCGGACGGATACGCCTACCGCTCGGTTGACTGCGATTATTGCCGCCGTCATTCGCCCGGTCAGGTGCAAGGCCATCAACTCGGCCTGTGCCAGGCAGGCGCTTCGGCGATGGCTGCCACCGGCGCGAATTTCCGCGCCATTCTGGATCACTACTATCCCGGAACCTCGTTGACCCGAACTTTTTTCTTGCCAGCTTCACTGTCTTTGCGGCATAGTAAAGATGAGTAGTACGAACATGTAGGGCGCCATCGAACCGCACCGCTTCACGCGAGAATCGTAGCGAGCGCTCTGCTTGCACATTTATGGGCTCGGGCAATTCTCGATGGCGGACGACCTCATCTTCCTTACCGAACTACTGGGCCTCAAGGTTCACGACCTGAAGGGCCGCCAGTTGGGCTTCGTCAAAGACGCCGCAATTGTCCCTCTGATCCATCCCGCGCGAGTGGATCGCTTCCTGGTGGGCGGCGGCTGGGCCTGGCTCACGGTGAAGCACGATCAGGTCCGGTCCATCTCGCTGGACGGGATTTTCCTCAAAGACGAGCAGCTCACGCCCTATCATTCCGACGAGTACATGCTGCGCCTAGTGCGCGATCTTCTGGATCAGCAGATCATCGACGGCCAGGGCCGCAAGGTGGTGCGGGTCACCGACGTCACGTTCCGAATCCATCACGAACCGGATGGCGACGTGATGAACATCGTCGAGGTGGATATCGGTCTGCGAAGCATGTTCCGGCGGCTGGGGCAAGGCGTGATCCCGCGGCGATTGATTCGCCGTGTGCAAGTCGTGATTCCGCCGCACTCCATCCGCTGGGAGCATTGCAGCATCATCGAGGCCGATCCGCAGCGCCGGCTGCGCTTGAATATCAGCAACAAAATTTTGGAGCGGATGCATCCGGCCGACCTGGCGGACATCGTCGAAGATCTCACTCCCGAGGATCGCGAAGCCATCTTCGAGACCATGGACAGCGAAGCGGCGGCCGACGCGCTGACGGAAGTGGAGCCGGACATTCAGGCCAGCATCCTGGAATCGCTGGAACCGGAGAAGGCGGCCGACATCGTCGAGGAGATGAAGCCCCACGAGGCCGCCGATCTTTTGGCCGAATTGGAAGAACAGACTTCCGAAGACATTCTGCATGAAATGGAGCCGGAGCCCAAGACCGAGGTGGAGGAGTTGCTGGAATTCCCGGAAGACTCCGCTGGAGGGCTGATGAACACCGAATACGTCGCGTTGCCGGAAAATGCCGCGGTGGAGTCGGCGATGGAAGCATTCAAGGCGAACGAGGAGATTCTGGAAACGCTGAACACCGTATTTCTCATCGACTGGGACGGGCGTCTCACTGCCACCGTGCCGCTGGCCAAGCTATTCACGGCCGCGGGCGACACTCCCTTGAAGGATCTCGCCGCGGAAACGTTGATTCACGTGGACGTCAAAGAGACGCAGGACCGGATCACCGAACTTTTCGACAAGTACAATCTTTTGACGCTGCCTGTCGTCGACGAGGCAGGCAAGCTGGTGGGCGCAATCACGGCCGATGAAGTGATCACACTGTTGAGGCACAAATGAGAGGCTTAGACGAGGACCCAAGTGCTGAAGAGATTCCGCTACCAAATCGCGATCTTTCTGGCCGTCGTCGGCCCGGGCCTGATCACCGCCAACGTCGATAACGATTCCGGCGGCATCCTCACCTATTCGCAGGCCGGCGCCAAGTACGGCTACCTGCCGCTTTGGACGCTGATTCCCATTACGCTGCTGCTGATCGTGACGCAGGAAATGTGCTCGCGCATGGGCGCGGTGACCGGCAAGGGCCTATCGGATTTAATTCGGGAGGAGTTTGGGCTGCGAACCACGTTCTTCCTGATGATCGCACTGGTGCTGACGAATTTCACCAACGTCATCGCGGAATTCGCCGGCATCGCGAGTTCGCTGGAACTTTTCAACATCAGCCGTTACATCTCGGTTCCGATTTGCGCGGCGGCCGTGTGGCTGCTGGTAGTGCGCGGCAGCTATCGCACTGTCGAGAAAGTCTTCCTGATTGCGTGTTCTTTGTATGTCACCTATATCATCTCCGGCATTCTGCTCAAGCCGGATTGGAAGGAAGCGGCGATTTACAGCGTGAAGCCGATTCTGATGTTCGACGAAGGCTACATCACCATGCTGATTGCCATGGTGGGCACTTCGATAGCGCCCTGGATGCAGTTTTATTTGCAGGCAGCCATTGTGGAAAAGGGCATCACCGTGAAAGAGTACAAGCAGTCGCGGATCGAAGTGATCGTTGGCTGCATTCTGATGGACGTGGTTGCATTTTTCATCATCGTGTCCTGCGCGGGTGCGATTTGGGCTCACGGGCCGAAAGATATTGAGAATGCCGCCGACGCCGCCGTGGCGTTGAAGCCGTTCGGCCAGTATGCCTTCCTCTTGTTCAGCGCCGGTCTGTTCAATGCATCGTTCTTCGCGGCTTGCATTCTGCCTATTTCCACGGTTTATACGGTGTGCGAAGGCCTGGGGTTCGAGTCGGGAGTGGACAAGCGCTTCAAGGAGGCTCCGGCATTCTACTGGCTGTTCACGCTGCTGGTGGTGCTAGGCGCCGGCGTGATCTTGTGGCCGAACTTTCCACTGGTAAAGATGATTTTGTGGTCGCAAGTGATCAACGGCGTGTTGCTGCCGGTGATCCTGATTTACATGCTGATGCTCATCAACAAAAAGGGCCTGATGAAAGAGTGGACCAACTCGCACGTCTACAATGCGGTCGCCTGGGTGGCCGTGGTGGTGATGATCGGTCTCACGCTGGCCCTTGCCGCGATCACCGTGCGGCAGATGACGCAAACCAAGAGCGCAGCGACGGAGCGTCCCTCAAGGCCTCTCGCCGATGTGCATCGCGACAACGCCGGCGGTCATTCGTTCAAACCGAGCGTTCGTGAACCCGGCGGCGCGCATGTGCTCCGCTAGTCCGGGCGCGTCCGGAAATTTGCGCACCGACTCGGGCAGGTACGTGTAGGCGTCCTTCGATCCCGAGATCCATCCGCCGATGTGCGGAAGAATTGCGCGCGAGTAAAAATCGTAGAGGCGCGCGAGCACCCGGTTCGGCGGCGTGGAAAATTCGAGCATCGCAAGCACGCCGCCGGGCTTGAGCACGCGCAGGAGCTCTTCCAGGCCACGTTGATAATTGGCGAGATTGCGGAATCCGAAGCCGATCGTGACCAGATCGAGCGACGCAGCGGCCAGAGGGAGCGTCAGCGCGTCCGCTTCAAACAAGCCCGCGCGCAGGCGCCGCCGCTCGAGCTTCCGCCGCGCGGCGACCAGCATGGGGTGGCAAAAGTCGCTACCGAAAACGCCGGCGCGGCCCTTGGCTCCGAGCTTCAGCATGAGATCGCCGGTGCCGCAGCAGAGATCCAGCACGCGCGCGCCCGGATTATCGAGAATGTGCGCAACGCGCGCGACGGTCTTCGCGCGCCAATAGCGGTCGATATTGCATGAGAGCAGATGGTTCAGCAGATCGTAACGCGGCGCGATCCGCGAGAACATTCCGCGCACCCAGGCGGCGGCCTGCTGCTCATTCTCGGCGCCGGCGGGCGTCGTCCCTTGGCTCAGCAAGCCAGCGCTTCCTCAATGGCGGCAAGCACAAGTCGCTCCTGAACATCGGAGGTGATCTTCACCGCGCCAATCCGCTCGGGCAGCACGAAGTGAATTTTGCCCTTCACGGTCTTTTTGTCGCTCTTGAGGCGCGCGGCCAATCGCGTGGGATCGATTCCGGCGACCGCGGGAAACGGCCCGTAAGAATTCACGCACTCCAGAATCTCCTGCTTGTCGGCGGAGGCCAGCAGATGTTCTTTTTCGCCCAACAGCGCCGCGGCCTTCATGCCCCAGGCGACGGCTTCACCGTGCAAAAAACGCGAATAACCCGTTTCGGCTTCGAGCGCGTGCCCGAAGGTGTGGCCGAAATTCAGAATCCGGCGGCGATCTTCTTCTTTTTCGTCGCCGGAAACCACCTCGGCCTTGAGACGCACCGAATCGCAAATCATCCGGTCGACGACATCGGGCGCATGCGACATCACCCGGCGCGGTTCACGGCGCATCAGCCAGAACAGGTCCGCATCGGCGATGATGCCGTGCTTGATGATCTCGAACAGGCCCGCGCGGTACTCGCGCTCCGGCAGCGTGTCCAGCACCGCCGGGTCGATGAGCACGGCCAGCGGCTGGTGAAAACTTCCGATCAGGTTCTTGCCCGCCACCAGGTTGACTCCGGTTTTTCCGCCGATGGCCGCGTCCACTTGCGCGAGCAGGGTGGTCGGAATCTGAATCACCGGGATGCCGCGCATGAAAATCGCGGCCAGGAATCCGGCGACGTCGGTCAGGATGCCGCCGCCGATTGCGACCACGACGCTCGACCGGTCGGCGCCTTTCGCAACCATCTGCTCGGCCAGCACCTCGACTTCCTCCAGCCGCTTGCGCGCCTCGCCGCCACGGAAGATCAGGAGTTCGTGAGGCACGTCACTGACTGCGCCCCCGTGAAGTTGCCAGACATCTTCGGTGGAGATGAAAAATACCTTGCCAGCGCTCGTCGGAATGTGTTCGCGCAGCTTCGAAAGGCCGCCGCGCTCGACAACAATCGGGTAGCGGCGCTGCGGCGTCTCGACCCAGAAGGACGGCATACAATCGTTGTACCATGTGGTTTATTGCGAGCCTTCCTGACTCACAGGCTGAAGCCTGTGCCACCATGATTCTCACGCCGTGTGAAGCAGCATGATGAAAGCGATCATGTGCGGCGGCCTGTTTTTGTTCGCGGCCGTGCCTACTATCCACGAGGCCAGCCCGCAGACTATCCTGTGGGCCGCTCCAAGCATCCTGATCGCCGCGATGATCATCGCCTGGGCGGCGGAGTCGGCGCAGTTCTTCATTGCGCAGGGTTTCGCTCTCGCGATTCTGGCGTGGATGCAGACCCTGCCCGAATTCGCCATGGAAGCCGTGTTCGCGTGGCGCCAGCAGGTGCCGTTTCTTTTTGCGAGTCTCACCGGCGCGTTGCGGCTGCTTACCGGCCTCGGCTGGCCGATGATCTACTGCGCTGCCGCTGTGGCGCATCGACGACGCGAGGGGAAACCGCTGCGGAAGATCGTGCTCGAGGGCGAGCACAGCGTGCAAGTGATCGGGCTGCTGGTTCCGCTGATATACATCAGCTTTGTGACCTGGAAAGGCTCTCTGAGTATCGTCGACGCCGTGATCCTTAGCGGCATCTACTTCGCTTATCTCACGTTGCTCGGCAAGATGCCGCCACAGGAAGAAGAGGGCATCGAGGATCTGGAGCGTATTCCACGCGCAATCGTCCGTTCCCCTCGCGTCCGCCGCATCGCTCTCATCGGCGGACTGTTTTTGGCCGGCGGTCTACTGATCTACAATTCCGCGGAACCGTTTCTCGGCAGCTTGTTCTCGATCTCCGCGCGGATCGGCGTGCCGACGTTCATCTTTGTCCAATGGGTGGCGCCGTTCATTTCCGAATTTCCGGAAGGACTGTCCACTTTCTACTGGGCGCGGACGGTCCATCGCGCGCCGATGGCGCTGATGAATCTGGTATCGAGCAACATCAATCAGTGGACTTTGCTGGTGGCAATGCTGCCCGTGGTTCTGTCGCTCAGCATGAAAAGCGTCGCGTCCGTTCCATTCGATCACCAGCAGACGCTCGAAGTGCTGATGACCATCGGCCAGCAGTTGGTGGGCATGCTGTTTTTGGTGAACATGGAACTGGCGTGGTGGGAGGCTACCGTGCTGTTCGTCCTGTGGTTCGTGCAGTTTTTCTTCTCGGCAACCCAGGCTGACGCGCCGGTGCACATGTGGGTGACGATCGCGTACTTTGTGTGGGCGGGTGTGGAGATTGTGCGCTTATTGCTGGGCCGGCGCAAGCCGCTGGCATTCACGGAATTCGCGAGGATGTGGCGCGAACACGTGCGCGCGTAGATCAATTTTAATCGTCTATTGCACGTTCCTTCTCCGTAATCAGGCCGATGCGATCCACACCGGCCCCACGCGCGATGTCGATCACTACGGCGACATCCTCGAAGTTAAGCTCCTTAGCGCCCGCCACAAAAAGCACGCCATCCGGCCGCACCGCGAACAACGTTTTCAAGCGCTCCTGCAAATCGGCCAGCAGGACCGGTTGGGAGTTGATGTCGATGGACCGGTCCTGCTGGATGCGCAGAACCAGGTTCTGCGGATTGGGAGGCGCCGACTGGCTTTCAGGCGCTGGTTGAGGCACTTCCGACTTCAGTCCCTTGGTCTGGCTCGGCAACAGCATGAACACGATCAACAGGACCAGCAGAACGTCGATCAACGGCGTCACGTTAATGATCGCCGCTATTTTGTTGCTGCCCGCGAGCATCGCCACGGCATTATAGACACCGGCGATGCGTTTCTAGTTCCTCGTTTCTCGTTTCTCGTTCTGGTTTGGCTAGACAAGAGTCCAGGAACGAGAAACTAGAAACGAGAAACGAGAAACAGGAGTTACGCTTCTTCCCGCTCGAACTGCCGCGCCGGCGGCGTGATCCGCAAACCCGACCACTCTTCGCACAGAATGATCGAGTTCGCCGGATTGTTGGTCGAGTATTTCATCCCCACCAGACCGATCAGCCGCTCCGGGTCGGTTGGAATGTGCTCGCGCAGTTGCGAGATGTCTTGCGAAGCCGTATAGAGAACGCCGCGCACCGAATACTCGTAGTAGACGAAGTTCTCTTGGACCTCGGTTATGGTCGCGTCGCCCAGGCGTCCGTAGAGATTCACGGACAGACGGCGGCGCTTCTCCTTATCTTTCGGGTTCTTCCGGAAGCGGGCCAGCAGGTACACGCCCAGAGCCAGCAGAGCCGCCGAGCCGATCAGCAACGCCGCAACCTCGAATGACGATGATGCCCACAACCTGTCGAGTGCGCTCACTTTTACCGCGTCAGTGCCGCCGCCTCTTGCGCGACCTTGCTGTAATCCTTCAGGAACTGCGCCAGGCCGTTGTCGGTCAGCGGATGATTGAATAGCATATCAAGAACCTTGAACGGCATGGTGCCGATGTGCGCGCCCGCTTTGGCGGATTCGATCACGTGCGTGGGCGAGCGGAGCGATGCGGCGAGAATCTGTGTCGGATACCCGTAGTTCCGGTAGATGGTGACGATCTCGCGGATCAGGTTTCCACCATCCCATCCGATATCGTCGATGCGGCCGATGAACGGGCTGATGATGTATGCGCCCGCCTTGGCCGCGAGCAGCGCCTGACCGGCGGAGAAGCACAGCGTCACGTTGATGCGAATGTCTTCCTTGCTCAAAATCGAGCAGGCCTTGATGCCGTCGCGCGTCAGCGGAAGTTTCACCACCACGTTTTCGTGAATTTTGGCGAGCTGGCGCCCCTCGCGCAGCATATCGTCTGTCGCGGTAGAGACCACTTCCGCGCTGATGTCGCCGTCGACGATCTCGACAATGCGGCGGATCTGCTCCTCTGTGGTTGCGCCTTCCCGGGCCACGAGCGTCGGGTTGGTGGTAACGCCGTCAACGACGCCCCAATCCACGCCTTTCCGCAGCTCATCTAGATTTGCGGTATCCAAGAAAAATTTCATGCTGGCCTATCCTTCCTCGGCAACGTAGTTCGCAAGAACGCCGATGCCTTCAATTTGAACTTCAATTTTCGATCCCGGACGCAGCGGCCCAACACCCGGCGGAGTGCCGGTAGCGATCACGTCGCCCGGCTCCAACGTCATGAACGCCGTGATGTACGCAATCAAATCGCTCACGCTGAAAAGCATTTCCATGACGGACCCGTCTTGCTTCTTCTCGCCGTCCACGAATGTGCGGACACGCAGGCCGGCGAAGTCCACTTCCTCGCGCGCAACGATGCACGGGCCTACAGCGCAGAACGTATCGAAACCTTTGCCGCGCGTCCATTGTCCGTCCTTCTTCTGGAAATCGCGCGCCGTCACATCGTTGACGCAGGTGTAGCCCAGAATGTAACTTTGGGCGTCCGCGCTTGTAACGTTACGCGCGCGCCGGCCGATCACCACACCGAGTTCCCCTTCATAATCGACGCGCTCGGACGCCTTGGGGTAAACAATCGCGTCACCCGCGCCGATCAGCGAAGACGGAGGCTTCAGGAAAACCAAGGGGTCGGTGGGCGGCTG
>WNFJ01183856.1_pt2 | contig 90703 bp, 76 predicted proteins | sample 5400461 | NCBI WGS metagenome assembly WNFJ01 (sample SAMN13153349, study PRJNA577476) | soil metagenome | isolation source: 115 cm saprolite on Douglas fir-dominated hillslope | place: USA:California | collected 2013-09-17
AACTTTACCGCACAGGATACCGGCGGCCCTTCAGCCTTCCAATTCGGCGCCGTCAGCGGCATAGCATATGTCAACAACCACCTGATCGTCGTCGATTCGAACCGCATCCAAGCCACACCCGTTCAAAATCGTGTTCTCATCTTTAACAAACTCATTCTTCCCAGTCCGGCGGCGGAAGTCACGCAGGGCATCCGTTGTCCCGTTTGCCTGGGCACGCCCGACACGCTGAACGCCGATGTCGTGCTCGGCCAGCCCGACTTCGCTAGCGTCGGCATCAGCCTGCCGCCCACCCAGACCAGTCTTCGCACACCCACCGGCGTCGCCAGCGATGGCACAGTCCTCGCCGTTGCCGATACCGACAACAATCGCGTCCTCATCTGGAAGACCATCCCCACCACCCCCGGAGCCCCCGCCGACATCGTCATCGGCCAGCCGGATTTCAAGACCACCAAGCCCGGGCTGGACTCGAAGACCATGCGCGGCCCGCAAGGCGTTTGGATTCAAGGCACGCGTCTCTTCGTTGCCGACACGCAGAACCATCGCGTGCTCGCCTGGAATAGCATCCCAACCTCGAACGGCCAACCCGCCGACTACGTGCTGGGCGAGCCGGACTTCAATACCGCCCCGCCCGCCACAACACTCGTGTCCGCGGCGCAGGCGAACAACCTGTTTTCGCCGGTCTCCGTCACATCCGATGGACAACGCCTGCTCGTCACCGATCTCGGCCACAACCGCGTCCTGATTTGGAGCACGATCCCCACCCAAACGCAGCAGCCCGCCGACCTCGTACTCGGCCAGGCCGACATGACCACCGACATCGACAATTCCTCCACCGCGCTGTGTGCCTCGAACGGCATGGACAGCAATAGCAAACCCACCTATCCCGCCCGCTGCGCCGCCACGCTGAGCATTCCCCGCTTCGCCCTCTCCGATGGCAAGCGCCTCTTCATCGCCGACGGCGGTAACGACCGCGTGCTGGTCTACAACACCATCCCCACGCTGAACGGCCAGCGCGCCGACGTCATCCTGGGCCAGCCCGACGAGTTCAACGACGTGGTCACAGACAGCACCGACACGTTCCGCCCCGACAGCAATATTCTCCGCTCCAGCGCAAACACCGTTCGCACGCCGCTCGGACTCGCCTGGGACGGGACCAATCTCTTCGTCAGCGATCCGTTCGACCGGCGCGTACTCGCCTTCACCCTCGGCGATCCCAGCATCCCGCTGAACGGCATCACGAACTCCGCCAGCCGTACCGTGTTCGCCTTGGGCTCGGTCACATTCGGCGGAACCATCAAGAAGGACGACACCGTCACCATCATGATCAGCACGTCAACGAGCGACAGCAAATCGTACACCTACACCATCCTGGACAAAGACACGCTGCAAATCGTGATTCAAAGCCTCGCGGACATGATCAACGGGAAACCCAGCGGCACGCCGGATCCGAACGTGCTGGCTACCCCCAATCCGCTTTTCAATGAGCTTCTGCTCACGTCCAAGCTGCTTGGTACGGATGGCAATAACATCGCGTATTCGACCAGCACTTCCACCAGCGCGACCATCACCGCCATCGCCGGCGGAGCCAATCTGAACGGCGGTCAGGACGCCGCCGAGGTGCCGCCCGGAACCCTGGTTACGATCAATGGGACCAACCTGGCTGACACGCCAGCCGATGGAGTCAAGGGAGTTCCAGACTCCAATGGTTTCTACCCCTCCACGCTCGCCGGCGTGCAGGTCTATTTCGACGGAATCCGGGCGCCGCTGCTCTTTGTGTCGCCCACTCAGATCAATACCCAGATTCCTTTCGAGGTGGCTGATGCGAGCGGCATCAGCGCTTACGTCCGCATCGTGCATAGCGACGGATCGGTAACCGTCACCGCCGCCATCGCCGTCCCAATCGTGGATCAGAATCCCGGCATCTTCGCGAATGAAGGAAGCGATCCGCGTCCCGTCATGGCCACTCACTTCAGCAGCAACGGCATCGCCGTGGTGAGCGTCGACGGAAGCATCAAAGACGCTGACACCGCTACCATCACCATCGAAGATCGCGGTTACACCTACACCGTGAAGGCGCCCACCGGAGGCACCTCGAATGACACCCTGACCACGGTTCGCGACCAACTGGTCGCGATGATCAACTCGAATACAGAAGAAAAAGTGGTCGCCCAGGCCTCCGGCCAGTACACGCGCATCATTCTGACCGCCAAAGTCGCCGGACCGGATGGAAATGGGATCGCCATCTCCGGCAGCAGCGGCACGAACGCCAACATCATCATTACGGCGCTGAACGGCGCAACCTGCTGCGCCAGCGCCGCCGGCTCACTCGTCACCGAGAACAACCCCGCGACGCCCGGCGAAGTGATCGCGATCTTTGCCACCGGCGTTGGCCTGACCAAGGATTCTGCCGGCAACCAGCTCGGCGTCACCGGCCAGCTCTTCAATGGCCCGGTACCCAATACAGCCAACATCCCCGTGGACAACGCGCAAGTAGGCGGCCGCACCGCCAATGTCCTCAACTCCGGCCTCGTGCCGGGCTTGCTAGGCGTCTACGAAGTCGACCTGCAGCTCAGCACTGCGCTGCCGACGAACCCGCGCACCCAGATGTACATCGCCCAAAGCGTCTTCACCAGCAACATCGTCACCATCCCGATAGTAGCCCCCACACCCCCGTAACGTGGCACAGGCATTCCTGCCTGTGTTGTTTTTTCTCTCTCCTTATCCATTGCCTTCAACCCCCGCATCCGTTACAATAACGTCGCGGTTTAAATTCGCCGAGGGAGGAATCCATGCTCCGTGCACCGATCGCTTGTGCCGTAACGATGATGACCGCGCTAGCCGCACCCAACTCACCCGCCCCAACCTTCAACAAAGACATCCTTCCGATCCTCCAGAAGAACTGCCAAACCTGCCATCGTCCAGGCGAAGTGGCCCCGATGTCGCTCCTCGCTTACGCCGACGCGCGCCCCTGGGCCAAAGCGATAAAAGCCGCGGTAGTCACTCAAAAGATGCCGCCCTGGTTCGCCGACCCCAAGTACGGCCACTTCTCGAATGAGCGTAAGCTCACCCAAAAGCAGATCGATACGCTGGTGGCTTGGGCCGACAACGGCGCGCCGGAAGGCGACCGCAAAGATGCACCCGCTCCCCTGACCTTCCACGAAGGGTGGAACATCCAGCCGGACATGATCGTGGAAATGCCCACCGAATTCAAAGTCCCCGCGCGCGGCACCATCGACTACCAGTACATGCTGGTCAAGGGCGATTTCTTCCCCGAGGACGCCTGGGTCAGCGCCGCCGAAATGCGCCCCGGAGATTCGCGAGTGGTGCATCACGGCGAAGTGTGGGTCCTGCCGCCCGGATCGAAATGGATGGAGGATGCAGTGCCCGGCGTGGCATATTCTCAATTCGAAATGAAGAAGCCGCCGGCAGACGACATCGACATTCTGGGCAAGTTCAACCCCGGCGTCGGCGCGCAGGACTTCACCATGGACGGCGCGGCGAAGTTCATCCCCAAGGGATCGCAACTCGTCTTCGAGATCCACTACACCGCGATCGGCCAACCCGCAACGGACCGGACCAAGGTGGGCATCGTGTTCGCGAAAGGTCCGCAGACGGCGCGTTACTTCACGTCCTACGGCCCGCAAGCCCGCAATCTGGTCATCGCCGCCCGCGACGGCAACGGCGAAGTGGTGAGCGAGATGACTATGGACGCCGACGCGAAACTGGTCTACGTGCAGCCGCATATGCACGTACGCGGCAAAGAATACGAGTTGCGTCTGGCCTACCCAAGCGGAGAAACCGAAACCGTCTTTAAGGGCAAGTTCGACTTCAACTGGCAGCTCGGATACTACTACGAAAAACCGATCGTTCTTCCGAAAGGCTCTCGTCTTATCGGAATCTCACATTTCGACAACTCGCCCAACAACTCCTTCAATCCCGACCCTGCTAGAGAAGTTCGTTGGGGCTTTCAAAATTGGGAGGAGATGAGCAACGCCTTCCTCGGCCTGGTCTTCGACGCCGGCCTGAACCCCAAGCAGGTGGCGCATGAGTCTGGCGTAAGCCTCCGCCCAGCCGGCAAGCCCGGCCCAACGCTAGCTTCTTTGGAATAGCGTGGCACAGAACAACTGAGCCAGATTGTGGGGCAGGCATTTTTGCCTGCCGCCGGCTTTCAAGTCGGCGTTCCCGGGACCATCGGAAATTATCAAGTGAGCGTGCGCGTGCCGGATGCCAGCCTGCTGACTCCGAACGCGCTCGGGTACTTCAACGGCTCCATTTCGCTCGAGCCGGGCGATCCGGTCTTGGGCACGTTCATGATCGAGTTTGTGCCGATCAAGCTGTAAGGAGCCAGACATACATCGCAACTACTCGATCCTCGATAGGCACGCGCCCGGCTCAAGCCTGGGAAAATGGACAGTGCGCTCTTTTTTCCCAACCCTGGGGAAGTATGACTGAACGCGAACGCTGGGGTCTGCGGGGCCCAGTGCATACCTGCCGGCTTCAACGTACCTGGTATTGGCGCCGGTGCGGTGCCGACGCGTGCGACACCGAGGAAGGGAGCGACAACACTACTTTGGAGTTCCGTGCGGACGGATCTCTCTCGCGGCGCTGGCACCACAATCCGGATGGCTCAGAGTGGACGACAACCTATGAATACAACGACACGGGCCGACTAACGATCGGACGCACCGAGAATGCGTCCGGAGTAGTGGGTCTCCAATTCTATGACTACGACGCTGCGGGGCGATTGGTACGCGTTACCGCCCGGTCTAAGGATGGCGGCGATCGAATTACCGAGAGCTACGAATACGATGTTGCCGGCCGTAAGAAGAAGACGCTCTACGTGGACTTGGCAACCCAGCGCCTGGACACTCACTATACCTGGGGAGTTGAAGGGACCGACAGCGGCTACTCAGCGCGGGGCGCCGCCACGCTTACAACACTGTATAACGGGCACGAGCAGCCAACCGAGTTACTCTTTCACGATACGGCGGGCCGTTTACTAAGCTGCGTTGAATTCCTATACGACCGAGATGGAAACCTGGTCGAGGAGGCGCAAACGAGAGTCGCTGAGACGCTGCTGACAGAGATGCTCACGTCGCTGAACCAAGCGCAATTAGAGACAGTGCGTGCGCTTTTTGGCGCGGCCGATGAGCCCATGCGGCGAATACATCGGTACAACGAACAAGGTCGGAGGACCGAGACTTGCTGGCGAATGGGCGCGCTTGGCGCGGACAGAAAGACGATGGGTTACAACGACCATGGCGATCAGATCGAGGAGGTTTCCGAGCACGAGTCACGGGAGTACGGCCTCGACGATGAAGGGCGGCTCTCAGACGCCCCAACCAAGGAGAGCGCGAGCCGGTCCGAGGCTCGTTTTCGCTACGACTATGACACCCGCGGCAACTGGATGGTGAAGATTGTCGAAAGCCGTGGCGGGACTAACCAGGACTTCACCGTGTCCAGCGTTGAGCGGCGCACGATCGGCTATTTCGAATAGAGTCAGAATCGCCGGCGATTCGCCCCGACTGATCGGTCACAAATCTCGCCAACGCTATTTCTTCTCACCCCACAACAACTTGCAGCTTCCCAACCGTTCCGCCCGCTTGACTCCATGCTAGCCTCAAAATCGAAATGATCCGCCGTGAAAGCAGCATCGCGCAAAATCAGCGCGAATGAGGGTTCACTCCATAACCATGGGCCAATAAGTCAGCTATGGCGCGATTCTGTGGCCCGTTGCGAGAATCGCTCGCTCCACACTCTCGCGAGCCTGCTTGAGCCCAGGAATTCTATCTTCAGTCTCATATGGAACGACGCGGAATGTCGTCTCAGGCGGGTATTGCGCGACCCTCCGCCGGAGCTGTTCATCCGAGTCGGTATGATATTGCGCGACACTCACGCTGAGCCCGTCGGAACCCGGCATGGCGCCGACATGTATAGGCGCTTTTGCCCTCTGCAGCCATCCGGCGACCTCCTCCTTGCACCGTTCGCTACTGCACAGGCCAAGCAAGCGGTTGAGGTCGTCTTCCTGCAAAACCCAGTCGTCAGCCTGAGCCAGCGCAATTCGCAGCGCTTGTTCCAATTGCATCCCCTCTCGGCCGAGGGGCTCCTTCAATTGCTCCTCACGCCCCTTCCACCAGGACCGAAAGTACTCCATCGTCTTCCACAGCGGTTCTTTCGCCGCGACAGATCCATACTTCCCCAGAACCTCGGCCGCGCCTCGCTTGATCGGAACGGAAGGGCTCGCTAGATACTCGATCATGAGCCGTTCCAAAGCCGGACTCATCGCGTAGCGGCCGAGCCCGCCGAACAAAGCGCCGATATCGTAGCATGCGGGAAACCCGGCCGGCGTGGAGAGGCTGCGCCGGAACTCACGCTCACCGAATGCCGGATCGTACTGGAGGAAATAGAAGACCAGCGGCGACATGCAGCGCGGAAGCTTCTGCCGGTCCAGTTCCTGATTGCGTTCCACATATGCTCTTTCCACGCGTTCTACGATATAGCCCGTCGCATAACGCACAACAAGTCTTTCGTCCAGGGTGTGCGCCTCGAGATGCGCCGCAAAAACGCCGTTCAAGTCGGGAAGCGTGCGATCCGGCAACATCGTCACGGTGGCCCAGCGAAGAGGCTTGGTCGAATTACGAATTTCCGCAAGCAGCTTCTCGCGAGCCTCTGCGGGCGCAAGTTCAAATAAACGTCGCAAGGCAATGTCTTCAATCGGCGGATCGACGCGCGGCGCTGGCGGTTGCGCATACAGGTCGCGAAGAACGGGGATCATCGCCGGTGTCTTGATCGTGCTCCAACGGTTCTCCAGAAGATTTCTCTGAGTCGTAGCCGGAAGGTCGCGGAAATCGGCGATTAGCGACGCCACGACGCTCGGCAACCACGGTGCCTCCGAGCCGCTGCGTGATGCGGCAGAGTCCAAAAGTGTATTCAGCGAAATGGCCCGAGCCTGAGACTGTTTCGAACCCAGCGATTCGACCAGTCGGGACACAGATCCATTACGCTTCTGTTCCCGCAGTTCTGCACGTCGCCGCGACTCGGCGATCCATGTTTTCCCCTGCTGCTCATCTTTCGGGGGAGGAGGCATTGGCCCGCCCGACGCCACTAGTTCCGCCAGGTACGCGAGTGTATCCAGATAGCGGCTCCAGACTGGCTGATCGGGCGCAACGAGACGTTGTTCCAGCAGAGGAAGGAGTTGTTCCCGAAACGGCGACCCGAGCACGCCCATATGCAGCGAATAAGACTCCGTATCCTGCCCCGCGCTCAATCGTCTTGCAAGTTCGGCGGCAGCATCCGGAGTATCGAGAAACCGAAGCATCCGCGCCGCACGCACGCGCTCCTTCGCGGCCTGGCCACCACTAGTGGCCGGCGCATCGAGAACCCTGGTGGCTGCGGCGATCTGCTCTTTCACCCAGGAGGCCGGCGCGGGCCGGATTTCGATCGTCAGTATGTTCGAAGCGAGTTCAACCGCGGTTCCGCGCGAATACATCGGCACGTAATTTTCCGAGCGCCCAGACTCACTGGTTTGGCGCACCCGATGGCTCACAACATATACGCGGTACGTGCCCGGCTCGCGGAAGCGCACCCATTCATTCAGGATTCGCTCGAACGACAACGAGTTCTCCGAGAGGATCGACGGCCCACCCGACAGCCCTCCCCCAGCACCATACTCGCCGGGTAATCCCCGCAGCGGATCTTCGGCGAAACTCGCGGGATCGACGATGAATTCTTCGATATAGTTCATGCGGCCCACACGATCGTTCAGCCGCGTATCGGCGAGGAAACTCTTCGCCTGGGTGGAGCTGAACGTGAGTTGCAGCGGGATTGTCTCGCCCAGATAGAACGTCGTGTTCGGCGCCGAGATGACCAGCTCTGCACCGTTAGGCTGCTGGGCGCGCACCTGCTGCCATCGCGCCGCGAACGCATCGTCCGCTAATGCCACACCGGGAGTCACCAATGCGGCAGCGAGCAACACCTGTGAAAACCACGCACGCTCCCGCATAGGCATAATCCCCCCGTTCATTTGGACACCGCGTTAGGGAACAAGGTTCCGTAGATCTCAGAGCAATGCGATTACCAATGCAGCCCGGCCCTCGGTACGAATCACGACCCTTGGCTGGGTCCCGGAACGCCGTTTGGGCCAACTTCCGAGTAGCGGACAACACACCCGGAATCGTGGCATCATCTCGAACGTGCCGAGCACGCTATAATGGCGCTCACGGATGGCCCTTGCCTCTGGAACGAAACTCGGTCCCTACGAAATCCAGTCTCCCCTCGGCGCCGGCGGCATGGGAGAAGTGTATCGCGCAAAAGATACACGCCTCGGGCGCGATGTCGCTCTGAAGATTCTTCCCGAATCCTTCGCCCGCGAGATCGACCGCCTGCGCCGCTTCGAGCAGGAGGCGCGGGCCGTGGCTGCGCTCAACCATCCCAATATTCTTGCCATTCATGACATCGGCCAGCACGAGGGATCTCCGTTCCTCGTATCCGAGCTCCTGGATGGCGAAAGCCTGCGTGCAACGCTCGATCGCGGCGTCCTGCCCCAGCGAAACACGATCGAGTATGGAGTGCAGATTGCCCACGGGCTCGGGGCTGCCCACGAAAAAGCAATCGTCCACCGCGACCTGAAGCCGGAAAACATTTTTGTAACCAAAGACGGACGCATCAAGATCCTGGACTTCGGACTGGCAAAGCTGGCCCAGAAGGCCAGCACGGAGGCGGACGGGGCTTCGGATGAAATTACTCTCACCACCGAGAACACGGCGGCGGGCATGGTCATGGGCACAGCCAGCTACATGGCGCCGGAGCAGGTGCGGGGCGAGGCCGCCGATCCTCGCACCGACATTTTTGCTTTTGGCGCGGTGCTCTATGAAATGCTCTCGGGAACGCGTGTCTTCCGCCGCGATACCACAGCCGAAACCATGACTGCGGTTTTGAAGTACGATCCGCCCGATTTGTCCACCGCGTCATCCGATTCCACACGCCTGGTCTCTCCCGCGCTCGAACGCATTGTGCGCAGGTGTCTGGAGAAGAGTCCGGAGCAGCGCTTCCAGTCGGCGCGCGATCTGTCTTTTGCGTTGGGAACCTTGTCTGGAACCGAGTCGAGCACCATTGCGCGCGCCGCGGCTGCCACACCACGCCGCATACCGCTCCTGCTCTGGCTTTCAGCGGCACTGGCGCTTGCAGCGGTCGCCGGAGCGACGTGGTTCGTGGCGCGCCGCCCCCGGCCCGCCGCTCGCATGCAGTTTGCGTTGGCGGTTCCCGATGGAATGAACATCAGCCACATGGCGCTGTCGCGCGACGGTTCCATGCTCGTGTTTGTTTCGCCCGAGGAACGGTCCGCGTTGCCCATGCTTTACGTGCAGCGCATCGGCTCCTCCAGCGTGACGCTTCTGCCGGGTACCGAGGGCGCGAGTTATCCCTTCTGGTCGCCCGACGGCGCCTCCGTCGGGTTTTTTGCCAACGGCAAATTGCAGAAAATGGCCATCGCCGGAGGTACGCCGCAGGTGCTCGCCACCGCTTTGTCCGGACGCGGCGGCAGTTGGGGAAGCAAGGGTGTAATCGTCTATACTCCGGACGTCCAAAGTCCGATGCAACGCATCAATGCGGATGGGACGGGCGTGGCGCCCGTCACGGAACTCACGAAGGGGGAACAAACCCACCGCTGGCCGCTTTTTCTTCCGGACGGCGACCATTTCTTATTCTGGGTTGGTAACTTCGGCAACGTCAAGGACGACCGAACGAGCGGTATCTACTTCGGTTCTCTTCGAGGCAAGGAGAAAAAACTTGTGGTCCTCTGCCAATCTAGTTTTGGCTACGATGCCCTCAATTTGTTTTATGCGGATGTGCAAAGGCAGTTGGTGAGCATGCCCTTCGACGCCGCTGCGGGCACGGTTTCGGGGAGCGCGGCCGTGATTGCGAACGTTGTCGGATACCAACCCGCCACTCTTTGGACAGCTCTTACGGTCGCGCAGAATGGGACGGTGATCTACAACACCGGCGTCGGGGCGGCGCAGTCCGCGCTTACCTGGATGGATCGATCGGGCAAAGAACTGGGCCGCATCGGCGAGCCCGCGATCATGGCCAACCCCACGCTCTCTCCCGACGGCTCCCGTGTCGCCCTCGACATCAGCGACCAGAAGGCGAATAACGTGGATATCTGGATCGAAAGCACTACCCGAGCCGGCAACTCGCGGTTCACGTTCGACCCAGCCGAAGACGTGGTGGGTGTGTGGTCGCGCGATGGAAGCATGCTGGCTTACCGCACTGACGCCGGCGGCTCGAGTCTGTACCTGAAGCCGGCCGCTGGGCTGGTGCGCGAGCGCAAGAGATTTACCCTGCCCCCTTCCTCCATGGACGACCTCATTCCCAATTCGTGGTCTTTAGACGACCGGCAGATTCTGCTCACGCGTCAGGGCGCGTCCGGAGAACATCTGGAATTACTGCCCGTTGCAGGTGGCGAGCCAACCCGGCTGCTGACCGGCAAGGGCAGCGAGACCAACGGACAGATTTCTCCCGATGGAAAATGGGTGGCTTATGCCTCCGATGAGTCGGGCAATTGGGAGATTTACGTGACCTCGTTCCCCGCCGCGGCCGGAAAATGGCAGGTGTCGCGCGGTGGCGGCAGGGAGCCACGCTGGCGTGGAGACGGCAAGGAAATCTTCTACATCGCGCCTAGCGGCATGTTGACCGCGGTGCCGGTGAACGGCGCAGGTATTTTCGCCACCGGAACGCCCGCCCCACTGTTCCAGATTCACGGCCGCGCTCCAATCTCCTCCACCGATGTTTTTACTTACGACGTGGCCAAAGACGGCAAGCGCTTCCTGGTGAACCGTTACGTGAAACCAGAACACGTTCCGCCGTTGACTATCCTGCTGAACGCCGCGAACAGCGACCAATCCCGTTAGAGGTAAAGAGTGGATGTGGCCTGACCCTCTAGCGCCCGAGTGACGGCGCACTCGGAAGTTGGAGTTTTTGAGACCGACGATTGATCGGTCACAGATTTCGACAACGCTATTTCTCCCCATCCCACAACAACTTGCAGCTTCCCATCCGTTCCGGCCGCTTGACTCCATGCTAGCCTCAAATCGAAATGATCCGCCGTGAAACCAGCATCTCCAAAAATCGGAGCGAACACCTCGCCCAAAGCCAGTCACAAAACTTCATTTTCGTGACAGAGTTGGCAAAATCGATGCAAAAAGCTGGTAGAAATCCGCACAACCACCCGCTTGGCCAACAACTTACAACATACCATCACCGGACACAAAAAAATCGGACTCTGTCACGCCAGGAACACTACCGCGCCGAACGCCACAACCGTATGAGAAAATCCCGCAGCGCGAACGGCTACTTCCCCGCCACTTCCACCAGCGTCCCCTCGATCAGCTTCAGCCCGCTCTCGAGCGACGCGATCGCAACACGCTCATCGTTGCCATGCATGCGCTCCAGATCCTTGGCGCCGATCGGATACGGATAGATGCCGTACACCGGAACCCCGCGCGTGCGCCACGCCGCCGCATCCGTTCCGGCCTGAAATAAATAGGGAGTCACCTGCGCTCCCGGATAAGTGAGCTTCGCGTGCTTCACCAAGGCTTCATACAGCTCTGTATTCCGAGGCGACTCGACATTGCGCCGCGCCTGCTGCCGCAACGCTTCCATCGCCTTCTGCTGCTCGGCGGTCAGGGGGCCGCGCGTCGCCGACGTCCCCGCAGCCTGCTTGATCTCGATCCGTGGATCGTCGACAACATGCTGAACCTCTTCCATCAGTTCCTCGGCCGTCGTCCCGGGAATGGTGCGGAAATTGATGGTCGCCTCGGCCGACCCCGGAATCACGTTGCCCCGGAAACCGGCGCTCAGAAATACCGGCGCCATCGTGTTGCGCATGATGGCGTGCAGCAGCACGTTCTCGCTGATGGCCTTGTCGGCGGCCGCCACCAGCTTCGGATCGCTGCTCGTGGCCAGGTTCCGGAAATGCGTCTTCATTGGCTCCGCGCTGGTTGCAGCCAGCGCCAGAAAGAACTCGCGCGTCGATTCCGTGAGCTTGGGCTTGGTGTCGTATGCCGCGAGCTTCACCAGCGCGCGCGCCAGCGTGAAGATCGCATTGTCCGGACGCGGCATCGACGAATGCGTGGATGTCCCGCGCGCCGTCAGCACCAGCGAGATGCCGGCTTTGTCCGCCGTCGAAATGCTGACATACTGCACCTTGCCCGCATCGTCCTTGATAATCCAGCCGCCTTCGTTCAGCGCGAACTCGCAGTCGATCTTGTCCCAGGCTTTCTCGGCCAGGTAGCGCGTGCCGTACAGTCCGCCCTCTTCATCCGCCTCGGCCAGGAAAATGATGTCGCGCGCCAGCGGGCGTTTTTGCCGCGCGATGTTGAGAACGGCCTGCGCGAAAATCGCCAGCCCGCCTTTGAAATCGATCGCGCCGCGTCCCCACACATAGCCGTCTTTGATGACGCCGCCGAACGGATCTCCACGCCCACCACATCGGCATGCCCCGCCACCAGCACCGATCTCTTGCTGCCGTCGCCCCGCAGCCGCGCGATGAAGTGCGACTTGCCCGCCTGCGGAGTCGGAACAACATCGATCTCGAATCCGAGCGGCGCAAACTTGGTTTTCAGAAATTCGTCGAGCCTGGCTTCGTTTCCCGGCGGATTGCTGGTGTCGATCCGAATGACATCAGCCAAAAGCCGCGCCACCTCCGGCAAGTTATCCTCAGCTATGGCCACGGCAACCCCAAGCGTAAGCGCGGGGACCAAAAATTTGGGGACACTCCGGGCAAGCTTCCACACGCCGTTCAGTTTATCCAATTCGCAGGCGTGTCCCCAAATTTTCCCCCGGGGAAGCGCTCAACTCTCACCTACCGCCCAAAAATAAACCGCGCCCGCCGCGGATCCGCCCCGCCGTTCAACACGCCCTCATGCGACCAGATCACCGTCGGCGCCGACGAATTGCTCCAGTCGCCCGCTACCGTGACCCGATGGCCCAGCGCCGTCAGCGCATCAGCCGTCGCTTTCGGAATGCGCCCCTCCAGGTTCAGCTTGGCAGGCACGAATTCATGATTCCCGAACGAGCTGTAGAAATGCTCGGTCTGGAAACGCGGCGATTCCACGGCCTCCTGCGGCGTCATCCCGAACTCGATGATGTTCAGGATCACTTGCATCAGCGCCTGGTCCTGATTGTCTCCGCCGGGCGTCGACAGAATCATCTCCAGCTTGCCCGCGCGCGTGATCAGCGTCGGACTCAGCGTTACGCGCGGCCGCTTGCCCGGTTGCAACTGATTCGGATGCCCCGGAGTCATCACGAACGATTGCAGCCTGCTCGTCAGCGGAATCCCCGTGTCGCCCGCGATTACCGACGGCAGCCACGCCCCGCTCGGAGTCGCGTTGAATGCGTTGCCCTGCCGGTCCACGACGTTGACGCAGGTGGTATCGTTCACGATTCCAACCACGGCCGCCTGCGACGACGGGATCGTGATGCGCCTCCCAAAACTCCCCGGCCGGTGCTCGATCGACGCATGCGCCGGATCGATCAGCTTGCGCCGCTCCGCCGCGTATTCTTTCGAAAGCAGAGTCTCTTCGGGAATCTTGCTGAACTTCGGATCGCCGTAATATTCGTCGCGATCCGCAAACGCCAGCTTCACCGCTTCCACTACCGTGTGCAGATATTGCGGGCTGTTGTGCCCCATGCCCTTCAGGTCAAACCCTTCCAGCAGGTTCAGAGCCTCGATCATCACCGGTCCCTGCGTCCAGAATCCCGGCTTGTACACCTCGTAGCCGCGATAGGTCCCCATCTTGGGCTCATCGGCGTCCGCGTGGAAGTTCGCCAGATCGTTGTACGCGATCAGGCCGCCGTTCTTCTCGCAGAACGCGGCGATGCGCCTGGCAATCGATCCTTTGTAGAACAGATCGCGCACGGCCCGCAGCTTATCGGCGCGCTTGCCCTTAGCCTTTTTTTCAGCCTCGGCAAGCTCTCTGAACGTGTTCGCCAGCATCGGCTCGCGGAAGATTGCGCCGCGCGGCGTGGGTACTCCCTCCGGATAGAAGAACTTCATCGAATCCGGCCACAGCGAAATGATTCGCAGATAGCCGTGCAGCATGTTGCCGAATTCCTCCGGCATCGCGAATCCCTGCCCCGCGTACTCCATGGCCGGCTGTGCGACTTCCGCGAACGACTTGGTGCCGAACTTCTCCAGCGCCAGAATCAAGCCATCGAAAACCCCCGGCGTGATTGCGCTCAGAATTCCTTGCATTGGAACGGGCGCCATGTGCGCGGAATCTTCCCAGGGTTCGGGCGACCGATGCTGGTAGAACTCCACCGTCGCCTTCGCGGGCGCCACTCCCACGCCGCTGATCGCTACCGCCGGCTTGCCGGCCATCTTCACCAGCAGCGGCATCTCGCCGCCCAGTCCGAAGCGGCTCAGTTCCGTGACGCTCGCCGCCAGCACGCTCGCAACTCCGGCGTCCACGGCGTTCCCGCCCTGCGTCAGAATGCGATAGCCGGCCTCGACCTCGAAGTTGTTCGCGGCGCCCACCATCTCGTGCAACCCGCGAACAGCCGGAAACATCGTCTGCGGATTCTGCGCGTGGAGGCCGATCACCGTCAGCCCAACGAGAAACAAGAAACGAGAAACGAGCAACGTCATTAGCTTACTCATTGTCCAACATTCCGCGGTACTTCCGCAGAAGCTCATAGATTACCACCCCGCCGGCCGTGGCCACGTTCAGCGAATGCTTTCGCCCCAGCATCGGGATTCGCACATGGGTATCGCACAGCGCAAGCAGCCCAGCTCGCAGGCCGTCTACTTCGTGGCCGAATAGGATGCACAGCGGGAACCGCGGTTTCCAATCGAACAGATCCACGGCGTGGACGCTGGTTTCGACAGCCGCTATCTCATAGTTGCGCTGTCGCAGGCTCTCCACCACTGCGCACGCATCCGCGTGGTGTTCCCAAGCGACAGTCTCCTCCGCGCCCAGCGCCGTTTTCGAAATCGCCGATTTCGGCGGACGCCCCGTGATCCCGCACAAGTACAGTTTTTCGCACCCGGCGCCTTCGGCCGTGCGAAAGAACGATCCGACGTTGTAGAGGCTGCGGACGTTGTCCAGCAAGATCGCGACGGGGATGGATTTCAGTCCCTCATAAGGCTCGGCAGCCTGCGTGACAAGATACGGCACACGATCGGACATTCCGATTGTTAACGTACTATACTCGTGCCGTGGTCCGTGGATTTTTGTTTGCGGTGTGGATAGCAGCCGCATTCGCCCAACCAAAACCCCAATACGAAGTCTACGCCATCCGTTACGCCACGATCCCCGATTTCCCCGTGGCTTCGTTGGTGGCAGGCGCCGCGCCCGGCCGCAAACTCGACATCGCGATGATGGTCTGGCTCGTCCGCGGCAACGGGCGCAATATCCTGGTCGACTCCGGCTTTTATCGCGATCAGTTTTTCCGCCAATGGCACGTCACGGATTTCGTGAAACCGTCGGACGCTCTGCAGCGTGTGGGTCTGAAGCCCGAAGAAATCACGGATGTCATCGTCACCCACATGCATTGGGACCACGCCGACGGCATGGACCTGTTCCCCAAGGCTCGCATCTGGATTCAGAAAGACGAATTGCAATACTACGCCGGCGAAGCCTGGCAAGCCCGCAACACCCACGGCGGCATCGATCCGGACGACGTACTGACGGCAGTGAACCTGAACACGCAAGGCCGCGTCGGACTAGTGAACGGCGACGCCCAGGAAATCATTCCCGGCGTCACCTGCTACACGGGCGGCAAACACACCTACGCGTCGCAATATGTGGGAGTGAACACCGCCGCCGGCACGGTCGTGCTGGCAAGCGACAACATGTATCTCTACGAGAACCTTGAAAAGCACGTCCCCATCGCAGCCACGCTCGACCGCGACTCCAACCTCCGCGCCCAGGATCGCATGAAGCAACTGGCCGCCAACCCCAAGCTAATCATCCCCGGCCACGACCCGGCGGTGATGACCAATTTCCCCAACCCATCCCCAGGCGTAGCGAAGATCCAATAAAATGAAAACGGTTCACGGCGCAAGCCGCGAACCCACCACATTCCTCGAATTCTTGAATTCTTGGATTCTTGAATTCCTGTTCAGTCCCGATCCCGCAGCGAATCCCGAATATCCTGCTTCGTCCGCCTGATCTCCTGACCGGCTTCTCTTGCCGCCTCCCGCGCTTGGCGTTTCGCGTCTTCCAGATTCCGCCGCATTTCCTCGCGCGCCTCCCGCATCTCCCGCCGCGCCTGCTCCACCTCCCGCCGCATCTCCTCGCGGTTTCGGCGCATGTCGTCGTGCATTTGCCGGACTTCGTCGCGCCGGCAACCCGCCAGCGATAACACTAGACCCGCGGCCATAAGAACAATCAGTTTCCGCATATGTATGCTACGAGCGTAACAAAGCCCGGGTTCGAACTATTTCGAGCTGTAAACCACGCGGCCGCCAACGATCGTCCAAAGCACCCGCGTCGTAAGCAATTCCCTGGCCGGCGCGCGTGTAATATCGGTCGAAACCACCGTCAAGTCGGCCAGCTTGCCAACCGCGATCGCGCCCTTGTCCTGCTCCTCGAAGGCGGCGTACGCAGCTTCGGCCGTATAGCCACGCAGCGCTTCCTGAATGGTCAGGCGCTGATCGGGATACCAGCCACCCGCCGGTTTTCCCGCCGCATTCTGGCGCGTTACTGCGGCATACATACCGGCGAACGGATCCAGCGTCTCGCCGGGGAAATCGGAACTCAGCGGCAAGTGCGCGCCGCTCTTCAGAACCGATCGCCACGCGTACGCGCCCAGAATCCGCTGTGGCCCCACGCGTGCTTCAGCCCATGGCATATCCGAGGTGCAATGCGAAGGCTGCATGGAAGCGATCACGCCCAGCTTGGCGAAGCGCGGGATATCGCCGGGCGCGAGCACTTGCGCGTGTTCAATCCGCAGGCGCGCGTCCGTTCGGTGTGTCTCGGCGAGCGCCCGCTCGTATGCGTCCAGCGTGAAGTGGTTGGCGGCGTCGCCGATGGCGTGTGTCGCTACCTGAAAACCGGATTCGAGGCACCGCCGCGTGAGCGCGTAGATCTCGGCTTCGGAAGTGGAGACAACGCCCTTCGCGCCCGGCGCGTCCGAATACGGCTCCAGCAGCGCGGCGCCGCGCGAGCCCAGCGCGCCGTCGGCGAAAATCTTCACGCTGCGCACCGTCAAACGGTTTGCGGCGCGATCGATCTCCGGCCCGCGCTTCAGCCATTCGTCGATCAGCGCCCGGTTTGCGCCATCCAGCATCGCGTAGATGCGCAGCGGCATCTTGTCTTCGCGCATCAACTGGCGGTATGCATCCATCTCGGCCGCGGACACGCGCGCTTCGCCCACCGAGGTCAGTCCGTGGCGCACGCATTCCTGGGCCGCGAGCGCAATCGCGTTGCGCATCTGCTCCGGCGCCGGCCGCGGAACCACGCGCGTTATGAGCGCCTGCGCCCGATCCGTGAGCACGCCCGAGGGGTCGCCGTTGGCCTTGCGCAGGATCTTGCCGTTCGGTGGATCCGGCGTTTCCCTCGTGATGCGGGCGGCATCGAGCGCGCTTTGGTTCACCCAAGTCGCGAACGTGTGCAACCCGGTCAGCACCACCGGATTATTCGGCGACACCGCGGTCAGCGCGTCGTGAGCCGGGTAATGCGAGGCCCACGCTCCTTCGTCCCAGCCCCATCCCAAAATCCACTCGCCCGGCCGCGCCGATTTCACGCGCTCGCGCACGCGCTCCACAACTTGCTCCGGAGTCGTCGCATCCTTCAGGTTCAGCTTCATCAGGCTCTCGCCTAGGCTCAGCAGATGCGTGTGCGCGTCGATAATTCCAGGCAGCACCGTAGCGCCGGCGAGATCCATGCGGCGGGCCGCGGGGAATCGCTTGCGCGCGTCCGCGTTTGCGCCCACCCAAGCAATGCGCCCGGCGGAGATTGCGATGGCTTGCGCTTCCCTCTGTTTCGAATTCAGCGTGACCACGTGCGCGTTCAGCAGCACCAGATCGGCCGGCTGAGCCAGCGCCGAGAGCGTTGCGCAAACGGCGATCAGGAACCGCATCAGCATATTGCTGCAATTATAAATAAGGAAGGAGGCCTCCTATCGTGTCCCTTGACGTTTTCGTTCGCTTTGAACCGAAACCTGGGAAAGAGGACCAGGTACGCGAGGAGTTGACCTTGGTCCTGGAGCCGACGCGGGCCGAGCCAGGCTGCACCGGCATTCAACTCTACGAATCCATACGCCAGCCGGTCACGTTCTTCATCCACTCCTATTGGGTTGACGAAGAGGCTTTCAACATCCATGCCGAATTGCCGCATACGCAGCGTATTAAGGATGTTGTTTCCGGCCTGATCACGCACCCCATCCAGGCCGCACGCACCGAGCGGATCGGCTAACCGACGATTTGGGCGGCGAGAATGGAAGCAGTATGGATGTTCACTTGGTAGACGGCACCTACGAATTGTTCCGTCACTTCTTTGCCGTGCCGCAGGCGTCGGATTCGGAGGGCAACGAGATCGGCGCGGTGCGCGGCGTGCTGACGTCGGTCGTGAGCATGCTCGAAGCCGGGGCGACCCACGTCGGCGTCGCCACGGATCATGTTGTGGAGTCGTTCCGTAACGAGCTTTATCCCGGATACAAGACCAGCGAGGGCGTGGCGCCTGAGCTGCTCTCGCAATTTCCGTTGCTCGAGGAAGCGTTGGAACTGATGGGCGTGAAGGTGTGGCCGATGATTCCGTATGAGGCCGACGACGCGCTGGCCTCGGCTGCGGCGAGAGCGGCCGCGGACGAGCGAGTGCAAAAAGTATTTATCTGCACGCCGGACAAGGATCTCGCGCAATGCGTCGTTGGCACGCGCGTGGTGCAGTTCGACCGGCGGCGCGGGATTCTGCGCGATGCAGCCGGCGTGGTGGAGAAGTGGGGGGTAAAACCGGAATCGATTCCCGATTACCTGGCTGTGGTCGGCGATAGCGCCGATGGTTTTCCCGGGTTGCCGGGATGGGGGCCGAAAGCTGCGTCACTCACGTTCGCGCAGTATCTTCACTTTGAAGATGTTCCCAAGGACTGGCGGCAATGGCACGCTTCCATCCGCAGCGCCCAGCGCCTCTCGACGGTACTGTTCGAGCAGTGGAACGACGCGCTGTTGTACCGGACGCTGGCGACTCTAAGGCTGGATGTGCCCGTCTTCGAGACCGTGGACGAGCTGCGCTGGAAAGGTCCGCGGCCGGAGTTCGAGCGGTATTGCGAACGGATTCAAGCTCCGGGGCTGCACGCGCGGGCATCGGCGGCGCTGAAGAGCCGGTAGATTATTTAGCCTGCGTGCGAAATAACTCTTGACAGATATTCAGCCGTGTGGCTTAATATTATCAGATGGCGCAGCGAGACCCGAAACCGCGAACGGATGCGTATGAAGCGGTATTTGGGGCGTTAGCGCACGCCGCCAGGCGGCGCGTGCTGCTCACGATTTATTTCAACGGCGGCTCCATGACGGCCGGGGAAATCGCGGCAATCTTCGAGCATGCCTGGCAAACCACGACGCGGCACCTGCGGGTTCTCGAGGCTGCGGGCCTGCTCACACACGAGAAGAAGGGCCGGATGTGGATTTACCGGATTCAGCGCAAGCGGCTCGAACTCGTCAGGGACTGGCTGGCCCACTTTTCAAGAGATAGTAAACACTAAGGACAAACAAGTATGTCAACGAAGCAACCGGACAAAGGGAAGAAGCCGAAGGCGGCCAAGGGCGCCGCATCGAACGACGTCCCGCAATTTTTCAGGCTCAACATTGAAGTCGGCGATCTCAAATCTGCGATCTCTTTCTATACGAAGCTACTCGGCGTGGAAGGACGTAAACAGGCGGGTTCGCGGTGTTACTTCGAATGCGGGCCCGTGACCCTGCAGGTGCTCGACGTGTCATCGGTGGGCGAGCCGCATCCCGCGGCTAAGGCCCTGTACTTCACCGTTAAGGATTTGGATGCGGCCCACGAGCGAGCCAAAGCCCTACAGTGTCTCTCGCGGGAGAACGTCCACGATGCGCCAGGCGGCGGCATTGTGGTTCGTCCGTGGGGTGAGCGGTCGTTCTACGCCGTGGATCCGTGGAACAACCCGCTGTGCTTTGTCGAGGACGGAACAGTGTACGTAGGTTAGGGTTGAGATGCCTGCGTCACGTGATACACTTTGACAATCGTGGAGTAGGAGGTGGGGCGTATGTCATCCAGAACCGTGGTGCTTTTGGCCGCGTGGTTGCTCGTTGTTTCTTTCGCTGCCGCGCAGGTGCAGCGAGGCTCGATCACTGGAACTGTGTTCGATCCGCAAGGCGCGGTGGTTCCGAACGCGCAAATCAGCGCAACGGATAACAGCACCGGCGTAATAGTTACTGTCAAGAGCAGTAGCGAGGGAACATTCACCATTCCGGGTCTGCCGTTCGGAACCTACTCGGTGAAAATCGTCGCGGCCGGCTTTCGCCAGTGGGAGGCGGGCAACATTCAGGTCATCACCGCGCAGGAATCCGGCGTTCGGGCGACGCTGGTGGTTGGCGCGGCGAACGAAGTCGTGACCGTCGAAGATGTCCAGACCCCCGTCGATACCACGTCGAGCGAGCTAAAGACTCACGTGGACCGCCAGCAGATCGTCGACCTGCCGTCGACGACGCGCAATCCGCTGGATTTTGCCACTCAAATGGCGGGAGTGACCTCGACCGGGAGCTCGACCTCCGGTGCTTCGATCATGAATGGCATGCGCGGTTCGAGCAACAATCTCGTCCAGGACGGCATTGACGTGCGCGACAGCTTCATTAAGACCTCAGGCTTCTCGGCCGCCAGCAGCATCACGCTGGAGAGTCTAGGCGAATTCAGCATTACCGGGCAGAACGTCGGCGCCGATTCAGGCGACGGCGTGGTGCAGATCCGCATGACCACGGCCCGCGGCGGCAGGCAGTTTCACGGAAGCGCGTTCTACGCCGCCCGCAATGACGCGTTCAATGCCAATTCGTGGAACAACAACTTCACCGGTACCCCGCGGCCCATCCTGCGCCAGCACCGTTACGGCGGCAGCATCGGAGGCCCGGTGGAGATCCCCAAGCTGTACCACGGCAACGAGCGAACGTTTTTCTTCTTCTCTTATTCCGTCTTCCAGCGGCACTTCCAGAACACCGATAGCAGAACGGTTCTTACCGCGCCCGCACGGACCGGTCTGTTCACATACCAGGGCGCGGATGGAGCGAGCCACACGGTGAATCTGCTGACGGCGAGCTCGCGCAACCTGCCGATCAATAGCTTTACGAAGACGTTGATCGATGCCACGCCGCTGCCTGTCGCGGGCGGCTCCGTCAGCGTCAATCCGAACGCGGGCGACGGCCTGAACATCGTTGGCATCCGCTTCAACACACCCGGATCGGAGCTGGACAAGCTTTACGATATGCGCATCGATCACAAGCTGCTCGAATCGCGCAAGTGGGGCACGCACTGGCTGGAGGCGGAGTGGCACTGGGAGCACGATCCCGTGAGTCCCGACGGCGACGCGCAATTTCCGAAAGGGATCGCTACCAATTGTGTCGGTGCCGTTTGCGACGTCAACGACAACTTCAATTTCCACCAGCGCCTGGCCGCTCTGGCGATCAACTCCAGCTTCGGCTCGACGGCGTTCAACGAAGTGCGCTTCGGCTTCAGCCGTCCTGAAAGCAGCTTCCTGCCTCCGCCATTTCAACGCACTTTCAACGTGTACTTCCCAGGCGTTGGTAACCAGGCCGCAAATCCTGCCAACGGAATCTCAAATCCCGAGTACACGTTCGACCCGCAGGGACGGCTTTCGCCGTTCTATTCGCTGGCGGACAACTTCACCAAGGTGAAGGGCGCTCACACGCTCAAGATGGGCTTGCTGATCAGCAGCGCTTCGACGCACCGCTTCAACGATTTCGCGGGCCTCTCCGGCGCCCTTGGCGGCGTGATACCTGTGGTTGCGCTCGGCGCCAACGCGACGAACAGCGACGGCTTGAGCAGTTGCTCGGGGTTCCCGAGCCTGCCTGTGGGCTCGACCGGCAGCAGCATCTGCACCCGCGCGCAAACCGTTTACGCCGCGCTGGTTGGCTTGGTGAATAACATTTCCCAGACATACAACGCCGTCCCCGGCCAGGGCTTTGTTGCCGGTTTGACGGATGCGTTCTTCATTCGGGAGCGTTCGTACAACTTCTACGGCCAGGATTCCTGGAAGGTGCGTCCGAATCTAACGGTAACCGCCGGTTTGCGCTGGGAAATTGTACCGGCGCCGGACATGGTGAACAAGCGCATGCTGATTCCGAGCAACGAACTCGGGGATGTGACCCCATACGGATCGCTGTTCCATCCCAGTTCGAGCGTCACCTATAACAACCTGCTTGCGAATCTCGCTTCCACCACGCAACTGGTCCCCGGCGGGGCGAGCAACGGCAAACCTTTTTGGAATACGCGTTACACCAACTTTGCGCCGTCAATCGGAGTCGCCTGGCAGCCGACGTCCAAGACCGCACTGCGGGCCGGGTACTCCATCAGCTTCGTCCGCGATACTTTGACAATTATCAGCAACGTGACCACCAGCAACTTGGGCCTGCACACCGGCGTCGCCGTCAGCCCCTCGGCCGGGGATTCGCTGGCTGTACTGAATTCGAATGTCAACCAGGTCCTCCCCCCGCCTCCGTTCGCAGTGCCGCAAGCGCAAAATAAGAACTTCCTGGCCAGCTTCACGTCGGCCGGAGGGTCGGGCATTTACGCCATTGACCCGAACTTGAGAACGCCCTACGTGCAGCAGTGGTCCTTTGGCATCCAGCGCGAGATCTCTCAGGCCACGGCGCTCGAGGTCCGCTATGTTGGCAACCACGCGACCGGCATGTATCGCGGCAACGATTTGAGCCAGCCTGACGTGACTCCAGCGCTGTTGTCGGAGTTCCAGCAAGCTAAAACGAATCTCGACGTCTGCAACAACAATCGTGCCCTCTGCACAGGCTCGCCAAGTTTCAACAATCGAGGATTGCCAGGTCAGGGACCGCTGCCCGTTCTGGAAAAAATCAATTTCCCAACCTCGTTCTTCTCGAGCAGCACCTTCACCAACACGTTCAACGCAGGGCAGCAAGCGCCCGGCCAGTTCTGGTTCCTGGTGAGCAATAACTGCACCCAGCAGTTCCTGAAGAGCACCGGATGCCAAGGTCTGGGCGCATTGCCCGCCAATTTCTTCCTGCCCAACCCCTTTACCGCATTCGACCGGATCTTCACCAATGGGATGAGTTCCAGCTACGATGCCTTGCAGGTGGAAGTGCGCCGCAGGTTGACGCGCGGCATCCAGTTCCAGGCGAACTATACCTGGTCGAAGGTGTTGTCCAATTCCGGTATTACCGGCTCCCAGAGCGAGCTTGACAACACTCTGGATTTTCACCAGCCCGGCTACGACCGCACCCGCGCGTCATTCGACGTTCATCACACGTTGCACTTCAACGGAGTCTATCAATTCCCGTTCGGACACGGCCGGCGCTGGCTTTCGAGCGGTATCCTCGGCAAGGTACTGGAAGGATGGCAGACCGGCGGTCTCTGGACTTCGCGTTCCGGTATTCCGATGACGCTGGTTTCCGGCTTTGGAACCATCAATCGCGCGGGCAATTCCGGCAACAATCCGGCAGTCGCGCTGGGGATGAGCGACAGCGCCGTGTGCAGCGCGGTTGGGGTGTACAAGGATCCAGCCAAGGGAGCCTCATACCTGCCGGCGAGCTTCATAAGTTACAGCACTTCGCCCACGGCGGCGCCCGGCGCGACGCTAGGGGCCAACCCCGCGATCCTGGCGAACGCGAGTCCGGGCGCGCTCGGAGATCATGGACTCTTCAAGTCCTGCTCCGGCCCGAACCTCCATCAGGTGGATGTGAACTTCGTCAAGAAGACGAAACTCACGGAACGGGTCACGTTCGAGTTTCGCGCCGAGATGTTCAACATCTTTAACCACCCCAATTTCAGCGTGTCGGCTACACCGAATATCAACAACTCGGGATTCGGCAGCTTGACGAGCACTTTTACCGCGCGAGAAATTCAGTTTAACGGACGGATCAGTTTCTAGAGATCAGACGTGGGGCAGCCCTTTTGGGCTGCGGGCAGGATTGCCCGCCCCACTAAGCCGCCCGAAGGAGGTGTCCCGCATGATCGAGCGACTGGCTGTTTCGATTGCTGTGGCGGCGGCTCCCGTAATGGCCGCATCGTGCGAGAGCCTCAAGGAACTTTCACTTCCGAACGCCACAGTGCACTCCCCATTGGACCATGGTCTATGACTATGGTACAAACAAGGTGTGCGGGATATCGCCATTTCAAAGTTCAAAGCGACTTGCCTGGCAGTGCTCGAGGATGTCCGGCGGACCCGAGTTCCGGTGCGTGTTACCCGGTTTGGCCGGCCCGTCGCCGAGATTATTCCACCGAGCGCCTCTCCTAAGCAATCCTGGCTTGGGTGCATGAGAGAATCGTGCGAGGTTTCAGACGACATCGTCGGACCTATCGGAGCCTTCAAGCGTTGGACGATTCGGCGGCCATGAGACTGCTGCTCGATACGCACATCTGGATTTGGTCCCTCACTTGTCCGCAAAAGGTGAGCCGAGCGGTTCGGCGCGAGATCGAGAAACCGGCTAACGAATTGTACTTGTCTCCGGTGTCCGTCTGGGAGGCTCACCACTTGGAGCGGCGGGGGAAGCTGCGGGTGAAGCAGAGCTTCTCAGAATGGCTTGACCAAGTCTTCGCACGGGTTCCACTCCGCGAAGCTCCGTTCAATTTTGCCGTGGCAGCCGAAGCATCCCGCATCCAGCTTCCGCGTGGCGACCTCGGAGATATATTTTTGGCCGCGACAGCGTCGGTGTTCGACCTGACGCTCGTCACCGCGGACATGCAGCTTATTGACTGTGCGTGGCTGAAGACGTTGGCCAACGATTAGGTTGTTTCGCGGCCTGTCCTCGAATGTCCCTCTACAGACTTCTCCTTACTTAGCCGATTAATTCAGTGGATACTCGCGCCCGCATGATCATCACCCGCACACCACTTCGGATCTCCATCGGCGGCGGCGGCACGGACCTGCCGTCCTACTACCGCCAGTTCGGAGGATTCGTCATCGCAGCCGCGATCAACAAGCACATCTACGTCAGCATTAACGAGAATTTCAGCGGCGGTTATTTCCTGAAGTACTCGGCGCTCGAACATGCATCCACGATCGACGAAATCCGCCACTCACTGATCCGCGAAGTGCTGCGGCTGCACGAAGTGCCGCCTCCGATCGAAGTGGTCAGCATGGCCGATATCCCGGCCGGCACCGGCCTCGGATCGTCGGGCGCATTCACCGTCGGCCTGCTGCGCGCGGTGCAGGCGTTGAAGCGCAAGTACGTCGACCCGGGCGTCGTGGCCGAGGAAGCGTGCAGGATCGAGATCGAGCTTCTGCAGCAGGCGGTCGGCAAACAAGACCAGTACATCGCGGCTTATGGCGGGCTCGCCTGTTTCGACTTCCACGAAGACGGGGAAGTGGAGGTCAATCCGCTCAACATCAGCAACAGCACGCTCTACGATCTGGAGGAGCGCCTGGTGATGTTTTTTACCGGTTACTCGCGCAACGCCGCTTCGGTGCTGGACGACCAGAAAATCCGCTCCGAGCTCGGCGACGCCGCGATGCTCGACAACCTGCACTACATCAAGCAGCTCGGTCTGTGCATCAAGCAGGCTCTGGAGCGCGGCGACACACGCCGCTTCGGCGAGCTGATGCACGAGCACTGGCTGCACAAGCGCGAGCGCTCGCCCGGCACCACCAACGAGGGCATCAATCGCTGGTACGAAATCGGCCGCGACAACGGCGCGCTCGGCGGCAAGCTGGTGGGCGCGGGCGGTGGCGGCTTTCTGCTGTTCTACGCCCAGGATCGGGACGCGCTGCGCCGCGCGATGCAGCGCGAAGGACTGCGCGAAGTCCGCTTCGGTTTCGATCACGAAGGCTCGAAGCTGGTCGCGAGGGATTGATCCGATGCAGTGCGTGATTCTCGCCGGCGGCTTGGGCACGCGCATGCGCCCGTTCACGGATACCTGCCCGAAGACGCTGCTGCCGGTCCACGGGCGTCCCTTCGCGTATCATCAAGTACACTGGCTCGCGGCGCAGGGCGTCAGACAAGTTGTGTACGCCATCGGTCACCAGGGCGAGATGATCCGCCGCTACTGGGAATCGGAGCCGCCGCCCGTCTCCATCGCTTATGTCGATGAGGGTAACCGGCTGCGCGGCACCGGAGGAGCGTTGCGGCTGGCACGCGAGCAAGGCGCGCTTGAAGAAGCGTTCTTCGTTATCTACGGCGATTCGTTTCTGCCCGTGGAGTTCGCGCCCATCTGGCAAGGTTTCCAAAAGAGTGGCATGCCTGCTCTGATGACTGTGCTGCGCAACGAGGGGCGCTGGGATCGCAGCAACACGATCTACACGGACGGCCGCGTCGCTCTATACGACAAGAAGGCCAACGCAGCGATGCAGTACATCGACTACGGGCTATCGGCCTTCCGCCGCGAGCTTTTCGGCGAAGACGCCCCGGAAGTTTTCGATCTGGCGGATCTATTGCACGATTTGAGCCTCGAGGGCCGGCTGGCAGGCTTCGAGGTCCGTGAGCGGTTTTACGAAATCGGCTCACCGGCGGGTCTGCACGACCTGGAGGAATATCTGCAGGGGCGTGAAACTGCGGCAGTGTCCCCTCGCTGACGCTCGGGGTTGCCTCGTGACTACAGGCACAGGGTCCCCTCGCTGACGGTTCCGGGAAAAAATCTGGGGACACGCCTATGTGAGTGCTAGATTGGGCCGTTTACGACGCTAGCCCGGAGTGTCCCCACATTTTTTCGGGGACCGCAAGCGCCAAATCATGCGTCCCATGGTAACCCCAAGCGTCAGCGCGGGGATAGCTAAAGTTAACAATTCAAATGACGATCTACGTGTATGGGCCACGTGCACCCAAGGACTGCCCCGACCACCGATCTCGACCCCAGGCCCGACCCGGAATCCGTTACCGCACTATTGGCCGCACTGCAACGCCCCGACGTCGGGCTGCTGATCCCTGAAGATGACGTCGCCGACCCGGTGGTCTCCATCGTCATCCCCGCGCTCAACGAGGAGCTGACTATTTCCGACTTTGTCGCCTGGTGCCGGCAGGGGCTGGAAAAAGCCGGCGTGCGCGGCGAAATCCTGATTGTCGACAGCTCCAGCGATTCAACGGCCGAAAAAGCGGTCGCCGCGGGCGCGCGCGTCCTGAAAACGCCCAAGCGCGGTTTGGGCCGCGCCTATATCGATGCCATCCCGTTCATCCGCGGCAAATACGTGCTGGCGGGCGACGCGGATCTCACCTACGATTTCCGCGAGATCGCTCCCTTCATGGAAAAATTTTGGGAAGGCAACGAATTCATCATGGGCTCGCGCTTCAAAGGCCACATCGAAGACGGCGCCATGCCCGGCCTGCATCGTTATTTCGGAACTCCGCTGACCACCTGGATCCTCAACGCCCTCTACTCCAGCAAATTCTCGGATATCCATTGCGGCATGCGCGGGATCACGCGCGACGCGCTGATCAGGATGGACATTCAGTCGCACTCCTGGGAATACGCTTCCGAGATGGTGCTGAAGTCGGTGCAGATGGAACTGCGAACCGCCGAAGTGCCGGTCCGCTTCCTGAAGGATCGCGATGGGCGCATGAGCCATCACAAGCGTTCCGGATGGCTCTCGCCGTGGATCGCCGGCTGGATTAACCTGCGCAGCATGCTGGTGCACGGCGCGGAATTTTTCGCGCTGCGTCCCGGCCTCTGGCTGCTGGCTCTGGGCCTGCTGCTGACGCTGCCATTGAGCTTCGGTCCTGTTTCGCTGGGTCCATATACGTTTTCGCTCTACTGGATGCTGTTCGGGATGACGCTCAGCGTGGTCGGGCTGCAAAGCTTTTACCTCGGCTGCCTGTCCCAGCTCTTCCACGACTACGGCGGCCGCGCCCGCGCGCGCTGGCTGCGGATTTTCAGCTACAACCGCTCGGTTGCGGCCAGCGGCGTTATGGGTTTGTTCGGCTTGGGCTGTCTGGGGCCCTTGGTCGCGCAATACTTCAGCTACGGGCTTACGCTTTCCGGACGCGTCGGCTTTCCGAATCACCTGGCGATCCTGGGGCTGCTCTCGCTAATCGTCGGATTCGCGAATTTCATTTTTACCCTGGTGCTGCATTCCGCCAGCATGTCGCTGAAGAGAATGTGACCACCGCCGATCCCATCGCCGGCGCGGTTGAGGATGCTGCCGCCCTGCCAGGCTTCGTAGCGCGCCTGGCCCGCGCGTACCTGTGGCTGGCATCGAAACTCATGTTGGCATGCGCGGTTGTGTTTTTCCTGGCCGTTGGGCTGCGAGTCGCGCTGCTTCCCTGGCTGCACGTTCCCAAGCCCGCCGTTCACGACGAATTCAGTTATCTGCTGGCTGCCGACACGTATGCTTCCGGCAGGCTGGCCAATCCTCCGCATCGATTCTGGGAGCATTTCGAAACGTTCCATGTCTTGCAGCAGCCGACTTATGCCTCCAAGTACCAACCGATGCAGGGGCTGGTTCTGGCGTTTGGCCAAAAGGTCTTCGGCGAGCCCTGGGTGGGCGTGCTATTGAGCGCGGCTCTGATGTGCGCGGCAGTCTGCTGGATGCTGCAAGGCTGGATTTCGCCCGGCGCGGCGCTGCTGGGCGGACTGCTCGCGACGCTGCGTGTGGGCGTTCTCACGTATTGGGTCAACTCGTACTGGGGCGGCGCGGTTCCCGCGTTGGCCATCGCCCTGGCCATTGGAGCCATCCCGAGGATCGCGCGCCGCCGGCAATTCCTCCACTCGGTCACGTTCGCGATCGGGCTCGCAATGCTGATGAACTCGCGTCCCTATGAAAGTGCGGTGCTCGCAGTGTTTGGCGTTGCAGCTCTGGCGTGGTGGCTGCGAAAAGAGGGCGTGCCTGCCGGCGTGGTTTTGCGGCGCGTTGCCCTGCCGGCGATGGTTGTCCTGGCGGTTACGGCGGGCGCGATGGCGTATAACAACTATCGCGTCACCGGAAACGCACTCTCGCTGCCCTATCAAGTGCACGACCGTCAGTACGACATGGTCTCCATGTTTGCGTGGGGAAAAATGCGCCCCGAACCGGTCTACCACCATGCGGTGATGCGCAAGTTCTGGGCGGGCTGGCATGTCGATCAAGTGAAGACCGCGCAAGGCGCGATGATGGAAGTCTTCCTGTTGAAGACTTGGGGCGTCTACGACTTCTTCTTCGGATTGTGGCCGTTGCTGGTTCCGCCGTTGATTTGGCCGTATCGGCTCAAGAGCACCGAAGAGCGCCTGACGATGTTCCTTCTGATCGTGTTTGTGCTGGCTCTTGTGCCACTCACCGGATTCGCGCCGCACTACGGCGCAGCGTTCGCCTGCCTGGCCTATTTGCGATTCCTACAGACTCTCACGCGCCTGCGCGGCTGGCAGCCGGCGGGGAAGCCGTTGGGCTTTGCCGTGGCGGTCTTCTTTGTGGTCCTGATCCCCTATCAGTTCGGCGATGAGTTGGTGCGCGTGTTCCGGAACGGGGAATTTGTGCCCAAGTTTGCGATCATGCGCGATTCCGTGCTCGCAAAGCTGGATCGCGAGCCAGGCCGTCACCTGGTTCTGGTCCGTTATTCCGCCGATCATTACGTGCATGACGAATGGGTTTACAACCGGGCCGATATCGATGCCTCGCGCATCGTGTGGGCTCGCGAGATGACGCCCGAGCAAGACCGGCCGTTCGTCGAATACTTTCAGGGGCGGAAGATCTGGCTGCTGGAAGCGGATCAGTCGCCGCCCCGGCTGGTTCCCTACGCGGAGGCTGTCCCTGTAGGTTCGCCGCAGGGCGGCCGATCTCAGTAATGATGAGCCAGGTGCAGGTCCAAAGGAAAGGCGAACGGAGCAAGTCCTACGGCGAGGGATACCAGCCGACGCTCGTGGACCGTTTCGGCGTGTGGTTATCCGCGCGCCAGATTCGCCGATTTGTTCCCGGCTTTCGCGGCAAACGCCTCGGCGATTTCGGCTGCGGCTTCCACGCGGCGTTCGCCCGCACCGTGCTGGATCAGGTTGAGCAGGCTATCCTGGCGGACGTTTCGCTGTCGGCCGAACTCCGCAGTCATCCGAAAGTGAGAGCGCTCGAAGGGCCGCTTCCCGACATATTGCGCGGCCTCGAGCCCGAATCGCTCGACGTCATTCTGTGCATATCTGTCCTGGAGCACCTGTGGGAACCGCAACGCGCCCTCGCGGAATTTCGCCGCCTGCTCGCGCCTGGCGGAGTCTGCCTGGTGAACGTGCCCTCGTGGCGCGGCAAATGGTTCCTGGAATACTCGGCATTCCGGCTTGGACTCAGCCCCGCAGAAGAGATGAACGATCACAAGTGCTATTACGATCCCAAGGACCTGTGGCCTCTGGTGGTGCGCGCGGGATTCCGTCCGCAGGACATCCGTTGTTTCCGGCACAAGTTCGGGCTGAATACTTTTGGGGTTATGCGAGCGGCGAAATGACCAATCCGGCGGCGCGGCCAGTTCGAGACGATTGGGAAGGCCACTGGCGGGATTACACCGAGGCGGCCGAACACAATCCGGCGCAGCGCTACCGCCGGCGCATCGTGTGCAAGCTGCTGGAGAGTTACGGATGCCCGGCCGAGGCGCGGATTCTCGATATCGGCAGCGGGCAAGGCGATCTGGCGGTGGATCTGCGGCGCCAATTTCCGCGTACGGAGATCGCCGGCCTGGAGCTCAGCGCCAGCGGCGTCCGGATTTCGAAAGAAAAAGTTCCCACAGTGCGGTTCTTCCAGCGCGACCTGCTGAAACCGGCGGGCGATCCCGGCCCACTGCGCGGCTGGGCGCAATACGCGGTCTGCTCGGAAGTGCTCGAGCATCTCGACGATCCCGGCCTGCTGCTGGACAATGCATCCGAATATCTGGCTCCAGGCTGTACCTTAGTGGTTACCGTGCCAGGCGGGCCGAAATCGCGATTCGACCTGTACATCGGTCACCGCCGGCACTACACTGCGGCGATGCTCCAGGAGTTGCTCGAAGCGCGTGGCTTCAGCGTGGAGCTTGCCACTACGGCCGGTTTTCCGTTCTTCAACCTGTACCGGCTGGTTGTCATTCTGCGCGGGCGGCGCTTGATCGCCGATGTGGACAGCAAAAGCCGGGGTTTCGCGGCTTGGGTCGCGCGGGCGGTTATGGCTCTGTTTCGCCCTCTCTTCGCGTTGAACCTCACCGGAACCCAACTCGGGTGGCAGACCGTCGCGGTGGCCCGCTGGAAGAACGTCCCGACACCTTAAGTCCCTATTGAAGCAATATAAAACAGCCGAACTTAGGGACAGGGGACAAGTGTGGTTCAGACCGATCTAACGAAACTGTTCGACGCCGTCGCGGAACCAGCGCCAGCCGGACAAAGCTTCGCCACAGCTTTTATCGCGGAAAGCATCGCCATTCTCGAGCGGCTGGACGCCTCCGAGATCGAGCGCTTGGCCGCTGCTCTAGCCGACGTCCGCGCGCGAGGCGGCCGCTTGTTCATCCTGGGCGTCGGGGGATCAGCCGGCCATGCAGGCCATGCAGTGAACGATTTTCGCAAGCTGTGCGGTTTTGAAGCCTACGCGCCCACCGACAACGTCTCGGAACTCACCGCTCGCGCCAACGACGACGGCTGGGAAAGCTGCTTCGCTCGCTGGCTGGAGGGATCGCGCATCAACTCCCGCGACGCCGTGCTGGTGTTCTCGGTCGGCGGAGGGAGCCGGGAAAACAACGTATCGGTGAACATCGTGCGGGCGCTCGAGACCGCTGCCGAAAACGGCGCTCGTATTTTCGGCATCGTGGGGCGCAATGGCGGGTTCACGCGCGAAGTGGCCGAAGCGTGCGTCGTTATCCCCACGGTTTCGGCCGCGCGCATCACGCCGCACACCGAAGGGCTCTGCGCGGTGGTGTGGCATCTGCTGGTGAGCCATCCGCTGCTGCAGCGCGCCGAAACGAAATGGGAGTCGCTGCGGTGACCGATCGGAGATTCTTCATCGCCGGGGGAGCGGGCTTCATCGGCAGCCATTTCACGGACCGGCTGCTGTGCGATCGCGCGGTGGAGCAGGTTACGCTGTTCGACAATTTTTCGTCAGGCCGCCAATGGCACTACGAGCATCACCAAGGCGACGATCGGCTGCGTGTGATCCATGGCGACGTGAAGGACCTTCCGGCATTGCAGCGCGCCATGGCCGGTCACGACGCCGTGATCCACCTGGCTTCGAATCCGGATATCGCCCGCGCCGCCACCGAACCCGATATCGACTTTCGCGAGGGTACTTACCTGACCCAGCAGATCGTGGAGGCGATGCGCGTCACGGGCGTTCCCCGGCTGCTGTATGCCTCGGGCAGCGGAGTCTACGGCGACTTGGGCGAGTATGAAGCCGAAGAGGATTTCGGCCCGATGGCTCCGGTTTCCACTTATGGCGCGAGCAAGCTGGCGGGTGAGGCGCTGATCGCGTCCTACTGCGCCATGTTTTCGATCACGGCCCGAGCCTTCCGCTTCGGCAACGTCGTCGGCCCGCGGCAGACGCACGGCGTGGGGTTCGATTTCATTCGCCGCTTGCGCGCCCAACCGGACCGGCTGCGCATTCTGGGCGACGGCACGCAGAGCAAGTCGTACATCCACGTGGAAGACGTCATCGAAGCCGTCCTGCTCGCCGCTGCGAAGACCGCGAAAAGCTTCGAAGTGTTCAACGTCGCCACCGGCGATTACATCACCGTTACCGAAATCGCCAAGCTGGCGATCGAAGTCGCGGGACTCTCGGAAGAAAGCGTGAAGTTCGAATACACTGGCGGCGACCGCGGCTGGAAGGGCGACGTCCCCGTGGTTCGCTTGAACACCGACCGCATCCGCGGCCTGGGATGGACCTGCCGCCGCACGTCGCGCCAGGCGCTGTGCGTCGCGATGCATGCCATGCTCGAAGACGCCCGCGCGGGGAGGCTCTAAGAACATGCGGCCCGCGGTCTTTCTCGATCGGGACGGCGTGGTGAACCGCGCCATTCTTCGCGAAGGAAAACCTTATCCGCCCGCAAGCCTGTCCGATCTGCGCGTGTTGCCTGGAGTCCGCGATGCCTGCCGCAAACTGCGCGAAGCCGGTTTCGCCCTGATTCTCATCACCAACCAGCCCGACATCGCTCGCGGCGCCGTCACGTCCGAGCAGGTTGCCGACATGAATGGGCGCCTGCAACGCTATCTGCAATTGGACGACGTCCACGTCTGCCCGCACGACGATACGGCGCGATGCACCTGCCGCAAGCCCAAACCCGGCCTGCTGCTCGAAGCCGCGCGCAAGTGGAATATCGACCTCAAGGCCAGCTACATCGTCGGCGACCGCTGGCGGGACGTGGAAGCCGGACAGCGCGCCGGTTGCCAGGCAGTCTTCCTGAACTACGGGTACAGGGAACGGCAGCCGGATGGACCGTACTTGCAAGTCCGCTCCCTGCGTGAGGCCGCTAACTGGATCGTGCGAGCGGCGCAAATGAGGCTTCTCCGCCATGCCTGACCGCGTTTCCACACTCGAGGTAAAGATCTTCGCCGACGGCGCGGACAAGCAATCCATCCTCGATCTCGCGCGCAATCCGCTGATCCAGGGCTTCACCACCAATCCGACTCTGATGCGCAAGGCAGGCGTCCGCGACTATGAGGCTTTCGGCTGCGAGCTGACGCGCGCAATACCGGACCGCCCGTTTTCTTTCGAAGTCCTCTCCGACGACTTCGACGAGATGGAGCAGCAGGCTCTGAGTATTGCGTCCTGGGGCGAGAACGTCTATGTGAAGATCCCCATTACCGACACGCGCGGCCGCAGCTCCGTGTCCCTGATTCAACGCCTGGCGCGGCAAGGGGTCCGGGTAAACGTTACGGCTGTGATGACGCTCGATCAGGTGGACGGCGTTGTTGGTATCCTCAAGAACGCACCACCCAGTTATATTTCCATCTTTGCCGGACGTGTGGCCGACGCCGGCTGCGATCCGCTCCCGATTCTCTGCGGCGCGCTTAGCCGCATTTGCGCTTACCCGCAAATCGAATTGATCTGGGCCAGCCCGCGCGAGCTGTTCAACATCATCCAGGCAGACAATATCGGCTGCCACATCATCACCGTCACGCACGATCTTCTGAAGAAGCTGCCCCTGCTCGGCAAAGATCTCCACGAGTATTCGCTGGACACAGTGAAAATGTTCGTCGACGACGCCCGCGCCGCCGGTTTTACTCTGGAAGCCGCGAGCGTTCCAGTTGCCGGCGATTAGCAGGTCCTACCTCCTACGACCTCCTGCCACCCTGGAAACAGATCAGGCCGCTTCAGCACTCCTTCGAAGCAGAGTACTGAAGCGGCCCGATTGGAATTATTTCGCTCTCTCTCCCCGAACCCGGACAGCCAGCGCATCCCGGATGCGCAGGTCAACCGGCGTTGACGCGCGGTCTAATATGAATTAGGTACCCCAGGTTGCGGCACCAGCCTTGATTTTCGTCTTGGTCCTCATTGGCGATCCTCCTTCTCAACGTTACAGCCGCGATGGGTATTGCAACTACGATGCCACCCGTACCACAACCCTGAAGTGCCACGTACTAAGTAGCTGGAAATCATTGAATCGAAACAATATAGTTGTGCATGAGCGGCAGCGATTCACGATGGGCCTAGAGTAACGGGGTATCTGTCAGCTATCTCATAGGATAGTCACCCTATCCGGATGGATAGGGTTTTCACCTTAGGAACGAGAATCGACAGAAACACCAATAGCTCGGGAACTGGACCTTCGTCGAGTTCCTGAATTCGCACGGATTCCTCCGAAATCGGCTGCTTTCCCTACGTACCCCAGGTCGCCGCGCCTACTCGCATCCTGGTCTTGGTTCGCACAGTCCTCCTGAACATAGGTATTTACCTTGCCTTGGCCGACTGTGAGGAGCAATCCCGTAGCCAACCTGTGGTAGAAAGGCATAGTACTTCGGATATATGCTTGTATCTCTTTGCTTGGCTTGGGTTGATTTCTAAAGCGGCTTGACCCTTTGCGGCCGCCAGCGAGCACCCTCGGAACTCCGAACCCTATCCGTTCGGATAGTTGGTCTAACACCTTAGATAGCCCAGGTCGCGGGTTGGCTTTGAGTCCTGGACTTCGTGGTTGGCGTTGCGTTCGACTCCTGTTTGGTACTATACTGATTTCTTCATGCAGTCGAGCGCCTACAACTCGTTTCGATTTTGGTTCTGGTTTAGGGCCTGAATCAGGGCGAGTGGCGTCGGCGTAGGGAATTCAGATCGGCAAAAACGGCCCACTCGAAAGAGTGGGTTTTTCATTTTCAGGAGGCTGGCGATGATCATCTCGATGAAACTCCACTCAACGAGGGAAGAGATCGAACAGGTGTGCGAGCGGATACGGGACTTCGGCTATAAGATCCACGCGATCGAGGGAGAGGAGCGCGTGGTGATCGGCGCCGTAGGTGTCGGCGATGTCACGGCCTGCCTGGAATCTATCGAAGCCATGCCGCAAGTGGAGAAAGCCGTGCGGATCTCGGCGCCGTACAAGTTCGTCAGCCGCGAGTTCCGCACGGAACGAACGCGGATCCGTGTCAATGGGTGCGAGATCGGCGGCGATGAGTTCATCGTCATGGCGGGGCCCTGTTCGGTGGAATCGGAAAAGCAGATCATGCAGGCGGCCGAAGGAGTGGCCCGCTCGGGCGCCAAAATGCTGCGCGGCGGGGCGTTCAAGCCACGCACGTCGCCATACGATTTTCAGGGTCTCGAGACCGAGGGGTTGAAGTTGCTGGCCCAGGCAAAGCGGGCCACGGGATTGGGAATCATCACGGAAGTGATGAGCGACCGTGACGTAGATCTGGTGGCCGAGTACGCCGACGTGCTGCAGATCGGAGCGCGCAACATGCAAAATTTCGCGCTGCTCAAGACGCTGGGCAAGTGCAGCCGGCCGATTCTTCTGAAGCGGGGCATGAGTTCGACCATCAAGGAACTGCTGATGTCGGCGGAATACGTGGTGGCGCATGGCAATCCGAACGTGATCCTGTGCGAGCGCGGCATTCGTACTTTCGAGACCGCCACGCGCAACACCTGCGATATCGCGGCGGTGGCGGTGCTCAACGAACTGACGCATCTGCCCGTGATCCTGGATCCGAGCCACGCCACCGGCAAGCGGAGCCTGGTTCCGGCGCTTTGCCGCGCGGGAGTAGCGATCGGCGCCGACGGCCTGCTGGTGGAAGTCCATCCGGCTCCCGAGAAGGCCGTCAGCGACGGAGCACAGTCGCTGGACTTGAATCAGTTTCGCAATATGATGCAGGACCTGCGGCCCTATCTCGATCTTTGGAAAGCGGCGAGGGTGACACAGGCCACCGCGGCGGTGTAACCTTCCGTTAGTGCGCTTTCATTTCACACCCTGGCGGTTGGCGGTCCTGCTGGCCGGCATTTGTTTGTTGGCAGTGTTGGGATTCTATCTCTTCCGGACGCGCGGCGGCTCGCATCCGGCGGATCTGGTCGCCTACCTGCCGACCGCCAACGCAACCCTGGCGTATATCGACGTAGACTCCCTGCGCCGATCGGGTGTTCTCAACATGATCGCGGGTTCGAAGGCGGCCCAGGATCTGGAATACCGGCAGTTCCTGGATGCAACAATGTTCGACTACCGCCAGGACCTGGATGCGGTGGCGGCTGCGTTCAAAGACGGGCAGGTTTTCTTCGCGCTGCGAGGAAGGTTCCATTGGAAAAACCTGATGGACTATGCAGTGCACCAGGGCGGCTCCTGCCACAACAGTTTTTGCACGATGGAGAGCAGCCGGCCGCACCAGCGCATTTCCTTCTATCCGGCGCGGTCGAACGTGATGGCCCTGGCAATCAGCCCGGACGATTTCGCGGCATATCAGATTGCGCGCAAATCAGGCAGGCTGGCGCACACGCCGCCGAGCCAGCCCATCTGGGTGTTGGTGCCGTCGCTGGCGCTGCGGAATTCGGCCACGCTGCCCGCGGGAACCAAGGCCTACGCCTCCGCGCTGGCCCAGAGCGCCGACGATGTGATGCTGACGGTAGGCCCGCAAGACGATCATCTGGCGTTGTCGCTGGATGTCGCTTGCCGCGATGTTCCGGCCGCATCGGCTTTGCTGGCGGATCTCGAAAACAATACTGAGACGCTGCGCAAATGGATCGTGCGCGAGCACCAGCAGGCCAACCCCGCCGATTTGAGCGGCGTGCTGGTGGCCGGCGCCTTTCGCCGCGAGGGCCAGCGCGTGTTCGGGCAATGGCCGATATCGCGGGCATTCGTCGATGCGCTGGTCGGGGAGTCATATTAGTGATGGCCGGAGCGGATGTTGTGGGGCAGGTTGGCAACTGTTGGCAACCTGCGGCGGGTTGGAAACCCGTCCAGCGCCGGTTGTCAACCGGCGCGCAGGATGCCATCCTGCCCCACAAGCCGCAACGTCAATAGAAGGTGACAGGGATGGAGAAACGCACTCTCGGCAAGACCGGCATGGACGCTACGGTCCTCGGCTACGGCGGGGCGGAGATCGGCTTTCGAAGCACGCCGTTCGAAACCGTCGAGCGGATGATCAACGGCGCCTTGGACGCCGGACTGAACGTCATCGATACGGCCGAATGTTATGTCGACAGCGAGCAGAAGATCGGCCGAGCGGTTTCCGGGCGGCGCGACGACTACTTTCTGTTCACCAAGTGCGGCCACTCGAAAGACGGCGATCATTGGAATCCGAAGAAAATGGCCGAGACCATCGACCGCAGCCTCGAGCATCTGCGCACGGATCGCGTGGATCTGGTGCAGTTGCATAGCTGCAGCGAGGAGCAATTGCGGCAGGGCGACGTGATCGATGTTGTGCGAAAGGCGCGCGACGCCGGGAAGACGCGTTTCATCGGCTACAGCGGCGACGGGCACGCGGCGGTTTATGCAGTGGAATCGGGGGCTTTCGACACCTTGCAGATTTCGGTGAGCATTGCCGACCAGGAAGGGATCGATCTGGCGGTGCCGGCGGCGAAGGCGCGCGGTATGGGAGTGATCGCCAAGCGCCCCATCGCCAATGCGATCTGGCAAAGCGCGTCGAAGCCGGACGAATATTATCAGACTTATTGGGAGCGCCTGCCAGCGCTCGATTACGATTTTCTGAAGGGCGACATGCAGCTTGCCGTCGGGATCGCGTTGCGCTTCACGCTGTCGGTGGCGGGCGTGCATACCGCAATTGTCGGGACCACTCAGCCGGAGCGTTGGAAGAAAAACGCGGAACTGCTGAAAGCCGGTGCATTGGATCGCGGCCGGTTCGATGCCATCCGATCGCGATGGAAATCGGTGTCGACGCACGAGTGGGTGGGTCAGACCTAGCGCGTGGCGGATAAGTACATCAGTGCCGCGGGCGGAGTGGTTGCGCGCTCGACGCCCGCGGGACAGGAGTTTCTGGTGATCCATCGGCGGCGCTACGGCGACTGGAGTCTTCCGAAGGGAAAGCTAAAGGACGGCGAGAGCCCCGAGCAAGCGGCGTTGCGCGAAGTGCGCGAGGAGACCGGTTACGACGTCGAGCTGGGCGACTTTCTCGGCGAGATCGAATACACAGTCGAGGGCGTGGCGAAAACCGTTCGGTTTTGGAATATGCGGCCGCTGGCGTGTTCGCACGAGATTGAGGATCCCGACGAAGTGCAGGAGGCCGTATGGTTGTCGGGCGAGAACGCGCTGGCGCGGCTGGATTACCCGCTGGAGAAAAAGATGCTGGAGCTGGCTCTGCGAAAAGGCGATCGGAACGCCGTCTGAAAGCCAGCCCCCCGTTGTGATATATTGACTACCTGGGTAAGTCGCTGATTGTATAGTCCGCATTTTCCCAACCTCTCATCAGCAGTGACAGGAGACAGATTATGAATCTTCGTCCGTTGCACGACCGCGTGCTCGTCCGGCGTCTGGAAGAACAGGAAGCCATGCGCGGCGGCATCATCATCCCCGACAGCGCGAAAGAAAAGCCACAACAGGCCGAAGTGGTGGCCGTGGGGAATGGCAAGCTTTTGGAAGACGGCCAGCGAGCGGCGCCCGACGTGAAGGCCGGCGATCGCATTCTTTTTGGCAAGTACTCGGGTTCGGAAGTAAAAATCGAGGGAGATGAATACCTGATTCTCCGCGAGGACGAAATCCTGGGGGTGCTTGGGAAATGAAAACGCTCACCAGCACGCTCATCTTAGCGATCGTCTGCGCCGGCGCCGGTTTGGCCCAGACCAAGATCGCCGTGGTCAATTCGCAGAAGGCGCTCCTCGATACGGCCGAAATCAAGAAAGCCCAGTTGGATCTGGAGGCCAAATTCAAGCCCCGGCAGGACCAGATGGCGAAGCTGCAAAAAGACCTGCAAGACATCCAAACGCAACTGCAGAGCGGCAAGCTCAATGAGATTGGCGTACAGGACTTGACGGCTCAGGGGCAAAGAAAGCAAGTCCAACTGCAGCGCCTGCAACAAGACCTTCAGGCCGACGTGGATAGCGAGCGCAACGATATTCTGCAGCGGGCGGGCACGCGCATGCAGGAAATTGTCAAGAAGATGGCCAACGAAAAAGGCTTGGACATTGTAATCGACACCAGCAATACGGTCTTCTACAAAGAGGCTCTCGAGCTGACCGCGGAAGCGGTGGCGGGTTACAACAAAGCTTATCCGGTAAAATAAAAGCAGGCCGATGTCCAGCTACCTGGAAGCCTACGGAGCGGCGGAAGCAAGCCGTGCCTCAAAGATCCGGCTGATCAGAAATTCATCGATCGGGCTGGCTTGCGTGCTGACCGCCGGCCTGATTCTCTACGCAGTCTTCAAAAACCACTCCGAAGAACAGCAGGGCAAGGCATTCGTCGCGCGTCTGGTAGCACAGGATTATCAGGGCGCCTACCGGATGTGGGGCTGCACGGACGCCGCGCCCTGCAGGGACTATTCATTCAGCAAATTCATGGACGATTGGGGGCCCAAGAGCCCGCATGCCGACCAAGCGTCGGCGCACATTGCGGCGTCGCAATCGTGCGGATCGGGCGTCGTGATCCGGCTGGAGTATCCGAGCGCGGAGCCGGTGCCCCTGTGGGTGGAGCGCAGTTCGAAGATTATTGCCTTCGCGCCGTGGCCGGAGTGCCCCGGCCGGCATCTGCACATCGGGGCGTGGCTGCGATCGCTGTTTAACAAGTAGTTGCAATGCCCGCGGGGTCTCGCGCCGCACCGCTTTCTGCCAAAATAGGGACGGGCGGTTTTTGCCGTGGTATCGGAGGCTCGCAAGATGCAACTGCGCGTGCTCGCTTTTGTATTGGCTGGTGGAAAAGGGACGCGTCTCTACCCACTGACCAAGGAGCGGGCCAAACCTGCCGTTCCTTTCGGTGGCCGCTACCGGATCGTAGACTTCGTCCTGAGCAATTTGGTCAACTCAGGAATCTATTCCATTTACGTGTTGGTCCAATTCAAGAGCCAGTCCCTGCTGCAGCACCTGCGCGAAGGCTGGGAGGCGTCCAGTCTGCTGCGCAACCACTTCATCATTCCGGTTCCGGCCCAGATGCGGTCTCCGGGGGAAGACTGGTATCGCGGGACCGCCGACGCCATCTATCAGAACATCAATCTGATCGAGCAGGCCGAGCCGCACGTGGTCGCCATTTTTGGCGCCGACCACATCTATCGCATGAACATTCGCGAGATGGTGGAGTTTCACGTCGAGCGTGGGGCGCAGGTGACGGTCTCGACAATTCCCGTCGAGAAGGAACAGGCGGTTGAGTTTGGCGTCGTGGAAACCAAAGAGGACGGTCTGATTACAGGCTTTCACGAGAAGAAACCGGACGCCCCGACGATGCCGGGCGATCCGAATCGCGTGTACGCGTCCATGGGAAATTATCTGTTCGCCACTAAGGTGCTGCTGGACGAGCTACACGCGGATGGGGAAAACGAAAACAGCTCCCACGATTTCGGCCGCGATATCCTGCCGGGCCTGATCGGGCGCGCCGACATGTATGCCTACGATTTTCAAACCAACCGGATTCCGGGGGATCCGGCCGGGGCGCCGATTTACTGGCGCGACGTCGGAACGCTAGACGCCTATTTCGCGGCCAACATGGACCTGCGGTCGATCTCGCCGGAACTGAACCTTTACAACCGGCAGTGGCCGTTGCGCACCGCCGGTTACTTCGACGCTCCGGCCAAGTTCATTTTCGACGTGGACGGCCGCCGCGGCGAGGCGCTGGACTCGATTGTTTCCGGCGGAGCCATTTTGTCGGGCGGTCTGGTGCGCGGTTCCGTGATCGGGCGCGGGGTACGCATCCACTCGCACGCCTATATCGAAGACTCCATCATCTTCGACAACTGCGACATCGGCCGCCGCGCCCGGGTGCGGCGCGCGATTCTAGACAAGAACGTGCGCGTGCCGCCGGACACTTCCATCGGTTACGATCTGGAGCGCGACCGGCAGCTCTATCACGTCACCGAAAGCGGCATCGTCGTCGTCGAGGGACACCGCTCCCCGGTGGATATTTCCAGCATGAATCTGTAGATTTGACGTGGCGCAGGCTCTCAGCCTGCCGACTCGACACTCATGTCGAGTCGGATGCCCAAGAAGCGTCGAGATGAGTCTCGACGCGGCAGCCTAAGAGGCTACGCCACATGCGCCGTACTAAGCGACTGCCGATTTTGCCGGCGTCGCCTTGGCTTCGCTTTTTGGACGGTTCTTGCTTCCGGGTGGCCGTCCGCGTCGCTTTATCTGCGACATCCAGGCCGGTGGGCGTCCACGGCGCTTGCCGCGGCCCCGCGCCAGCCGTTCCAAAGTCATGATCGCCTCTTCAATCTGCTCACGCTCGAGGCGTAATTCTGCCAACATCTTGTTGATATCCATTCCTCAATTCTCCCCAACTTCTATTTACTAAAAAGCCATCTCTGTTCTGGAAACCGAACAGCGTACCCTAAACGTATTGATCCTGCAATACGAGTTGTACCGCATTTTCGCCAAGATTTCAAGCGCTTTGTTCTGTAAACAGAACAGGAAAGTTTAGTAAGGGTATTCCCCAGGGTCCCAGGGAGGGATTCAGGTCTGCCGGCGGCTCTTCCAGTAGAAATAGAAAGGCAGTCCCAGCGCAATTATGACCAGCCCTTTGAACGACTCCTCGGGCTTGTTGACCAGCCGGGAAACCACCAGGCCGGCCACTCCCAAAATAAAGACGATGGGGACGACGGGGTAGCCCCAAGTCCGGTAGGGGCGCGGCATATCGGGGCGCTTGAATCGCAGCACGATGACGGCGGCGGTCGCCATGCCGTACAGAATGACGCTGGAAAAGATGACGTACTCGTAGAGTTGATCGTAGGTTCCACTGAGGACCAGGAGGGCGGCCCAAACGTTGAGGGCGAGAATGGATACGCTAGGCGTTCGATGCGTGGGATGCACGACTGCCATGCGGCGAAAGAACAGCCCGTCGCGCGCAGCCGCAAATGGGACGCGCGCGCCGGAAAGTATGGAGCCATTGAGCGCGGCGAAAATGGAAATCATTGCGGCGATACTGACGGCGCCGGCGCCTGGCGCGCCCAAAATGCGGCGCATCATTTCACCGGCCACGCGATCGGTGGCGGCCACCGCCTCCGCGGGTAGGACATAGAAGTAGGCGAGATTGGTGAGCAGGTAGATGGCAATCACGGCCGAGGTTCCGAGAATCAGGGCCAGGGGAAGGTTGCGCTGCGGCCGTCGGACTTCCGACGCCACCATGCTGACATTATTCCAGCCGTCGTAGGCCCACAACGCGGCCACCAGCGCCGCGAAGAATCCGGCCATGCCGCCCGGCGCGGGGACGGAGGTGCGATAGTTGGCCACCGTGCCGTGTCCCGTTCCCAGGCCGATGACGATGATGGCGGCAATGAGGGCGACTTTTAGCACGGTCGCGGCCACCTGCACATCGCCGCCCACCTTCACGCCGAAATAATTGATCAGGGCCAGCAGCGCAATCACGCACATGGCCAGCAATTGGCCGTAGCGGATCTCGAGCGAATGGCTGGGGCCAAAAGGCAGCGGCAATGCCACCCAAACATTCTGCAGTTCGGGACGAAAATTGGCGAGATAGATGAAAAAGCCGGTGGCCAGCGTGGCGATGGATCCGCTCTTGGCGACTCCCATTTGGGTCCAGGCGTAGAGAAATCCCCAGAGTGGGCCGTAGGCTTCGCGCAGGTAAACATATTCGCCACCGGCTTCCGGAAGGGCTGCGGCGAGTTCGGCGTAGCTCAAAGCTCCAAACAGCGACAGCATCCCCCCAAAGACCCACACGGCGAAGAGCATTCCCGGCGAACCGACGTTTTTCACCATGGTGTTGGGCACGATGAAGATGCCGCTGCCGATGACAGTGCCGACCACGATGGCCGCGGCGCTCCAGATCCCGAGGTCGCGTTTGAGATCGAACCGGCTGGTCCCGGCGTCAGGTGGCTTTGGGGTCATGCGACGATTCTCCGAGGAACAGCGAAACGATGTAGCCGGTCATGAAGGTGGCCGCGGTCCCGATCAAAACGTACCAGGTGAACGCGACATGCGTCCATTCTTTCACACAAATCATGAGGACGAGACCGGCGATCATTGCGATCATAGCCGAATTCTCTTGCACGGATTTCGTCAGCAGACCCAGGAGGAACACGCCCAGCAGCGATCCATAGAGGATGGATGCGATGGTCAGGCCAGCCTCCAGCACCGAACCCCAGTGGCGCGCCACCAATCCCACGAGAAACAAGATCGCGGCCCACGCGACGGTGGCCCAGCGGGCAGTTCCCAGGAAATGAGCTTCGGTCTGTGCGGGATTCCGCCGCATGGCGAAAGGCTTATAGAAGTCCATGACGGTCGTGGAGGCGAGCGCATTCAGGGCCGCGCTCAGATTCGACATTCCCGCCGCCAGGATGGCTGCAATCGCAAGACCGGCGATCCCGGTGGGCAGATTGTGCCAGATGAAGGCGGGATAGATCGACTCCAGCGGCTTAGGAGGATCGAGATGCAAGTCGGAATAGTGCACGAACAAGAGCGTGCCGATGAACAGGAACAGCGCGAACTGGAAGAAGATCACCGCCCAACTGGAGAATAGCGCCGCGCGGCTCTGTCCCTCGGATTTGGCGGCGAGCAGGCGTTGCACCAACAGTTGTTCGGTTCCGTGACTCGCTGTGGTCAGGAAGCAGCCGCCGATCAAGCCGGCCCAAAGGCTGTAGTTGCGGGAAAAGAACTCCTGGGTCCAGGAGAACCGCGTATCGAACACTTGAAATTTGTGCATCGCTCCAGCAACTTCCTGGACGTGCGTCCAGCCGCCGGGAATCTGTTGCAGGATCACGAAAAAACTGAGCAGTGCGCCGGCGACGTAGAGGAACATTTGCACCACGTCGGTCCAGATCACGGCCGTCATGCCGCCTTCGAAGGTGTAGAACAGCGTCAGGAATACGATGACCGCGATGGAGGCGACTTCGCCCGCGCCGCCGCGTAGAAAATCCCATCCAAGGATTTGGGACGCAGGTTCCACCAGCACAATGGAAACGATGATGGATACGGCGAATACGCGGACGCCCTCGGCCAGAGCGCGCAGCAGCAGGAACGTGCCGGCAGTCAGCCTGCGGATGCGTTCGCCGAAGCGCCGGCGCATCAGTTCGTAGGCGGTGAACATTTCGCCGCGAAAGTAATGCGGGAGGAACAGGGCCGAGATCACGATGCGCGCCAGCAGGTAGCCGAACACGAGCTGAAGAAACTGGAAGTTGCCGCCGAAGGCGAGCGCGGGCGTGCCGATGACGGTGAGCGTGCTGGTTTCAGCGGAAACGATGGACAGGCTGATGGCCCACCAGGGCGCCGTGTGGCCACCCAGAAAGTAATCTTTCAGGGTGCGCTGGCTCTTGCGAAAGCGCGCTCCGAACCACGTGATGGCGATGAGGTAGACGCCGATCGTGGCCAAATCGAGAAAACGCATGAGAAAGCGGATGATAGCATGGGGCGGCGCGGGGAAAGCCGCGTACGATTAGCGATAGGGTGGTCAGCACCCATTCGGGGTACGCGTCAGGGGACCGATCAGGGCACGGGAGCGCTCAATCGTTCGACATCAAGCAGGCTGGTAGCCACAAGGCCGCCTGGAAGAGATCTAGAAACTGAATCCTTCGACAAGCGTCTTTCATCAGTTAGACGGTTATCGAAATGAGCGAAGGTCATCGCGATTCGAGCCGGAGAAGACACATGAACAAACTAGAAAACAAAGTCGCTGTAGTAACTGGCGCATCGAAGGGTATTGGCGCGGGCATTGCGAAGGGCCTGGCGGCAGAGGGCGCGGCTGTTGTAGTCAATTACGCGTCCAGCAAAGAGGGCGCCGACCGCGTCGTTGCGGAGATCACCGAGAGAGGCGGCAAAGCGGTCGCGGTACAGGGTGACGTGTCCAGGGCGTCCGATGTGCAGCGCCTGTTCGCCGAGACAAAAAGAGCCTTCGGAAAGCTCGACGTGCTGGTGAATAACGCGGGCGTGTACCAGTTTGCGGCGCTCGAAGAAATTACAGAGGATCACTTCCATCGGCAGTTCAATACGAATGTGCTGGGGCTCATTCTTGCAACCCAGGAGGCGGTCAAATTATTTGGCCCTGAGGGTGGAAGCATCATCAACATTGGCTCAACGGCGAGCCAGGTGACTCCGCCTGCGACGGCCGTTTACACGGCGACCAAGAGCGCCGTGGACGCAGTAACGCACGTGCTTGCCAAAGAGCTGGGGCCGAAGAAGATCCGTGTCAACTCAATCAATCCCGGGATGGTGGAAACAGAGGGAGTCCATTCGAATGGATTCATCGGAAGCGACTTTCAAAAGCAGCTTGAGGCGCAGACTCCGCTTGGCCGCATCGCCCAGCCGGAAGACATTGCTCCAATCGCTGTTTTTCTGGCGTCGGCGGACTCAGGCTGGCTGACCGGCGAGACCTTGCTTGCGTCCGGGGGCCTGCGTTAAGGGCTGCGAGAGCCAAAATCACCATTCCAGGCCAATCGGCTTGTCACGCGATTTACAGTTGACGGCTCCGCGCGGCAATGAAGTTCCGTGCTGAGCCAGCCCCCACCGCTTGATATCCGCCTTGAAGGGTGGCACACTCGCAGTGGTCGTTCGGTGAACCATTTCGTCTAACCTAGGCATCACATTACCTATGCGACGCGTGGGAGCGTCGCAGGAGAACAACGTGGAAGTCTCAGTACGGCGCTTTGTCATATGGATGACGATCTGTCTGGTCGTCGTGATTTCCGTTGGCTGCTCAAATAGCACACAGGCGGCGAAGGCTCCTCCGCCGCCGGTCGTCGAGGTGGTGCAAGTGGAGCAAAAGGATGTTCCGATCTACAGCGAGTGGATCGGCACGCTGGACGGACTCGTGAATGCAGACATCAAAGCTCAAGTTTCCGGCTATCTACTGAAGCAGGCCTACACGGAAGGGGCCTACGTTCAGAAGGGGCAGCTACTATTTGAAATCGACCCAGGGCCGTTCCAAGCTGCGCTGGATCAAGTCAAAGGGCAACTCGCGCAGGCCAACGGGCTGGTGGCGCAAGCGAAAGCACAACTCACTCAGAGCGAGGCCCAGCTTGGCGTCACCGAAGCAAACCAGGTCAGAACTCAACTCGACGTCGATCGCTACACGCCGCTGGCCAAACAGCAAGCCATTACCCAGCAGGATCTCGACAACGCCACCCAGAACAACGTGGCTGCGAAGGCCCAGGTACAGGCTGCGAAGGCTCAGATTGAAACTGCCCGGGCCCAGATTCAGGCGGCCAATGCGGCGGTTCAGGCGGCTTCGGCCAACGTTCAAACCGCGCAACTCAACCTGGGCTTTACCCGGCTCACGTCGCCCATCGATGGCATCGCCGGGCAGGCCCAGCAGCAGGTGGGCGCTCTGGTTAACCCGGCCAGTGGACCGGTAACCACGGTTTCAACGGTCGATCCGATCAAGGTCTACATCACAGTCAGCGAACAGGAGTATCTTGACTTTCACAGGCGCTACGCCACTGAAGCGAGCGTTGAAGCGGAGAGGAAGCAGTTGCGCCTGGAACTCATTTTGTCGGACGGAACGGTATATCCGCGGCCGGGGAGCTTTTACTTCGCCGATCGCCAGGTCAATCAGAGCACGGGCGCTATCCGGGTGGCCGGCCTTTTCCAAAATCCCGGAGGCCTGCTGCGCCCGGGCCAATACGGCCGAGTTCGCACATCCACCAGAACCAAGCAGGGCGCGCTGCTCATCCCGCAGCGCGCGGTAACGGAGCTGCAAGGCACTTATCAGGTTGCCGTGGTGGACAACGAGAACAAGGTCGGCATTCGAAACGTGAAACCCAGTGACCGCGTGGGCACGCAGTGGATCATAGACGAAGGATTGAACCCGGGTGAACGCGTGGTTGCCGAGGGCGTGCAGAAAGTTCGTCCCGGCATACAGGTGAGTCCGAAACCATATGCGGCGCCGGCGGAACCGGCGGGGAAGTAGCTCCCATGTCCAAATTCTTCATCAATCGTCCCATCGTGGCGATGGTGATCGCCATTCTGATGGTGATCGTGGGTGCGGTTACCATCACGAGCCTGCCCATCGCCCTCTTTCCTTCCATCGCCCCACCGGAAGTGCAGGTATCGGCCGTATACACGGGCGCGGACGCGCAGACCATCGAACAGTCGGTTGCCACTCCCATCGAACAGCAAATGAGCGGCGTGGACAACATGAACTACATGTACTCGCTGAACGCCACGGCCAAGGGCGAGATGCGACTGATCATCGATTTCGACGTGAAGACCGATCCAAACACCGATCTGATCCTGGCCCAAAGCCGTGAAAATCTCGCCTCATCTCAGCTTCCCGCGGAAGTCAACGCCTTCGGGGTCACGGTGCAAAAAACGCTTACCGCACCGCTGATGCTAGTCAGCCTGAACTCACCGAATGGCGCCTACGACGCAAGGTTCCTGGCCAACTACGCCTACATCAACCTGAACGATCAACTCACGCGAGTGCCGGGCATCGGCAGCGTCCAGGTTTTCGGCGCGGGCCAATATGCGATGCGGCTCTGGGTCAAGCCCGATCAATTGGCCAAACTCGGCATCACCGTGCCGGAGATCGTCGGCGCGATCCAGACCCAGAACACGGTGAACCCAGCCGGTCAGGTGGGCAGCGAACCGGCTCCCAAGGGTCAAGAATATACCTACTCCGTCCGTGCGCGCGGGCGCCGGACGTCGCCGGAAGAGTTCGGGCAGATCGTGGTCCGCGAAACGCCGGACGGTGGCATCGTGCGCGTGAAAGATGTGGCACGCGTGGAGCTGGGGTCCCAGGATTACACGATTGTCGGCCGCCTGAATGGCAAACCAAGCGCCGTAATTGCGATCTACCAATTGCCCGGTTCCAACGCCGTCCAGGCAGCCGACGGCGTAAAGAAGCTAATGGCCGATGCGAAGAAACGGTTCCCGGAGGGCGTGGACTACGCTGTTGCACTCGATACCACGCGTGCGGTCACCGAAGGAATGCGAGAAATCATCCAGACTCTCGTGATCGCGATCTTGCTGGTGATCGTTGTGGTGTACATATTTCTGCAGGGCTGGCGCGCCACGCTGATTCCGTTGCTGGCGGTTCCAGTCTCCCTGATCGGAACCTTCGTCTTCTTCCCGGTCTTCGGTTTCTCCATCAACACGCTCTCCCTGTTCGGTCTGGTTCTGGCCATCGGCCTGGTGGTGGACGATGCCATCGTTGTGGTGGAGGCCGTGGAACGTCACATTGAGAATGGCCTGGCTCCCAAAGCCGCGGCATTGAAGGCCATGGAAGAGATCTCGGGTCCCGTGATCGGTATCGCGCTGGTGCTGTCCGCGGTGTTCGTGCCGACGGCGTTTATTCCCGGCATCACCGGACGGCTCTACCAGCAGTTCGCCGTGACGATCGCAATTTCCGTGATCCTCTCGGCATTCAACGCGCTTACGCTTAGCCCCGCGCTCGCAGCTCTGATGCTTAAGCCAAAGGTGGAAAGCCACGGGGTGCTGAGAAGGTTCTTCAACTGGTTCAACCGCGTCTTTGGACATGCAACCGAAAGTTACGTGCGGTGGTCGGGTGCGCTCATCCGCAAGAGCGCCATCGCTTTGGTCATATTGGTGGGCTTCGGCATCGCCGCCGGATTCTTTAGCAGCAGGGTGCCTTCCAGCTTCCTGCCCGACGAGGATCAAGGCTACTTCTTCGTCAATCTGCAGCTTCCTAATGCAGCTTCCCTGCAACGCACGGATGAGGTTGCGAGGAAAATCGAGACTGTCCTCGCCCAAACACCAGGCGTTCAGCACACTGCCACCATCGTGGGCTTCAGCTTGCTGAGCTTCGTGCGGACGAGTTACAACGCTTTCTTCTTTGTGACCTTAAAGGAGTGGAAGGACCGGAAGTCGCGAGAGGAACAGTTTCAGGTCATCAAGCAGCGCCTGAACGGGGCGCTGAGCCAGCTTCCCGAAGCAATCGCCTTTGACTTCTCGCCGCCGGCGATTCCCGGAGTGGGCACTTCCGGCGGATTCACGTTCATACTCGAAGACCGCGCCGGCAAAGACATACCGTTCCTGGCGTCCAATCTCAACACCTTCGTGACGGCCGCACGCAAACGCCCAGAAATCGGCGGCTTGAACACGACTTTTCTTCCCAGTGTGCCCCAACAGTTCGTCGACGTCGATGAAGACAAGGTCCTCAAGCAGGGCGTGCCCATCAACGATGTCTACCGGACCATCCAGGCCTTCATGGGCGGGCTGTTCGTGAATTACTTCAACCGGTTCGGACGCCAGTGGCAGGTCTACATCGAGGCCGAAGGCGACTATCGGACCAGGGCCGAAAATGTCGGGCAGTTCTACGTGCGGAACAGCAAAGGTGAAATGGTGCCCCTTTCCGCGTTGACGAAAATCGAGTCGCGCGAAGGCCCCGAATTTACGATGCGCTACAACATGTATCGATCTGCCCAGCTCAATGGCGCCGCAGCTCCGGGTTATAGTTCCACGCAGGCGATGAAGGCGCTCGAGGAGGTTTTCGATCAAACCATGCCGCGCGAAATGGGCTATGACTACGCGGGCATTTCGTTCCAGGAGAAAAAGGCTCAGCAGGGCGTACCTCCGGCGGTAATCTTCGGATTCTCGCTGTTGTTCGTTTTCCTCATCCTGGCTGCCCTATATGAGAGCTGGTCGCTGCCGTTCAGCGTTCTATTGAGTACGCCGGTAGCTGTGTTCGGCGCCTTCGCAGTTCTGTGGTTGCGTCGCGCGGTGCTGGGAATGTTCCTCCCGGCTTATCAGGTGCAGATTGAAAGCGATGTGTACTCGCAAATCGGTCTGGTCATGCTCATCGGACTGGCGGCAAAGAACGCCATTCTGATTGTCGAGTTCGCTAAGGACGAATTTGAGAAGGGGAAGAATCTGATCGACGCCGCGCTGGAAGGCGCCCGGCTCAGGTTGCGGCCGATTCTGATGACTTCGTTTGCGTTTATTCTTGGCTGCGTGCCGTTATGGACGGCTTCCGGCGCCGGATCCGTGGCCCGCCAGATCATGGGCACTACCGTGATCGGAGGCATGCTGGCCGCAAGCGTGATCGGCATATTCTTTGTTCCGGCGATCTTTTATGTTGTGGAAAGAGTCTCGGGCGCCGCCAGGCAGGCGCCGGTCATCATGCCGCAAAGACCTAGCCCGGCGGAGGGGGACTGACATGTGGAAATCATTCATCGCTCCGATGTTGATTGCGGCTTTATTCACCGGCTGCACTATGGGACCGAACTACCACCGGCCCGCGATAAAGACGCCCGGCACCTTTCGCGCGTCGGTTCCAATTCCAGCGGGCGACACGGTATCCTTGGCCGATCTGAAATGGTGGGAGGTCTTCAAGGACGAAAAGTTGCAGGAACTGGAACGGACGGCTCTGGTGCAGAACTACGATCTGCGGGACGCCGCCACTCGCGTGGAGGCGGCGCGCGCCAATCTCGGAATCACACGGTCCAATCAATTCCCGAACCTGGATGCCAACGGCGACATCTCCACCATTCGCAGCTCCCGGAACGGAGCTTCGCCACTCCCCCAATCGTTCGTGCGCGAGCAGAATCGCACCTTCGGTGCAGCCACGCTTGGTTTGCTCTCGTTCGAGCTGGACATCTGGGGCCGCTTGCGGCGCGCCACCGAGGCGGCTCGCGCCAATCTGCTCGGCGCGGAAGAAAACCGCAAGGCCGTGCGGATCACGCTGGTGAGTGAAGTGGCGAGCGCCTACTTCAGCCTGCGCGAGCTGGACTATCAACTGGATATCTCCCGGCGGACTCTCGCCACGCGCCAGGCGTCTCTGGATCTCGTTAAGAACCGTCAGGCCGGCGGCGTCGCGACGCTACTCGACCTGCGCCAATCCGAGCAACTCGTTTATACCGCATCGGAGACGATCCCAACCTTGCAGCAACAGATCGAGCAGACCGAAAACCAGATCAGCTTGCTGCTGGGGAAAAACCCGGGCGAAGTCTTGCGCGGGCGCAGCCTGACTGAACAGGAAATGCCGCCCGAGGTACCCGCCGGTCTGCCGTCCGCTCTGTTGGAGCGCCGGCCGGACATTCGCGCCGCCGAGCAAAACCTGATCGCCTCCAATGCCCAGATCGGCGTCGCGAAGGCAGCTTATTTTCCTCAAATCAGCCTGTCGGGATTCCTGGGTGGGCAAGGCACGCAACTGTCCAGCTTGTTCAGTGGACCCAGCGCCGTCTGGAATTTTACTCCGCAAGTGACGCAGCCTATCTTTACAGCCGGGCGCCTCAAGTCGAACGTGAAGCTGCAGGAAGCATTGCGGGACAGTGCACTCGTCCAATATGAGAAGACCATTCAAACTGCTTTTACCGAGGTCTCAAACGCACTCATCGCACATCAACGCGTGAGGGAAAGCCGCGTGCAGCAAGAATTGCTGGTGGCCGCGTTGCGGGATCGCACCCGGCTTGCCTATGTGCGCTATCGCGGTGGCGTGGACACGTTGCTGAACGCGCTGGATGCGGATCGGGACTTGTTTCAGGCCGAGTTGACTCTTTCCCAGATCAGGTTGAGTGAACTGAACAGTGTCGTGCAACTCTATAAGGCTCTCGGTGGCGGCTGGCAGTAGGAGACTGAACTATGTCCATTCGACCGGTTAAGCGACTCATTAAATCCAAGCCGACGCTTGAAGGCGCAGGAGTGCATCTGCGCCGCGCGTTCGGATTCGGCAACACTTCCGACTTCGACCCTTTTCTTCTTCTCGACGACTTCCGGAATGACGTTCCCGAGGACTATTTGGCAGGGTTCCCGTGGCATCCGCACCGTGGAATCGAAACCGTCACGTACGTCCTGGCTGGAACCGTGGAGCATGGCGACAGCATGGGCAACCACGGTGCGATCGCTGCGGGCGACGTTCAGTGGATGACGGCGGGAAGGGGCATCATTCATCAGGAGATGCCGAAAGGCGATCAGGCGGGGCGGATGCACGGCTTCCAGTTGTGGGCGAACCTTCCGGCATCGCTCAAGATGACGACGCCGCGTTACCAGGAAGTGAAGGCGGCAGACATCCCCGAGATCAAGGATGACGACGGCACGCACGTTCGGGTCGTGTGCGGAAGCTTTTGGGGAAAGAAGGGTCCCGTGGACGGAATCGCGGCCGACCCGATCTACCTGGATGTGTCCGTGCCTCCGGGCCGGAGAAAGACCCTCCCGGTCGAAACCACCCGGCACGCGTTCGCCTACGTGTTTGCGGGTGCGGGAAAGTTCTGCAACGCATCCGGTCCTCTGGCTGTCCCGACGGAGGCGGTCGGATGGCTGGACACAGCGCCTCCGTCGGAGGCTGACAATCGATCGCTTATACTGTTCGACCGGGGCGACGAGCTAGAGGTACAAGCCGGAGACGACGGAGTCCGCTTCCTTCTGGTCTCCGGCAAGCCGCTTCAAGAGCCCGTGGCTTGGTACGGCCCCATCGTGATGAACACCCAGCAGCAACTCCGGCAAGCGTTCGAGGAGCTGGAGCAAGGGACATTTCTAAAATAAAGTGGTGATTCATGAGGAGGGCACCGGAGGCCCGGGATTTCCGAATCACTTTGACGGAACGCGTTTCTACAATCCGGATGCTCCGCAGGCGCCGGGGCTTCTCGAGGCCCTCCGATGGAAGCTGACCAGCCGGCCGGAACCGTCGCCCCGGTTCATTTCGGACGTCGAACAATCCATACCACCCCGCGACGTGGAAGGCAGCGGACTGCGAGTCACCCTGGTGAATCACTCGACCGTGCTCCTGCAGCAGCGGGGCCGCAACATTTTGACGGACCCAATTTGGTCCGAACGAGCGAGTCCGCTGTCCTGGATAGGTCCGCGGCGCCGGAGAAAGCTGGGAGTATCCTGGGCGGATCTGCCGCGCATCGACGCCGTGCTAATCAGCCACAATCATTACGACCACCTGGATCTACCGACACTGCGCCGGCTGGCGGCGCGTGGAGATTGTACATTCATCGTTCCGGCCGGCGTGGGGCGGCTGCTTCGCTCGGAGAACATAGAGCCCGCGCACGAGTTGGATTGGGGCGAAGATTTGCTGCTGGCGGGGTTCACCATCCACTGCGTCCCGGCGCTGCATTTCTCAAGCCGGCGATTTTACGACCGCAACACGAGCCTGTGGTGCGGGTATGTGATCGAGTGTCAGGAGCGGCTGGTATATTTCGCGGGAGACACGGCGTTCGGAAGTCATTTCACTCAGATTCGGGAAAAGTTCGGATCGCCGCATCTTGCGTTATTGCCGATCGGAGCGTACGAGCCACGCTGGTTCATGTCGCGGGTGCATATGGCTCCCGATGAAGCGGTTAGAGCACATGAGATCCTGGCCGCCCAGACCAGCATCGCGATCCACCATGGAACCTTCCAACTAACGGATGAGGGCATCGACACCCCGAAGAAAGAGCTCACTTCTTACGCGCCGCACGGGTTCCTGGCACTCAACAACGGCGAATTTGCCGACATTCCGTGATGCTCGACAGGCACACGCTCGCGCTGATCAGCATAGTCGGATGTTCACTCGACGTGCTCGGCGCGTTATACCTCGCCTACGATCTATTGGGCGGGGAACACGGACCATTACGGACGCTCACGCGAGGCGTCACCTACGGCGTGCTGTTCGGGGTCGGGTACGGGCTTCCTCTCGGACCGGTGTTTGGTGTCGCAACCGGAGCCTCGCATGGCATCACGCTCGGCTGGGAGTATGCCCGCGCATCGAGGCACGACCCGAGGGCGGGATTCTGGTACGACGCTGCGATGAGCGCCATTCGAGCAGCCGGTTTTGGTTTGGGCGCCGCTTATTTATACGGGGGCACATTTGGAGCAACCTTTGCCGTACTGAGCATGGTGGGTCAGGTGATTGCATACCGCGCGGGAATTCGACCGACCCTTGATTATCAACCCGGCACACGACCCCGTTTGACCAAACATCAATTTCTCGCGGCGCTGAATCGCACAGTTGGCTATGCCATCGCCGGATATATCAGCGCGTTAGTAGCGCATGAGTCTGCGAACGCGCTGAGCGTCGGCGTGAAGGCCGGCCTGGTGATTGGAGCGGTCACGGCGACCGCGAACACGTGCACGCCTTTCATCGAATGGGGTGCAGATCATGTGCCCGAGAAGCGCATGGGTGTCTTCGGAATTGGCTTGATCCTGATGGGCTTCGCGCTGCAATCTGTCCAGTATTGGGTCGCGCTGCTCGACGTAAGTATTCGCTAAGAATGACAACGATCGTGGATCCACAGCCGGTAACTGGCCCCAGTTGGTGTAGGATTGTGCAAGGGGAGGAAACCATGCGGATACTTGGAGTTTTTTGTTTGGTGGTCCTGGGTCAGGCTGCGACTATTCCAGCCGGCACGCACGTCAGCGTGCGGCTGGGGCAGACAATTTCTTCGGCCAGCGCGCATAACGGCGATAGTTGGGCAGGAACGGTGTACAACGACGTAGTGGTGGACGGCAACGTGGTCGCGAAGCGGGGCGATCCGGTGCAGGGCAGGGTGGTGGAAGCGAAGAAATCAGGCCGGCTCAAAGGTACTGCCGAGATCGATCTGCAGCTTGCATCCGTGAACGGGATCCCGGTTGTCAGCAGCACCGCGAGAAGAGTTGGCCAGGGGCACAAGGGCCGAGACGCTAAGGCGGCCGGCGGCGGAGCGGTTGCGGGAGCAATTATCGGGGCCCTCGCAGGTGGCGGTAAGGGCGCGGCGATCGGAGCGGGGGCGGGAGCTGCAGCGGGTACCGCAGGGGCGGCTGCGACGGGCAAGAAGGATATCAAATATTCCGTGGAGTCGATTCTCTCGTTTACGATTCGATAATGCCACGCAAAACCCACACAGGCTCGAAAGCCTGTGCCACAGCCCGTTATGCCGACATGTTCTCGGCCATGGGAACCGAGCCGCGGCTACGCATCATGCAGCTACTGCTTTCAGCACATCCTAAAGGCATGGTGGTGAGCGAGATCCAGGAAGAACTCGGCATTCCGGCTTCCACGCTGTCGCATCACCTCGAGAAGCTGAAAAACGAGGAACTGGTGACGGTGCGCCGCGACGGAACTTTCCTCTGGTACAGCGCGAACACTGGGGCGCTCCAGGAGCTTCTGACGTTTCTCTACGCCGAATGCTGCACGCGCAACGCGGCTATCGATCCGAAAGAGATGACTTCTATCGCGCTGATTCGCCAGGCATGAGCACGTCTCATGCCAAAGACCGGCCTAGGGAAATTATCTATATTGGCATGTAACAGGTTAGTGCCCCCAGGTGTCGAACTAATGAAATGCTTGAAACCGCTGTAAGATCTGCAACTGATGAGATTTCAACAAGTTTAAACGGCATCCCGGCGGCGGAGATTCGTGCAGAGCTGGACCAGATTCTGCGCAGCCGGGCGTTCATCCAATCCCACCGGATCCGCCGCTTTCTACAATTCATTGTCGAGGAGAGCCTCCTCGGCCAGCCGCACCGGCTGAAGGAGTACCTGATCGGGCTGGAGGTGTTCGACCGGCGCGAGGTTTTCGACCCGCGCGTAGATTCGATCGTGCGCGTGGAGGCCCGCCGGTTGCGTGGCAAACTGGAAGAATACTACCGCAACGAAGGCCGGGAGGATCAGGTTCACATTATTCTTCGGAAGGGCAGCTACGTACCGATGTTCGAATATCGCAACGCGGCCAACGCCTGGATGAGCCCGTCGCAAAAGCGCAGCATCGAAATTGCTCCTTTCGCTTTCATCAATCCTCTTCCCGATGCCGCGCCCGTAGCCGACGAGATCCAGCGCCGTTTGGCGCACGTTCTGATTAAGGAAGGCTGCTTCCAAGTAGTCGCCAAACCCCAGGAGGCCGCCGCCCAACCGGATGGCAATGGAAACGGAAGCGTGGCTCATTCGGCGAAATCCGATTACGTCGTCGAGGGAAGCCTGGAGTTCCATCCGGAAGGATTCCATCTCATCTTGCAGCTCATGCAGTCCGGGGACGGCTCCTACATCTGGTCCGAAGCGACGGACGGCCAAGTCCAGGATCTGGGACGCGTGGAGGAGCTTGCGCAACTGTTGATTCGCGAGCTGACGGCTTCGCCGAGCGAGCCGGCGATTGCCAGACGGCAGTCGGGGCGTAAAGAGAGCTGCGATTTTTACCTGCAAGGGCGCTACTTTTGGAAGCTCGCCACGCCCGATAGCATCCGCAACAGCGTCGCATGCTTTACGAAGGCCGTGGAATCCGACGGAAATTACGCGGCGGCTTGGGCGGCGTTGGCGGAAGCATTGCTGGTCAGTTCCATGTTCGGTTTGCTGGCTCCCAAAGAGACGGGCAACCGGACGAAGGAAGCGGCTCTGAAGGCAACCTCGCTCAATGGCCTTTTGCCCGAGGCTCATGTCGCGCTAGGCGCCACGTTGTCGCTGATGGATTGGGACTGGGACGCCGGCGAGCGGGAGCTGCAAAAATCCATCCAGTTGGATCACCACGATCCGATCGGCCACATCGCTTACGGAGTCCAGCTTGCGTGCCGGGGAATGCTGGATCGAGCGGTGAGCGAAGTGGAGCGCGGTCTGGAGATGGATCCGGCGGCGCTGTTTCCAAACTTCGTGTTGGGATGGCTGTATGGGGTGTGCGGGCGCTTCGATGAGGCGATCGCGCTGCATCGGCTGGTGGCCCAGCTCGCCCCGGATTATGGACTGCCGCACCTCGGCCTGGCTCTGGCTTACGCCGGCAAAGGAATGTTCACGGATGCGATCGCGCATCTGACCAATGCGAGTCAAATGAAGTGCCCTTCGCTTCTGCATGGGCATCTGGGTTACTGCTATGCCATGGCGGGCCGGCGGGACGAAGCGCTGCGGGAGATTAGCGCCTTGAATGCGCGCGGCGGGTCGCAGTACGTCTCGCCAGTCAGTTTCGCCGCGATCTACTCCGGGCTGGGCGATCGGGAGCAGGCTCTGACCTACCTGGAACAAGCGCTGGAAGGCCGGGATACTTCCCTGCCGGTAAAGCTGCTGAATCCGGAGTTCGATAGCCTGCGAAGCGAGCCGCGCTTCCAGTCGCTGCGGCAGCGCATCGGCCTGGCAGCCGAATAAAATTGGGGACAGGCTACGCAATCACCTTTTTGGGGGATCGGTGTGGGTCGACGAAATGGTGATTGAGTAGCCTGTCCCCAATTTGCTATAGTGGGCCAACGCTAACGGGAGGGATTATGAAATTCCTGTTGTTTTTTGCGCTGGCCGTTTCCTGCTTCGCACAAGGCGTGCGGTCCACACTGGTGGGCCGCGTCACCGACGAATCGGGCGCCGTGATTCCGAAAACCAAGGTCACGATCACCAATTCGGGCACCAACGAATCGCGAATCGTCGAGACAAACGACAATGGCGAATTCGTGATCCCGCAGCTTCCGCCGGGCGAGTATTCGCTTACGGCCGAGCATGAAGGGTTCCGCAAGGAGGCCCGCAAGGGAATCGTGCTGGAGACCGGCCAAGAGGCGCGTCTGGACGTGTCGCTGCGTGTCGGCTCGATCGCGGAACAGGTGGAGGTCAGCGCGGTAGCGCCGCTGCTGTCTTCGGAGAACGCTTCGGTGGGCAACGTGGTCGACCAGAAAAAAGTGCTCGAGCTCCCGCTGAACGGCCGCGATTACCTGCAACTCGCGCAGCTACAGCCAAACGTTTTCGCGCCGGCTTCCGGCTCGAACCTCGGCTTTCGCGGAGGCTTCAACGTCGCCGGCAATTCGGAAATTTCGAACCAGTACCTGTTGGACGGCGTGGACAACAACGATGAGACGACCAACCAACCGCTGCACCGGCCGGTTCTCGACGCGGTGCGCGAGTTTCGCGTGCTGACCGGAACCTACTCGGCCGAATACGGGCGGCAGGCGGGCGGGCAGGTGATCGTCACCACGCGCTCGGGCACGAATCAGTTCCACGGCGCGGCTTGGGAATTCCACCGCAACGCTCCGCTGGACGCGAAGGCTTTCTTCGCTCCGTTCAAGCCGGCCTTCCATCGCAATCAGTACGGGCTTGTGCTCGGCGGTCCGATACGCCGCGAAAGAACTTTCTTCTTCGTGAGTTGGGAGAATCAGAATCGCGGCCAGCAGGAAGCCAAAGTGGCTTCGGTTCCTCCAGATGCTTTCAAGAAGGGCGACTTCAGTGCCTCCTCCAAGACCATATTTAACCCCTTCGATAACAACAATCCATTTGAGAGCAACAAGATTCCTCAATCGCTTTGGAGCAAACAGGGCGTCGGCCTTCTGGCGCTCTACCCGTCCCCAACGCGTCCTGGCCTTTCCAACAATATTGCCGCTGCAGCGCCGGGCCGGTTCAATCTCGATCAGTTCTCGGTCCGCATCGACCATCGCTTCAGCGCCAAGGATGACGTCTATGGCATCTACGAGTTCGCCGATTCGACGGAGTTCTACCCGCTCTCGAATCCTCTGTGCTCGGCGCGCGACGTTCCCGGCTGGGGCTGCGACGAATTGCAGCGTACGCAGCATGCCGTCACGGTTTGGACGCACCTGTTTTCTGCGCGTGTAATCAATGAGGCGCGCGTCGGCTATACGCGTTTCGGTTTCTACCGCCTGCAGCAGGACCGCGATGTCGATATCGTGAATACGCTGGGGATTGGCGGTCTTTCCGACGCCGGCAAGACGCCCTTCAATAGCGGCGCGCCGCAGATTTCCCTCTCGAACTTCGTCACCATTGGGGGGCCGACCAACCTGCCGCAGGGCCGGCACGACAATACCTACAATTACATCGAGAACCTCACTTTCATCGCGGGCAACCATACCATGAAGGCGGGTTTCGATATCCGGCGTTTTCTGTTTAACTCGTTCTTCACCTCGTTCGGTCGGGGAGCGTTCACGTTCGATGGCACTTTCACCTTCGATCCGGCTAAGAAGACTGTCGGCGAGCCAGCAGCCGACCTTCTTCTCGGCCTTCCCAGGCAGGCGGATCGCAACCTAGGCGAGCCGTTTCATAACGCCATGACTTTCGCCTCCGGCATGTATTGGCAGGACGATTGGAAGATCTCGCCGCGCCTTACGCTGAACCTCGGCGTGCGCTACGATCTGGACCTGCCGCTCGTGGAACGCGTGGATAAAGTGGCCAGCTTCGATCCGCGTACCGCCACACTCCGCGTTGCGGGCGGCCGCGAGGCTTATCTCGATCCCGCTACCGGTCTGCTGCTTATCCGTTCGCGACCGGACGTCGGCCGGCGCCTGTGGGAGACGGACAAAAACAACTTTGCGCCTCGACTCGGCTTGGCTTGGCGGCCGTTTAGCGACTCGCGTACCGTGATCCGCGCTGGTTTCGGCACGTTCTACAATCACCAGATCGTAGGCAACGGTCTGACGCCCCTTTCGCGGAACTCGCCGTTCCGCCTGCGCCAGACTGCGGGTCCCTTCGCTGCTACCGACCGGCCCAACTTGAGCAACGTATTCGCGGTTGGCATTCCTGCTCCGGTGGTGCCGGGCATCCAGGAAGATTTTCGCACCGCTTATACCAACCAGTGGAGCTTGGGTATTCAACGCGAGGTGATGCAGAACTTCGTCTTGGACGTGTCCTATCTCGGCTCGGAAAGCCACAAGCTGCCCATCCCCTGGAACATCAACCAGTCGTTTCTCGGCCCGGGTACCGTGGCCAGCCGGCGTCCTTATAAGGGTTTCGGGAGTATAACTGGCGGATTCATTTCCTCCATCGGCAACGCCAATTTCAACGCGCTGCAGGTCCGCGCCGAGCGCCGCTTCAGTCGCGGATTCAGTTTCGTCAGTTCCTACACGTTCTCCAAGGCCATCGATTCCGGGGATGGCATCTCCGCAGCCAGCGATGTCGGCTTTTCCGTGCAGGATGCGCGCAATCTGCGCGCCGAGCGCGGCCTGTCGGCCTATGACGTGACGCATCGCTGGGTGCTGAGCTATGTTTGGGATCTGCCGTTCCACTCCGGGAACAAACCCGTCAACGCGATCATCGGCGGCTGGCAGCTCACCGGTATTCTCACCATGCAAGGCGGCCGGCCATTCAGCGTGGAGGCCGGGCGCGACGACAGCAATACTAATGGCGGCGGTGACCGGCCCAACGTCATTGGCGACTGGCACTTGGCGAACCCGGGCCCCAACCGCTGGTTCAACACGTGCACCCTGACTCCACTTGGCGCTCGCATCCAGTCAACGTGCCTCGCTGGCGACACGCCCGCCTGGCAACAGACCTCTAACGCCTTTGGCAACGAAGGCCGCAATGTGCTGCGCGGTCCAACGCTCAAGAATTTCGACCTCGGGCTGCATCGGGACTTCCGTGTTACCGAGCGCTTCACCGTCCAGTTCCGCGCCGAGACCTTCAACCTGGCGAATCACCCGAACTTCAATTTGCCTGAATTCCGCGTGTCGCAGAGCGGTTTCGGCACGATTTCAGCCACTGCATTTTCATTCCAAAATGGCGCGCAGCGTCAGATTCAGTTCGCCGCAAAGATCGTGTTCTAAATGTCTTTTCGAGCGTGGCTGCCGTTCCTTGGGCTGGCGTTGCTGTTGCCGGCCCAAACGCCCGCGCCCGAGAACAACTTCCGCTTTGCGCTAACCGGCGATTCCATCATCACCCGGCGATTGTCGGTCTACGAGGAACCGGAATATCTGCGGATGTTCGAGCGCATTCGTAGCGCCGACGCGGCGTTCACGAACTTCGAGATGCTGGTCCACAGCTTTGAATATCCCGCGGCGCCCGTCAGCGGCGGAACGTACATGGGCGCGCCTGCCTGGGTTCTGGATGAACTCAAGTGGGCGGGCTTCCGCTTGTTCGGTGTCGCCAACAACCACTCGCTCGATTTCGGAGCCGATGGCCTGCTGAGCAACATCCGGCACATGGAGCAGGCCGGGTTGGTGTACGCCGGCGCCGGCGAGAACCTGGCTCGGGCGCGCGCGCCGGGTTACCTCGACACCAGGAAGGGGCGCGTGGCGCTGATCGCGTGCGCATCGACATTTTCGCCGCTCAGCCCGGCCGGAGAGCAGCGTCCGGATCTAAAGGGAAGGCCGGGCTTGAATCCGCTGCGCTTCAAGACCACTTACACGGTGGAGCCGTCGACATTCGCTTCGCTGCGCGCGCTGGCGAAGTTGGGCTCCCAGGGTGAATCTAGCACTTCGCAATCGGCGGACGAGATTCGTTTTCTCGGCGCGACCTTTCGATCCGGCGAGAAGCCGGGGATCATGACCGAACCCGACCCGAAGGACTTGCAGGAGATCGCGGCTGCTGTCCGCGAGGCGAGGCGGCAGGCCGATTGGGTGGTGGTATCGATCCATGCGCACGAGGGCGCGCCGGGCGACCGGGAAGCGCCTGCCGCTTTCCTGGTAGCCTTCGCGCATGCCGTCATAGACGCCGGCGCCGATCTGTTTACCGGACACGGACCGCACGTCTTGCGTGGCATTGAGATCTACAAAGGTAAGCCGATCTTTTACAGCCTGGCGAATTTCATCTTCGAAAGCGAGACAGTGCGTTTCCAGCCGCAAGAGAACTACGACCAGTACAGGCTTCCTCTGACTGCTAGTCCGGCCGATATGTTCGACGCGCGTTCGGCCAACGACACGCGCGGATTCCCCGCGGACAAGAAAAATTGGGAGAGCATGGTGGCGGAGGCCGTGTTCAATAGCAAGCGCGAACTCGAGCGGATCGATCTGCATCCGGTCACGCTCGGTTTCGGCGAGAGCCGCACCCAGCGCGGGCGGCCCATTCCGGCAAGCGCGGAGTTGGCCGCGGCAATCATCGAGCGGGTAGGGAAGCTCTCGAAGCCGCTGGGTACGAAAGTTACCTTCCAGGACGGTAAGGGGGTTGTGGAGGTCAGGACGCGCTCGAGTGTATCGAGCCATTAGTTTTTTTGGCCGCGAATAAACGCAAATGAACGCGAATCGGAACACGAATCTATTTGCGTTCATTCGCGTTCATTCGCGGCCAATCAATTTCTGCCTGGGACGCGCAATACTAAGAGAGTGCAGCAATGAGCGCCATGCACGAACCTGAGCCCCCGGAGGAACTGGAGGAATTGCGCGCGCGCAGGCGCAGCGATGAGGCGCGCCACGCAGAGGAGTTGCGGCAATTCGCCTACACGGTCGCGCACGATCTGCGTGAGCCGTTGCGCATGGTGGCGAGCTACACGCAACTGCTCAACCGGCGCTACCAATCCGCATTCGACGACGATGGCCGCGAATTCATGCGGTATATCGTTGAGTCGGTGCAACGGATGGAACTGCTCCTGGGCGATATGCTCAGCTATTCGCATCAGCTTCGCGCACTCGATCAGCCGCTAGCGGGGGTGGATACGGAAGCCGTGCTCGCAGCCGTTCTGTTGGGACTGGAAGGCGCGATTCGCGAGAGCGCCGCCGAAGTAACGCACGATCCGCTTCCTAAGGTGAACTTCGACTTTGCACAGATGAGCCAGTTGTTCCGGCAACTGCTTACGAATTCGATCAAGTTTCGCGGGCCGGACCAGCCTCGCATCCACGTTTCGGCGTCGGAGACGGACGATTGGGTCACGTTCGCGGTCCGCGACAACGGATTGGGGATCGATCCCCAGTTTCATGAGCAAGCCTTCGGCGTATTCAAGCGTCTGCATGGGCGCGAGTTTCCCGGGACCGGCATCGGACTGGCGATTTGCAAACGAATCGTCGAGCAGTACGGCGGCAAGATCTGGGTTGAGTCGGCAGTTGGAAAGGGATCGGTATTCCGATTCACGTTGCCGGCTTGAAGATCGATCCAGACCACACGCGCGAGACTCTGGTTCGCCTGGTGCGGATCAACTCGGTTAATCCAACGCTGGCTCCAGGCGCGCCTGGAGAACGCGAAATTGCGGGATTCATTGCCGAGTCGCTGCGGTCGGCCGGATTGAAGATGGAAACCTATGAGCCGGCGCCGGGGCGAATGAGTGTCGTGGGGCGGCTGTCTGGGACCGGCGGCGGACGGAGCCTGATGCTGAACGCCCACTGCGACACCGTGGATGTGCAGGGCATGGCCGAGCCATTCTCCGGCGCTGTACGCGACGGCAAAGTCTACGGGCGCGGTTCCTACGATATGAAGGGAAGCCTGGCCGCGTGCATGGCGGCGGCGAAGGCGCTGGCCGATGCGGGCGTGCGGCTGCGCGGCGACGTGCTGGTAGCGGCCGTGGCCGACGAAGAGTACGGAAGCCTCGGTACGAGCGACCTGATCAACCGCGTGAAAGTGGAAGGTGCGATCGTCACGGAGCCGACGGCGCTGGAAATCTGTCTGGCGCACAAGGGCTATCTTTGGATCGAAGTGGAAACCACTGGCCGCGCGGCGCATGGCAGCAAGTTCGATTTGGGGATCGACTCCAATATGAAGATGGGGCATTTTCTCGCCCGGCTCAGCCTGCTGGAGCGAGAACTGCGCGCGCGCAAGCCGCATCCGCTGGTGGGTCCGCCGTCTTTGCATGCGGCCATGCTCAGCGGAGGGACGGGTCTGAGCACGTACGCGGCGTGCTCCAAGGTGCAGATTGAGCGCCGCACAATTCCGGGCGAGACCGAAGCGCAGGCCGTTGCCGAGATCCAAGCGATCGTGGATAAACTTGCGGCGGAGGATCGAGACTTCCACGCTTCGGTGCGGCCGTTCTTCGTGCGCGACCCGTTCGAAGTGGCGCCGGATGCGCCGATTGTTCAGGCATTGGATCGAGCTGTGTACAAGGTCCGGGGAAAACCGGCGGCGCATATCGGCGATACGCCCTGGATGGATGCGGCGCTGCTTCAGGCAGCGGGCGTGGAGACGGTGGTGTGCGGCACGGCCGGCGTAGGGGCGCATGCAGACGTCGAGTGGGTGGATCTGGAATCGGTCGTGAAGCTGGCTGAGATCCTGGCTGAAACCGCTGTCGACTATTGTGGGTAACGGCTATCATAGGTAAATGGCCGATTCCCTACTTGAATGGCGCAAAGAGTTTCCGGTTCTCGATAAGACCGTCTACCTGATCAGCCACTCTCTGGGAGCGATGCCGCGGCGCACGCGCGACCGGCTGAACGAATATGCCGACGTCTGGTCTACGCGCAGCATTCGGGCGTGGGAAGAGGGCTGGTGGGAAATGCCCATCACGGTGGGCAACCTGGTCGCGAAGATCATCGGCGCGGGCGAGGGCGAAGTCACCATGCACCCGAACGTTTCCGTGTGTCAATCCATAGTGGCCTCGTGCTTCGACTGGCGCGGGAAGCGAAACAAGATCGTTTCGGAAGGGCTGAATTTTCCATCCAACCTCTATATACACCGCCAACTCGAATCGCAGGGCGCGCGCGTGGTAACCGTGCCCTCCGAAGATGGCATCACCATTCCGCAAGACAAGCTGCTGGCGGCCATCGACGAAGAGACACTGCTGGTTTCGGTGTCGCACGTTATTTTCAAGAGCGCCTACATTCAGGATCTGCGCGCTATCGAGGAGCGCGCTCACAAGGTGGGAGCGCTGGTGGTCGCCGACATTTATCAATCCGCGGGCGCGGTTCCCGTCAACGTGCGGGAGCTGGATGTGGACTTCGCTACCGGCGGTTCGGTCAAGTGGCTCTGCGGCGGTCCGGGCGCGGGCTATCTCTACGTGCGGCGCGATCTATGGCCGGGGCTCAAGCCGCGCGTCACAGGCTGGATGGCGTTCGCCTTCGATCCCGGCCCGATCGATTTCGCCGACGATGCTTTTCGGTTTCTGCAGGGCACGCCGAACGTTCCGGGGTTGTACGCGGCGCGGTCGGGGTACGAAATTATCAACGAAGTCGGCGTGGATCGAATCCGCGCGAAGTCGATGCGGCAAACGGCGATGTTGATCGCGCTGGCCGAAGAGGCGGGGTTCCGGGTGAATTCGCCGCACGATCCGGCGCAGCGCGGTGGGACGGTTACCGTGGATGTGCCCAACGGATACGAGGTCACGCAAGAATTGCTGCGCCGCGATTTTCTGCTGGATTACCGGCCCGGCGCGGGCATTCGCATCGCTCCGCATTTCTACACGAAGGACGAGGAGTTGGGGCTCGTTATCGAAGAGATTCAGTCGATCGTGCGGGCGCTGCAGCCGGCGTAGCCGTTACTCCAGGTCTTTCGTAGCGTCCTGGAACACCTGGGAGAAGAACTCGCGCGAAGATGGCGCGCAGCCAATGTGCAACGTATCCCCGGTGACCTGGATAAAGCCCAGGTAACCGTCCCAGCCCATGTCGTCGAGGACGAAGTTGAGGTACTCGCGCTCGGCGCTCGGCAGATTCGAACGGTCGATGTCGAACACCTGCCCCGTAGCATGCTCGGGGAATTCAGGATCCACCATTAGAACTCCGCCCTCGGCCGGTCGGTCGGTCGTGCTGACCAACTCGACCACCTGCAGCGGCGCGAAAGTCTCGCCCTTGGGTTTGTGCGCCTCGAAAAGCCGGCGCGTTTCGTAGGCGATGTACAGCAGCGTTCCGATGGCCGCCGGAGAGGCCTGTAAATAGAGCCCGTCGTCGCCCGAAAGAACCGGCAGCGTGAAACCGAAAAACTTCGGATCGTCCAGCGCTTTCGCGAGACCCTTGCCGGCCGCCAGCTTGAGATCATCCACCGACCGGTAGAAGACATCCTCGGACTTCAGCCAGACCACTAGGCGGTTGCTCGCGCGGCGCTCCGGATTGACGGGATTGCGATACTGTTCCGCCAGCTCGCTGAAAGCGTCGGGATCGGTCTTGTACAAGTTCAGCAGTTGCTCAGCGCGCTGCACGCGAAACCAATAGGTCGGCGAATAGTCGCGCTGCATGTGGCGCTGGACGGCTTCGTAGAGGTCGCGGTGAAAGGCTGGGCTGGCGGCGAAAAACATCGCGGCCACGGTCGGCCGCGACTTGTGGCCGAGCGCTGCGTGGGCCAGCGGAAGCATTTCCGAGACGCAGCCCTCGCCGCAGTGGTAGGCGAAGACGGCCCAATCGCGTCCGCCGAATTTAGTCTCTAACCGGGCGAGGTAATTAGCCGCGGCGGACACGGCGCGGTCGGGATTCATGCGATCGTCACGCACGGTGACCGTGTACGGAGTGCGGTGGCGAACCGTTCGGTAGACCGGCTTGCCGGTCTTGCGCCGCACCAGTTTCCGCTCGGTGATGACGTGAAATCGCGTGAGGCGGACGACCCGAAGGCCGGCGGCTCGCGCGGTGGCTTCGGAAAACTGCATGATGCCCTTGGGGCCGGCAGGGCTGACCGCGGCCGCGTCGCCCCAGCTTTCGAGGTACGCGATTGCCGAGAGCAGCGACTCCGGAAGCCCGCTCGAGGCAGCGGCGGTGTGAAAGATCCGCGTAAGGCGTGGACTGGTGATCCTTTCCGCGCCCGCGAGCGCATGCGGGTCGCGCATGATGGCAAAGGTCTGCGATTGGATCATGCGAGTGGTCCGTTCGTCGAGCGTTGCGGGCGTTATTTCGGCGCGGTCGGCGCCTACGCCGGTGAGCCGATGTTGGGGAGTGAAATACTCGGGACGGGCGAAGAGAAAGTTGCCGGACAGGCAGAACAACGCCGTCAATGCGGTCGAACGACGAACAAAATCCACTGCAATTCATTCTAGCAAGATGCCGGACGAATGGTAACAAACTTGTTGGAAAATGTTTCGGCATCCACCAATTCAACCGAGCCGCGACCGGAAGGGAGCGATCCTGTAGCGTTGGTCGGTAGTGCGCTAAATGTGTGTGGGTTGGTAGCCAGGGAGGAGTTGCAGCTGTAAACTTGAAGAGGCTGATGTCATATGGCCAGAAAGGAGAGACCATGAAACGATTACAATGGATCGCGCTCAAAGCGGGCAACTGTCTGCACATGGCCAGGCGAATCAACTTGGCCTGGCTCGGGTTTGATACGGGTATGACGGCGCAAGATCTCGCCGATATGCTCGGGATCGCTGGCCGTCCGATGCAGCAATTCAGGTGTGACTTGATAGCTGCTGGCCTGCCGTATTCGGTACTGTTTGATCGATTCTACGCAGAACTGTAATAATTCTATTTCGTACAAAAAAATGCGGCTGATTCCACTCTGGGCATTAGCTGCGTTTTTTCCTGCGCCAAGCTTAGGTCGCTTCCAAGAGTTCCAGCACATCTGGACGCTGACGGAACTCCTGAATCCGACGGAACCGATGAGACGCGCAGCGTGGAACTGGGCGTGAAAACTGCGTTTAGGGGAAATTTGGGAATTGTGCACTTTGACAAACCCGCCTAGGCTAACCTACTGCAACTACTAGACATATCGGAACCGATCACTCGGAAGATTCGGGAGTACGGAAAGTCCCCAGTGTGATGGCAATTATACGGTAAGGAGATAACCAAGATGTTTTCAAAACAGCAAGCAGAAACGAGACGCTGGCATAGAAGCGTTAGTCAGCTCGGCGACAGGGTACGTGAGAACGCCTTGCAGAAGGAATTAGAGACGCTGTACCCGGAAGATCGATACCCGTTCAATATTTGTGTGCGCGGCGCTTCGGATTCAACCGAGGTGAGCGTTCGCTTACGGCGTGAAAAACCGTTCATCGAAGTCGATGGGACGATACTCGAAGACTTCGAAGGGGACTTGAGCGTTGCAATACTTCAAATGGTCGCTGACTTCGTTGAGGATTTCAGCCGGGAACAGTGAGCGGCGTAAACTTGGAAGTGGCCGCCTAGGTCCGGCGTAATTAACCGGATTGAACGCGGGAACCTTGACCTGTTGGCGGCCAATTCAACCTTCAAGGAATCGCTACAAGGAGCGATGAATGCGATTTGTGTTGTTCATCTTTGCGGCGATTGGAGCGCTTGCCGCCCTGGTCACGATCCTCGCGTATTTCGGCATCAGCTCTGATCGTTTGAAGACCCATATGGTTCTCACCGCGCTACCGTCTGTTTGGTGGCTGGTAGCCGCTCTGTGCCTGTTCGTCAGCAGTTTCGGTTTGTCAGTGTATGGGATGTACCGGGCGAACCGGCTGATCCCGGTCGCCGAATCTCCACGAGAAAGCCGCCGGCTACTCATCGAGCGCTGGAGAGCAATGGTGACAGAGGTTCATGCCAAAACGCAAAAGAGCCGAAGGCCGAGACCGGTCAGGGAGGTGCTTGAGGCGCATCACGCGTTCCCGAGCATTCGCCCGTATCTGAGCGAAGAATCGAAGAACGGACTACACGGACGAATGTTCGTAGTATCGCCTAGCGGCTCAGCGATGGATGGAGCACTTCACTACATCCTGGATGATATCGACCGGATGGAGCGCGAATGGGCCTGCGCTAACTGTCAACTGTTTTCCAGCACAGCAGATTTAGCGCTACCCGTTGCTCTCCTTGCGGACGAAGGAGTATTCTACTAAGAGGGGGAAAGCGCTGTCCAGTACACGCGGAACCCTTGAAAAATCTATAGTTCCCGCCTTGTAATCACTGCATCAACTATGTTAGGGTAACGGTTTTGGGATGGTGGGTTCAGACTGGCTAAGTCTGGAGTCTCGCGCCTTCCCGAAGTCAGTAAGTTCCCTGCACAAATTGAATGGAACAGACCTTACAGGCGCTCGCTGGAATACTGCTAAAGGCGATTCCGTCGATTGTTTTGCTGCTGATCGTGCACCTGTATCTGAAGTGGATGTTCTTCCGCCCGCTCGGGGAGGTACTGGCGAAAAGGCGGGAAGCGACCGAGGGCGCGATGGAATCGGCCAAAGCGATCCTGGCGAAGGCTTCGGAGCAGACAGCGGCCATCGAAGCCGAGCTGCGCAAGGCGCGGGAAGAAATCTATCAGGAACAGGAAGAAGCGCGCCGACGTTGGATCGGCGAGCAGACCGCGCGGCTGGATGAAGCCCGGCACAAGTCACGCGAGTTGATTCATCAGGCGAAGCAGCAAATCGAAGGCGAAGCCGCGGCCGCCAGGCGCGAACTCGCGGCGACGGTGGAAACGCTCGCCGAGCAGATTACCCGTTCGTTGTTGGAAAGGAAGATGTCGTGATACGGCGCGTGACGTTCGCAATCGCCCTTGGGGTGGCTTGCGCCGCCGTTGCGCTGCCACAAGAAAACGCGGGCAAGTTCGAGCCCACGCACGAAGTCGAGCAGCACGATCAATGGATCTGGTGGAAGTGGGCGAACTTCGCGATCCTGGCGGGCGGACTGGGCTATATGATTCGCAAGAACGCCCCGGCTTTTTTTGCACAGCGTTCTCAGGCGATCGACGAAGGGCTGCGCGACGCCGCGAAACAGAAAAAGGACGCCGAGGTGCAAGCGGCTGCCATCGAGCAGCGCCTGGCGGGCCTCCAGCACGAGATCGACAATCTGCGCACCACCGCGCGCGCCGAGATGACGGCCGAAGGCGAGCGGATCGGCCGCGAGACAGAAAACCGGCTGCGGCGCATTCAGGATCAGGCCGCGCAGGAGATCGCTTTGATGACGCGTGCCACTCGCGGCGAGCTGCGAAGGTATTCGGCCCAACTCGCGATCGATCTCGCCGAACAGCGAATTCGCTCGCACATCGACAAGGACGCTCAGGACGGTCTGGTGGACGCATTCCTCCAGGATCTGCGCCGCCGCCCAACGCCGGGCGCGAGCGCGAGGGTATAGAAGATGGCCTCCGCCGTAGCCAGCCGTTACGCACGCGCCCTGGTGGATATCGTCATGACGCCGGACGCCGAATTGAAGCCCGAGGACGCCGTAGCGCAACTCCGCGCCGCCGGGCAAATCGTGCAGGACTCCGTGGAACTGCGGACCGCGCTGCTCACGCCCGCTATTCAGACATCGCGCAAGCGCGCCGTGATGGGCCGCCTGCTGGATGAGCTGGCCTTCTCCCATCTCATCCGGAATTTCATTTTTGTCGTTATTAACCACCGGCGCATCGGGATTCTCCCGGAGATTCGGGAAGCTTTCGAGCTGCTTCTGGACGAACGAATGGGCTTCGTGCGGGCCGAAGTAACATCCAGCGAGCCGCTCGACGAGCGGCGGAGCGCGGGTCTCGAATCGGAGTTGTCGCACTTGACCGGGAAACGAATGCGTCTGCGCTTTGCCGTGGATCCGGAGTTGCTGGGAGGCGTGGTGGCGCGCATCGGATCGACCGTGTACGACGGATCGCTGCGCGGCCAGCTCCGGCAATTGAGGCGCCAGTTAGCGGAACAACCCGCGGAATAAGGAATGGGAATCGAATATGGCTCAAATCCAAGCCGATGAAATCGCGCGCGTGCTGCGCGGCGAAATTGAGCACTACGAAAAAGCGGTGAATGTGTCAGAGACCGGATCGGTGATCTCGGTGGGCGACGGCATCGCGCGCATTTATGGCCTGGAGAACGTCATGGCCGGCGAGATGATCGAATTTGGGCACGGCGTCACCGGCATCGCGCTCAACCTGGAAGAGGACCAGGTGGGAACCGTGCTGCTGGGCGAATACCAGGAGATCAAGCAAGGCGACGAGGTGCGCCGGACGGGCCGCATCATGTCGGTTCCGGTGGGCGAAGCAATGATCGGGCGAGTGGTGGACGGGCTTGGCAAGCCGATCGATGGCAAGGGCCCCGTCAGCACTACGGAAACGCGCGCCATCGAAGCCATCGCTCCAGGCGTTGTAGATCGCCGGCCGGTGAAGGAGCCGCTGCAAACCGGCATCAAGGCTATCGATTCCATGATTCCGATCGGCCGAGGCCAGCGCGAGCTGATCATCGGCGACCGCCAGACCGGAAAGACCGCCGTCGCCATCGACACCATCATCAATCAGAAGGGCGGCGACGTGATCTGTATTTACGTCGCCATCGGCCAGAAGCGTTCCACGGTGGCGCAGGTGGTGAAGACTCTCGAAGACAACGGCGCCATGGAGTACAGCGTCGTGGTGGCGGCCACGGCGTCCGATCCCGCGCCCATGCAGTACATCGCGCCATACGCCGGTTGTGGAATCGGCGAATACTTCCGCGACACCAAGCGCCACGCGCTGTGCATCTACGACGATCTGTCGAAGCACGCCGCCGCGTACCGCGAGATTTCGCTGCTCTTGCGCCGTCCGCCGGGACGCGAGGCGTATCCTGGCGACGTGTTCTACCTGCACAGCCGGCTGCTGGAGCGCGCCGCCAAGCTGAATGACGCCAAGGGCGGTGGTTCGCTCACCGCTCTGCCGATTATCGAAACGCAGGCCGGCGACATCTCGGCCTACATCCCAACCAACGTGATTTCCATCACCGACGGCCAGATTTTCCTGCTAGCCGATCTGTTCAACTCCAATATCCGGCCGGCCATCGACGTCGGTCTTTCGGTGAGCCGTGTGGGCGGCAGCGCGCAGATCAAAGCTATGCGGCAAGTGGCGGGTTCGCTCCGGCTCGACCTGGCGCAGTACCGCGAGCTGGCCGCCTTCGCGCTGTTCGGTTCCGAACTGGACAAAGCCTCTCAACAGCAATTGGGTCGCGGCTCGCGGCTGGTGGAAGTGTTGAAGCAACCTCAATACGAGCCGTTGCCTGTTGAGAAGCAGGTGCTCATCATTTACGCGGGAACCAATGGGATGCTGGACGATCTTCCAGTGGATCAATGCCGGGCGTTCGAATCGGAAATGTATCGCTTCATGGAATCGACGCATGCGCCCCTGCTCCAAACGATCGCGGAGAAGAAAACACTGGACGATGCGCTGAAGACCCAGCTCAACACGATTTTGAAAGAGTTCAAGCAGCGGTTCGTCGCCCAGCGCGCCGCAGCAACCGTCTAAGCCCATGCCCAGCCTGATCGACTTACGCCGCCGGATCAAATCGGTCAAGAACACGCGGCAGATCACCAAGGCCATGAAGGTGGTCTCGGCGGCGAAGCTGCGTCGCGCCCAGGACCGGGTGCTGGCGGGGCGTCCTTACGCGCAGATCATCCGCAGAATGCTGGCGAACGTCGCGCAAGCGGCAGGCGAGAATCCGGAAGGAGACGGCGGCGCCGAGCTTCTGGCCGTGCGGCCGGAGAAAAAGATTCAACTGCTGGTGATCACCGCCGACCGCGGTCTGGCCGGAGCGTTCAACTCCAACGTCATCAGAACCGCGCAGAAGTTCATCCAGGACAACCCGGACGCGCAAGTTCAATTAGAGCTGGTCGGACGCAAGGGGCGCGACTTCTTTCGCAAACGGTCCAAGAACGTCACTGGAGAATATGCCACGCTGTTTCAAAAAGTGGTCCGGTACGAAGATGCTCTGGATATCGCGCGCAAAGTGACGGAACGATTCCGGAAGGCGGAGATCGACGCCGTCTACATGGTGTTGAACAATTTCAAGAGCCTGATGTCGTCGCGGATGGTGGTCTCGAAGATCCTGCCCGTTCAGCTTCCGGAAAAGCAGGAAACGATCGATTACATTTACGAGCAGCCGCCGGCGGTGCTGCTGGATAGCCTGCTGCCGCGCTACATCGAGGCTCAGATTTACCGGGCCATGCTGGAATCGGCAGCCGCCGAGCACGCGGCGCGTATGACAGCCATGGAGGCGGCCAGCAACAACGCAGCCGATGTGATTGACGCTTTGACATTGAAGATGAACCGCGTGCGTCAGGCGAGCATTACCAGGGAGATTATCGAAATCGTGAGCGGCGCCGCCGCGTTGGACTAAACTGAGCCGCGACCGGAAGGGAGCGTGTGAAAGGCACTTATGGCAACAACATCCGCACAAGTAGAAGGCAAAGTAATCCAGATCGCCGGCCCAGCCGTCGACATCCAGTTCCCCGAGGCCCAGATTCCCGTCATCAACACGGCGATTCACATCACCAGCGAAGGCTTCACCGTGCCCACGCCAATCGACGTCATGGTGGAGGTGGCCCAGCACATCGGAGAAGGGCGCGTGCGCACGATCGCGCTGCAGCCCACCGACGGAATGGTGCGCGGCATGAAGGCGGTCAGCCTGGGACATGGAATCGAAGTGCCGGTGGGCAACCAGACGCTGGGGCGCGTGATGAACGTGATCGGCGAGCCGGTGGACAACATGGGCCCCGTGAACACGGCCCAGAAATGGCCTATTCACCGCGCCGCGCCGGCGTTTGAAGAGCAAGCCACGGAACTGCAGATGTTCGAGACCGGCATCAAGGTGGTCGACCTCCTGGAGCCGTATCTCCGCGGCGGCAAGATCGGCCTGTTCGGAGGCGCGGGCGTCGGCAAGACCGTCGTCATCATGGAGCTGATCAACAACATCGCCTTGAAGCACGGCGGTGTTTCGGTGTTTTCAGGAGTGGGCGAGCGCACCAGGGAAGGCAACGACCTGTGGCTCGAAATGCAGGAATCGGGCGTACTCGATCCGAAGGACTACACGAAATCCAAAGTCGCGCTGATCTACGGGCAGATGACCGAGCCGCCCGGCGCGCGCCTGCGCGTCGGCCTCACCGGCCTGACCGTCGCCGAATACTTTCGCGATGAAGAAGGCCAGGACGTGCTGCTGTTCATCGACAATATCTTCCGTTTCACGCAGGCTGGTTCGGAAGTATCGGCGCTGCTCGGCCGCATGCCTTCGGCGGTGGGATATCAGCCCAACCTCGCCACGGAAATGGGCGAACTGCAGGAGCGCATTACTTCCACGAAGAAAGGCTCCATCACGTCGGTGCAGGCGATTTACGTACCTGCCGACGACTACACCGATCCCGCGCCGGCCACCACGTTCGCGCATCTGGACGCCACCACCAACCTGACGCGCAGCCTGGTGGAGCAGGGCATCTATCCGGCCGTCGATCCGCTGGCGTCCACCTCGCGCATTCTCGACCCGCGCATCGTCGGCCAGGAGCACTACGCGGTGGCGCAACAGGTGAAGCAGGTATTGCAGCGCTACAAGGACCTCCAGGATATCATCGCGATTTTGGGAATCGACGAGCTGTCGGACGAAGACAAGCAGATTGTGGCGCGCGCGCGAAAAATCCAGCGCTTCCTCTCGCAGCCGTTCCACGTCGCCGAGCAGTTCACCGGCTTCAAGGGCAAATACGTGACGCTGGCCGACACGGTGCGCAGTTTCAAGGAAGTCGTCGATGGCAAGCACGACGATCTGCCCGAGCAGGCCTTCTACATGCAAGGCGACATCGAGGACGTCAAGAAGAAGGCCGAAGAACTTCGGAAGCAAGGCGAGGCATAGGCCGTGGCGGACGTGTTCGAAATCGAGATCGCTACGCCGGAGCGGCTGCTCGCGCGCGCACAGGCGATCCGTGCGCAGATTCCCGCCAAGGATGGCTATATCGGCGTGCTGCCGGATCACGCGCCGCTGCTTTCCGAACTGGGAATCGGCGCCATGACGTACACCACTCCGGACGACCATCGCTTCAGCCTGGCGATCCGCGGCGGGTTTCTGGAGATCTACAACAACGTGGTGCGGGTGCTGACTGACATCGCCGAGAAGGCGCAGGAGATCGACGTCAGCCAGGCTGAGAAGGATCTGAAGCACGCGCAGGATGCAATGGTCAACCCCGCACTGGGAATGGATATTGCCGCGGCGCTGATCGCCATCCGCCACGCGCAGGCGCGCATCGACGCCGCGCGCAAGGGAGCATCCAAAGAAGAGTAACTGGAGCCGCGACCGGCAGGGAGTGCTACCACGATGGTTGTCACAACGCACATCGTGGTGGCGCTCCCTGCCGGTCGCGGCTCAGTCCGTGTTCGCTAGAATCTGAGTAGGCGAATGTTCCGCACTATCCTGTACCTCCTGTTCGCGGTGGTCCTCATCTCTCTGGTGCGGGGAATCATCGGCATCATCATGAAAGGATTCGCGGGATTAGTGGGTTCGCCTTCGAAGCCGCAGAGCAGGGAAGGCTCGGGAAACGAGGTTCCGTTGACCGGTGAGTTGAAGAAAGACCCGGCGTGCGGGACCTACATCGCCGCTGCCAGTTCCATCAAGGAAACCGTCGGCGGGCAGACCTTTTATTTCTGTTCCAAACAATGCCGCGATAAGTATCTTGCTTCGGCTACTCGTTAGTCTGGTTGTCGCTCATCTTCCGGCGTTCGCCGGCGCAGTTTTCTACAAAGACGTTCTTCCGATACTGCAGCAACGCTGCCAGGAGTGTCATCGTCCCGGAGAAATCGGGCCGATGCCATTGCTTACTTACAACGAAGCGAGGCCGTGGGCCAAGGCCATCCGGGAAGCTGTGCTCAAGCGGACGATGCCGCCCTGGTTCGCCGATTCCCGATTCGGGCGCTTCGCCAACGATCGCTCGCTTTCGAAACAGGAGATTGAAACGATCGTCGATTGGGCGGACTCCGGCGCGCTCGAAGGCAACCCGAAGGACGCCGCGCTGCCGCGCCAATGGCCGCAAGGCTGGAACATCGGCGCTCCGGATGCCGTCTTCGAAATGCCGAGAGTTTTTTCGCTTCCGGCACGTGGCGCTATCGGATACCAATACGTGATCCTGCCCACGCGGTTCGCTGAGGACCGGTGGGTGGAGAAAGTGGAAGTGCGGCCCGGCGATCGCGCCGCCGTGCATCACGCCGTGGTCTACATTCGCGAGCCCGGGTCGGATTGGCTGAAAGGCCGGCCGAGCGGGGAGGCGTTCGGATTGCCGATTGCAAGGAGCCTGACCACGAGCGACATCCTGATGGTCTACACGCCGGGCAACTCGTTCGATTCGTGGAAGCCCGGGATGGCGAAGCGGATCAAGGCCGGTTCGGATCTCATTCTGCAAATGCACTACACCGCGACGGGCAAGCCAAGCGCGGACCGTACGCGGATCGGCGTCGTGTTCGCCAGGCAAAAGCCGAAGCAGGCCGTGCTGACGCTCCAAATGGGCAACGACAAATTCGTGATCCCTCCCGGCGATCCAAACTACCGCGTTCCGGTATCCGGGACTCTGCCGAACGATGCGCTTCTGCTGAGCTTGTTTCCGCACATGCATCTGCGCGGGAAGGCGTTCGAGTACATGATCGCGGGACCGAACGGCAGACTCGAGACGCTGCTCGAAGTGAACAACTACGATTTCAACTGGCAGCTCAACTACCGGCTGCAAGAGCCGCGGCTGATTCCGGCGGGCACGCGATTGCTTTTCGCCGGCTACTTCGACAACTCAGCCAACAATGCGCGAAATCCGGAGCCTGCGGCGGAGGTTCGATTCGGAGAGCAAAGCTGGGAAGAGATGATGATCGGCTTCTTCGATGTGGCCGTGGATGCCGGAATCGATAAGAAAGCGTTTTTCGAGCGAAAGCGGTAGGAAGGTGGTGCGTGGTAGGTGGTAGGCTTCGGTTCAAGGAGCTTTTCCTACGACCCACAACCTAGAGCCCACAACCCGCCTTTATGCCACGCGGCTGCGCTCCAGCAGGCGGGCCCAATCGCGCATCCGAACTGCTGAGGAACTAGGTACTTTGGCCTTAGGGGCAGGCTGGAAAGACGAAGGCCGCTGACGGTGCAGGGGGGCGCCAATCGCAGAGGATCCAGGGGGAAACGTCGCCAGTATCGGCGCGGACTCGACTAAGTCCCAGCGTGTTTCGATTTCACCCGCACGAAAAAAACGTTTGCGGCAGTTACGGCAGCGATAGGGATGAAGCCAAAACTGGCGCAATACTAAGGCCAGAAACGTACTTTGCCGTGACCGGCGAACATCTTTCGACAGACAGCGGGGACAATGCAATTCCATATTGTCTTATGCAGTTTAGGTCAGATGCCGTGCTCCCAACAAGGGACCAAGGGACTAGACGGTACCGATCGGAAGACAAGTTTTGCCTGGTACGCCGGTAAAAAGTCCAGCGTCTGCCAGGTGAAGCCGCCAAACGCAGGTACTAAATCGTAGAAGAATCAATCTCGCACTGGGATTGGCACCCAGCGTGCCCCAGTCTCGCTTAACCGAGGTTACACGATGTTGACCAAGACTGTCGAAAAACAGGCGGATCCGTTGCCGGCGCCGGGTCCGGGAGTAACGGTTTTCGGCAAATCGATGAAGATCGTTGGGGAAGTCTTCAGCGAAGAGGATCTGTACGTGGACGGCGAGCTGGAAGGCAAGCTGGAGTTGAGGCATCGGGTGACCATCGGGCCCAACGGCAATGCCCACGCCAACATTCATGCCAAAGAGGTTGTGGTGTTTGGAACGGTGCGCGGCAATGTCGAGGCGGAGGAGCGGATTTCGCTCCGCGCGGGCGCCTCGATTGTGGGCGATATCAAGACGGCGGGCATCGTGATCGAAGACGGGGCGTACTTTAAAGGCGGCATTGACATCTCGCGCGTCGATCCTGTAACTCTCTCAAATACGCGCGCCGGTAAGACCGAGTTGGCCGAGGGGCCCTAGATTAGGAAACATGGTATAGGCGAGCCGCATCCAAATCTTGAGGCCGCACCCTCAGACGAGGAACTGTGGCCGTGGAGGAGAGCGCCCGCTGGCAACAGCGGGCGCTTCTCTTTCCGTGCGCGGGGTGTGGTTCAGGGCAGGGCTTTCAGCTTGTTGTTCAGGCGTTTGCGCACGGCGCGGTCGGGCGCAAAGCCGAGCGCGGATTGATAGGCAGCCCTGGCTTCGGCGCTATGCAGCCGGCCCGCCTCCAGGTCGCCGATCTGCTCGAAGATCCCGGAATTCTGGGAGTCCAGCTTTGCGGCTTCGCGCAGCTGCTCGAGCGCCCCCTCGGCGTCGCCGGTCTTGGCGAGCAAGCCGGCCAGCGCGATGCGCGCCGCCAGATATCCGGGTTTCAGCTCGAGCACCTTGCGATACTCCGCGATTGCGGCCGCGTTATCGGCGCGTTCAGCCAGAACGGCCGCCAGACTGAGACGCGACGGGAGATGGTCGGGCGACTGGCGCAGATTCTCGCGCCACAGGGCGATGGCCTCCTGCTGGCGGTTCTTCTCAGCGGAGAGCAACAGCGCCAAATTGTGGCGCGCCTCCAGGAAATTCGGATTCTTCTGCAGCGCTTCCTTATAGAGGCGCTCTGCGTCGCCGCGCTTGCCCTCGGTAGCCTTCAGCGTCCCCAGCGCGTTGTAAGGCTGCGCCAAATTGGGATCGAGTGAAGCTGCTTGCCGGTAAGATACCTCGGCGTCCTTGCGCCGGTTCAGACGCTGGTACACCAGGCCGAGATTGTACGGCAAGTAGCTGTATTTCGGCGCGAGCCGGATGGCGTCCTGATAGGCGCGAATGGCCGATTTGTAGTCGCCGGTCTCGACGTAAGCCAGCGCCGCGTTGTGCAGCGGATAAGCCCAATGTTGCGCGCGCCGGACGGCATCGCGGAATGCGGGGATAGCCTTCTGATACTCGGCCTGTTCGAGATAGGCGATGCCGAGCGCATTGAATCCGTACGCTCCGCCGGGATCGATGCGCACCGATTGTTCCAGCAGATTCGCTGCTTGCGGGAAGTTCTTGTCGAACAGCAATGCGCGCCCTTGGAAGAAATCCGAGCGGCCTTCGAGGAACAGCGATTCGCGGGTCAGAATGCGGGCGGCTTCCATGTAACGGCCGCCTTGCGCAAACTCCTCGCGCGTCTGCGGCGTCTGTTCACCCTGGAGATACGCCAGCAGAACTTCCTGCGCCTTGTTCTCCAGCGCGACGCGAAGCTGATTCTCGCGCTGGGTATATTGCTCGGGATCGAGTTCTGTCTTGAGCTTCGCCAGAGCGGTGAATGCATTGTCGGGTTGATTGGGCAGGATGCGTCCGGCGCCGATGGCGGCGGTGAAGCGGTCGGCATCCCCGGCGCTTTGCTGTTCGGCGAAGGCGGAGGCGGCGGAGGTAGATGCGACCAGGCGCGGCTGGCCCGTCCGCGAATCGAAGATCATGCGCCAGTGAGCCAGATTGATGCCGGGCTTTTTGAGATCCGCGACCGGGAAGCCCACGCCGCTGGGGCTGATGTTGGTGGGATGTTGCTTTGGGTCCGTGACCTTCGGAACTTGATTCGTGACGTAGGTGATCAGCTCTTCGCCATCCACCACGCCATCCTGATTCTCGTCCGCATCCGTACCCGAGAGGCCTTTCAATACGTAATAGCTGAACGCCCCATGCCCGCCGCCAAATTGGGGCCCCTCTTGGGAAAGTTCTCTCGGGCGGGCGGCCATCATCCCCAGGAGTTCGCCCGAGACACGCTTGAAATTTTCGACTTCCGCATTCACGCTCGAGCTTTTGATGGAACCGATGGTTCCGGACTTGCAGACGTCGACGAACAGGATCACGCGTCCGACTTTGGAGACCTGCTCCTCGAAGAGCTTCTGCAATTCAGCCATCCGCAGCGCGGTGCTCTTCAAGTCTTGCGGATCGGAGTCGTAAGTCAGGATGTAGCCATCTTGTCCATCTACGGTTCCGTGGCTGGCGATCAGAATAATGACAGTGTCAGCCTTGGTGGCGCGCCGCTTTAGAAAGTCTTGAAATCCGAGAACGACTGCGGCCCTGGTTGCCTTTTCATCCGTGAGCAGCATGACGTTATCCGGCGGCAATGCGCCTCCGCGCGGGCTCGCCAGGAACTGGCTGAACGAGATGGCGTCGGCATGGGCGAACTGGAGCGACAAGTCCGGCTTGGCATATTTGGAAATGCCGACCAGCAGAGCGTATGTTTTCCCGCCCGCCGTGGCTGCGGCCGTCGACGCAGCCGCTTGATCGGCGATCGCCTGCTGAAGTTCGAAAACTTTGCTCTTGATCCAAATTGCATCCGGCCACTGCTCCCGCACCTTGCTGTAGATTTCGAGTGCATTCGCCAGCAGCTTGTGATTTTCAAAGATGGTGGCTTCGGCGATCAGAGCCGCCTGATCCTTAGGATCCGTTGCCAGCACTCCGTCGTAGGGCGCAAGCTCAGCGATCACATCGGCGGCCAGTTTGTCGCGCGGAGTCGGCGGAACTTCCTGATTGCCACCGCGCGTCATGGTGACGCCGTAGTGTTGCTGGCTGGAAGCGTCCACGCGCAGCGTCTGCGGCAGCATGCAGGCTCCTCTGGGCTGCTCGGAAATCTTGCCGCTTTTCACCTTGGCCTGCTTCGCGTCGAAGCGAACTTCCCCCGACGGGCTCAGCGTGTCCAGCGCTTTAGCCGGGCAGAACAGGAACGATGCCGCGCCGCTTTCGGTTTTCAGCCCATCGCCGGCGTAGAGCAAGTCGCCCGCAAGCGCGGATAGGGGCGTGAGCGTATCCCCGCGCAGCAACTTGCTTCCCGCGGGCTGGAGCACCAAGCCGACCGGTTGCCTGGTGTCGGCGACGGCTTGGCCGAACGGGAGAATGCAGAGCGGCAGAAGTATTTTGAGTCTAGGCATTGACGGCTGTTTCTGGCACCAGGGAAGCGACCGTATACAAGGGAATCGGCAAAGCCTTGCCGCGCACCGGCGCATCGGCCAGGTGCACTGTCTCGATCGCGTTTCCGAGCAAACCTTGTGTAACGCCGCTCATCAACAATTTTGTGTGGTGCTCCTTGTTCAGGTTCTCCAGCCGGGCCGCGAGGTTCACAGTGTCGCCCAGCGCGGTATATTCCATTTTATCGGCAGATCCTACGTTGCCGACAATCGCCGGACCGGTGTGGATGCCGGCGCCGGTTTGAAAACGTCCGGGACGGGTCACCATCTCGGTGGCGCAACGCACAGCGCGGATCGGATGATCGCCGGGAACCGCGCCTTCATCGTCGTCGGAAAAAACGGCCAGGATGCCGTCGCCGATGAACTTATTTACGTGAGCGTGGTGCCTGACGATGATGGCGCACATATCCGCCAGGTATTCGTTCAGCATGTGGACTACAGCCTCGGGACCCTGCTCATCGGAGACCTTTTCAGTGAAGGCCGTGAAGCCGCGGATGTCCGTGAAGAGAATGGTAACTGGCAGCCGTTTTCCCGACAGGCCGATGGCCTCGGTTTCTTCGAGGGATTTGGCCAGTTGCTTGCCGACGAACAGCGACACCGCCCGGTGGAACAGCTTGCCGCGTTTCTCCGCCGTCGAAAAACGATAGACCACCGAGGCGATCACGCAAATGATCATTGCCAGGAGCATCTCCGAGGTCGAGAGGACCAGTCCCCGCAGAAACAAGAGATGCGTAGAGACCAGAATGGCCGCCACTTCTAGCAGGATCAATCCGGCCGCGCGGCTGGTGGCAAGAGACGTCGCCAGCAACACCGTGATGACGGTGGCCAGCAGCAGCGCGAGCATGCGCGCCCACGGATCGACCGGCAACAGGAAGTTTCTCTCCAGCAGCGTGTTCAGAGTATTGGCGTGAATCTCGACGCCGGGGGTATTCGACTTCGCAACAATCAATGGCGTGTAGAAAGGCGTGAGGAAGCGGTCGTCCACGAAGTCCGTGCCAATGAGCACGATCTTGCCCGCCACCCATTTGCGGAGCTGCTCCTGGTTTCCGGCCTTGGATGCAGCTTCAAAATCGGCCAGCGAGATACTGGGGAAGGTGCCGGGCGGTCCGGCGTAGTTGATGGCGCTGGTTCGTTCGGTCCAAGTCGGAAGCGCACGCCCTTGGAGCGTGAGCTTGCCGTTCTGGAATTGTGTGTCCGCGCTTAAATATGCTTCGGCCAGACGCAGGGCGAACGAGCGCTGCGGCGGAAGGTCACCCATTTTCGGCGCTTCAATCAATAGCTGATTGCGCACAAAATCGTCCGGATCCACGGTCAAATTGGGGAAGGCCGCCAGGCCCATGCTCCCTGCGATCATGTTGATCTGGATTTTTTGCGCTTCCGGGTTTGAGTTGAGCTCCGGTAAGTAGGCAACCACCACGGGAATCGGTTGCACTTCAAATACAGCCGCACCGAGTAAGCGATCGTAACCGGGATAAAAAGCTTCAACGGAAATGCCGAATGCGTGGTCGAGCCCGATCGCCTTTGCGCCCGCTCCGGCGGCGGCGCGGATCGCATCCGCATAATGCTTGTGCCAGAATAACCGCGGCTCCGGAAACTTGTTCATGGCCTTCTGGTCTTCGGTGACCAACACAATGTTGGAGGTCGGCTGGCGCCCGCGCACCAGAAAATGCAGATCGTAAGCCTTGAGATTGAGGATCTGAAAGAAGCGGTTTTGGCTCAGCGACCACGCCGCCAGCGTGCTGCCGATCGCGATCAGGGCGCACAGCACCCCATGCCGCCACTTCTTCTTCATGTTAACCTGCATCTTACTACGACCACGGCTGTGAAAACATTTCTGCTTCTTCTGCTCTCGGCCGCCGCCGGTTTTTCGCAAACCACGCAAGGGTTGATTTCCGGCAGACTGGTGAACTCGGTGACCGGCGCTCGCATCGCCGCGGCCAGCGTGTCTTATTTCAGCGCGACCGCCAATTTCGCGGGTGCAGCCACGAGCGACGAATCCGGTTACTACTACTTGCCACTGCTTTCGCCAGGCTTCTATCGCGTGCGCGTGGAAGCGTCCGGCTATCAATCGCAGGAAGTCCAGGAACTCGAACTGACCGTTGCGGCCCGAATCGAGTTGGATTTCAGGCTGCGGCCGCTAAGCGATGTCTGGGAATCCGGCGAGTACAAGAGCGTCTTCCTGCCGGGTTCGAGGACCATCGTCACCTTCTTCGGACCCGACGTGGACCCCAGCAAATCCGGCTCTTTCGAGGCGCAGCAAGGTCGGCGCGCGGCGCTCGAATCTACGGTGTCGCAAGTCATCGACTCGGATGAGATCGACAACCTTCCTCTGGCAGGCCGCGATGTTTATACTTTGCTGGTCACTCAGCCCGGCGTGACTTCCGATGCCGCAACCGGCCGCGGCCTGGGGCTGACGATCAACGGACAAAGGCCGTCCGCGTCGAATTATCTGCTGGACGGCGTGGAGAACAACAATTATCTGATCACCGGCCCGCTAACCGTCGCCGCGCCGGAGGCGATACAGGAGTATCGCGTATCGACGAACAATTTTTCGGCGGAGTACGGCCGGACGTCCGGGTTCGTCGCCAACGCTATCACGCGATCGGGCGGCGAGCAGTTTCACGGCGTCGCGTATTTTTATTTGAAGAACGACGTCCTGAACGCCAACGGCTTTCAGGAGAACCTGCGAGGCGCGCCGCGCGTTCCCGACAAAGAGGCGCAGCCCGGATTCGTCGTCGGCGGGCCGGTGCTGAAAGACCGCCTCTTCTTCTCCAGCGCCTTCGAATTCTTCCGCAGCCGCAGCCGGCAGGATCCGCAAACGTTTCAGTTCCTCACCCCGAGCTTTTCGTCGTTTACCCTTCCGGACTCGCTCGCAAGGAAACTCACGACCCAGTTTCCGGCTCCCATTGTGCCCATCGGCGACGCTTTCACGCAGTCGCTCACCGTCGCGCCGCCGGTTTCGCTCGACCGTAAGCTGGCGATCGAACGCCTGGACTATCACACGCCCGGCGGCAAGGATCGCGTGATGGGGCGCGTTCTCGTGAATCGCATATCACGCCCGGATTTTATTTGGACCCCATACAAGGACTTCGTCTCGGCGCTCAACGAGTACACCGTGGCCGCCGGCGTGAGCCACGTACACTCCTTCCGGCCCAGTCTCACAAACGAGGCGCGGGTGAGTTACAGCATTGACAATCTCCACTGGAACCGGCCGCATCCCGAGATTCCGACATTGGTGACTGGCGATGGCGTCACGCTGCCGGGCAGTCCGGCGTTCTATGCGTACAAAAATGCGAACAAGAGTTGGGAATTTCTGGACAACGTGATCTGGTCGCGCGGCCGTCACCTCGTCACCACCGGTGCGGGCCTGCTGCTGCGTTCTTCGAGCGGCTACTTGACCGCCGGCCGCGACGGCGAATATCTCTTTGGAAATTACGTCTTCTTCGCGCTGGATGAGCCGACGTTCTTGCGAGCTTCCATCGACAGAGCGGCGCTGCCGGGCATCCAGTTGCCGGTCTTCGACCGGAATTACGCCTACAAGCAATATTTTCTGTTTGCCCAGGACACCTGGAAAATTACATCGCGCCTCACCGCGAATTACGGCCTCCGGTATGAGTATTATGGCGGCCCGAACAACACCAGCCCCGCGAAAGACGCGCTTGTGCAACTTGGTTCGGGCACCGGATTAGCTCAGCAATTGACGACTGCGACTCTGGTGAAGCCCTCCCAGCCGGGCGATCAACTGCTCTTCGGATCCGACAACAAAGACGTTGCCGTCCGCGCGGGCGCTTCTTACGACCTGTTCGGCACGGGCCGCACGCTGCTGCGCGGCGCTTACGGCATCTTCTACGACCGGCCTTTCGACAATCTGTGGCAGAACCTGCGCAACAACAATTTCATCCTGCCGTTGTTGATTTTGCCGGCAAAACGCCAGAACTATCTTGCGTCCGTGGCGAGCGTGCTGGCTACCCTGCAAGGCCAAACGCTCGATAGCAATTTTCCCGACCTGACGCTCGTCGACGCAGGCCTTCGCAACGGATACGCGCACAGCTACTTCGCGGGCGTGCAGCATCGAGTCGGCGAAAATCTGACGCTCGAAGTGAACGGCCTGGGGACCTACGGGCGACGACTGATCACCACCGACGTCATCAACCGGGATTTTTCGCTCAAGAGCGGCCGCTACAATCCGAGCTTGCCAGACATCGCCTATCGCGCCGCCGAGGGATTCTCGGACTACAATGCTCTGACGGCTGTGGTCCGTTATCGAGCCAGCCGCGGCGCGGTGCAGGGCTCTTACACCTGGAGTCATCTGATCGACAATCAGAGCGATGCACTTACCGGCGACTTCTTCAATTTCAATTTCACCAGCATCCAGAGCACCACGGATTCGAGCGGCCGCGCTACTTTTTCGCAGCAGTTCAACCGGCTCGCGGATCGCGGGAACTCGGATTTCGACCAGCGGCACAACCTCGTGCTCTTCTCTTACTGGGCCCTTCCGTCGCCGTTCGCCAACTCGAGAGCCGCCGTCCTTTTCCGCAATTGGACCGTCGCGGAGCTCGCGGCGCTCCGCTCGGGATTTCCGTACACGGTGATCGGAACGTCGCATGCGATCGCAGGGCAAGGTCAGATCCTGAACAACCGGCCGAATATTATCGATCCCAATAAAACGCGGCTAGCCAATCCGATCCCTGTCCCTGGCGGGGAGCAGTTGCTCAGCACCGCCGGTTTTGCGCAAGCGGCAACGAGCATGCTGGGAAACGCGGGCCGCAATGCGTTCGGTGGACCCGGATTCTACAATGTAGACCTTTCGATCGGCCGGTCGTTCGGTTTACGCTGGCTTGGAGAAGGCGGCCGGCTCGCATTCCGCGCGGATGCCTTCAATGTGCTGAATCACGCCAACCTCGGCAATCCGTTTTCGTTATTGACGGATTCGCCGGAACCCAACTTCGGTGTCGCGACGTTCGGCCGGCAAGGACGCCCATCCGGTTTCCCGGCGGTAAGTCCACTGAACGAAACGGCCCGGCAAATTCAGCTAAGTATAAAACTGACGTTTTAATTCCCTGGTTCTCTCGTTCTATGGTTCCCTTTTACGTTGCAAGACCAAGGAACCGATGAACTAAGAAACTACGAACTGCTGCCTTCGCGGCGGGCAGAGGTTTCACCAGCGAAGTGCTGGTCCTTTCATTCCCTCCAAACCAGGAGTATGATTGCCGGTGCTGGGAGAGAATCGGGCTTTTTTCTTGACCCCGCCGCGTCCCTGGATTCCTTATGGAAATCGGCAGAAATAGCAGAAATCCTCTGCCAGCCTTGCGTCCGAGCGTGAAAACGTGTTAAAACAAAAGCCTGCGGGCTAACCACCGCATCGTGGACGTCTTGTGGGCAGGCAAAACCGTAATGATGTCCACCCAGGACCTGTAATCCGCGTCGAGCACATGGTGGGCCAGGCGTCGTCCCGAAGACAGCAAAGGAGATAATTGATGCCCCGAACCAAGATGGCCCGTGAGTCCGAAAATGTCAGCGACAAAACCGCCGAGGTCTCCCCCAAGCCTCAACCCGCGCCCAGCCACGATGAAATCGCACGCCTGGCGCATTCCTATTGGCTTGACCGAGGGGACGAGCCTGGCAGTCCTGAGGAGGATTGGTTGCGCGCCGAGAGAGACTTGAAAAAGGAATAAGCCATGCATCGCGCCGCCGGCGGCTAGCGACGTCGCGGGCGCTCTTCCGATGGATAGCGGGTGTGATTTCACGCTGCCGCGGATCCGCCAGCTTGTCCGGAACCTATTACTTCTTCATGCTTTTCACGTAGGCGACTACATTGTCGAGGTCCGCCCCGCTGACCGCGACCGGCTTCATCTTGCCTTTGCCCTCCGTAATGGTCTTCTTGATATCTGCCTCGCTCATCCCCTGAATTGCGGGATCTGTCAGCGGCTTGATATCGGTCTTGAGCACCTTGGCCATACCTGGATTTCCCTGGCCATCCGCGCCGTGACAGGTCCGGCACTTCGCGGCATAGACCGCCTTTCCCGCTGCTGCATCGGCGGCCAAAGCCGTCCCGTATAATGACGCGAAACCGCAGAGAACCACCGTGCCAAGCGTCTTGTTCACAATAAGCTTCATAAGGTTAATCTCCTTCCCCGAATTATGACGGGCCCGACACTTCACTTCGCTCGCGCCGGGTCCATCTCATTATGTACTGTTTTCTTTTTGTCTGGATTACACATCTCACCGGCCGGCCGTCACTTGTTTGGCCCGGGCTTGCACGGTGTGCAGGATGCTTTCCTTCGTCTCCGGCAGGACTCCCAGTAATTTGATGAAGTTGTCCTTGCCGAGCGCGGCGACGCGCGTTTCCTTCGCCGCCCGAACCGTGGCGTTGCGAGGAGCATTAGAAAGCAGGGCCATTTCTCCGAAATATTCGTCTTTACCCAGCGTGGCGATCAGTCTGTCCTGGCCTTGTTCCTGGCGTAGAACCTCGACTTGGCCGTCCTGAATGAAGTAAGCGCAAACGCCGGGCTCTCCTTCGCGAATGATCACTTCTCCGGGCGAGTAGGTCTCCACATCGAACAGCCGGTGACTCACGTTGTACCTGTGTATTCCAACTCCAACCAAGATGACGATCGCGATAATTACCAACAAGGGAGCCACGGAAGCGAACAGAAACAGCGTACCTCCGGAGGTTCGGATCAGGAAATTCAATCCCAGCGCGAGCGCGGACAGCGCCAACAACTGAGCCAGGATCAGAAGCCGATTCGTATTGGTGGAACTCAAGGCGGCGTGTTTCACCGTTATCGCGTGGCCACCTTTCGGACAGAATCGGGATGAGCCGGATGGTCGGCTCCGTGGCAATCCAGGCACTTCATCTTGTCGGCGAACAAATCGTCGCGTGCCGCGATATGTTCATCGTGCTTGAGCCATTTGGCGGACTCCACGTGGCACTTGAGGCAATCGTGGTTCGGATAGGGCTCGCGCATCGAAATCGTCTTCGGATAGGTCCTGGTGAAGTACTTGTAGACGTCGATCATCCCGGACATCTTGGCTTCCACCGTGCCAAACATGCCATACGAGGTGTGGCATACATAACATTGATTGTCCGGAATGTATTTGTTCTTGAAGTGAACGGCAGCCAAACTCTCGCTCTTGGGGTCCTGCATGTCGTCCACAAAGCTTTGCATCGTGAGATGGCACGAAGCGCAGAATTCAACCCGTTCCGCTCGATCGAAGACCAGTAGAGTACCCAGCCCCGTAGCCGTCAACGGAATCAGAGCGATTCCAGCGCCCAATAACCCCCACGAAAAAGGTCCCGCCGTAGTACCCCTGAACTTAAACAGAGTGAATAGGAGCACCGCGATGCCGATACAGATAGTCGTAATGAGGAAACGCGAACCCCAGACTTCTACGGGATCGGTGTGAAACGAAGCAATCTTGCTGTTTTCGCCGTAGGTTACTATTTGTGACAACACTCCGGCGACCGTCACGTTCCGAAGCAGCCGCAGCATGAAGTCAATTGTACCCTGTAGTCCCCGCGTGTCAAGGTGTCATCGAAAGAGCCCGAGTACATGATTTCGATTGCTCTTGGGCTCCTCGCCGTTTTATACTGCTATGTGCGCGATGAGCGAGCGCGCCTGACGTCCTCTAGGCCCACGTATTCCTTCGACTGAATCATGAGCACGGTTCCAAAGCAAATCCTGATTCTAGGTGGCGGTTTCGCAGGCGTATACACCGCCCGCTGTCTTGAGAAGCTTCTCCGTCCGGAAGAAGCGGACATCACGCTGGTCAATCGCGAGAACTACTGGGTCTACCAACCGATGCTGCCGGAGGTCATCTCCGGGTCGATCGGACTCACCAACGTGGTTTCCCCCATTCGGCGGTCTTGCCCCCGAACGAACCTGGTGATGCGGGAAGTGGAGGATATCGATCTGAAGAACCAGATCGTGACCCTCAGCCCAGGGTTCCGTCCGCGCCAGCTTCGGATCGAGTACGATCGCCTGGTGATAGCGCTTGGCAGCGTGACGAATTTCTATGGCATGCCCGGGCTGATGGAGAACGCGATGCCATTTCGAACGCTCGCGGATGCCATGGTGCTGCGCAACCACTTGATTCACGTTCTGGAAGAGGCGGATGTTGAGGAGAATCCTGAGATGCGCCGCCAGTTGCTGACATTCGTGATCGGCGGCGGGGGCTTCTCAGGCGTCGAGGTGATGGCCGAGTTGAACGATTTTGTCCATGCCGTGAAGAAGAATTACCTTCGTCTTCGCAACGAACCGCACCGCTGCGTGATTGTTCAGGCCGGCGACCGCATTCTTCCGGAAATGTCTGAGCACTTGGCGGCTTTTGCGCATAAGATTCTGCGGAAGCGCGGTGTCGAAATCCTCCTCGGCGACAAACTTGTGTCGGCGACTTCGGAACGCGCCATCCTGCAATCCGGAATCGTGATCCCCTGCAAGACGCTCATCTCCACAGTGCCTTCGGCGCCTCCTCCAGTGTTGCGGAAACTGGATTGCCAAAAGGAATGGGGCAAGCTCCTAGTCAACACCGGCCTGGAATTGAAGGATTACGAGGGCCGGGTTTGGGCGCTTGGCGATTGTGCTTCGATTAAGACCGTGGCAGGAACAAGGGTTCCACCTACCGCGCAGCACGCCACTCGGGAAGCCACTACCGCGGCCATCAACATCGCTGCCAGCGTTCGAGGTGGGAACAAGGCTGAGTTCGCCTTCGTAGGACTCGGGACCATGGGCTCGCTGGGCCACGGTGCGGCCGTCGCTCAAATCCTTGGCGTCAAGCTCTCTGGTGTGATCGCTTGGTTCCTCTGGCGTCTCATCTATCTGATGAAGATGCCCGGATGGAATCGCAAAGTCCGGATCGGCACCGACTGGCTACTGCGCCTGCTGTTTCCACCCGAGTTGGCGCAAACCAGAGTCGCGCCCGAGCATGGCGTCAAGAATCAGCATTTCGAGCCGGGCGACGTCGTCTTCCAGGAGGGCGACGTGGGCGACAGCGTGTACGTTATCGAGGAAGGCGAATGCGACGTTCTGCGGGAGAAGAACGGTTCTCACGAACTCCTAGCCACGTTGGGACGCGGCGATTACTTCGGTGAGATGGCCGTGCTTTCCCATAAGACCCGGAATGCCACGATCCGGGCGCGTTCCGCCATGAACGTCCTCATCATTCCGGAACACGATTTCAATAAATTGCGAGAGAGCGTGCCAGCTTTCAGGGACGTCTTCAGCGAATTGGCGAAACTGCGCGCAGTTGCCGGATCGTCCCTTTCCGCCGTTGGCACAGACCCTGGCCGAGCCGATTCTTGACCTCGCACATGCCTTTGCCTCATACTTTTCGTGACGGGGTTCTGAACGTCATGTATTCTCTAGTACGCTGTGGTCTTGTCTTTCTGTTCGCTCTGGCGGTTCTGCCGCTGCTGGGCCAGACACCTGTTGGCAATCCAACTGAGTCGCCTTTCAAGGACCAGGACTACCAAAGGCCTGAGAAGTGCCTGCCCTGTCATCAAAGGCAATACGACGAGCTCCGAAGTTCGGTGAAATCCGGTTATCGCAATGTCAGCCCACTGTTCAATGCGCTCGAGGTGGCTGGAAACCTGCTCAATGGCGGACTGCTCCGGCCGGTGTATGCAGACAGCGGGAAAACTACCACGGCGGCTGACGGAAGCATCATCCCGTTCAACACCAACCTGTTTACATCCCCAGCTTTTGTCAACGTGAACCAGGTACGCGCCGGATTCTGCATCGGCTGCCATAACGGTCCGTTTCTTCGGCGGGCAGACGATCCCACCAAACGCGAAGTCGAGCGAACTTTTTGCCGGAGCAGTTCCGCCCGCTGCGCGACTACCATCTCGTGGACGTAACCGGGAAGCAGGTGATCCCGCCCGAACCCGGCGGGGACCCGCCGCCCGGATCCCTGCCATCGTTGGGGGCGGCCGGGGTCACGTGCGACGTGTGTCACAACCTCGCCGGCGCGGATCTTACCCGAAGTCTGCTGGCGGACGGTTTTGCGAACAACACCCTCGCATTCAACCACACGATCGAGAAGGTTGGACCGTTTGCCTTCCCCGTCGCGGTGAAGGGAAACTTTCACGTCTCCAGCAACGATCAAAGCAAGATAGCATTGTTGCGGAGCGGCGCCTTCTGCAATAGCTGCCACGACGTTCGTGTTCCGTTGGCCGCGCCTGGCGAC
>WNFJ01318803.1_pt1 | contig 90494 bp, 86 predicted proteins | sample 5400461 | NCBI WGS metagenome assembly WNFJ01 (sample SAMN13153349, study PRJNA577476) | soil metagenome | isolation source: 115 cm saprolite on Douglas fir-dominated hillslope | place: USA:California | collected 2013-09-17
TGGATAATGTTCTTGCTCGGAAGGCACGCAATATTAGGGCAAGAGCCGCCAATATACTTGCGATCGACGACTGCGACGCGCTTGCCTTCGCCAGCAAACGTCCACGCAGCGATGGTCGAGCCCGTGCCGCCACCGAGAATCACCAGATCAAATTCTTCCGGCTGCGACTTCTTAAGAACATGGGCGGATGGAGAGGTCTCGGTGCTCTTCATGCGACTTTTCCTTTCTGAGCGACAGGTTCGCTCTTCGCTTGCATTGATTTGACGAGATCGGCTGCCGACGCTCCTTCGAGCGACAGACCGTAGCCAACTTCCCGCACAATACGCTCTTTCAAGGGTTGAATAAAATGTACGCGTGTGTTGCGGCGCGTCACTTCCGGAGCTTTCAAGTACAGCTCTGCCAATTCCCGCGCTCGATTGAGCGCCTTACCGTTCGGCACAACTTCGGCAACCACTCCCCATTCATATGCAGTACGCGCGGTTAGCGGCTGTGGATTGAGCAGGAATGCCTCCGCTCGTCCTGCTCCGGCGCGATAACTCCACGTCGTGAAGATTCCGTCACCGGGCGCAATGCCTCCGGCGAAGTGCGGAATATCGTGGAAGGTCGCACCTTCCCCCGCCACAATCACACTCGCAAGTAGCGCATATTCTGAGTGCACATGGGCGCGTCCCTCGATAGCCGCGATCATCGGAACGCGTATGTTGGCTAGGTTCTCCAGAAGCTGAACACCCTCGTCGTGAACCTGGCTCCAAACGGCCGGGTCGGCGACGTTGCCGAAGGATGAGAAATCGATTTCGGGAATGAACTCCCCGCCCGCTCCCGTCAGAATCACAATCTTGTTCTCTCGATCTTGGCCGATCCGGTAAAAGGCATCGACAAACTCCGCATGATCTTGCGCCGTGAATCGGAACGGCCCGCCCTTGCTGTGAAATTCCGCAACCAGGACACCTTCGGAGTCCCGAGTCAGTCTTAGGCTGCGATAGGCAGCAAAGTAGTCATTTTGAAGTTGCATAGGATTCTCCTCTCTGTGTTGTCCTCCGACGGGTGGCGTTGCTTATTTTATGATTGTGTCGGCTCCTCACGAGGGACATCGTCAAAGATTTGCATGATCTCGTGTATCCTGTGATTCGCGCTTCCGTAGAACAGACACTTCCTCGGTGACGTGCAGCAATGGTCGCGGAAGTATTGCCATTGCCGATAGCCCATCATCACTCTGAACATTATTCCAAAAGTCAGGAAGCGGAAATTGAGGCAACCCGCCTCTACGTTTGCCTGGGGAGTGCTCCATACCTTGCGAGACTCATCGTCGCTAGCGACAATGATAATTACGGAAGTGTCGGCAGGTAAAGGCGTTCGCCGTGTGTCAGGAATGACTGGCGGTTCGCCGGATCATATAGGGTTTTTCCATCGCCCGATTGCAGAAGGGAAAACAGGTTCAGCGTTTCAAGCTTTGGGGTTTCACGGCCCAATTTTTTCATAGTGGATGTAGGCGGCCGGTTTAGCGTAGCCGCTCAAAGTTCCAATCTTACGACGAAGAAACCTGGGAAAAGAAACCTGGGAGGAAACCTGGGGACAGACGGGACGTACCCCAAGTTCTAATTCGCAAAAACCGGTGATCGTCGCATCAGAGTCGCCACAACCTGATCGAACGGCTTAGAAGAGGTAACGCTGAATCGCTCGATTTCGATTTTGCTTTTCATCTCGAAATCTCGTTGCTACCCTTCCAATGGCAAGAACACCTGGTCTCAATCCTGTAACTGTTCAGCCCTACTGGACGACAAATCGCCACAACCCAACTGAACAGTTACCGAGGCTGCTGGCGCCCCGCACAAAGTCCCTGAGGACTTTACGCTGCTGCCAGGGCTCCTTGGACGCCTTTTGCGGCGGCGCGGATGACGTCGATCACCAAGTCGGGGTGGGAGAGCATGGGAACGTGGCTGCTGGCGACCTCAGTCACTTTGGCGCCCATGCGCTTCGCCACGAACCGTTCCATGTCGGGGTGGACAGTGCGGTCGTTCTTGGCGACGATGTACCAGCTGGCCTTCGATCTCCAGGCAGTTCCTCCGACTTTCGCGTTGAACAGGTCGGGAGCCGGCACGCACTGGGTCGCCCAAACGAGCTTCTTTTCCTGCTCGGACAAATCGCCTGCGAAACAGTCGATGCCTTCCGGAAGGAGCCAGACACGTCCGTCCGCGACTTCGATGTAGGAGAAGACGTCCGTCTTCGGGAAGTTGGACTGCTGTGTCTGAGACGTCTCGTCGGCGTCCGGAGCGAGCGCGGCGATATAGACCAGCCCCGCAACGCGGTCGTCGGTTCCGGCGCCGGTAATGACGCTTCCGCCGTAAGAGTGACCGACGAGGATGGCAGGGCTGCTGACCCGCCCCAGCGTGCTTCTTACGGTGGCGACGTCGTCCGCGGTTGTGTTGAGGCTGTATTGGGCTGAAATCACCTCGTGCCCTTCCTCCTGAAGGGGAACGATCACCTTGCTGAAGCACGAGCCGTCCGCCCAGAGCCCGTGACAGAAAACGATGCTAGGTTTGGTTTGCGTTGATTTCGCTGTCATTGTTATTCTCCTTTCTTCCTTTCATTTCTTTTCACGCGCATCAGCTTTTGTAAGCCGACGTCGTTCGTCCGATATAGGGCCCTCGGATCAACTTCGCGAAAAATACTGCCTGAGGCCAAAAACTAAGCTGCTGAACGGCATGCCGAGCGCGCCATAGACCGCCTCGGCCTCCGGCGCCGCATTATCAGCCAAAATTTCAATAGCGACATTGGAATAGCCAACAGGAACGACACCGGCTTGCTGCATGCGCACGATTCCCATGTCGACCTGAGTCTGACTGAAGCCACCGGACGCGTCGATCACTGCATAACTCTGGAACCCGTCTGCCAGCGCAGCCATGGCTGGGAAGGCGAGACAAACGTCTGTGGAAATACCCGTGACGATGAGGTTCTTGCGCCCAGTTGCCTTGACCGCATCCACGACACGCTTCTCGTCCCAGGCGTTGACCGTAGTGCGTTCAATGCCCGGCACGCCGGCTAAAACCTCGGCGAGCTCGGGGATAAGCGGGCCCCACATTTTCTCCGTGGTCGTGGTTACGATCACGGGCACTTTGAGCGCGAGCATCGCGCGTGTCAGACCAACGATGTTGTGCTTGAGTTGAAGAGTGTCGATGTCACGCACGCCCGTGTACAAGCCGAACTGGTGATCCACCAGGAGTAGTAGGGCGTTGTCGCGGGTCAGACGTTCAGGGCGTTGCGCCGTCATCATGTTCATCCCACTCACCGTAGGCTCAAGGCTAGCTGCTCTCTTGCAGAATTTTGCTGGTTTTGTTGTTTATTGCCTAAAAATGAGTGGCACTTATCGACCAACCCGCGACTGCTACAAGAGCTGCTCATGACAATCTGGGATCGTAGGTCAACTCTTATTGAAATAGCGTTCCGCGTCGCTTCGGACTGCCTTGGCGTTCGCAGAGAAGCGAAGGAGTCTTGGTTCCCAATCGGATCGGCATTCAGGCGCCGCATTCTGATTGAGAACGTATAATATAAAAGGTGGTCTGTTAGTCAGGCAATCCTCAGCGAGGCATGAGCCGGAAAAAGAGGGCCTGCTTTGCAACAGGTTCCACTTTTGCCTCCAGCGCAGCCATCTGAGTCTGATTTAGTGGGGTAAAGGAACGGGCGAGCTCGACGCATTCCTCAACCTGCTCGACTGAGTCACACCCGATGATTGCCGTGCTGATGGGTAACGACAGCGTATAGAAGAAGGTTTCCTGTTTGGTGAGCGTACCCGGAATTGTAGTGATTGCGCCTCGGCCTTCCCATGAACGCTTTTGTTCTTCCACAGGCGGCGGCGTCCAACTGGAAAGAATGCGGCCGCGTGCCATAACTTTCATCCCGATAATTCCCATCTGTTTCTCGACGGCCAGCGGTAGAAGGTCTTTTTCAAAGCTGTAATAGTATTTGTCCGCCGCGTTGACGCCCATCAGGACGGTGTCAAAGGGAAAGCGGTGTATGCATTCCATGAGTGCCTCGGGACGGAAGCGTCCGGTGACCCCCAGATGGCGCACCATTTTCTGAGCGCGCGCTTGTAACAGGGCTTCTATGGCGCCGCCTTTGCCGAATATCTGGTCAATGTCCTCCTGAATTCCAACATCATGTAGTTGCCAAACGTCGATGTGATCGGTATCCAGCAGCTTCAGCGACACCTCGATGTTTTTAAGCGCGGCGTCGCGGGTCCGTTCCTTGGTCTTGGTTGCGATAAAGACCTGATCGCGGGAGCCCTTCAGGCCCTTGCCTAAGTATCGTTCACTCCATCTGTCAGGTCCCCCGTAGATGGCGGAGGTATCGAAATAATTCACTCCTAACTCGAGCGCGCGTTGGATCATCTGCAGGGCCAAGCTTTCGTTATTGGCCTTCTCCAGCGCTCCCTGGCCGCCGAGACCAAAAATTCCGACCCGAAATCCTGTTTTGCCGAGATTGCGCGTCGGCATCATGTCCTGCACGGCCTTTGCCGCAGATGGACTGTTTTCCGTTGACGTCACCTCGCCAGACGCGGACGACGCGATTACCCCTGCAGACAGACCAACTGCTATCGATGCTGCCCCTGTCTTAAGGAAACCCCGGCGGTTCTGGTTACCGGCATCCTGCGGTGTGTCATTCGTTTTCATATCCATCTCTCCAAGTCATCCGAAATAGAGTACCGATTTTCTTGGGAACTGATCGATCATGCGAGTATATTTTTCTCTTTGCGAGCCAGTCAATTGTTTGTCTGTTTTACTTCTACTCTGGTCGCGTTTGTGCAGTTGGTTTCACCGTCTGTTGAGAGCATCCCATTTTTGTTCATGGTACCGATCGGTGTTCAGGAGAGATGAAGAATGAGTCGCCGAGTATTTTCCTTTTGCTTCGTGGCCGCAATGATGTCACCGACAATTGCGTTTTCCCAATCATTCTTGAGCCAATATAAAGGCTTGCCTTATCACGATACCCGCTATAGTGGCGGTCCACAAAAAATACCGGGCAAGGTGTTGTGCGCCTACTATGACCTGGGCGGCGAGGGAGTCGCGTATCACGACACCGATCCCAAGAATCACGGCAGCGGAGAGTTGAATCCCGCTGATGGGACCTATCTCAATGAATTTCGTATCCATGAGGGAGTGGATACTTCCTACACGAAATTCAACCGGAAACCCGATCCGGTTGACGACAACCCATTCGACAAGATCGTGCCTCCTGCAGACCTGCTCTATGTTGGCTGGAGTGGTTCAACATTACGGTAGATGTGGCGCACTCGGGAACATACGCAGCCGATTTCCTTTACACATCGAATCGCGGCGGCACAATCTCAGTGGATGTGAATGGAAAGGACGTAACCGGACCTCTGGAGATCACCACAACCAATGATCCTGCAGACCCGCTTGCCTGGCGTCAATGGCACCATTGGAATCTGGCTTCGCAACTTTTCAAAGTCCGTCTGAGCAAAGGAAAGAGTGTTCTGACTGTGCACATATTGACGAACGGCAACATGAATCTGGCATATTTCGACTTCAAACCGGTCCACGAATGAAGTGGAAGTTGCCAGTCAATTGGCCATAAATTCCTATACAAAATGCTTTTGGAGTGGCGTTTGGAGCGCAATCAACTGTTCATAACATCATCCTCGACGTGATGGCGTGAAATGTCTGGTCATGTAATGCCGTCGCCATCTTCCGGGGCTGACGCCGACGAGTTGATGGAATGTGCGCGTGAACGCTGCCTGGTCATTAAATCCCGACTGCATCGCGATGTCGATCAGCGACATGCTGGTCTGGCTCATCAGTTGTTTGGCACGGTCAATGCGATGCTGCATCAGCCACTGGTGCGTGGAGGCGCCGAAAGAGGTTTTGAATGAGCGGGCAAAGTGGCTGACGGAAAGTCCGCATTCGCGTGCAATCTCAGAAAGCCGGATCCGGCCATGCATGTTCTCATGAAGAAGTTCCGACGCTCGGCGCTTCTGCCATGGTGCCAGACCTCCCTTTGAACGCCGTGCTGTTTTTTGGAGTATGCCGTACTGCTGGAGAAGATGTGCTCCGAGGACGAGGCTGAATTGATCGAGAGCCAGCACCGAGAGACGGTCACTCCGCCCAAGGAACGGAAGGATGCTTTTGGTGATCTGGGCCACAACTAGATCGTCTTCGAGCACTGCCAACCGATAGTCACCTACCCGGCCAAAACCGAGATCCTCGGCAATGTCATCTAGTCCCTTACGAGGGACAGAATAGTGAACGTAATCGAAGGCACTACCTGCCCAGCACCTTGGCTGTGAATCGAAATCGATGACATTGGAGCGAAACGGGTGAACGATGGACGTGGCAATGAGCTTGTCTGCTGTCCACACCTGATAGCTCGATGATGGCAGAGACTTAAGGGAGATCGACACTAGCAGAGCGGGAACGGGCGATAGCTTTGTGATTCGGTCAGGAAGCCCAGCCGGCGACTGGAGCCGGGTGATCGTAAAAGTCCCCGGAGTACGAAACAGCGATGGTACGGGGGACCTCCCGTCCAATTGAATGAACGTTGTGAAGGGAGCTTCAGGTGACGTTTGCGGACTCTTATCGGCCCTTGGCGAAGCGTTCTTGTGCATCGCGACCTCCGCTGCAGTACGACCAGTCGTGCATATGATGACAAGTTAGAAGAATTGGCCTCCTGAATTAGCTTCGAGGTCAGCACGTCGCACTCAGGTGGCAACAACCAGACCGCCTGCGGCCCGAATGACCTCTCCCGTGATCCAGGCTGATTCGTCTGACGCTAGGAACACCGCCAGCGGGGCGATATCCGTCACGCGACCGAGCCGGCCGAGCGGCGTCTTGCCAGCTAGAACGGCGCCGGCCCCACCCTCAAAGGTCCCCGCGGCTACATTGCCTTCGGTCTCTGTATGACCGGGAGCGATGGCGTTGACCCGGATCTTGCGCGGTGCCAGTTCGAGCGCCAATCCCTTTGTCAGTGTTTCGATGGCGGCTTTCGTGGAAGCGTAGAGCAGGGCTCCCGCCACGGGATGCGAGCCGACGATCGAGCTGAGGTTGATGATGCTACCGCCGTCGGCGCCGAACCGCTTGATCGCCTCCTGCACTGTGAGAATCGCCCCGAGAACGTTGATGTTGTAGTGGAGGTGAAAGCTCTCTTCCGTGATCTCCGCGAAGGCGCCGAAACGGAATACTCCGGCGTTGTTTACCAGAACGTCCAGTCTTCCGAAGGCGGAATCCACCTCGTCGAATAGCCGTGCGACATCTGCCGCCTTGGACACGTCGGCCCCGACCGCGATCGCCTTGCCCCCGTTGTCGGTGATCGCCTGAGCGACTCGTTCGGCGCCTTCCCGGTCGGAGGAATAGTTCACAGCCACGCGCGCGCCCGCAGCTCCCAGTGCCGCTGCAATCCCAGCGCCTATGCCTTTGGAGGCGCCCGTCACTATTGCCACTCTATTAGACAGTCTGCTCATAATTCACCATCGTTCTTGATCCGACTCCCCTTACCCTCGGACCTCCATCGCTGTGAATTGCGCCTCGCGCGTATGGAAATCTCGATTTATGCTCCTTATGATAAAGAGCGTTTTGAAACAGCGCGTCAACATTCAATTTTGCATCCTGAACGAATCGTGGGCAAGCACTAAGCCGCTGGCGCGGCGGACGCTACGCGTGCCACGGACTCAAAGTTCGTCTTCGAATAACGTCTTCGAATAACTCTTGTCCCTCACCTAGAGGCAGCGTATGATTGGCCGCCATGGTAGGTGTAGATCGTCAGGTGAACAAATCGGACTTGAGTGTTCCATTGTCAAGAAAAACGCCATTCAAATCCCATAGCTAACCGCTTCCGCCGCAAGCGCCAGCGGCTTCCTGCTTGCCTTATCGAAAACGCCTCGGGTCGACTTTTTCTTCCAACCCCGAAGTGTTCTGCTCGAGGCGTTTCCGATCAAGGCTAGCGACAACTCGGAAACGATGCGGTTGTCGGCGCAATATCGCCGTTTCACTAGCAATCCCTGCATGCCCCACTTATGGATGATTTCTAGTCGGCGGCGTGAGCGCTGGGCTCGTCGGCTTCTGCAAAGGCCTTTTCTTCGAGCAGCCGGTTCAGTTCGGCTCGGGCGTGGGCAGCTAGATCAGCAGCGTACGATTTGGCTGATTGCTGGCGTTCGGGTGAGAGTGGAGCCACTCGGACAGCCAGCAGCGGAGCGTCCTGCTCCAGCATTCGCAGTAGCCTTTGGGTGCGGTCGATTCTGAGTTCGATTGGAAGCATAAGCTGGTCTATCCGCAAAGCATGCCGGGAGAACAGGGCCGCGGGCAAGTCTTAAACTGGGTTCCTCCGAGCGTGGCCGGGGAATCTGATTTTGTTCTGGAAACATCCATGAAAAAATCGCAAACTTAGCAGCGTGCACAAGATCGTTTATCTTTCTCTGGGATCGAACCTGGGCGATCGGGCTGCGAATCTCCGGACGGCAATCGAGAAGTTAGCGGAACTGGGCAGCGTCGTTGCCGTCTCCTCGTTTTACGAAACCGAGCCCGTGGAGATGGCAGCGCAACCCTGGTTCCTGAATTGCGCAGTCAAGCTTGACACGGAAAAGATGCCGCGGCAGTTGATTTCCGGCATTCTGAATCTCGAGCAGGCAATGGGGCGCCAGCGCAAGCAGCAGAAAGGGTCGCGCATTATCGACATCGACATTTTGCTGTTCGGCAGCTCGATTATTGAGATCCCAGCGCTTACAATTCCACACCCGAAATTGCACGAGCGGCGGTTCGTGCTGGAGCCGTTGTCGGAAATTGCCCCTGACGCCCGGCATCCTGTTTTCAAGCGCACAATGCGTCAATTAAGGGATGCGCTGCCAGCGGGACAGACGGTGAAAAGGCTTGCTGCCGGGTAAGAAGACTTTGGAGAGACGGGCGTCCCGCCGTCTGCCGCCTGGCACTCCAAGAATGTTTACGCAGAATGCGGTTTTACGGAACAATGATCCGGTTCGCCTCATCCGGCGCAGCGATGACCGATTGCTGCTCGGGAAACTGCTGGAAAAGGAAATCTACGAACGCCCGCGACTTCGGCCTGCCGGAGGTCCGCGATAGCGCCAGCCGCAGCAGAAAAACCAGGGCGCGTAAAACGTCTGACTCGCTCAGCCGGCTATGGCCAACGTGTTTCTGCTCCGCCTCCCGGTATTCCTTCAGCATCTTGTGGACTTCGGAAGCGATCGCCTGGTGCCTGATGTTCGTCACCGGAGCGTCGTAGTGCAGCCCCGAATTTGCCAAAGTCTCATGACTCCTAGCCAGTGCGGTCAGGGTCGCGATCAAATCTGAATCGCGGATGCTGCGATCTGCCTTCGCACTCTTGGCCAGAGCAAAGCTCAGTCCCAGAATCAGGTGCTCCTGCTCGTAGAGGAACTGATCGCCGATCGCCACATTGGGAAACAGCGCATTCCGATCCAGGGTTTCGAGCGAACGCGGTTTCTCGTGCTGCCGCGCCTGCTGCAGGTAAACGCACTCGCTGGGACAGTCGAGCGTCACCTCGCGTTGCTCGCCGCAGCATTGCGGACAGATGCGTCCGTGAATAGCCGGACAGAAGCGCTTCTCCTTGCGTTTCTCGCAGATGGCACAGCTCAAGTCGGGACTCCCAATTTTCATTATGACATGCAGATTCTGTGCACACATTGGTTCCTTTATCTCCGGATGCCGTACAGTCTTGCCCCAGCGTCGTTATAGAATCCGGTTTTGCAGCCGAGCTTCGAGGAGATTAATTGAGCGACGACGATCGACCCTGGCTAGCCAACCCGGAATGGGTGCAGAAAAGGGTTCCGGGCAGGACCGCCTGGTTCAGCACGGCTTCAGCCACGTTTGAGAAGGGCACGGTTACCGTTCTGAATTCACTGTTGGGGATCGGGAAATCGAAGAAGGTCGCTTATAGTGATATTCGCCAAGTAACTTCACCGATCGGCAGCGACTCCGGTCAAGGGACTGAAGCGATTCCCGCTTACCTAATCTATTTGCAAACTTCGTCTCAGGGAACGATCACGGTGGCGACGGGTCTCCAAAATGCTGGTGAGGTCGGATATGTCGTGGAAAGAATCAAAGCCGAAATCAGCACGCCTGCGCTGAGGTAAAACTTTTCCGAAAGCGTTCAGGAAGCGCGATCTCGCCTCTCCAGACGGGCATTTTTAAGAACCGGACCACTATTGTGTGCGGTTTTTGTGGCCCTTAGTGGTTCCGATATACAAAAACCCGCGTAGAATATGGTAAATATGCTGTTTTTCCACAGGCTCCGGTATTAAGATAGCTGCGCAATCCCGCAGATAAAATTATTTCGCAACACACAGGAGGATTCATGGCAGCAGGCATGACCAAGACCCAGCTCGTCCGTCATCTGGCGGAGAAACTGGAACTCAACAACAAGACCGCAGCGGCGTTTCTGGAGAATCTGGCCGATACCGCGATCAAGGAAACCAAGAAAAGTGGCGTGTTCGTCGTTCCCGGCATTGGCCGTCTGGTGAAGGCCCATCGCAAGGCGCGTGTCGGACGCAATCCGCAGACCGGCGAGCCAATTCAGATTAAGGCGAAGACCGTCGTGAAGTTCCGCGTGGCCAAGGCCGCCAAAGATGCGATCGCCCCCAAGAAATAGATCTCGTAGAGCCGTAGCTTGCTACGTCTCCCGCAGTGTCCACCAGAGGCCGGCTCCCAAGCCGGCCTTTTAATTTCGCCTGTAGCTTCACTTCCCGTACTCGTTCTTCACCACTTCTCCACCTTTCATTACGAATTTCACATGCTGGAGTGTGGTCACGTCCTGGAGTGGGTCGCCATCGACGGCAATGATGTCTGCCCATTTTCCCGCTTCGATGGTTCCGATCTTATCGGACCAGCCCAGCAGGTCGGCATCGTTGATGGTGGTGCTCTGAATCGCTTGCAGCGGCGTCATGCCGAGGCTTACGTACACCGCCAGTTCATGCGCATTCAAGCCATGCGGATAGACCGCGGCATCGGTTCCCAGTCCAATCTTGACTCCGGCCGCAAAAGCCTTCTTCGCATTATTCTTTCCCACTTCCGAGACCATTTCCATTTTTCGCTTTGCGTAATCCGGCAAGTTTGCGCGGGTTGCGTTTTCTCTTTGCCAATCAACCAGGTAAAGCGTTGGCACCAGATACGTACCGTTCTTCTTGAGAGTAGCGATCGCGGCGTCGTTCATCAGGTGCCCGTGCTCAACTGAATCCACACCGGCTTCCGATGCCCAGATCACGCCCTGAGCTCCATGCGCGTGGGCGGCAACTTTTCTTCCCAGGCGGTGAGCGTCGGCAACAATGGCTTTCATCTCTTCTAGAGTGTATTGGGAAGCGTTCGGGTCATCGCCCTTTGAGAGCACGCCGCCTGTCGCGCAAACTTTGATCAGGTCGGCTCCGTACTTGATTACTTCCCGAACTTTGTGTTGCACCTGCTCAATGCCATCGGCGGCGCCATCCGATGTCGCATGGTACTCATAAGGAAGCAGGTCGTTGTCGCAATGGCCTCCAGTAATGCTCAGGGCCGGGCCGCTGACCAGCATGCGAGGCCCGGGTACATCTCCGGCGTTAATAGCATCCCGCAACGCCACATCACTGTATCCGCGAGCGCCGACATTACGCACTGTCGTAAAACCCGCTTCCAGCGTGAGCCGCGCGTTGTGCGCGCCAGTAAGCGCCTCGCGAGGGACCGATATCGCCAAAGTTTCGTATCCGAAATGTGGATCGAAGGTGAGATGGGTGTGCGCATCGATCAGCCCGGGTAGAACTGTGGCGTTCGGCAGATCAATTACCTTGTCGCTGGGAGATGCCTTAATTTCCGATGTCGGTCCAACACTCGTAATTTTGTCGCCTTCAATCACAACGGCTTGATTGGTGAGCACTCTTCCGCTCTTTACATCCAGCAGCTTGCCCGCACGCACAATTGTGCGCTCAGCGGTCTGCGCCGAGATTGCGACAGACAGCGCGAGCAGTATAAGAAATATTGCGCAGAGAAACTTTGTTGAGGCTGTTCTTTTGCTCATCGTGCTTTCTCCCCGTGATCTGGACTGGGCACTACTGCGTCGGCTTCAATTTCCACCAGCATCTCTGGCGAGACCAACGCCGTCACCGCGATCATCGAGGTCGCAGGCCGGATGTCTTTGAAGACTTCACCGTGGGCTTTGCCGACTTTTTCCCAGTCTGCGATGTTGGTGACGTACATCCGCGTACGCACGACATCTTGCAGGCTCGCACCGGCTTTTGCAAGCGCGGAAGCGATGTTCTTCAGCGTCTGCACTGCCTGCGCGTAGGCGTCTCCGGGTCCGATAATCCTGCCATCCGGGCCGGTCGCAGTCGTTCCCGATACATGCACGTAGGCGCCGACGCGCACCGCGCGTGAGTAGCCGACAACCGGTTCCCAAGGTGTACCGCTGGAAATGTTTGTGCGATCCGCCATTGTTCCTCAGTGAAATTGCTCGCCCTCGGGAGTGAGGTCGGCTGTTCCAATATTACCGTTACTGGAATCCCGCGCCACCACTCGCACTCGGACCGCAGCCGACGGGAGCGCGGCCGCTAAGACGACCACCATAGGCTTTCCATTGTTCATCTGCTGCTCATACTTCTTGTCGTCAATGACGACTTCTAGCTCCTTGACCGTGTGGGTCACGACCTGACCTTTGCTTGAGAAACCAGCGGCGACCACAGTTACTTCGCAGCGATGCTTTCCGTCCGGCAGGATCTCCCAGTGCAGCCCCGCAGGATCAAGGTCAACGGTATAGCTCGCTGTACGCGGCTGCGTTCCCATGACCTTGGCCTGTGCCTGCACATCCAGCGCATGGTAAGCGAGCGGATTGATCACCGCCCGCGAAAGCAGCCTGTCCAGCTGCTGAAAATTTGGAGGCCTGTCCGGGAAGCCATAGTAACCATTGCGAGTGCGGGCGACCAGCTCCGGATTCCTCATCACTACCCGAATCTTGCGGAATTTGCCATTCCAGTCCGAGTTAGATGGATAGTAAGAGAGCGCGTAAAACGAACCTCCATCTTCCATGCTGCTGGCAATCTGAGCGTCCAGATCATTCAACCCACGGAAGACCCGGCCACCGGTTTGTGGGGCGACCTGCTCAAAGACCAACTCAGCAGTGGTGGAATCGGGGGGCGCAAAAAATCCGCCAGTGGAAAGATTGCCGCCGATGTTCTCATGCACCACCTCCAAGCCCCGCGGATCTACGGAGTACACCGACAACCGTCCTTGCCACATCAGGTCCGATGTCTCCCGCACATAGCCGAGCAGCCTGGCTTTGTCGCTGGGCTGGGCAATCATGTAGTTGAGACTGGGGAATCCCGGTCCGATCCAAATCACATTCTTGCGACCTGCAAAGTGGGAGTTGGCAGCGGCGATTTCTCGTAGGGCCTCGAGCGCGTCTGCCAGGCGCTCAGACGCGCCGACTACTCCTTCTCCAGTCATCAACCGAAACGGCAGTTCCGCACGATGACGGCGCAGCGCGGTTTCGAGTGCGCCAGAGTCGCTGGTGTAATCGTGTAAAAGCTCGAGCTTTTTCTCTTCCAGCGCCATCAAGGCTGTGGGTTGAGGAAGGTGTGGGCCATGGGCGCGCAGGAACTTCTGGATTTCTCCGCGCGTATAAGCCTGATCAAGGATTCTTGTATCAAGTTCATCCAGCACCAGAATGGTCAGCGCCGATGAAGTGATAGCGGAGGAAGTTTGCCCGCTACTTTTCCGGGCGCCAATGTCCTGGCGCGCCTCCTCGACCCCAGCGGGGGCATGCTGGTCGGGTGGCTCAAAAGAAGCTATCGTCTGCGCTTCGCCATCCTCAAGGATGGTGAAGTCCTGTCGCGAGAGATTACGCACCGGCTTTCCTTGTTTGTCGGTGACGACCACATCCAAAACCACCAGCCGGGTCGTTGCCCGCAGCGTAGTCACCGGAGATTCCTGCTTAGGCGTAGAACTCTGTTGAGCAAAACAGCGCAAAGCTAGGAGTGGTAGCAGGCGCGCGAAAGTCCTGCTTCTCGTGCCGCTAATCTTTCCCGAATACACGAATCCCTCCTCGAAATAACTTTCGCTTTGAAACACGAGGAAGTGCAAGGGATGCAGGATCCTTGCAGTGTTTCAGTTGGGAATTGATTGTACTTCAGACCTGAGGTCCTTGTACCTAGCGACTTGCGTAGCGTGAGCGCCTACCGCCGACGTCTCAGCTCGGGCTGAGGTGCGGTCTTGTAGTCTTTGGGATACAAGACCACAGACCGCCGCAGTCCTTCCCCAGCGCTCTCCGTATGAAGGTCCTGCTCATCTCGCAACGCGAGGTGGACGATGCGCCGTTCGCGCGACGACATAGGCGCAAACTCGTAAGGCACGCCGGTGTGGCGGACCTTCTCGGCGGCAACGCGAGCCGATAACCGCAATTCTTCCAGGCGCGCTTTTCTGTGCCCCATGCAATCGAAGCTGATCTTCTCGTGCTCGTTGCCGGGCAGGCGCAGCATCTCCATTGCCAGCAATTCCATTGAGCGAAGCAGTTCCGCGCCACGCTCGAGCAGCAGGGACGAGTCTGGGCCGGCGAACTCCACCAGTATTTCCGGACGCTCCCAGTCACGATTCTCAGAAAGCGGAGGATCGACCGTGATGCGGTATTTCAGTTTGAGCCCGGCATACCTAACCATTCCGCCGAGAAATGTGTTGAGCTGGTTTGCAGATTCAATCTTGTTCATAAAGAAGCTTTTAGCTGTTAGCTTTTAGCTCTAGCCTTTGCGTGTTGAACTGCGGTCCTCCTCGGGAGCGTTCCCAGCTAACGGCTAAAAGCCAAGAGCTAAGGGCTGCTCTTCTTTCTAGCCCGTTTCGCGGCAATCTCCTTCATCTCTCGCCCCAGGGCAGTGCGATTCATGACTGCCTGCTGCGCGATCATGATCAAATTGCTCTCGGCGTAGTACAGGTTGAGGCCGGCGGCGAGATTATAAAAGATGAAACCCATCATCACCGGCATCATTACGTTCATCATTCTCTGCTGAGCCGGATCCATTCCCGCTTGCGGTGTCATCTTCTGCATGGCAAACATGCTGATGACCATGAATGCCGGCAGCAGTAAATACGGGTCTCGCGCAGACAGATCGTGGATCCACAGCCAGTGCGCCTGGCGAAGATCGATGGCCGCACCCAGCATCTTGTAATACGCGATCAGAAACGGCATTTGGATGAGCAACGGCAAACAGCCGCCGACCGGGTTCACGCCTTCGCGTTTGTACAGGTCGCCGATTTCCTTATTCATGTCCTGCTTGCGCGGATCGCGCATGCTGTACTTCTTGTACTTTTCCTGAATGGCCTTGATCTGCGGCGCTGCCTTCTGCATCTTGAGCGCAGACTTCATCTGCGTGATGCGGAGCGGCAGCATGGCCAGGGTGATGATGAGGGTCTGAAGGACGATTGCCCAGCCCCAGTTGTGGACATATTTATTGGTCCAACGAAGCCAGATGAACAATGGACGCGCGATGGGGCCAAACCAGCCGAAATTCACCAAGCTCCGCAGGTCTTTGTCCGCGCCGCTAATCGCAGGTACCGGGACTGCCTCCAATACCTCGAGCGACTTGGGCCCTACAAACAGCCGCTCGCTCGACTCACCCGGACGCCCGACCGCGATGCCAAGCACGTCGGCCGGCTTGGTTTCGTTGGGCTTGCTCGGATCGGTAGGAATTTCAACCGCACCGCGCAGCGTCACCACAGTCAAATTGTCAACGCTGTCGGGAATAAAGATGGCGCCGAAATACGAGCTACTCACGCCCACCCAGTCGAAAGCACCGTGCAGCGTGTTTCCACCGGGGATTTTCTTGATCCCCTCGTGCTCGGTGTCGTTGTTGAGCTGGTACTCGAGTTGGCTGGAAGCATACGCCGGAAGAGTGGTCTGGTCACCAAATCCAGATGGCCAGGACGGGAACGCGTAAACCGGACTCCCATTGTCGAAAACTGAGGTTTGAACCCGGACAACGTAGCTGTGGTCAAAGTGGAAAGTCTTGCGGACTGTGAGGCTGGAATCGGAGTACTCGAAAGCCAGGTCTGCCGGGGCCTCGAGGTTCCCATCTCCTGATGCCACATAGAGTGCCGAATTGAGTTTGTTCCGCAGCCCCTCGTCATACGTCCACAGGGAAAGTGGATATCCATACTTGGCCGAGGCGGCGGCGTTGACCAGATCCAGTGGTCTGCCCTGATCGTCTGAAAAGTTCTTCAGCACCCACGACTTCACTTGCGCGCCGCGGTTAGTAAACGCGATTCGGTAGAAACCGTTTTCAACCACAGTCTCCGATTCGGACGTCGCCTCCCGGGTCGAAGCTGGCTGAGCCGGACGTGCCTTCGGCGCCAAAGCGGTCCCCCTCAGGACCGGGACTGGAGCGGGCTGGGCCTGCGGCGACTGAGATTGCTTAGAATCAACCGGCTGGTTCGGACGGGCGGTGCTGGCCGGCTGCTGCGGCATGTACTTTCGCATCAGCAACTGGGAACCAAAGATGACGACCGCCATCAGCACAAACACCAGTAAGAAACGGCGCTCCGTGCCAGGCTCGGATTGTGGATTCTTGTATTCGGGCATTCGACTAGTGGCTCATGTGAGGACAGCCGCCCTCGGCTGTCTTGCGGAGCGCGGTCCCCCAAGCGTCAGCCTTGCCCCTGCTCCCCAGTGCGTTCCACGGCACCGGATCATACCCGCCGCGCACAAACGGATGACAGCGCAGCACGCGCCAGATTGCCAGAGCCGAGCCCCGCAAAGCTCCATAGCGCTCAATCGCTTCAGCAGCATACTCGGAACAGGTCGGCACGTAACGGCATGAGGGAGGAAGCATGGGCGAGAGCACCCGCTTGTATCCCCGAAGCAGCCCCAGCAAAACGGTTTTGGGAATGCGAGTCATAAAATTCAGCTGCGCCGCTTCTCCGGTCCATCAACCAGCGATTTCTTGATCACGTGAAACGCTTTAGCGACTTCACTCTGCAATTCGCTGAAATCCGCTGCAAGCAGCGATCGTTTGGGATTAATGACCACGTCAACCGCAACTTCCGGTTGGACGCTCAAGCGGACCGCCTCGCGAAGGCGCCGCTTCATGCGGTTCCGCTGGACCGCTCCACCCAGCACTCTCCCCACAGTGAAGCCAACTCGAACTCCCGTACTCACGTTCTCCCGACGCAGGTAGAACACTGTCATGTGCGCTGCGAAATGGCGGCGTCCCTGCTTGTAGACGCGCTCAAAATCCGCGTGCCGCAACAACCGCCGACTCTTGGGAAAACCTTTCTTCGCGTTTTGCGGAGCGACTTCGCCCACGGTTTGAGTCCAAAGCGGAAATTGGTGCCGGCTCGTTACTCGCGAAATCCGGGCTTCACCGAAACCCGCTTGCGGCCCTTGGCCCGGCGCCGGGAGATGACCGCGCGTCCGCTCTTGGTCTTCATTCGAGTGCGAAAGCCGTGCGTCTTCGAGCGGCGGCGACGGTTGGGCTGGAATGTACGTTTCGGCATGAAAAATCCCGGGCTCCTGTCCTCAACAAGGAATGCAAATAAAACTGCTAGTGGTGAAAGGAAAGTATAAATGACAGTTTGCCAGAAGGGAAACCGCAGGTGGAAGACCCAAACCAGGTTGCGGACGCAAATTAAGAGTACATCTGCACCACTCTCGCGACAGTTATGAGTTCATCACTTGACAGAATTTTTTCTTCGCGAGTGAAATCCAGAGATGCAAAAATTTTCGCCGAAAAGATTTCCACAAACAGAAAAGTTTTGTGCTACTATGCCGCTCTGTCGAAGCTAATTTAAATTTCGTCCGCCGCCAGCGTGAATTAGGCTTCTCTGCTGGCCAAAGAAGCGATACTGTGCTGAAACCTGGTTGAGACCGGCGCTGCCCCAGCCGCGGCCCCCTTTTATATCTTATGTCTGCTACAACTACGACTCTAAGCGCGAATCCGTGGTTGCGCATCCTTGATGCGCTCGAAAAGAAAATTAACCGGCACTCCTACGATACCTGGCTCAAACCCACTCGCTACAGCCACTCCAGCAATGGGATCATGTATGTCCGCGTTCCGACGGCTGAATTCCGCCACGTAGGCGACAAATACGCCGACCTGATCCAGGAGGCCCTCGATAATCTGAATATGGATTATCAGGACGTGCAGTTCGTCACCCCTGAGGACGATCCTGCCTCGACTCCAGTGCGCCATGATGGCGGGCTTTCAGCTCCTCCGCCGCCTTCCCCTTCCCCCAGCCACCATGTGTCGCAGTCCCGTTTCGACTGGGATGGCGCCGCCCAACTAAATGCCCGATACACCTTTGACGCCTTCGTGATTGGCAGCGGGAATCAGTTCGCACATGCGGCGTGCCAGGCGGTATCGCAACGTCCATCGAAAGCCTACAACCCGTTGTTCCTGTATGGCGGCGTAGGCATGGGCAAGACCCACTTGATGCAGGCGATTGGACACGAGATCAAGCGGCTGCTGCCGCAGGCGGCCATCTGCTATGTCTCCAGCGAGAAGTTCACCAACGAAATGATCAATTCGCTGCGTTACGACAAGATGACCACGTTTCGCGATAAGTTTCGCAATATGGATGTCTTGCTGATCGATGACATTCAGTTCCTGGCCCAGAAGGAGCGCACGCAGGAGGAGTTTTTCCATACTTTCAACGCGCTCCACGAGTCGATGAAGCAGATCGTGATTGCCAGCGACCGGCCTCCGAAAGAGTTGGCGGAAATTGAAGACCGGCTGCGGAGCCGTTTCGAATGGGGATTGATTGCCGACATTCAGCCGCCCGACCTCGAAACCAAAGTCGCAATTCTGCAAAAGAAGGCCGAGCAGGAACGGGTCACTCTTCCGACCGACGTGGCGCTATTCATCGCGTCGAATATTCGTTCCAATGTGCGCGAGCTCGAAGGCGCGCTCATCCGTCTGGTTGCGCACTCGTCCCTGATCGGCGCCGAGATCACACTACCGTACACGCAGCAGGTCTTAAAGAATTTTATTGACTCGCAAGCCCGCAAGGTCACGATCGAATCCATTCAGAAGGCTGTAGCCGAGCAGTTTGGCCTGCGGTTGATCGAAATCAAGGCCAAGAATAATTCGCGGGCTATCGTTTATCCGCGGCAGATCGCGATGTATTTGGCGAAGCACATGACCGAAGCTTCTCTGCCTGAAATCGGGCGGCAGTTCGGTGGCAAGCACCACACTACGGTCCTGCACTCGGTCGAGAAAATTGAGGGAACGCGCAAGAACGATAAGGATTTGAACAGGCTGCTGAACAAAATGACTGAGCAGCTGGGCGGATAGCGATATTCCGGCCTGATCTTGGACACGAAGGTATTGGCCGGGAAACGCGAGAAAGGTTAGACTTACTGAGATTTCTACTTTTCCGACCACCTTACGGTTAACTGGTTTTTACTGTTTTTGTTTTGATATAACGAAGTGTTAGAAGTAGCGCCACAGGTTAGGGGACTTCGGTTTTATGCCGGTTGAAGCGATTGCCTCCGCAGCGGGAACCACGACCATGGAAATCACAATCAGCAAAGTCGAACTGCTCCGGGAGCTTTCGGCGACCCAAGGCGTGGTCGAACGTAAGACAACGATTCCCATTCTTTCGAATTATTTATTTGAGGCTGGTGGCGACCGTCTGTCTCTGACCGCGACCGACCTCGACCTAAGCCTGCGGACTTCCTGCACTGCCAAGGTAAAGAAAGAAGGCTCGTGTACGATCCCCGCCCGCAAGCTGCATGACTACGTAAAGCTGTTGCCGGATGCCGACATCACTATCAAGCTGCTGGAAAATCATTGGGTCAGCATTCGCTGCGGCCGGTCAAATACAAAGATGGTCGGCATGGCACGCTCGAATTTTCCCAGCCTGCCAGCCTTTCCGACTGCCGGAGTTGTGAAGATCCCGGCGCAGGTCCTCCGGGCAATGATTGCGCGTACAGGTTTTGCGATTGCAAATGAAGAATCACGCTACACGCTGAACGGCGCATTGATGGTGCTGAAGCCTGAGTCCATCACCATGGTCGCAACTGACGGGCACCGGTTGGCCCACGTGGAGCGGAATGGCGAAAAATTTGAAGGCGTTTCGGGCGAGCTGAAGACCCTAGTCCCCAAGAAGGCGATGGACGAATTGAAGTCGCTGGTGGACGCTACCGACGTAGAGACCATCGAGTTTGCCAAGGACGAGTCCACGCTATTCTTCCGTATCGGACCGCGGCTTCTGACCTCGCGTCAACTCACCGGACAATTCCCCAACTTCGAAGCTGTCCTCCCCAAAGACAACAGCCGAAGCGTGACCCTGCATGGCGAAGATTTGGCAGCGGCGATCTCACGCGTGGCGCAGTTTGCGGATGAGCGCTCACGAGCGGTACGGCTGAAGCTGGAGAAGGGCGAACTGAAGCTTTCGGCATCCTCCACTGAGACCGGCGAATCGGAAGACACGATTGAAACCGACTACAACGGCGAGCCCCTCACCATCGGCTTCAATGCACAATACGTCACCGACTTCCTCAAGGCCGCCGGCGCCGGCGACGTGAGGCTCGAACTGAAGGACGCCCAGTCCGCCGGCCAACTCCGTCCCGCTGAGGGCGAGGACTACCGGTACCGGTATATCGTGATGCCCATGCGGATTTGAGGGGCTTGCAGTCGGGCAACAGCTCCCTTCGGGAACAAAACCTCATTCCCCCGACTTTCTCTTCTTGACCTACTGCTGCGCACGGCTTACATTACCGCACTGTCCTTTAATCTAGGAGGTGTCCCATGCTCAGCGGATTCAAGCAGTTCATTCTGCGCGGTAACGTTGTGGACATGGCGGTTGGCGTGGTCATCGGTGCGGCGTTTGCCACCGTGGTATCGGCTTTCACCCGAGACCTGCTGACGCCCCTGATCGCCGCCATCGTGGGCAAGCCGGATTTCTCCGCCATCAGCTTTGAGGTCAACCACAGCATTTTCCCACTGGGCGACTTCATCAACGCAGCAGTTTCGTTCCTGTTGGTCGCTGTGGCGGTTTACTTTTTTGTGGTGACTCCGGTGAACTTGTTGGTCTCGCGCATGCGCAAAGCCCCGACGCCTGCCGACCCGACTACCAAGAAATGTGCGGAGTGCCTCAGCGAGATTCCGATTGATGCCCGGCGCTGCGCTCATTGCGGACAGCCGGCTATAGCTCACGCTGCCTAGATAGGAATCTGCGATGAAGCAGTTTTGCGGAGGTCGGGAGGGCACGACTTCCAGTCGTGCCTCTAGAATTCTCATAGGTCCTTATCGGCACGGCTGAAAAGGCCGTGCCCTTCCCGATTCAAGATTACGTATTCCGCATCCGAATCTCCCATCATTATCGAGCTTCTGTAATATTGAATTGATGCGGCTTCCCTCCCGATTCCTATTGGTCCTCGGTCTGCTAATCGCCTCGGCCTTGGCGCAAGCCCCAGCCGCAAAACCCAAAGCTGCCCCGAACGCCAATCCCCAGGGTTGCGGCCGACTCACGGACAACGTTCTGAAATGCCCGCGGTTCGGCTTCACCTACAAAGTCGCATTCGGCTGGGTGGATCGCACCGATGACATGCAGCCGGACGATGACGACGACAAGCAGGAGAGTGGCGAAGCTGCGAAACTGGAAGCTGGGGAAACTGCGAAATCCGAAACACTGCTGGCAGTTTTCGAGCGGCCTCCGGGAGCTCCCGGGCATTCGATCAATTCCGCCGTCGTGATCGCCGCCGAGAGCCTGTCAAATTATCACGGGATCAAAACCGCAGCCGACTATTTCGGCCCCATCACCGAACTCGCCGAGCAAGACCGCTTCAAAGTCGTAAATGAGCCACACGAATTCCTCGTAGGCACAAAGCAGCTTGTGCGCGGAGACTTCAGCAAGGAGCGAGGCAAGCTGACCATGTGGCAAAGCTCCCTGGTAATGATCGAAAAGGGATCCATCGTGTCATTTACATTCGTCGGTGGCAGCGAGGACGAAGTGGAAGAGCTAATCGGGAGTCTAACTTTCGGACTGCGCTCGCCACGCTGAGAGAGTCTCTCTCTGGTACAAGCCGGGTGCCCAAACTTCGGCCGGGTGCCCCATTTCTCGCAGCTTTTGCGAGAAGTGGGATTCGCCGTCTGCCTCAATATCAAATGTCGCGGACGCTCGCCCGCGAAAGGGCTGAATCAGGCACGCCTTCAAGAGCCTGCCCTGAGCGAAGTCGAAGGGAGCCGCTCTCGATTATTGGTGATCCGAGTTCCGACCTTTTGAATACCCGAAAGGGGGGCAGCCTCAGTATGGAAAAGGGCGGGCCACCCCGCCAGCCGTCCCCGTCAACGCGGCATCCGACCACCCTCCTCCTTCGACGAAAACCTGTCTCCTCGTTTGGCAGAAGTCCTGGCCGACCTTTATCCAGGTTCCACCCATGTTCATCAATGCGGACTGGGGGAGTGCAGACGATGCCGCTATTTGGCGGCATGCCAAGGAACAGGGCTTCACAATCGTCTCGAAGGACTCGGATTTTCAGGATCGAAGCGTGCTGCACGGGCATCCTCCGAAGCTTATCTGGCTCCGCGCCGCCAATTGCAAGCAGCGGCGAAATCGAAAATCTGCTGCGTGTAGCACGACCGACGGTCAAGCAGTTCATCGAAGAGGATGAGGAATCTTGCCTGGGTCTCGGGCTTCGCCGAAGACCGACTAGCAGCAAGAGCAAAACGTCCCCATAGACTGGGCCGACAAGCAAAAGGGCGCGATTTCTCGCGCCCTAAATTCTGCAATCTGACTTCTTACTTCCCTAGTCCCGTACCCCATCCAAAAACGCTCGCAACTTCCGCGACCTGGACGGATGCCGCAACTTCCGCAGCGCCTTGGCCTCGATTTGCCGGATACGCTCGCGGGTGACCGCGAAGCTTTGGCCGACTTCTTCGAGGGTGTGCTCGCTGCCGTCTTCGAGACCGAAGCGCATCTTGATGACTTTTTCTTCGCGCGGCGTCAGAGTTCGAAGCACGTGCGAAGTCTGGTCTTTCAGGTTGACGTTGATCACGGCCTCGGCGGGCGAGACCACGGCGCGGTCTTCGATGAAGTCGCCAAGGTGCGAATCTTCCTCTTCCCCAATCGGCGTCTCCAAAGAAATCGGCTCCTGAGCAATCTTCAGGACCTTCCGGACTTTGGCGACCGGAATGTCCATGCGCTTGGCGATTTCTTCCGACGTCGGCTCGCGTCCCAGTTCCTGAACCAGCTGCCGCGAGGTGCGGATCAGCTTGTTGATGGTTTCGATCATGTGGACGGGGATGCGAATCGTACGCGCCTGATCAGCAATTGCACGAGTAATTGCCTGCCGAATCCACCACGTAGCATAAGTTGAAAACTTATACCCGCGGCGGTATTCGAATTTGTCCACGGCCTTCATCAGGCCGATGTTGCCTTCTTGAATCAGGTCGAGGAACTGCAGTCCGCGGTTGGTGTATTTCTTCGCAATTGAAACCACCAAACGAAGGTTAGCCTCGATGAGCTCGCGCTTGGCGTACTCGGCGTCCATGTCGCCCTGGATGATTTCGCGCTGCGTGCGCTTGAGCTCCTGGAACGCTACGCCGGCTTCGGCTTCGAGCTTTTCGAGTTCAGAATGGATAGACCGGGCCTGGCGTTTGTACTCCTTGCGCTGGTCGTCCGAGCGTGTGGCGTCGGCCTTTTTCTCCAGGTTCTGGATCTGACGATCCAGCGAGCGCATAGTATCGACTGTCTTATTGAGGCGGTCGATGAGCCGCTTGCGCTCCGCATTGGTGAACCCGAGCTTCCTCACTGCCAGCGAAACATTAACTACCGCGCGCGCCAAGTGATTGCGGGCGCGTCGATAAGTTTTTGGGTTCTTCTTCTGCGAGATATCAGCGAACTTTTCCTGCAGTTGGTTCGCCTTCTTGTAGGCTTTTGCCAGTTCATCGATCTTTCCGGTGAACTCGTTGAGCCGGTTTTGCAGGATCTCGTCGGTGATCTCTTCCTCATCAAAAGTGACCACTTCCTTGATGGAGCGGACACCTTTTTTGAGGTCCTCGCCCATAGCCAGCAGTTCGCGAATCACAATCGGCGACCGCGAAACCGCCTTCAGGACGCGGAGTTGTCCCCGCTCGATCCGCTTGGCGATTTCAACTTCGCCTTCGCGAGTCAGTAGTGGAACGGTTCCCATCTCGCGCAAATACATGCGGACGGGGTCATTGGTTTTTTCCAAAGCGCCGGGGGTGAGGTCGAGTTCAACATCTTCCCCAAGCTCATCTTCTTCTTTGTCGAGTGCGGTGGAGGGCAGTTTCGGGCCCTCCAGAACATCTATGCCTTGCGTACCAATTGTGGTAAGCAGATCGTCTAGGTCTTCGGGAGAGTGCACATCGTGCGGGATGAGGTCATTGACCTGATCATAGGTTAGATATCCCTTCTCTTTGCCTGTATCGATCAGCTTTTTAATGTCATCGTACTTATCGTCAAGAGCCAAGACGGGTTGTCCTCTTTTTGTCCAACGGACGGACTTGGAAAGTTTTTATTAAGCGGTGGGAACGTGCTATGGCGAGGTTAGCGCCAGCACAAACCTACAAATTTTATCACGAAAATCGCCGTGCGCCTATTTCGGGTAATCCCGGTTCGCCCTATGTCCCGTCCCGCTAAATACTTAGATGGCGCAAGGGGAGGTTTAGTTTCAGGGGTTTGGGGGCGAAACGGGAATAGGTTTCGTAGTCCGATTTGCGCGGGGAGGGCACGGCGGGACGCCCTAAAATCGCATTTTATCGAGTGAGTGCGGAGAGTGAGGGACTCGAGCCCTAATGTGGCTATTCCCAACTCTGTCATCGTGAGCGGAGTCGAAGGACCCCACGATGTCAGCGTAACAACCAGCCCGAAAAGGAATTCTAACGAGGGAGCACAGGGAGAACTCCCTGGGACGGCGCTGCCCCATTCGAGTGCCACGGGGTCCTCGACTGCATTGTCGTCCGCTTCGCGAACAACAACTGCGCTCAGGATGACAGGGAAGGAGGGATCAGTCTGCCGAGGCCGCCCCCAGTTCGTCCCCGGTCAGGCTGGGATTCATTAAGGCTCTTTTCAGCCGGAGTTTTTTGTCCATCAACGTCTTCAACTGATCCGCATCGGAGGGACGCAGAGAGTTGAGCAGGGTCTGGATCTCCTGCAAGCGGCGTCGAATTTGTACCCTTCGCAGTGCCTTGACCGCGCCTTCGATCTTCTCCGCCGTTAGCTCTTCGTCGTCTTTCATGAGGATGGTCGCAAGCTGCCGGCGGTCGTCATCGGAAAGCGGAGTCTCCACGACGTCGGCAGTTTCCGGCGCGGCGTTGAGCAGCGCTTCGATCAACGACTCGGTGCCGAGCCCAACGTGCAAACGTTCGGAAGCAAGCACATAACGTGCCTGCCGCGCAGGATCGAAGGCGTCGTCTGCGCCAGAGCGGTCGGAAGCATATTCCTCGCTCTGAAATTGCTGCCTCGAAGTCAAAGCACGAATCAGGATCTTTTCCGCGTCGGTCACCTGCGATTCCGCTGAGGTCTTTACCGTCGCACTTGTGCGACTGGCCACCGCGTGCTTGAGTTCCTGCCGGAGCACCGCGGAATCAATGCTGAGCTTCTGCGCAATTTCCTCGGCCAGCCCGTCGCGAACAATCCGGCTGGGCACGCGCTGGACATGTGGCAGCAGATAGTTCACAGCCTTTTTCTTACCCTCGCCACTGCGCACTGGAAACTGCGCCCGCGCCCGCTCGATGAGATAAGAAAAATACGCCTGCGAGCCCTGTTTCAACTGCTTCGCGTAGGCTTCTTTGCCTTTGCGGCGGACGAAGAGGTCAGGATCAAATCCTGGCTCAAGCGTGAGCACGCGAACATCAAATTCCTCTTCGATCAGAAGTCCCAGGGTGCGTTCTGTTGCTTTGGCTCCGGCCGCATCCGGATCAAAGTTCACCACAACCTGCTTGCTGAAACGGCCGAGCAGTCCTGCCTGGGCTGCGGTAAATGCCGTGCCGGAACTCGCAATCACATTGTGAAACCCCGCTGCAAACAACGAAATGCAGTCCATCTGCCCTTCAACCAGAATGGCATAGTTCAGCGCGCGAATCGCCTCTTTAGCCAGATGAAGATTGAACAGCACTCGCGATTTCGAGTAGATCGCCGTCTCTGGTGAGTTCAAATATTTCGGCCCGGCTTTCTCATCAGTCGAAAGCGTGCGCCCGGTGAATGCGATCACGCGCCCACTCTCATTCGTAATCGGAAACATGATCCGGTTGCGAAACTTGGAGTACATGGCGGAGAGACCGGCTTCAGGCTTCAGGCTCCGGGCGCCAGGCTCCAAACGAACAGCAGGTCCCTCGACTGCGCCAGATTGCTCGGCAGCTCGCAATCCGGCTTCGCTCGGGATGACAGAGTTGGGTGAGGTTGAGCCATCCTCCTTACCTTTACCACCGTCATCCCGAGCGGAGCCGGACGATCCGTTTGGGGATTGTCCGGCGGAGTCGAGGGACCTGCTGTTTGGTTGCGGCCGCCCATTGCCTTCTTTCCAAGAGAAGAGACCACTCTCCCGTAACGCCTCTTCGCCAAACTCCCCCTTCAACCGATCCCTCAGCACAAAACCAGAATCCGGCGCGAACCCAACCCGAAACTGGCTGATCGTCTCCTCATTCAGCCCACGTCCGGCAAGATACTCACGCGCCCGTGCCCCCTCAGGTCTCCGCAAGCACTCCTGGAAGAATGCGCACGCGCGCTCGTGGATTTCCAGCAGCACCGTCCGCAGCCGGGCATCTTTTGCCTCGGCCTCGCTGCTGAAAGTCTGCTTGGGCAGAGCAATTCCCAGCTTCTGCGCGACCGCCCGCACCGCCTCGGGAAAGGTAATGTTCTCGATCTTCTGGACAAAACTGAATACATCCCCCGAAACTCCGCACCCAAAACAGTGATAGAACTGCCGAGTTGCATGCACGGAAAACGATGGCGTCTTCTCTTTATGAAACGGGCACAACCCAGAATAGTTCTGCGCCCCAGTCTTCCTCAGCGACACATACTCGCCCACAATGCGGACAACGTCCGCCTGCAGCTTCAGAGTCTGCGCGAAATCGGTAGAGAGGGTCATGCAATCCTGCTGGAGGAATTGTGAGCCAGAGCGGGGCTAATAGGAATATAGCCTAGGTGGATTGTTGTGGAGAAGCTGTGGGAAACAGGCATATTCAGTTAATCCACCTGGAAGCCTGTACGCACGTGGGTTCCCTACTTCTCTTGGTGCAGAAGTAGGGTTGCTAGCTCAAGCGCTCTCGAGCGGGCAATCCCCAATCGTTGTTCAATGGTGAGCGGATGACCCGGTTCCTCAAGTCTGAAGAGAGGGCGGGTTCCCACGGGCTGAATTATGATTTCTAACTTCAGGTTGAACGTTTCCGGATAGATTGAAAGCGAATTTGCAATCCTGCCCTTGAACGGCCTGTGAAGGTTCTCTCTCCCGGGCGTCTCTCATAATTCAGAAATGTCGTCGAATACTTCCTCTCGAATTGACGCCCACAGCCCCCAGAGAAAGAGTTCCTGTGATCCGATGATCGGAATCTCAAGGCAATCTCTGATAAAAAACAACTTTTGATCGATGATGCACTGATCAGTGCCAATCACGGCGCGGACATCGCGATCCTCCCACTTCATGTTTGCATGCACGTCCGGAAAATCAGCAGCAAAACTTAAAGGCACCTCTTCGTGCACTTTGCCGCAGGTCGAGCACTTGTACGTATCGGTCATGGACAAACTTCGCTAGCGAGTGGATGCGGATCGCCTATCACAATATCACCCTCTCATCGCCCACCCTCCTAGTCACCCGCTCGCGGTCGAGATATTCCAGAAGGGGAATCGCGTACTTCCGGCTTACTCCTGTCAGCTCTTTGAAACGGGCTACATCGAGCTGGGGGGAGGTCTGTTTCTGTGTAGCCAAATTCTTGCGCAGATCGGCGAGCGCGGTGTGGTGAAACACTAATTCCTCAGAAACTTTGATCAGGATTTTTTCGCGTAGCAGCAGAGTCATGATTTTCTGGGCGCGAGCTTTGTCAATTTTCAGTCCGGCGAGGACGTCTTTCAGTGCTGGAACTTTCAGTCCGGCTGAGGCGAAGGCTTGCTCAATTGTCTTGCGTGATTCGGTTTCTTCATCTTTCATCATCACGCCGCGGCCGGGTAAATGAACAAGGTCGCCGTTGATCTCTAGTTTCTTTTCTAATGGAAAATTATTCTGGACGTCGGTTCCCGGGAGGGCACGGCCTTCAGCCGTGCCGTTAATTCTTCTAGGGTTCACATCGGCACGGCTGGAAGCCGTGCCCTCCCGGGTGTGGGCCGCAACCTGGATCGCGAACTCAAATACCTCCGGCGAAAGCCGTGCCTGCTCACGCAAAGATTCCTTCGAGATTCCCGTGACCAGCGGATTGCGATGGTGAAACTCCGTGACCAGCTGGTGAAGCCGAGCCGCCACATCGTTCAGCGCTCCACGATCCATGACCAGGTCAGCGCGCCGCACGATCACGCCATGACGGACAGCCTCCGACAGCAAGTCCTCGATACGGTCCGTACCTTGGCCCGTTTCAGCCACGAGTTGAGCGAGAGCGATCCCTTGCGGCCCTCGACGCGCAATTCGCGCCAGCAGCGCCGGGCCCGGATCGCTCTTGGCCTGAATCTTAAGAAACTCTAGACGGGCCGTCAGCGGCGTCTTCTGCGGCGACATGGCGTCAAGTACCACTCCGCCCCCAATCGTCAGCACAGGCGAGAATTGGCGGACGATGAAGCGGTCTCCCAGCACGAGCAACAGAGGAGCGCTCAATCGAAGCTGTGCGAAGGCATCTGCTCCGGGCTTGAGTTGCATTTCTTCGTAGAGCGTCACGCTCGCGATTGTTTCCGAGGTGAAAGCGTGGAAATGCACTCGCGATCCGTTCTTCAGCAGTCTCGCCGAGGAGAGCAGCGACAGCTTTACATCCAGCCGCGACGAGGTCTGAAGCAATCCAGGCGAGGCCAATACCATACCGCGTTCGAGCTCATGCTTTCCGACTCCGGCGAGGTTCACCGCGGTGCGCTCACCCGCTACAGCCTTTTCGGCAACTGCTCCATGTACCTGAACTCCGCGTACTCGCACTCGTTTGGCTGCGGGAAATAATTCCAATTCGTCTTCTTTGCGGATTGTGCCTGCGACCAGGGTACCGGTGACGACGGTTCCGAACCCTTTCATGGTGAATACGCGATCAATAGGAAGCCGCGTGATTGCCTTTGAGTCCCTGGGCGGAGTCTTGCCTCCGGCCCGTACCAGCTCGGCTTTCAGTTCGGCGAGACCTGTTCCGCGCAGTGAGCTGACAGGAATGATCGGCGCTTGGTCGAGAAACGAACCGCGCAGAAAATCTGCCACCTCCAATCGCACCACTTCGAGCGTGTCGTTATCGACGAGATCCGATTTCGTCAAAACCGTGATTCCGCGCTGGAGGGAGAGCAGGCGGCTGATATCGAAGTGTTCGCGAGTTTGTGGCTTGATGCCCTCATCGGCCGCAATGACCAGCAGCACTAGATCAATCCCGCCAACACCGGCCAGCATGTTGCGGATGAAGCGCTCGTGGCCGGGAACGTCCACGAACCCGAAGCGTAGGCCGTCGTCGGGCCCCGGCAGCTCGAGATGAGCGAATCCCAGGTCAATCGTTATTCCGCGGCGCTTTTCTTCCTTAAGGCGGTCGGCGTCAATCCCGGTTAGGGCCTTGACCAGCGCGGTCTTCCCGTGATCAATGTGGCCGGCGGTGCCGACAATGATGGATTTCATGTCGCAGTCAGTATATTCGCGGAAATTCATGAGTGTGGGGACAGCCGTGATGCCCTGGATGCTTTTAGGAGCCGTAGTTTCATCTACCCATCACAATCAGGAAATGCGACAATAGAATTTCCCCACATGACCACTTCGGCGACCCTGGCTATAACTCCCGAAACCCTGCGCAGCCACGGGCTGACAACGGATGAGTACGACCGAATCAAGTCCCTGCTCGGAGACCGCGAGCCGTCACTCACTGAGCTCGGAATTTTCAGCGTGATGTGGAGCGAACACTGCTCCTACAAATCTTCGCGGGGGCATCTGAAGCGGCTGCCGACGCATAGCCGACGCGTGCTTCAAGGGCCGGGAGAGAATGCCGGGATCATCGACATCGGTGACGGGTGGGCTTGCGCGTTCAAAATTGAGTCGCATAATCATCCATCGTTCATTGAGCCATTTCAGGGGGCGACTACCGGCGTCGGCGGCATCCTGCGCGATATTTTCACCATGGGCGCGCGGCCAGTGGCGATCATGGATTCGCTGAGGTTTGGACCAATTGTTGATTCGGAAACCAATTCAAAAGACAAGTCAAAGACGTCGGACAGGAATGTCCGACCCACACAGACCGCAACACGGGCAGAGGTTCACCGCAATCACTCGATTCTCGAAGGAGTAGTCAGCGGCATTGCTTCTTACGGGAACTGCTTTGGCGTGCCGAACGTTGGAGGGGAAACCAAGTTCGAGCCTTGCTACTCCGGCAATCCTCTGGTGAACGCGTTCGCGCTCGGGCTGGTACGCAAGGACCAAATTTTTTACGCGAAGGCGTCTGGCGAAGGCAATCCGGTTATTTATGTGGGCGCGAAGACGGGGCGCGACGGCATTCATGGCGCCACAATGGCCAGCGAGGAGTTCAGCGAAGAATCGGAAGCCAAGCGGCCCAACGTGCAGGTCGGCGATCCCTTCCTGGAGAAGCTCCTGCTGGAAGCCTGCCTTGAAGCCATGCAGACCGGCGCGGTTATAGGCATTCAGGACATGGGTGCTGCTGGGCTGACATGCTCCACTTGCGAAATGGGTGCGCGCGGCGGCGTTGGCATCGAAATTGAGATCGACCGCGTGCCACAGCGCGAGACCGGCATGAGTGCATACGAGATTTTGCTCAGTGAGTCCCAGGAACGCATGTTGCTGGTCGCGCAAAAGGGACGCGAGGAAGAAGTCTATCGCGTGTTCCGTAAGTGGGGACTCGATGCGGTGGAGGTCGGCCGCGTGATCAGCGAGCCTTGCATGCGGGTGCTCGAGCACGGTGAAGTTGTCGCGGATATTCCCAATACCGCGCTCACGGATGATGCCCCCGTTTATCGTCGCCCACTCGAACGTTGGGAGCCCTCGATCGCGCGTGAGAAACCCCAACATGTAACGCTCGGCCAAAACACCGACCTCACCGGCGACCTCAAGCGCCTGCTCGCCAGTCCGAACATCTGCAGCAAGCGCTGGATCTACCAACAATACGATTCCATGGTGCAGACCAACACGGTTGAAGGTCCGGGCGCAGGCGATGGTGGCGTGATCCGGGTGAAAGGCTCGCAGCGGGCCTTGTCGATGGCGCTGGATGGCAATAGCCGATGGTGTTATCTCGACCCCAAACTCGGCGCCATGCACGCGGTCGCTGAAGCCGCACGTAACGTAGCCTGCTCAGGAGCGACTCCTGTAGGCGCGACCAATTGCCTGAACTTTGGCAATCCCGAAAAGCCGCGCATCATGTGGCAGTTTTCGCAGACGATTGACGGCATTACCAAAGCCTGCGAGGAACTCGAAATCCCAATCACTGGCGGAAATGTCAGCTTTTACAACGAGACTTTGGGCGAGGGCATTTATCCGACACCGGTCCTCGGAGTGGTTGGGATTCTTGAGGACGTAAACAAGGCCACGTTCCCCCATTTCCGCGAGGCCGGACGCGCTGTGGTGCTCCTACGCGGATCCGATCCGGGAGATGCCACAGATGCTGGAGTCGAGTTTGGATCGTCCGAGTACGCGAAAGAAATTCTCGGTGAGGTGTGGGGATTTCCGCCGGCGCTGGAACTCGAAAGGGAAGCCGCGCTGCAGAAGGCGACGGTTGAACTGATCGCTGAGGGCGCACTCGAATCGGCTCACGACTGCTCCGAAGGTGGGTTGGCGGTAGCGCTGGCAGAGGCGTCTTTCTCAGCAGGCATTGGCTGCGAGGTTGAGTTGTCGCGTCTGGAACTGCCTGTCGAATGTGTGCTCTTCGGGGAAGATGCCAGCCGCATCGTGATCTCCTGCGACCGGTCGAGGCTGGCGCGAATCAAAGAAGTAGCTGCTAAATACGGCCTTTTAGTGGACGCGTTAGGGGAAACAGTTCTGGGGACGATGGAAATAAAAGTGGATGGCCAGGTGGTCGTGTCGGCTAAAATCGCCGAGTTGCGGGACGAGTATGAAGGCGCGCTGGAAAGAGGTTTGCGAAGTGAGCCAGCGGTGGTCGTGGCGGATTAATCTGGACGGGTCCGGAGGCAGTTGAGGGCACCTGCCTCTACATGAGCGGGTGGTAGGTTTGGCTGAGGGCTGAATTGAATGCTTCCGATAAATTTCGGGATGAGTGCGGGGTAGTCGCGATCTACTCGCATCCCGAAGCGGAAACGCTTGCCTATCTCGGCCTACATGCGCTGCAACATCGCGGGCAGGAATCTGCAGGCATCGTGACCTCGGACGGCCTTTCGCTGCACATTCACAAGTCCATGGGGCTGGTCGCGGATATTTTCACGGAAAAGAAGCTCTCCAGGCTGCGTGGGACGCTAGCCATCGGTCACACGCGCTACTCCACTACCGGCGACTCTGCCTTGTTGAACGCCCAGCCGATCATGGTGCAATCGAACAAGGGAATGATGGCTCTGGCGCACAACGGCAATCTGGTGAACGCGCAGGAAATTCGTGGCCGGATGGAGGCGCAAGGTTCTATTTTCCAGACCAGCAGCGACACCGAAGTGATCGTTCACCTGATCGCGCAATCCCGCGAGCACACGCTGCCAGAAGCAATCGCCGATGCGCTTCGCTGTGTGGAAGGAGCATTCTCCCTGGTGATGATCAGTCCGGACCGCATCTTCGCAGCCCGCGATCCGCGCGGCTTTCGTCCACTGGCCTTGGGACGCATTCCGGCGCAACCGGATCAACGACAGGACACCATCGTCTTTGCCTCAGAAACCTGCGCCTTCGACCTGGTCGGCGCGAAGTACGAGCGAGAGGTCAAACCTGGCGAGCTGGTCATAGTCGGCCCGGAGGGGACTAAGTCGCTCTTCTTCGCTCCCGTGCTGGCGCAATCGAGCTGCATCTTTGAGCACGTGTATTTTTCGCGCCCCGACAGTCGCGTCTTCGGACGCCCGGTGCAGGAGAGCCGCGAACAACTCGGCCGCCAGCTCGCCATCGAAGCTCCCGCTGATGCCGACTTGGTCGTCCCCGTTCCCGATTCCGGTGTGACCGCCGCTATGGGCTACGCCGCCGAAAGCGGAATCCCGCTGCGCTTCGGTCTGATCCGCAACCACTACGTTGGGCGGACCTTCATTGAGCCGCAACAGTCAGTCCGTGACTTTGGCGTGAAACTCAAACTGAATCCCGTCCGTAGTTTGCTCGAAGGCAAGCGGGTCGCGCTGATTGACGATTCTATTGTGCGGGGGACCACCAGCAGAAAAATTGTGCGAATGGTTCGCGGCGCAGGAGCGAAGGAAGTCCACATGCGAATTTCGTGTCCGCCCACGATTTCTCCCTGCTTCTATGGCGTCGACACTCCGCGAAAAAAAGAGCTCATAGCCGCAAACAATAGCGTGGAAGAAATCCGCAAATATATTGGCGCTGACTCGCTCTCCTATCTTTCGCTCGAGGGAATGAAAAAGGCCTGCCACGACGGCGAGAAGACTACGTACTGCACCGCCTGCTACACCGGAAAATATCCGACCAACCTCGTTGATGTCGAGGAGATCCTGCCCGCGATTGTGGAAAAGCCATAATCCGTTCGCCCGGGAAAACACCCTAGAGAAAACTGGGGGCAAACAGAATCGGGTGCCCCATCGTTCTCGCGTTTTTTGCGAGTGGGTGGAGATTCTGTTTACGGCTTTTGAGCCGACGCAACTCGCGGAATCCCCTGAAGATCATTCGTGATCTGAACGTTGTCCCATCCTGCGAGCAATTCTCGGACCTGTTTCGCAATCGTGCCGCTGATCTCCATCACCAGCCATCCGCCATGCTTCAGCACTTCACGGGCCTGCGGCACGAGGCGCTCGATGGTTTCCAATCCCCTCGGCCCCGCGAATACTGCGCTCCTCGGCTCGAACTTGCGGACTTCGAGCTGGACTTGTTCTTCCTCCGATTCGCCCACGTAAGGTGGATTGGAGACGACGAAATCGAAAGCGTTGCGTTCCATCCCTGCAAGCAGATCTGCTTCGTGAAGTTGAATCCGTTGCTCAAGCTCATGTCGGGCGGCGTTGGCTTCAGCAATTTCGAGTGCGTCAGGGGAGATATCAGTCGCATGAATTTCGGCTTCCGAGAATTCTTTCGCGAGCGCCAGCGCGATGCAGCCGGAACCCGTGCCGACGTCAATAATGTGGAGAGGGGTGGCGGGCGAGGACGCCCGCCGCTCCAAAATCAAATTTGTTTGTGGAGCGAGGGGCGTCTCGCCCGTCCGGCTTTCATTTGCAGCCACGAGCTCAAGCACTTTCTCAATCACATGCTCCGTCTCCGGCCGCGGAATCAGCACTGCCGGAGACACCATCAAATCCATCCCCCAGAATTCCTGATGTCCGGTGATGTACTGCGTGGGAATACCCTGCGACCGCTGAGCCAGAGCATCGTCGTAACGGGATTGCTCTTCATTAGTTAATTCGCGTTCGGGATGTCCATAGAGGTGGGCGCGATCGCAACCGAGGGTGAACATGAGCAGTATTTCGGCATTCATTCGGGGGGACGGAACATGAGCGGCAGTCAGGCGTTGAATGGCGGAGTTGAGGGTTTCGCCGAGAAGCACAAAGCTATTTCACCACAGGGGAGCGGAAACCGCGGAGGCGAGACGTTGAGTAATCCCCGCTAAAATTTCGATGAATGTTGCAAGAGCCTCATCACAACAGTGTTTAATCGCGACGGTTTGATCTAAAATTGTGCCCACCAAGAGGTCTTGGCTATGGGTCTAGACAGTGTTGAACTTGTGATGGCCGTCGAAGAGAGGTTTGGTATCAGCATTTCTGATGAGGAAGCGCAAGAGATACGGACGGTCGACGACATGTTTCAGTGTGTGATTAACAAGGTGACAGTTTCGAATAGGTCGTCCTGCTTGACGCAAAAAGCCTTTCATCTGCTGCGCCGAAGCGCTAAGGAACTCTTCAATGTTCCACGCGATCAGTTTTGGCCCGACACGCAGCTTGACTTGATAATCCCAAGGCGTTCTCGGCGCGAGGACTGGCGAAGGCTTCAGCTGGCTGTCGGAGCCACAGAGTGGCCGAAACTTGCCCTATCTTGGCCGGGCGTACTCGCCTTGCTGGCGCTGGTGTTCGCAATCCCAGGTTCCGTATTCGAGTACAGCACAGCCGTACTAAAGTGGAACGTCGTAGTTGCGGGCATGATTGCGTTTATCCTAATGGTCATTGCGATTAAGGCTGGCAAGCTCGTCGCCCGGCCATTCGAAATGGAGTTCAGGGGAGGGATCAGCACGGTGCGGGAGTTGGCGTACATCGTTGTGGCCCAGAACTCCGAGTTATTCGGAACTGAGCGCGGGACTTGGACCAACGACGAGACCTGGTCTCTTTTGTCATCGGTGATCACGCAGCAGACTGGAGCGAGACAGTTCACCAAGGACTCGCGTTTCGTAGAAGATCTGAGGATCGACTGAGCGATCTTTCTTGTCGAACGACGAACGGCGGTCCTCACATCACCATTCCGCCTTCACCCTTCAACCGCTCCGCCTGAAAGTGTGCTCCCAGTGCCTCGATCAGTGGCTGCAGCTTCCCATCCATCACCTCCGGCAGCTGATGAATGGTTAGCCCGATGCGATGGTCGGTCACGCGGTTCTGCGGGAAATTGTAAGTGCGGATTTTCTCGCTACGGTCGCCGCTGCCGACCATGGATTTGCGCTCTTTCGCCAGGGCTTCCTGTTGCTTTTGCATTTCGATCTCATACAGGCGTGATCGCAGCACCCGCATGGCTTTCTCGCGGTTCTTGATCTGCGACTTCTCGTCCTGGCAGCTGACTACGGTGTTGGTCGGGATGTGGGTGATTCGCACCGCGGAATATGTCGTGTTCACCGATTGTCCGCCTGGGCCGGACGAGCAGAAAGTGTCTATGCGAAGGTCTTTGGCCTCAATTTTGACGTCCACTTCTTCGGCTTCCGGCAGCACCGCGACCGTCACGGCCGAAGTATGCACGCGTCCTTGCTGCTCGGTGTCGGGAACTCGCTGGACGCGATGCACTCCGCTTTCGTACTTTAACCGGGAGTACACACGCTGGCCTTCAATCAGCGCAATAATTTCTTTCAGCCCGCCGACTCCGGACTCGGACGTAGAAAGCACTTCGACTTTCCAGCGTTGAGTCTCCGCGTACCGGTTGTACATCCGGAACATTTCCGCTGCGAACAGGGTGGCTTCATCTCCTCCGGTTCCAGCGCGGATTTCGACAATCACGTTCTTTTCGTCGTTCGCATCTTTGGGCAACAGCAACACCTTGAGCTCTTCTTCGATGCCCACAACTCGCGGCTCCAGTTTGTCTAGCTCTTCTTGCGCGTAGGCGCGCATTTCCGCGTCTTTCTCGTCGGCCAGCACCGCCTTGCTCTCAGCAATTCCTTTTTTCAGGTCCTTGTATTCGCGATACTTCTCGACAATGGCCGCGATCTCGCTGTGCGCCTTGGCAGTCTTCTGGTATTTCGCAGAGTCGCCGGTGATATCCGGTGAGGCCAGCGCCTGGGTCAGCTCTTCGTAACGGGCTTCGATTTGGTCAAGACGTTCAAACATTTAGTTCTTTCGTAGAGACGTAGCTTCCTACGTCTCGGTTCGCCGCACCGCGTCTCACGGGGGAGACGTAACAAGTTACGTCTCTACGGCATTGTGTTAGTTGGTATGGGAGTATGGGGAAAGAATTTTCGCGGCGGGGCCGCTACGCAATCACTAATTCGCCGCCGCGCTGCTTTTCAAGCAGCATGGCCTGATTGAGCGCATGGATCGCACATTCGGCTTGCTCATCCGCTGGTTGTTGCGTCGTTATCCGCTGCAGCCACAACCCAGGCGCGGTCATTACGCCGAACAGCGACTTCCGATGTTTTGCGGCATAGCGAATAATCTCGTAAGAAATACCTGTGATCACAGGAAGCAGGGCGATACGAATTGCGAAACGGGCCCAGAATGTGGTCACCGGGACGAGCATGTAAACGAAGATCGAGATGATCATCACCGTCATCAGAAAACTCGTGCCGCAACGCGGATGGAAAGTAGAATATTTCTGCACGGCTGCGGTTTCGAGAGGATCACCATTCTCGAAGGCAAACACTGTCTTGTGTTCCGCTCCGTGGTATTGATAGACCCGGCGAATGTCGCTCAGCAGCGAAGTTCCCCAGATGAACAGCAGAAACAGCGCCAGCCGGATCAAGCCATCCACCAGGTTGAACATGATCTGTCCGCTCAACGACGGATGCGTCTTCTTCAACTCGGTCGTTGCCAGCAGGGGCAGATACTTGTACATGAAGATAAAGAACCCGACCGAGATCAGGACGTTCATGGTCGCGATCCAGCCGCTGATCTCAAACTTCTTCTCCGGGGCTTTACTGGCTTCGTCGCGCTGCAGCTCATCCAATTGCACGTTGGCAGAAAATCGCAATGCGCGGAAGCCGAGGGTCATCGCATGACCCAACGTCATCACTCCACGCAGCACCGGCCACGCCATCCATTTATGTTTCTCGGAAAGCCGCTCCAATGGCTCGCTGTGAGTTGAAAGTTCGCCGGAAGGTTTGCGGCATGTAATCGCCCAGGCGTGCGGGCTGCGCATCATAACGCCTTCGAGCACAGCCTGGCCGCCGACCAGCGTTTCTTCGCCGCCTTCGAGCGCGGGTAAAAGCTGCACGGCCACGAGAAAGCGCCACAATGTTTGAAAAAACTCCATATCGATTAGATGATCTTCAGGCGAATAATGTTCCAGCATTAGAGTACCACACGCCTGGGACACTTTCGGCGCAGGGAAGTAGAGTAGATCCAGCAACTTAGATGGATGAAATGCGCAGATTCGCTGAAATCTCCGAACGGATTGCGGCAACCACCAAGAAGCTGGAGAAAACGGCACTGCTGGCCGAATACCTGAAGTCCGTTGAGGTGGGCGAAGCCTCAACTGCAGCCGTCTTCTTCTCCGGCCGGCCGTTTCCGGTATGGGAGGAAACTACGCTGCAGGTCGGTGGATCACTCCTTTGGCGAGTGGTTCAAGAGCTCTCTGGAAAAGATGAGCACGAGCTAACAGCCGCTTATCGCAAGTATGGCGACTTGGGCGCAGTCGCTGCAGCAGTACTGCCCGAGACCGAATCGAGCCACCTCGATCTGACACAAGTCGAGAATTATTTCTGGAAGATCGCAACCGTGCGTGGCCCGGCAGCAAAGGGAGCGTTGGTCCGCGATTTGCTGCGCCAGGTCACTCCACTCGAAGCCAAGTACATCGTGAAGATCATGACTGGAGACCTGCGCATCGGTCTAAAAGAAAGCCTGGTCGAAGAAGCGATTGCAAAGGCTTACGGAAGTCTCGTGGGGGGCAGTCTGAAAGACGTGCAGCGCGCCAATATGCTTCTCGGCGATATCCGTGAAACCCTGCGCCTTGCGGCAGCAGGCCGCCTCGCGGAAGCCAGGATGCGTCTGTTTCATCCCATCGGTTTCATGCTCGCGAGCCCGGCCGAATCTGCGGAAGACGCGCTGAGCTACTTCCAAGATGCGCTGGTTGAAGACAAGTACGACGGCATCCGTGCTCAGGCGCACTGCTCGGGAGACACCGTCCGGTTCTTCTCACGCACGCGAGATGAAATCACCGAATCTTTTCCCGAGCTTCCCAAATCGCTTGCCGGTCTGCCGCAGGATGCGATCCTCGACGGCGAAATCGTGGCCTGGAGCTATCTGGTGGGGGAGCAAAACGAGTCCGGCCGCGCGTTGCCCTTCAGTGCTCTGCAGCAGCGGCTGGGTCGAAAGAAGGTCAGCGAGAAACTCATTCGGCAGGTTCCGGTCGCGTATTTGATTTTCGACGTGCTTTACGCAGGCGGAGAATTGCTGATTGATCGACCACTGCGGCAACGAAGCCAACTCTTGGATCAGCTCCTGACAGCGGAAAGAAAACCGATTCACCACGGAGACACCCTTCGACTGCGCTCAGGGCAGGCTCCGACACGTAGAAAACCTTTTGATCAGGGTGAGCTGGCCTTAACTAGACAATTAAGTGAGGACAAAAGCGCTTCTCCGACGACCGACGACCGACAGCCGACGACAGCCAGAATCATTCGCGCTCCGGTTTTTCAAGCAGCCTCTCCTGAGGAACTCAATCAGCTCTTCGACGACGCCCAGGCCCGCGGCAACGAAGGATTGATGATCAAAGATCCCGAATCGCCCTACACGCCGGGACGTCGCGGCAAATCATGGCTGAAGCTGAAACGCGAACTGGCTACTCTCGACGTGGTCGTCACTGCCGCCGAGTACGGACATGGCAAGCGCATCGGCGTGCTGAGCGATTACACATTCGCGGTCCGCGATGGCGACCGCCTGCTGAATATCGGCAAAGCTTACTCCGGCTTGACTGACGCCGAGATCGCCGAGATGACCAAATGGTTCCTAGATCACACGATCGAAGACCAGGGCTTCCGCCGCATCGTGGAGCCGAAGATTGTACTGGAAGTCGCCTTCAACAACATCATGCGCTCCGACCGCCACAACAGCGGCTATGCCCTGCGGTTTCCACGAATCGTCCGGCTTAGGCCGGACAAGCTTCCGGAAGAGGCGGACACGATTGGGCGGGTCAAGGAAGTCTACGAAAAACAGATGGGTTGATCATCGACGATCTAGAATTACGATTTGTCCTGATTGGAGAGCACATATGCACGCAATAAATCGTCGTTCATTTCTGGGGGGAGCTGTCTCTTTATCCTGCGCAGCGCTACTGCCCAAATCGGTTGTTCCGCAAGCGGTCGCCGCCGAAACCCATGCCGCCTCACAGGACGAACTAATCCAACACATGAAGTGGATGAACGATCCAGCCTCGTGGAAAGTCGCCAACGGCCAAATCATCGTGCGTGCCCGGCCGAAGACTGATTTTTGGCGGAAGACGTTTTACGGCTACATCACCGACAACGGACATTTCTTCCATCTCCCAGTCAGTGGAGAATTCACCTTTGACGCGCGGATCGGCGGTCAATACGCTGCGCTCTACGACCAGGCCGGGCTGATGGTGAGAGTGGATGCAGAGAACTGGGTCAAGTGCGGCACCGAATTTGTGGATGGAGAACGCCACGCCAGCGTAGTCTTCACCCGCGACTTCTCCGACTGGTCCACCATGAAGGACTTGTCTGGCAGTGGCCCGGTTTGGTGGAGAGCCGTGCGCCGCAAGGACTCGCTCGAAACTTTGTGTTCGCTCGACGGGAAGACATTCCAATCTGTCCGCCAAGGATACTTGGTTCCAGACCGTCCCGCTGAAGTTGGCATCATGTGCGCCGCGCCGGAGGGTGGTGGCTTTGAGTGCGTGTTTGACGGACTCAAGCTAGTGGCGGAAGAGAAGTAATACCTTGTCGGACGAGAATGTATTACGTGGTCGGCCCGTAGTAGCGATAATGGCCGATAATTTTCCAGTTAAAGAGTAGATCTTCCATTTTGGGTCCATAACCGATGTTGTGGACGATCATGTAATGCCCCGCCGGACCCCTTTTTAGCGACGACGATTCCGATGTGCGTCACGCCGCCACCCAAATCCCAGGCCACAATGTCACCAGGTAAGTAATCCCCCGCCGAAAACTAATCGGCAAAACTTCTCCCTTTCGCGCGAAAAAAACCATCAGGTTGGGAACTCGTCGGTGGTCAATGTTGCTGTCCGGATGTCTTTGCTGTTTGTGGGGATAAACAGAGAAATCTCGCTGCATGTCTTCGTGAACTTCCTTTTGCAGGTCGACACCCACGGCCCGGTAAATTCGAATCACCTCATCGGTGCATACGCCGGTGTCCGCGGGAACATCACCGCCTGGATATGGGATACCGACGTAATCCGAAACGTAGCGAACGGGATGGTGAGTGCGTTCGATAGCGGCTCCCACAAGTTTTCGCGAAAAGTCATCGCGCGAACGTGTAGGGTTGGCCTGTGACGCACCGGAGTTGACGAGAACGGAAACGACGACAAGAAGGGGGAGTCCGGTTCGACTTGGCAGCCGCATCGCCATCTCAATGTTCGTGGCTATGTTCTTCCTGAACCGGAATCACACACCCGTGCGCCACTTCACAAACCACGTTCTCGAACTGAATAGTCGTGTGGTCAATACGGAAGTCGTGATGCAGGCACGCCTTCACGTCACGCAGAATCCGCTCGCTGGCGGAGGGCGGGATGTCGGCAATGGATATGTGGCAAGAAAGCGCGCTGGTCTCTGAGCCGATGCTCCACACGTGCAAGTCGTGAACGTCGTTGACGCCGTTAATTTTGCGGATGGCGGCTTCTACGCGCTCGAGTTTCACACCGCGCGGCGTCCCTTCGAGGAGAATGTTGAGCGTTTCGCGCATGATGCCGAAGCTGGACCACAGGATCAGAGCGCCGATACCGAACGAAAGCGCTGGGTCAATCCAGTACTGCCCGGTCGCAAGAATCGCCCAGCCACCCGCGATCACCGCAGCCGTCGAAAGCGTGTCGCCGATTTCGTGCACCAGAGCACTGCGGACGTTCACATCGCGCCCGGTACGGTAGAGCATGAACGCGATGGCGCCGTTCATGATCACTCCGCCGGCAGCAATCCACATCATCAGGTGAGCCTGCACCGGTTGCGGATGCCGGATGCGGCGGACGGCTTCGTAGAAAATCAGGGACGAAATCGCGACCAAAGTGGCCGAATTCACCAGCGCGGCCAGAACTCCGGCGCGGTGATAGCCATATGTGTGGGTCGCGCTGGGCGGACGCGAATGAAAATACACGGCAATGAGAGATAGCAGCAGGGCAACGAAATCCGTCAGGTTGTGCCCGGCTTCGGAGAGCAGGGCCAGCGAGTGCGCACGGAGGCCGGCCACTACCAGCAGACCGATGTAAGCCGCGGTTACGAGCAGGGAAACCTGCAGGATTCGTGAGGTCCTGTCTCCTCCGCCCTGGCCTAAATGCATGTGCACGATACCAGTTTAAGGGGATGCGGAGAACGCTTCAAGAAGGGATCACCCTCAGACGGAGACTTAAAATACAATGCCTCAGTTTAGGATTCGTCAATCCATGAGAACAGCAGACGTCGTCGTAATTGGCGGAGGGATCGTTGGATCAAGCATCGCCTATCACTTGACCGCGGCGGGATGCAAAGACGTTCTGGTCATTGAGCGGGAATCGTCTCAAGGTAAGGGGTCCACCGGCAAGAGCATGGGAGGAGTACGGGCCCAGTTCTCCACTCTGGTAAATATCCAGATGTCGCTTTACTCCATTCCCTTCTATGCCAGCTTCGAGGAGCAGCTTGGCTATCCCTGTGGTTATCGGCCTCAGGGATATCTGTTTTGCGCGACCACCGAACACCACCTGGCCTACCTGGAGACGAACTATCAAAGGCAGATTGCTTTGGGATTGAAGGGTGTACGACTCATCGCAGCCGAGGAAATTCGCAGCATGTTCCCGCAACTTCGCTCGGATGATGTTGTGGGCGGTAGTTTCTGCTCGACCGACGGTTTTGTTGATCCTTACAGTGCAATGATCGGATTAATGGCCTGGGCGAGCGATCACGGAGCCACGCTGTGGAAGAACACAGCCGTGACCGGAATGCAGCGCAAGGGTGGCCAGATCTCCGGTGCAGAAACCAGCAGAGGCCCAGTGAGTTCACGCACCATTGTGAACTGCGCCGGACCATGGGCCGCTGAGATCGCGCGAATGGCCGGAGTTGATCTTCCGGTTGAGCCCCTGCGACGCATGCTGGTCCCAACCGAACCCTTCGACCAGTTCCCCCATTCCGCGCCCATGATTATCGATATGTCGAACGGATTCCACTTCCGGCCTGAGGGACTAGGACTCTTGCTGGCGTGGAACGACCCGAAAGAAACGGCCGGATACAAAACTGAAGTCGATCCCGAGTTCATCGAGAAAATTTTGACCCGAGCAGCGGACCGCGTGCCGGTATTCGAGAATCTCGCAGTCAATCCAAAACGGGCCTGGGCTGGCCTGTATGAGATGACGCCGGACCACCACCCCATCTTAGGCGAGGCGCCGGACGTGCCAGGATTCTTCCTGGCCAACGGCTTCAGCGGGCATGGGGTGATGCATGCTCCGGCAGCGGGGAAAATCATGGCCGATCTGATTCTCCAAGGGACAACCGACCTTGTGGATGCCTCACTGCTGGGTTTGTCACGCTTCGCTGAAGGGCGAATGATTGAAGAAACGGCGGTGTTGTAATGCTACTGCCTGAGACCCATCCACTTTTCCGAAACCACAATCGAATTCCCTGGATTCTGCGGATCGTAACGAACCGATGTTGGCACCCCGAGCCGGCAGGAGTGCAGGTTGATCCACTGTCGCAGGTAAGTTACATCCTGTGAGGCTTCGTACGACACGCCGCCCACGTCATATTGGAAAATCAGCATGGTCGCAGCAGGATGTCCGTTCGGAACAAGTTCCTGAACATCGATCACGGTCCCATCCGTGATCCGGCCAATCTGGTTCAGCCAATCGCGGCGCTCGTGTTCGATTTCCGCTGGAGTTTTTTTCTTGCGGCCGAACATCAGGTAGGCGGCAAAAATTGCGCCCAGTAGTCCAGCCAGCAGGGTGTAGAGACGAAACGGAAACATATTTTCTTGGTGTGAGCCCAGGAGCCGGCTCTTGCTTGAGAAAAGAATAAGCCGAGAGAGCCCGCGGAGGGAAGATACTCGTCAGGTTACGAAAGATCAAGAAACGGTTGTTGGCTGTTGGTCGTTGGCGGCTAGCCTTGGGGGTCATAGTTGCTAGCGACCATCTGGGAGAAGTCTGAGTGGCTTAATCAACTCGCTGGCGGAGAGTGTGGCCTAGCTGCCGACGACCAACAACCAACAACCGTTCCCTAGCTTCCCGCCGCAAATCCGCCGACGTGCGCATAGGTTACGCGCAGATACTTGTGAGGATTGACTGGTACGTCGTTGATCCGAACTTCATAGTGCAGATGAGGGCCGGTGCTGCGTCCGCTGGCGCCAACGTAGCCGATGGTGTCGCCGCGATGCACGTGCTGCCCGGGGAAAACTGCGAAGCTCGCCAGATGTCCGTAGCGAGTGGTAATTCCGCGACCGTGGTCCAGAATGATTGCGCGTCCGTAGCCGCCCATGAAGTCCGCAAAGTCTACAATGCCGTCGGCCGGAGCAACGATCGATTGACCGTACGCAGATCCGATATCAATGCCAGAGTGAAACGCACCCTCGCCGTTAAACGGATCAATACGCTCCCCGAATGATCCTGTAATCGGACCTTCAACTGGCCAGAGGTTTGGGGCGGAGTTGGCCCGTACCCAGTCGGCGGTTGTAACGTTGCGGATAAGCCCAAGAGTAATTCCGGCGGTCGTGGCCCCGCTCATGGCTGTGGTCTTGAGCGTATAAAGGCGGTCGAGCGAGGAGCTAACCTGCACGTCCTGCACATGGTCCGAGGAAGCCGCCGAAACCAGCACCGGATCAGGTTTCAATCCGTAGAGCGATGAAACTTCACTTGCCAGGGACCCCAGCGACGCCACTTGGATGTCGCGCTCCTTGGCAACCTCTTCTAGGCGCGTGTAGCGATTCTTGAGCTCATCCTTCTGGGTGCGCAGCTCATCGTAGCGCGAGACCTTCAGTAACATGCGGGCGTAAGAGCTGGCAATCCCGGTCAGTCCAAGCATCACAATCGCCGCCCCAGCTATCAGGACGTACATGTAGTGCATGGGGACAGGAATCTTGCGGAGCTGACCATCTTCTCCGCGAGCTACAAAAAGAATGTAGAAGCGCTTGCGCAAAGTGTCCTTTCCTATATTTCCAGGACCGGGTCAACCCCGGGGCACTCGCCGCGAGTGCCTAGTATCTGAACTTGGCTCCCAGCCGCGTTTCCCTTGTGGGACAAGGCCGAAACACGTCTTCCTCCTACCGGAACCAACGAGCGCCCAAAACTACCGTTGCTGCAATCCAAAGCATTTGCAGCACTTAGCTCGGCCAAACTGTTAGGAGACAGCATCGCAACGGTAACAAAGCTGGCACCTCCTGTCAACGAGGGTTGCTGAATTTCTTAGTTACAAAGGATGAGTAATCTCTCATGACCTAATGGCCGAATTACCATTCCGGGACGAGGTGACTTTAGTACCGCAAGGACTAAGAGCTGGGCACTTTGCCGAGGTCTGGGACCCAGATCGTCGGGCATGTTTGTAGATGTGAACGACAAAGGAGAAGGTTGCTCTTGGAGCCTGCCCTACCATGCTGAAAATGGGCGACTCTCTTTTTTGGCCCCAGGACCCGTTCCCGCATATCATGTCTTCGGCTTGCTATTACCAGAGCGAATTCTGATTTCCCGAATACGCGCCCGCGGGTCGTCTCACCCTTCGTGGGGTTCTAAGGGTGGCGGAACTGGGGCTCAAATCATCGCCGGAATCGGGGATGATTGTGCTGTTCTCCGCATTCCTGCACGGCACGATACGCTTGTAACCACAGACTTCAGCCTGGAAGGGGTGCATTTCCGGCGCGAGTGGCACCCACCGGAAGTTGTCGGTCGTCGCTGTCTCACTCGCGGGTTGAGCGACATTGCGGCGATGGGTGCCGAACCGATTGCAGCGTTTCTTTCATTGGCGTTGCCCCCTAGGTTGCCCCAGCGGTGGGTGGACGGATTTCTGAAAGGGTTGTTGACGCTAGCGGATGAGTTCAGGGTCACATTGGCTGGAGGTGATACTTCGCGATCGCCGCAAGGCATTCTGGCCGATATCGTCGTCGTCGGATCAGCACCGCGCGGCAAAGCCATCTTGCGTTCAGGGGCGCGGCCAGGGGACGGGATTTATGTGACCGGAGAACTCGGAGGCTCGACGGCGGCGCTAAGTCTGCTGTATTCACGACCCAGGAAAAAGCTGAAGCCCCTAGACTTCCCAGCTCATTTTTTTCCTAATCCGCGGATTGAGGTTGGGAGAATTCTGCGCGAAAAAGCCATCGCCTCCTCCATGATCGATATCAGCGACGGCCTTTCGACGGACCTCAGCCACATTTGCGAGGAGAGTGGAGTCGGTGCCGAGGTGTGGCAGGATGCAGTTCCGAGAGCGAGCATCGGCAGACCCGCCCGCGAAGTCAGTGTCGAAACCGCCCTGCACGGTGGCGAAGATTACGAACTGCTCTTCACGTCGTCGCGGCGGGTTCCTGGCAAAATCGCCGGAGTGACGATCACACAGATCGGCCGCATTACTGGAAAGAAAAAGATCATGTGGGCTGACTCCCACGGTAGCTTGAAGGAACTCCTCCCCAAAGGTTGGGAACACTTCCGGTCATAGACTCCAGGTTGCCGGTCACCTCGCTAGTCTCTGTTCATGACGAGGGCGGCGGACTAGAGTAAACTACATGAAGTCGCGACTCGTTCTTAGCTTTTCAGTTCTGTTCGTTGTGCTTCCGCTTGCCGCACAGCAGCCGCCCGCAACTCCCGACAATGACTTCGTGCAGAAACAGTTCGGGAATTCCTGTTCCCTGGACCCGCGATGGCCGCCTCTGACTGCGGACCTGAATGGAGATGGCATCGAAGACATCGTCATCGTCGCACGCTGCAAGAATGCGCTAATTGACCAGGACGAAAAAGATTACAAAGTCATCGATCCCTACGACGCGTTTTACGGTTACGGCAATCCGAAGATCACGACAAGCTTTGCTCCCGATGACCCCAAACTGCGGGGAGTCGCGCTGCTGGTCATCCATGGCGCTGGCACTGACGGATGGCGCTCCGCAAGTCCGCAGGCGAAGTTCGTCATCATCAACCTAGCGGTTAAGACAATCACAGTGAAAAAGATGAAGGTAAGCCGCAAGAAATCAACCATGGCGATTTACGTGGAAGAAGCCGGCGCTGACCAGATGACTTCAGCCATTTTCTGGGATGGGAAGAAGTACCGTTACGAGCCGCTGGGCTCGAGCATGGAGTGATGAAGAGGCTGCTGGTCGTTGGCTGTTGGCCCTAGGTTAAAACTACAAATCGTAGCCGGCAACAGCCAAGAGCCAACAACCAACAGCGGTTTCTTTACATTTCGAAGTGGAACACATCCAGCACAAAGAACGTTTTGCGGTTCACCAGCGCGATGTGTCCGCCAATAACGGTGTGCATATAACCCACCGGCGGAGGCGGTAGATAGCTCTCTACTTCTACCGGGCAGGGATGCATGCGGCTTCTCAGACCCGGGGGCAACGTGCCGCGTACCACCAGCTGACGCTCCAGTCCCGGAGGCAGTTCGTCCCGCTTCGCCAGTCCCGGCGGCAGGTGGTCGCGATGTCCTTGGTACCACTCGTGCAGCTCGCGGTCGTGGTCACGATAGTAGTGCCGATCTTCTTTAGCCTCACGCTTGTCGTCCCACCTGCCATCCCCTCGTCTATCCTCGTCGCGATCGTGCTTGTCTTTGTCGCGGCCGTAGCCGTGACCCTGGCCCTGCGCCAGCGCAACATTTGTGCCCAGCGAGAGCAGCGCTGCGGCCGCCAGGTAAAGCCATTTGTTTGAAGACATACCTTCTCCCGTGTTGAGTGTGAGAAACCCCAGCTTAGGGGCGAAGTTCCCAGAGGACAAGTCACCAGAGTACCTGAAGGTTGTTGGTCCTTCGTCGCAAATGTTTTTCGTGTAGGCCCAGACGCCCTCGTCTGGGTGGGCGAGCATGGCTCGCCGTTGCCGGAGCGAAGCTCTGCGGGCAGGTGAGGGCACCCGCCCCTGCACTCAATCGCCAACGACGGTTCTTCTATAATCCCCTGCCATGGACCTTGAGCAAAAGCTGCTTGAACTGAAGCGTCGCGACCGGCTGGCTGACGAAGGCGGCGGAAAAGAGCGCCGCGAACGCCAGCACAAAGAAGGCAAAATGTCGGCGCGCGAACGCATCGAGTTTCTCCTCGATGACGGCACGTTTGAAGAGACTGACCGTTTCGTCACCCATCGCGCCAATGAGTTCGGCATGTCCGAGCGCAAGTATTACGGCGACGGGTTCATTACCGGCTACGGTCGAATCGAAGGACGCCTGGTTTTCGTGTTCGCGCAAGACTTTACAGTCTTCGGCGGAACGCTCTCGGAATCCAATGCAGGCAAGATCGTCAAGATCATGGACATGGCCGCCCGCGTTGGCGCGCCCCTGATTGGCCTCAACGATTCCGGCGGCGCGCGCATCCAGGAAGGTGTGGTCTCGCTGGCGGGCTATGCGGACATCTTTCTGCGAAACACCCTCTATAGCGGAGTCATCCCGCAACTCTCAGCCATCATGGGCCCGTGCGCTGGCGGCGCGGTCTATTCTCCAGCCATCACCGACTTTATAGCGATGGTCAACAACACTTCCTACATGTTTATCACTGGGCCGGATGTGATTAAGACGGTCATGCACGAAGAGGTCACTAAAGAGCAGCTCGGCGGCGCGGTCACTCACAATGAGACTTCCGGAGTTGCCCACTTGCTCGCCCATGACGACGCCGAATGCCTCTCTATGCTGCGCGAGCTGCTCAGCTTTATTCCGTCGAACAATCTGGACGATCCGCCACGTAAACCATGCATGGATCCGATCGACCGCGCCGATGCCGCGCTCGACACGATAGTTCCCGCGCAGTCGAACCTCCCTTACGACATGAGAGACGTGATCCACGCCGTGGTGGATGATGGGTACTTTTTCGAGGTCCACGAGCACTACGCGAAAAACATTGTGGTCGGATTTGCGCGGCTGAATGGCAGCTCTGTCGGCATCGTCGCCAATCAGCCCGCAGTGCTCGCGGGGACGCTCGACATCAACGCCTCAGTGAAGGGCGCGCGCTTTGTGCGTTTCTGCGATTGCTTCAATATTCCGCTGATTGTGTTTGAAGACGTTCCCGGATTCCTCCCCGGCACCAGCCAGGAGTACGGCGGCATCATCCGCCACGGCGCAAAGCTGCTATACGCCTTCGCCGAAGCCACGGTGCCCAAGCTGACAGTGATTACTCGCAAAGCCTACGGCGGTGCTTATTGCGTGATGGCCTCGAAGCACATTCGCACCGACGTGAACTACGCCTGGCCGACCGCCGAAATTGCCGTGATGGGTCCGGAAGGCGCGGTGGATATCGTTTACAAGCGCGATCTGGAGCATGCCGCCAACCGCGACCAGATGCGCCAGGAAAAAATCGAGGAATTCCGCGACCGTTTTGCAAATCCGTATGTGGCCGCCGAACGCGGATTCGTAGACTCAGTCATACTGCCCAGCGACACGCGCAAAAAGCTGATCCACGCGCTCGAAATGCTGGGGACAAAGCGGGACAAGAATCCGCCGAAGAAGCATGGGAATATACCGCTGTAATGGCTTGTGTGGGGCGGGCGCCCTCGCCCGCGTGGACATGGATCTGTGCACACAAAGACCCTCGCTAATCCTCTGGTGACAGCGGGAGCATGGATCCGTGCCGCACGTCCAGTATGTAAACCGATCGATCGATCGAGCACAACGAAGGGGACGATAAGTTCTCCGGTTGCCCGTGCCAAAAAACAGTTCGCGAATGGGTTTCTCAAATGAGCGTTCTCGGGAGCCAGAGGACAACGCTCCGGGCGGCGAGCAAGACTCTTCCCGCATTGGCGCGCGCGCCGAATCCAATCGCCGGCCGCACGCGGCGCCTGTTTGCGGATGTAGCAATAACTTGTTCTAAGATCGGTCTCGGCCTCGGGCGTGATGATGACGTGGTAAATCATCGGGCGCAAGCCATCTGGGGGTAAGTCATCTAACGCGTCGAGTCTTCCCGTTCCAGTTCGTCAAATACGTCATCAGCAGGGCGCCCCATGTCTTTTTCGGCCTGCAAGAGGCCTCGGCCGATGCTGGCCACTGCATCGAGCTGGCTGGCCACTTGTTGGTAGGCCGCTGCATCCAGGACCACCGCCTCAGCTTTGCCATTTACGGTGAGCACCAGCGGACGTCCGGTTTTCTTCATGCGCTTCAGCAGCCCCGAAGAGTTGCGCTTGAACGTCGTCAGCGTATGAATGTCCTGGGTCATAATCAAGTTCCGAATAACGCCCATTCGTTGTCCCTTTCCACTTTCCTCGATCCGGCGGCTCCCGCCGCACCGACGACAGCGATGGAGGTGCCGACGACGGGCGGTGTGCCGATAAGGACCTCAGCGACTCCCACTGGGACCTCTAGATATGTCACCCATCTTAGCGCTTTGTCCCACCCAGTTCGCCGCTTGAGGCTTTGACGCGCCTTCCGAATTTCGCGTCCAGCCTCGGATATCGCCTGCCTATCACCTAGAACAAGGCCGCTGTGTAAGAGAGCCAATTGCTCGCGCACGGCCTTCAGGCGAGGATCTTTCCTGAGCGCTAGGGTATCCTTGATTCCCTTGATGTGCGGCAGCAACCCGCCTTCCTCGACAAATGCGGCGCGCAGAGCAAGAAACCTGTTTGCGGCGGCGATTGCGTCGAGCTCCTCGCCATTCAGAGCTGTCTCGGACCGGAAAACTTCTCCGTAATGCTCTGTTGCCACGCCCAGTCCGAGCCTGGACGATAGGGCTTGTATCGTCGCGACCTGTTCCGCAGCGATGATGGCGCAAAGGAGAGCGGAGTTCCCAGCGTCGGGCGGGTCGTCGAAGTGAAAGGGTCCCGCGGTTAGTTCGCGGAGGAAATCCTCCGGTAGGGCGGTGGCAATGACGTGTTCGCGTAGCGAGACTTGGTCACCCCGCACTGCTGCAAGAGCGTAGTCAAGGAACAACTCGACACACCGCCGTGAGATCTTCAAGCCATTCGCGAGGGCAGGAAAAAACTTTATTTCGCGGATCGCCAGTAGCACACGGTTGACCACAAAGGGCCAAAAGCGCTGGATGAGCGACAGGGACTGCAGCAGCTTCTTTGGTGGGCGACCGCGGTTAGCCATAGGCCCCCTGCTCCACCAGCGTGGGGAGGGGCGGCACCTCTTCGACTGGGTCAGAACCCGCCATAACTTCCACTATTCCGTCCTTCTCCAAGTCTGGGAGCCTAAACGCGTTGCAGTAATCGTGAAGTACTAGATGATCGAACAGTACAAGGAGCGAAAGTGCTCGCTGTCGTGTCAACCGACTACGCCTCGATAGGTTTGATCGGTCTTCCTCCGTCAAAGGTCGGGAGAAAAGAAGGTTCTCCCGCGCCGCGGCGCTGAATAGCTCCCAAGCGAGGTTATCCCTAACTAACACGCGGCTAAAGTCCATTTGGCCAGCGATTATAGTGGAGGTGCGGATCGGTTCGCGCGGGTTACGGTGGAGCTTCTTTTCGGGCGGTGCACCAGTTGCAGTCGATACATTCCCATACTTCTTCAACGGAAATTTCTTCTGTACTCCCTGCAATAACTTCCTGAACTCCACTCCAGCCGTTTCTCCGCATCCGGCTAAATGTAAGTGGCTGATTGTACTTCGGTTACTTGCGCCACTCCCGAACGGCGTAGAGGATGCATTCTCAAGAACCCAGGGGAGCTGGAAAGGCTTGTGCCTGGCCGTTTCTGTGGCAGTAATGGTTACCAACTTTTCCCGGCGAAATGGGTTCTTACCATCACAAGACAAGGGGCGCGACAAGAATGAGGAATCGTCTTATATCCTGTTTTACAGTTTTGATTGTAACCACTCTCCTGGCTGCATCTGCTCTTGCGCAAGCTAAGCCGGCTGCGCAAGATGATACTGGCTTCACGTCGTATGTGGAGTTCGGCGGCACTACGAACTCGCTGGGGCAGGTGTACGAACTCAATTCCAGCATTGGTTACACGTTCACGCAGCACTTCGGAATGGACCTGGGCGTGCCGGTTTATTTCGTAAATACGTCCAGTTCGACTACGGGCGCTACATCCAGCAGCGGAGTGGGCAACCCTTCCGTAGATCTCCGGTGGAAGTACCTGCATCCCTCGGTTAATTTCGCTTCGGTTGTGACCGGCTCGGCTCCACTGGGAGACAGCAAGCTCGGCCTGAGTACCGGGCGAGCGACCTTCGACTGGACGAACCGCGTTGACCGCACGTTCTCCCAGGTAACGCCCTTCCTGGAAGCCGGTTTTTCCAACACCACTTCCGATTCGCGGCTGTTTGTTCGACCGTACACAACGCTGGGCCTCAACACGCATTTTCGTGGAGGCGCATCAGTTGACGTTTGGAAGTTCATCAGCGTGGGCGCTGCGGGGTACGACATTCTTCCCTTTGGCAATCAGACGGTGTTCAGCAGGGTGAACGGAGCGTCGGGAAGCGGCACTTCGCATGGACAGAATTTCCAGTCCAGCCAGCAGACGACCGGAACAGCCGCCATCGCGAGCGACAATGGCTTCTCGACATGGTTGGACGCGAGTCTCAACTCTTATGTGGACGCTGAAGTTGGCTACACGCGAAGCGTTCATTACGACTTGAATTCAGTTTCGTTTTCCCTAGGTTTCAATGTGGGACGCCTGGCTCACCGGAGCACAGGCCAGTAGTGACTTCTTAACTAGAAGTCAGAATCAACTCAAATGGAGGCAAACTCGAATGAAGATGACGCGAATCACAATGCTTAGTCTGGCGGTCGTGCTATACGCAACAGCCGCTCTTGCGCAACATGGGCATAGTGGCGGGGCCGCTGGCGGTGGCACGGGTATGGGCGCTGCTACAGACCATGGCGCGGGCCTGTCTGACCATGGCAAAGCCGGAAGCGCAAACAGCGGCAGCGGTTCAACCCACAAGGCGAGTATCGACGACGTTTTGAAAAAGAATCCGGCGATCGGCGACAAGATCCAGTCGCTGACTGGCATGCCAGCCGACAAGGCCTGCGCGGGATTTAAGAACCTCGGCCAGTGCGTGGCTGCGGCCCACGTCAGCAAAAATCTGGGGATCAGTTTTAACTGCCTGAAGGACGACATGACCGGCACGGCGCCAACGGACCCCAAGTCTTGCCCGGCTGGCACTGGCACCAAGGGCAGCATGAGCCTCGGCAAATCAATTCAGGCGGTTGAGCCGGCCGCTGACTCAAAGACTGAATCGAAAAAAGGCCAAACTGAGGCCCAGCAGGACCTGAAGAGTTCCGGGGTTCAGTCCTAAGACTGAGAGTTCACCGAATCGGGTGAATATTGTAAGACCGAGCGGGAGCGTGGCCGGACATGGCATTGGGAACCGGCCGCTCTCCCGCTGAACTGTTTCTGGCTTCCGCTGCCGCTACGTCGAACCCGGCTTGGGTTGTGTAAATCGCCTCATCGAAGGTTGTGCCAGACTTCGCCTTAGCCACTGCGAAAACCCCATAAGCCTTGCCATTTGCGAACGAAGTTGCAATGTAGTCCGCTACCATCTGCCCAGAAAATGTCGCAGGCAGCCAACTGACCATCATTGGGCCTGCAACCGGTGTGGCAGCGCTCCAGGTGCTGCCGCCGTCGAGTGACGAAATGAATCCCACATACAGGGCGCATGTGGAAGGTGCACAATTCGCCTGCGGGTAGTAGTAGTAGGTCACGCCCAAATGCACAATGCTATCGCTCGTGGCTGGATCAATCCCCAGCCCGGGGATGAAATGGTCAACTGTGCTGGTGACCGAATCGATCGGAATTCTCGCAGGAGCGGTCCAGTGGATTCCGTTGGCGGACACGCTCATGACCAGATCGTTAGAACTGCAACTGACGCGAAAGCGGCAGTCCTGCCAAACCACGTAAACGTTGCCGGCCCCATCAATCTGCGCCGAAGGTAGAGGGTCCGTGCGCAGTCCGCCTGCAACTTGGTGGAGAGCCACATTTGCGATCTGCACTGGCGCACTCCAGCTTGCTCCGCCATCGGTCGAAGAAAAACTTTCGATTTGACCCGAATTGCTCAGCAGTGGCACAACGACTGTTCCAGTTGGCTGAACCAGGGGTTGTCCGCCAATTCCGTCGGCATTGCCACTAATATTGACGGCCGGCGTCCAGGTCAAGCCCCCGTCGCTTGATGTACTCATTTTTATGAGATTGGATTGATTATGGTCGTCCCATTGGGCGTAACAGTGCCCGTAAAAAGAACTGGTAACGGTGTTGTCGCAGGTGATCCAATCTTTGTCCAGGTTCGGGCCCTGGCCTATGAGCACAGGGCCGCCCCAGTTCAATTCATCGCTCGATCGGCTGACCACGACTTGGGTTGCCCCAGAGCTGGATATGGTCAGCGAAGAGATGATCCAAGTCGCGTGAGCGGCGTCATGGATAACTGCGGCATCGCTGACTGCTGCGTTCGTCCCCCCGCCCTGAGCAGGGAAAAACGTCGTCAAGCCAGGCAGGAAGCCGTTCGTCCAGGTTGCGCCCGAGTCGGTGGAAGTCGCAAATCCAATATCAGAAGAACCGCCCGAAGATATCCTTCCCACCTGAAACGCAGCGACTATGGTTGATCCGAACGAGAAACTGTCAGGCTCGACCTCGGTCGCATGCTGGCTAGTGGAATTGGTGAACGTGTCTGTACTCAGCCTTACCAGCGGAACCGTCGCAGCCGGAAAAGAGAAGAACGGATTGTTGGAATTGGAATTAGATCCCGAACCGCAATCGGCAGCGGCAAGAAGGATGACGGCCAATCCAAGTGCGGCAACACAGCGGACGATTAATCTCACTTCGAAGTCCTATATCCTGCCTTCAATTCGGAGCAGTGCATTTGGACAAGCTATATAGAACGGGAGCTTAGGTCAATGCAGAAATGGCACGGGCGGACCAGCTACTGCAGGCGGAACCTTTCCTTCATTAGCCGTTGCAGGCGGGGCTTGTAGAGGATGTCATAGGAGAGTACTTTAACCGGGAACATGGCCAGCGCGGCGCGCTTAGTTCCGGCAACCAGCTCCGAGGCTTCCTCGATAGTAAGGTTCGGGTCCTGGCTGATGACGGACATGACCATGCTGATCATGATTTGCAAGCGGCGGATCTTCTGCGCCTCCTGTTGAACTTCATTCCCGGCTTGCGCATCTTCCAAGGGGCCCTCTTTGCGCGATCCGCGCGCCTTCTCGCGTCGTCTCTGATGAACTGACGATTAGATGTGCCGTTTGCAGGCGACGTTGCGCTCATTGTCCGTGGGACAGCCAATCTGAATCAACACACTTTAGTGATCGTCCTGTTAGCTCCGATGGCTCTCCGCCGTCTTCCGTCCTCCGTCTATAATCTCCGTAGGAGGACTCCCCGATGGCAGCAAGCGCGAACCCTTTGCCCGATCCCAATCAAAAGCTGGTGCGAGTGTTCGATACGGAGCAGGAACCGGAGGCGATGATTGTCAGCGGACTGCTGGAATCTGCCGGAATCGATTGCGAGGTCACCGCGCTCGACGCTCCCCAGGACGTGCTCCCGATCGGCGGAACAATCATTCTGGTCCGCGAAGAAGACGCGGAAAGGGCGCGCCAACTCATCGAAGAGTACCGTCGCGCACCCGGCGAAGAGTTGGATGAAGATTTCGCCGAGGGTGGCGAGAGTGGAACTCAGTGAAAGCCGGCCAGCGCCGGAGTGACCGTCCTACCATCCAAATAAAAGCTGGTGGCGCCATCCTCATCAGTGCGGTAAGTGATAACCTTCGCCCGTTGTAGCCGTTCCAGCACCTCGGCGCGCGGAAAGTGATACACATTCCGTGCTCCCACGGAGATCACGGCGAAGCGCGGGTGCACCGCCGCCAGAAAACCCGCGTTCGTGGAGGTTGCGCTGCCATGGTGCGCAACCTTCAGCACGTCGGCAGCGGGCTCTTCGGTTGAAACAAACCTCTCAGTGGGTTTTTCCGCATCAGCTTCCAGCAGGGCGGAAGTCTTTCCATAACTGACCTTCATTACCAGCGACTCGTCGTTTCGGTGCGATTCGTTTCCGGGCGACAAACGAACGGGCAGATCAGGATCAGGAGCCAGCACTCGAATGGTTGCTCCTCCATAAGAGAAAATGTCGCTGGCCTTGCGATATGTCACCGACACACCCAGCTCGCGTGCTTCGTTTAACAGTTTCTGGATTTCCTGGTCCGGAATGCCTTCAGGCAGCCAGAGCTCACGAGCACGAAAATTCGCGATCACGGCAAACATTCCGGCCATATGATCTGCATGCGCGTGAGTGAGGGCGATGGCATCAATTCGCGAAATTCCGCGGGACCACAGGTACGGCGAGACCACATCTTCGCCAATATCGAGTTGCGAGTGCATCCAGAATGGCAGTCCCCCTGCGTCCACCAGCGGTTTGCGCCCGTCGGGCAAGACCAGCAGGATCGAGTCCCCCTGCCCGACGTCAATCGCAGTCATCTCCAATACGCCAGAGCGAATCTGCGGGTGTGGCGGAATCGCCCAAATCCAGAGCGCACTCGCGGAGAGTACTGCCATCCCGATGATCAAGAGCCGTGCCCGCCTGCGCATCAGCACCACCGAAATCATGATTGCCAATCCCGTACAAAGGATCACGGTGAAGCCTGGCGTGGCAACGCGAATGTCCGCTAAGCGCAAACCGCCGATCTCCCGGCCCAGAGTCCTGCCGTAAATGCCAACGCCGCCCAGAGCAAAGGTTGCCGGGCAGAAACCTGCATTCGCATGCTGGCTGGTATAAGTTTTCCTGAACTCAAGATTCGATTGGCAGCAGTCTGACAATTAGCGGGCCAGGTGGAAAACGCTTTCCAGGTGATAAGTCTGAGGAAACAGATCGATTAGATGTGCCCCGTCGATCTTGTATCCCAGACTCAGAAGAATCCGCAGATCACGCGCCAGCGTGGACGGATCGCATGAAACGTACGTGATGCGAGGCGCACCCAGCTTCGCCAAACTGCGAACTACGTTTTCACCCAGCCCGCCGCGTGGGGGATCGGCTACAACCAGATCGGGTCGAATTCCAGACGCTTGTTGCAGATACTGTTCGGTTGTGGCCAGGACTGCCCTTACCTCCCGACCGGCATTGTGCCGCAGGTCGGAGTGTGAAGTCTGTGACGCCTCAACAGCGATAACCTGTACAAAACTCCTCGCCAGAACGGATGAAAAAAGTCCCACGCCAGCATAGAGATCCAGCGCAAGATGGCCGGAAACGCCGCCGGTAGCGATGCCGACAAGGTCGTCTACCAAGAACCGGTTAACCTGAAAGAATGCGCCCGCGCGGACCCGATATGAAGATAGTTCGGTCTGATAACAGAGTTCTGTTTCGCCGGAAGCATCCAGTAGTTTGGGCTCAAGAAGTTGGTTCGCGGGAGGCCGTTCAAAAGCCACGGTACCCTTGATCTCCGGTATCAAGTGCATCAGCTTTTCCGCTACTTGCTGGGCGTCACTTCGCGAGGTTCCCGGATCGCAATACGCTTCTATCAGCAATGCGGCGTCAGCGTGGTCGGCAAAAAATTCGATTTCGCGCACGCAGTCAGGAGTTACTCCTGAACGCCCCGACGCCCACAATGCTGCAATTGCTCGATTGATGAGAGGCGAACTGATCGGACATTGCTCGACCGGCAAAAGTTGGTGCGATCGAAATCTGTAATAGCCCAGCGCAAACTCGGGCTCGCTCTGCACTTTCAAGCGTGTCCGGTTGCGATAACCCCATTCCGGCGATGGATGGACTTGGAGTTCGCAGGGTAGCTCAACCTTCGCGGTTCGCTTCAACGTCTCCCGCAGAATGCCCGCCTTGATTTCGAGCTGATGGCGATAATTCGCATGCTGGTAATGACATCCTCCGCAGCGCTGAAAATAGGGACAGGGTGGCTCAATCCGCTCCCCTGAAGACTTGATCACTCGCTCAAGCTGTCCCCGGGCAAATCCCAGGTTCTGTTCGGCAACTGCCACTCCAACCTGTTCCTCCTCAAGCACGAATGGCACAAAGACTGTCTTGCCAGGCCCACGTTCATCCGCCGGAAGCCGGGCAAGTCCGTCCCCGCCATAGACCAACTTTTCGATCTTTAACTGCATTGATCTGGATTCTAAACGTCGGTCGGCTAGCCGGCTGCTCATGAAGAGCGGAATTCGCTCGATCGCCCGTCTCGCGATAGACTTGTTCGCTCGTGGATTCTCGTTCCAATCCGACACTGCGCGGCTCGGCGGTTGGGCTTTTTCTCTTTGATGTCTGCGAAGAGATGCGGCTTGACGAACTGGGCTCCATCCTAGGCGCTCGCCGCCTGGGCGAGGGACTGAAGCATGCCGCCGCAGAGCAAATCTTTTTCGAGCGTCCTCCGGTCGTAGAAGACGCCCAGTTGCCCGGGAATCCCGAAGCCCGGGTGCGGGTCAAGTATTACGACTACGGCGTGCTGAGCGTTCTGTTTGAATTTCCTTTTGCCGGAGAGTGGCAGGATCTGATCGCGCTATCTTGTCGCTGGATCTCCGAAACCGACTTGCAGAGCCGCGCTGAGGCCATCGCCAAAGAAAAAGTCGAGCGCACGCGCCGTGCGTTGATCAAGCCTTACGACCGGTGGCTAGGTGAGGACTATTTCATCTTTTTTATGCGGGAAATTACCGGCAATCCTGCGGCGGGCCAATTACTAGGCTCGTGTGGTCAGCAAATCTCGCAGGTGGTCCGCGGCGAAAACGCCACCCTGTCGGAAGGTGAGCGCAGCGAAGTCTTGCAGTCGGCGATGTCTTACTATCCGAATGATCTGGTGGTTGTAGGATGGAACGCGGCCTTTGTTTACGATTCCCTGGCTGCTTCGGAAACCACGCTCCAACTTCTTGAATACGCCAATTCGCAGTTACTGGAATTCCGCTACTACGACGATCTGCTCACCCACGAACTGGCGCGCGTGTACGACTCATTGGGAAAGAAGTCCACATTCATCGGACGGTGGCGGCTGCCCGGGGAAGCTTCGCGCTTGCAGACCGTCCTGCTGGACGTGACTGAACTGACCGAGCGCGCCGACAATGCCATCAAGTTTTTGAGCGACATGTTCTCCGCGCGACTTTACCGCCTGGCCGCGAGCAAGATCGGCGTGCCCGATTACAAGAGCCTCACGCAAGAAAAGCTGCGGACCGCCGAAGACCTCTATCGCTTCCTGATCGACCAATTCCACCAGTCAAGGACCTTTGTTCTGGAATCTGTAGTTGTGCTTATTCTGCTTATCGAGCTGGTGTATGTGTTCCACGGGAAGATGTGAAGCGCTGTCGCTGAAACCACTTCGCCACGGCTCTAGCCTTGGTCGGCTACCTAGGACATGAGGAGCTGAATTTCCAGCAAATCGGCACAGGAGGAGCTCAAGCTGGATTCGAAAAAGCCCGATGACTGCCTCATAACGCACTCTTTGCCGCCATTATTGTCTTGCTTTTGCCCCCGCCTGGGATAACAATCTCCCGCAGCCACTTTCCTCTGATCGCCGGATCAGAAAGCCGTTTCTGTGTTCATTCCTTGGTAAAGGAACATGGCCACCAAACCGATTTCCGGCCGGACGCTCGGCCATTACCGCCTGCTTGAGCGCATTGGTGAAGGCGGGATGGGGATTGTGTACCGTGCTCGCGACGAACATCTGGAGCGGGAAATTGCTCTCAAACTCCTTCCGCCCAGCATCGTACGGGACGAATCTGCGCGCCGCCGCTTCCGCAAAGAGGCGCTAACGCTCGCCCGCCTGAATCACCCCAATATCGAGACCCTACACGGCTTTGAAGCCGATGGCGACGTCGATTTCCTGGTCATGGAGTACGTGCCGGGCATGACGCTGGCGAGTAAGCTGGCGCGTGGGCCGCTGCGTGAATCCGAGCTTATCGAGTATGCAATTCAACTTGCATCAGCCCTAGAAGAAGCACATAAGCAAGGGGTTATCCATCGCGATCTGAAGCCTGCCAACATTCTCATTACCCCTGGCGGACAGGTGAAAGTGCTGGATTTTGGCCTCGCGAGCTTGCTGACAGCGGAAGGAGCAAGTGACACTGCCACTGACAACCTCACGATACCTGGAACTCTGCCTTACCTGGCTCCGGAACAGTTGTCAGGATCACAGGAAATAGACAGCCGGTCAGACCTGTACTCCCTCGGCGTTGTTCTTTACGAGATGGCGACCGGCCGCCGGCCGCACACCGACACCTCCGTGGCCTCACTGCTCGCCGCAATCCTTCATCGCGAACCACCGGCCGTCCGTTCCTTGAACCCTGCGGTTTCTCCCGAACTAGAAACGATCATTTTGAAGGCAATGGACAAGGACACAGGCCTGCGTTATCAGAGTGCCCGCGAATTGAAGGTCGATCTGCAACGTCTGGTCTCGGGGCGGAAGCTCGAAACCTGGCCGTCGCCGCGTCCCCCAGTTGCAAGAAAATGGATGACGCCTGTGCTGGTGGCCTTGTTGGTGGTGGCTTTGGGACTCGAATTGGTCACATTGCGTTGGAAGACTTCCGGATTGCCAGCAAAGGGGCCGCAAGTCGTGGCCGTGCTGCCCTTTGATGCGGTTGGCGGAAACCGGGAGAATCAGGTTCTCTGTAGAGGATTGACGGACCTGCTCACGACGCGGCTTACCCAGATCAGCAAGCAGTACGGTGTGGAAGTGATACCTGCGAGTGAAGTGCGGACACAAGGAGTGAACTCCATTGCTGATGCCCGCCAAAAATTGGGAGTGAGTCTGGTAGTGGAAGGAAGCTGGGACTTTGCGGGTAGCCAAGTGATGTACAGCCTGGTTAATACGCAGAGCCGGCGTAATGTGAGTGCCGACTCGGTTCGGGCCGACATCAGCAACCTTTTTTCGGTTGAACGTCAGGTGGCGGACGGCTTGTTGAATATGCTGGCCGGCGAGCTGCGCCCTGAGGATCCCAAGCCATTGCCTTCCGACTCTGCCGTTCATCCTGACGCCTACCAGTATTACGTTCGCGGCGTCGGATACTTGCAGGAATACCAGAATGTGAGCAGTCTGGAAGCAGCAGTTACGCTGTTCCGGTCGGCTTTGGATCGCGATTCTGCGTTCGCTCCCGCGTATGCCGGAACTGCTGAGGCCTACTGGCGTTTGTTTCAGGAAACCAAGAATCAGAACTTCATCCCCAAAGCGGTTGAGGCCTGCCGGCGCGCCGCCGAGTTGAACAACCAGCTTGCCCCGGTGCACACCACGCTCGGCCTGATTTACCAGGGCCAGGGTAAGTACGACGATGCAGTGAAGGAGTTCCAGCGAGCACTTGCACTGGACGCGACCAGCGACGCCGCATATCGGGGCCTGGCTAGTTCCTACGCGTCAGCAGGGAAGAATGTGGAAGCTGAAGCTGCCTACAGGCAGGCGATCGAAATGCGGAAGGATTACTGGGGCGGGTATTCCGCTCTGGGTGCCTTCTATGCAAAAAGCGCACGGTACGACGATGCCGCTGCCCAGTTTCGCCGCGTGATCGAACTGGCTCCGGAAAACGTTCGCGGTTACTCCAACCTGGCCGCAATGTACGTATTCCAGGGAAAGCCCCAGCAAGCGGAAGAACTGCTTCGGAAGTCGCTCAGTATTGAGCCAAACTATCGCGCGTATTCGAATTTGGCGGCGTTGTATTTTTCCCAGGGCAAATATTCTGAGGCGGCGCGAATGTTCGAAAAAGCCCTGCAGCTAAATGACCGCGACGCGCGCGTCTGGCGGAACCAGGCCGACGCCTACTACTGGGCACCTGGCGAGCGAGCAAAGGCCGCAGCCGCGTATCGGAAAGCCGTCGAACTGCTGGAAGCTCAGCGCAAGATCAATCCGCAGGACTCGAAAGTGATGGTCGAGCTTGCTGTCGGCGACTCCATGCTGGGTAAGCAGGCAGAAGCCGTCGACCTGATACGGCAGGCATTAGCGAGATCTCCGTCAGATCCGGGGATCATGTTTCGTGCCGCCGAGATCTACGAGCAGGGCGGAGATCACGCGGCCGCGCTTAACTGGTTGGAGCGGGCCGCGCGTGCGGGTTACTCTATCGCGGAAATCCAGCATGACCCAACTTTGCAGGGACTTCGCGGGTACTCGCAGTACAAGCAACTGATGCAGCAAACGCCGGCGCAGCCGCCGGCTGAATCTAAATAAGGAGGAAACATGTCGCAGAGTGCAGTGCACAAGATAACCGACGCAAGGAAAACCACCCGAGTGAGAGCGTGGCGCGAAGAAAAAGTATTTATCTACTTCGCTCCGCGCGGGACCGCCAAGTTCGCCGGACATCCCGTCCCGGGAGATTGGGTCGTTGCCGAACCGCGTAAACCCGTGTCGCCAGGCCAAGAAGTGACTTGGCAAGCGCTGGGGGGGTGTCGCAAACTGGAGTTGGATTTGCCTGAGATCTTTGAGGAACCGCGGCAAATTGTTGTCGAGGGTGACCTAGCCAGCGCGATTCTCAAGAGTGACATCACTCCTGGTCTCTATTTCTACGACGCCTACTGCAACGGCCAGATTGCCACAGGTGGTTCGTCGCCGGGTCTGATAGTCGATCCGTAATATGGCCGACTGATCAAAAACCAGCTCAGCTTCCTGCGTGCCGAATTTGTTCTTCTGTCAGCTTCTTGTTCGCACACGGTTTCTCTAATCGGTCGTGCGCCCGCACGACCGTGCCTTGCGGCCATATAGGGAAAATTCGTAATCTGGCTGTCGCGGCGCGAGGGTCAATCCAGCCTTTCGCGTTCTCTTGCTCTGTTCTAGAATCATTCGTTTGCCTTAACTCATCCATCTAGTGGAGGAGTACGACTTGCCCGAAAATATATATGACGTTGCTGTGATTGGCAGTGGCCCGGCCGGATATACCGCCGCAATTCGCGCCGGCCAGTACGGATTGAAAACTGCCATAATCGAAAAAGATCCCTACCTCGGGGGCACTTGCCTTCATGTCGGCTGCATTCCGACCAAGGCCCTGCTGTTTAATGCCGAACTTTGGGACCACCTGAAAGACGCAAAGGAATTCGGAATCGAGGGAGTTGGCTCACGAAAACTCAACTGGCAAGCCGTGCAGGAACGCAAATCGAAGATCGTCAACAAGCACGCCAAAGGGCTCGAGTTCCTGATGCGCAAGAATAAGGTCGAGACCGTGAAAGGTTTCGGCAAGCTCACCGGTCCGGCACAGAATGGCGTCCATACGATCGAAGTCAAAGGCGAGGGCAAGGTTGCCCAACTCAAGACGAAGAACATCCTTCTGGCGACTGGCTCTGAAGCCCGGATGACTCCGGGGCTAGAACCCGGTGATCGTGTCCTCACCAACATCGAGATTCTGGAGCTTGGCACCGTTCCAAAATCGCTGGTTGTTGTAGGGGCAGGCGCTGTCGGGGTTGAGTTTGCCTCGATTTTCCGCTCATTTGATTGTGAAGTGACCATTCTTGAGATGCTTCCGCGGATGGTTCCGCTCGAAGACGAGGATATCTCCAAAGAACTCGCTCGCGCTTACCGCAAGCGAAGCATCAACTTTCATGCGGGGGCCAAAGTTGAAAAAGTCGAAAAGACGAAGTCCGGAATTTCGGTCACCTTCAGCGTCGATGGCAAGCAACAAAAGATCGAGGCGGAAAAGATTCTGATCGCCATCGGTCGTAAGCCAAACACCGAGGGCGTCGGTTTGGAGAAAACACGCATTCAGTCCGAGCGCGGCTTCATCAAAACCAACGAATGGATGCAGACCGCCGAGCCTGGTATTTACGCCATCGGCGACATCGTGCTGGGCACGCCGCAACTTGCGCACGTGGGCGGGATGGAGGGTATTGTCGCGGTTTCGAAGATAGCAGGAAAGGAAGATCGGCCCATCGACCCGCGGCGAATTCCAAACGTGACCTTCTGCCATCCGGAAATCGGCAGCGTCGGGCTCACCGAAGCGAAAGCCCGCGAACTGGGTCATGACGTGAAGGTCGGCAAATTTCCGTTCACGGCGAATTCCCGCGCGTCCATCGTCGGAGAACATGAGGGCTTTATTAAGATCGTCTCGGACGCAAAGTACGGAGAGATTCTGGGAGTGCATATCATCGGTCCGCAAGCGACGGAACTGATCGCGGAAGCCGTCACCGCCATGGAACTGGAGGCCACAGTCGAAGACCTGATGTGGACTATTCACGCGCATCCAACTCTCGCAGAGGCAATGCTGGATGCATCGAACAGCGTGTATGGGCTGGCGATCAATGTGTAAATTCATGGCCACGGATTTGCGCGGATCTCCACGGATAAACCACGATCTGTAGGACATAAAGAGCGCTTCAGCGTTCTGTGATGTAATGAGTTCGATCCGTGTTAATCCGTGAAATCCGTGGCTAAGCCTTTGATCTCGGTTCTCCAACTCGGCACACTCGATTACACGACCGGCCTCCGCTTGCAAGAAAAGCTGGTGGCGCTCCGAAAAGAAGGCCGCATCGGCGATGTTCTCCTCCTTCTGGAGCACGCGCCAGTTATCACTCTCGGTCGCAATGCCAAAGCGAGAAATATTCTCGCCTCACCCGAAACCCTTGCCCAACGCGGCGTAGACGTTCACGAATGCGATCGCGGAGGCGATGTCACTTTTCACGGCCCAGGACAGCTCGTCGCCTATCCAATTTTCGATCTTCGCAGCTTCCCGTCAGCAAATCCGGCTCGCAATACCCTCGGCGCCGTCGAATATGTACGCCGGCTGGAAGAAGTCCTCATCCGGACATGCGCGGATTTTGGAATTCCCGCGAAGCGCGTTCCTGGGCTGACTGGAGTGTGGACGGGCGAGGACGCCCGTCTCTCCACTGTCTCGGACGATGTAGTCACCCCCACGGCCCATGCGCCCAATACTGCTCGTGTAGGGACGGGCGCCCTCGCCCGTCCGGCTGAGTCGAAGGCTCAGCATTTCTCCGATGCAGCCGAATGCAAAATCGCCGCCCTCGGAGTGCACATTTCTCGCGGCGTCACCTCGCACGGCATCGCACTCAACGTGAATACCGACCTCAGCTTCTTCAATCTGATTGTCCCCTGTGGAATCAATTCCAAACCGGTCACATCAATGCAGAGAGAACTCAGTCGCGCGATTCCTTTGCAGGATGTTGCCCATGCGCTCTCGCGTAACTTCGGCACTGTTTTCACCAGTCAGATTCTTTGGCTCGAGAGCCTCGATGCTCTGCTCGGCACAAATCTGGGCGTTCCCATGAAAGCCCCCGAAAATGTTCGCCGCATCCACAGCAAAGATGACCCTGCCTGGGCCTGAGATTTTCACTTCCGCGTGCAAATCCTTGCCCTAGATTCTGATTGCATTAAAATGTCCGGTATTGAATCGCCGCATGGGGAGGACAGTGTACTCAATCGCACGCCGCAGTTTCCGCCGCGGATCGCTCATCCAATCCACCCTCGTTCTGTCGGCCATGCTGCTGATACAGAGCTGCGGTGGAGGTTCTTCCGCCCATGATCTTTACGTAGTCTTCAAAGCTCCCCCGAGTGGCACATCGAGCCTCGGCAATCTGAACTGGTTCCAGTTCAACTGATTTTCTGCCGGGGCTTACGTGGGAACAGCCGCGTACGGCTGTCCGGCTGAGTCGCAGCCTCAGCAACTTCTCCTGTCAACTCACTGCATGAAATAATCCGCCCATGAGCTCCCCAACCATTGCCCAAGCCCTAGCCGGACACGTCCTCGGTTCCACCGCCAGCAACTTCGTGATTGCAGAATGGCAGGATCCGGGCGGCGTCTCTGCGCAGCCGCGTTGGATCGCGCCCCTGCACCTCCATCGCAGCGACGACGAAGCCTGGTATGTACTGGAAGGCGTTCTTCGAGTCAGAGTCGGCAACGACGATGTTGAACTGCGCGCAGGCTCCGGCGTCCTGGTGCCGTGCGGCACACCGCACACTTACTGGAATCCTGGTCCGGACCGCGTCCGTTATCTGCTGATCATGACCTCGAATATTTTCCAGTTGATTCAGGATATCCATGCCATCAAAGAGCGGACTCCGGCGGCCCTGCTCGCCGTATTCGAAAAACACGATTCCGAACTGCTCGGTTAATAAATACCGAGGAGTGCCCCGTCCTTCTCGCGTCCTTTGCGAGAAGTGGGGCCTTTCTCCGATCACTCCTGGTCAACTTTTGCCTGTGCCTCGAGCCCGGAGTAGGATTATGAGTTCGCTCAGCGAATCATGAAGAAGAAAAATAAGATCGCGAAATCCGCGAAGCCGAGCCCCTCCAAGAACGGCTCAAGACGCGGCGTCCCGACGCTTCCCCAGCAGCGCACCTACTCCATCCCCGACTACCGCCTGGAAAAGCCAAGCTTCACCGTTCGCCAAACCCGGAAGGATGAGTGTTGTTACGAAATTTCCGGGGACCTCAACGCACCCGTTCCTCCCATCCGCGATTCGAAATATCTCAGCAAGCAGCAATGCGTCGAGATCTACCGCTGGATGGTGCTCAACCGCAAAATGGAGACGGCACTCGAAAATCTTTACAAACAGGGAAAAGTAGTCGGCGGGGTTTATTTCGGACTCGGCCAGGAAGCCTGCTCCTGCGCCTCGGCCTACGCGCTCGGCAAAGACGATTGGCTCGCCCCAATGATCCGCAATCAGGGATCGCTGCTGGTCCGCGGCTTCGAGCCTCGCGACATGATGATGCAGTACATGGCCAAAGCCGATTCGCCCACCAAAGGCCGCGACGGCACTTCGCACTTCGGCGATATCTACAAACGCAACGTCGTCTCGCCGATTTCCATGCTGGGCGATCTCATCCCCGTTATGGCGGGCGTTGCATTGGGCGCGAGGCTACAAGGCCGCAACGTAGCAGTCATGACTTACATCGGCGACGGTGGACAATCCACGGGCGTGACCTACGAAGGCATCAACTTCGCCGCCGTGCAGGACCTCGGTCTGGTGCTTTTCGTCGAGAGCAACCTCTGGGCCTACTCCACGCCTTCGGAAATGCAATACCGCGTGGAAGACCTTGCCGAGCGCGCCATTGGCTACGGCGTCCCTGGAGTCATCGTAGACGGCACCGATGCGTGCCAAATTTACGAGGCGGCACATGAAGCCGTAGAGCGCGCGCATCGCGGCGAAGGCCCGACCCTAATCGAGGCCAAAATGATGCGCATGAAAGGCCATGCCATCCACGATGCGGCAGACTATGTCCCCAAGCTGATGTTCGAGTACTGGCGTAAGCGCGATCCGATCACGCGTTTCGAAAACTATCTGGTGAATGTGAAGAAATGGCTCTCTTCTTCTGAACATCAAAAGCTAGTCGCTGGAGTTGAAGCCTATCTGGAGAAAGAACGCGAAGTTGCCGTGAACTCTCCCATGCCCGCGCCCGAAACCGCTGAAGGCGGGGTGTACTGCGAAGAGGGATGCCACCAGATCAAGCCGAAGTATGGAATGCCGAAAGTGCGGGTCCCAAAATCAGTTACTAGTCGCAAGAAAAAAGAAGAAGCGGCACTCCATTTCAAATAGAGATCGAAACCGCTATCGTAGAGACGTAGCTGCGCTACGTCTCAGAGGTTGCAAAGCAACGTCTCTACGTGCAGTAACGGGCTCCTCTTAAGCCGCCGCAATCCTCCGAATCAAGTCTTCCTGCTCATTTCGACTTTCCGCCCCAATCGTAAACGCATCCAGCACGCCTAGCGACAGCGCATACCGCAATGCCTCATCCTGCCGGTTGCGCAGGTCTCCCGCGCCGAGGATTTTCATCCCTACAACGGCTTTACCTGACCCTTTCATTTGCTTTAGCACACCAATTACGGTGGCGGGATCAGCGTCCATGTTCGAATGAATTGGATTGATCCGTGCCAGGTCCACTTCCACCCATGGAGAGCTTGCCGCCGCGCGGAGAGCCTCAATCGAGTGGCAGTAGCAGCCATGCGCCCGGATGACTCCCTTCTGCTTTGCTTCCGAGAGCACGTCCATCACGCCTTTGTAGCGTTCCGTCCAGTCGCCTTCGGTAAGGCAGTGCATCAGAAAAATGTCAATGTAGTCGGTGCCCAGCTCTTTGCGAAAACGGTCCAGGTCAGCTCGCATTCCGGCCGGATCGCGGGCCCATGATTTCGTCAGCACAGTGACCTTGTCGCGCGGGACATGTTTTAGCGCCTCAGCCACATGAGGATGACTGCCATAGGAGTCTGCGGCATCGAAAAACCGCAGCCCATGGTCGTACCCATTCAAAAGCATCTCAGAAAGCCCTTTGATTCCGAGAGCAGTCTGATGCGAGTGGTGCCCAACGCCCACGGTACCGGTGCCCATCGCCAGACGGCTGGTGCGGATCGCGGTATTGCCAAGCACGACGGTGTCCGTTGCGCTGACTTTCTTCGTAAGCTCTGGCATGGCCAGCGCCCGGCCACTCATTTTCGACGCGAGCCAAGTGGCGCCGGCTCCATAGGCTGCGGTGGTGAGAAATTCTCTTCGCTTCATGGGAATCTCCTGGGCTGCACCGTGTTAGACGTGCAGACGTGCTGTTTGGGATCGCTGGCGCGCCGGAAAAAGTATACGCTCGTCATTCTCAACCGGAATTGCGCAATCCAGATTCGAGTATTCCGAGGGTCTGGGGAATTCCTGAAAAGGCGAATCGCTCAACCCTGTGCTACGGTTGGGCTGAAATGCCTGCCCTTACACCCGCTCCAAATGCGCCACCGTGCGTTCGTTGACCAAGTTGCCGGTATTCAGCGTTGAAGCCGGCTCGAAGAGCAGAATCCAGCATTCTTCTTCGGCTACGGGACGGTGCTCGACCCCGCGCGGCACCACGATGAACTCGCCTTCTTCCAACCAGACATGACGATCACGAAACTCCATGCGGAAGCGGCCTTTGACCACCAGGAACATTTCGTCCTCGTTCTCGTGATGGTGGAAGACGAACTCACCTTTCAGTTTGTCGAGTTTTACGTATTGGCCGTTGAGTTCGGCGGCGATGTAGGGCTTCCAATATTCGTGGATTCGGGAGAATTTCTCAGCGAGGTTGATCTTGTCCATGCTGCTTCGTAGATGAAGGGCATCGCAAAAAAGTCGCAGTCGCGAAACTGACTCGGTGGCCTTTAGGCCAACTCCCTTGCGCTGATCCGCTCACGCGGGAATACAGTTGTGGCCATAAAGCGAGTGGGCCTCCTATGCTTTTCGCAACGGAGGCCCGCTCTAGCCTGACTCTCGCCCCGGGTCGGGGAATAGCAATCCCTTACGGATCGCGAACTTCAATAGATTTGATGCTTCAAGTCGGTAGACGATTCAAGTCCAAAATGTGCGTTCTGTGTAACCTATAGTAACCATGCAACTTATCCGAACGATCTCTTACGAATTCTCGTACAGCAGTACACCCTCGTTTTCCTTCGCATCTACCGGGCGGTAGAACAGTTTATTGCCTTCGAGGAAGACTTCGATGAACGCAGGGCGCACGTTGATGGTGCCCTGGATCAGCGCCTCGGATAGCGGGTCTTCGATGTACTTTTGCAAGGCCCTGCGCAGCGGTCTCGCGCCATAGGTGCGGTCGATGAGAGTCTGGTTGAGGATCCACTTCTTGGCTTCGTCTGCCACCGTGACCGTGATGGCTTTCTGTGCCAGGTTCTGGTTCAACTGCGTAACCATCAGCTCCAGGATCTGGATGAGATCGTTCTCGCCGAGCGCGTTGAATATGATGACCTCGTCCAGGCGGTTCAGGAACTCGGGGTTGAAGGTGCGCTTGACCTCGCCCTTTACCAGTTCCTCGACCTTGTCGGAGATCGCATCTTCCTTCGTGGATTGGAAGCCCAGTCCCTCGCGCTTCTGCAAGTGCCGGGCGCCAATGTTCGAAGTCATGATGATGATCGTGTTCTTGAAGTCCACGGTGTTGCCGAGGCCGTCGGTTAACTGGCCGTCTTCAAATACCTGCAACAGGATGTTGAAGACGTCTGGGTGCGCTTTTTCGATTTCGTCGAGCAGCACTACGGAATACGGCGCGCGCTTTACACGCTCGGTGAGCTGGCCGCCCTCTTCGTAGCCGACGTATCCCGGAGGTGAGCCAATCAGCTTTGAGACTGAGTGTTTCTCCATGAACTCGGACATATCGAAGCGGATTAGAGATTTCTCGGTGCCGAACATGAACTGTGCCAGCGTGCGTGCGACTTCGGTTTTGCCAACGCCGGTAGGGCCGAGAAACAGGAACGAGCCAATGGGCCGGTTCGGATTCTTTAGCCCTGCACGGCTGCGGCGGATGGCACGGGACAGTGCGCTGATGGACTTGTCCTGCGAAATCACGCGTTTGTGCAGCTCTTCTTCAATGCGCAGCAGCTTCTGGGTTTCTTCTTCCTTGATGGAAGTGATGGGCACGCCGGTCCAGCGCGAGACAACGTCCTCGATGTCTTCGCGGTTTACCACGCCAGTAGCCGACTCATCGAGATGATATTTTTCGCGAAGAACGCGCAGGTTCTCGCGTTCCTTGCGTTCCTCGTCGGAATAGAAGCGTGCCTTCTCGAACTCATGGTTCGCGACTGCGTTCTCCATTCTGTGGACGATGAACTTGAGCCGCTTCTGCACTTCAGTGATCTCTTCAGGCAGCGAAGTCTGGCGCAGCTTTACCCGCGCTCCGGCTTCGTCCACCAGGTCGATCGCCTTGTCGGGCAGAAAACGGTCGGGAATGTAGCGGCTCGAATGCGAGACCGCAAAATTGATGGCGTCGTCCGTGTAGGTGACGGCGTGGAATTTTTCGTAGCGGTCTTTGATTCCAAACAAAATCTTGGTGGCATCAACCTCGTTCGGAGGCGGCACCTTGACCGCCTGGAAGCGACGCTCTAGAGAACGATCTCTCTCGATGGATTTCCGGTATTCGCCAGGGGTCGTCGCGCCGATGCACTGAATCTCGCCGCGTGAGAGCGCAGGCTTCAGAATGTTCGCAGCGTCCAGCGATCCTTCGGCCGAACCGGCGCCGACCAGCGTGTGCAGCTCATCGATAAAGATGATGCAGTTCTGCGACTCCATCAGTTCTTTCATGATGGTCTTCAGCCGCTCTTCAAACTGCCCGCGATATTTTGTTCCAGCGACGATCAACGACAAATCCAAAGCGAGAATTCGTTTGTCCGCCAAGAATGAGGGAACTTCGCCGTCAGCAATGCGCTGCGCCAGACCTTCAACAATCGCAGTCTTGCCAACCCCCGGTTCACCAATCAGCACCGGATTATTTTTCGTTCGGCGGCAGAGAATCTGCACCACGCGCTCCAATTCATTTTCCCGGCCAACCAACGGATCAAGCTGGCTGTCCATCGCAGCTTGAGTCAGATCGCGCGAAAACTCGCTCAATAGCGAAGACTCGCGCTGGCGTTGCGGTTGTGCTTTTTCCTGGCTGCTCCGGGCCAGCTCTTCTCTTATCGTAGAGAGCCGGAGTCCGCGTTCGTGCAGAATTTCCGCCGCAAAGCATTTTTCCTCGCGTAACAGTCCGAGCAGCAAGTGCTCTGTGCCGATGTGCTTGTGCGAGAGCCGTTCAGCTTCTTCTGCGGCATAAGCCAGTACCCGCTTGCATTCGTTGCTCAACGGGAGGTCAACTGAGGTAGAAACCTTTTCGCGAATGGTGGTGTGTCCCTCGATCTGCTTGCGAATGGACTCGACCGAGGCATGGGAGCGCAGGAAGCGATTGGTCAGGGCTTTATCTTCACGAAGGAGTCCCAGAAGCAGGTGCTCGGTCTCGATATAAGGAGAACCGAACTGGCTGGCTTCGTACCGCGCAAAGAAGATGACGCGCCGTGCTTTTTCAGTATAACGCTCGAACATATAGCCCCTTCCCCAGAGGTCCTCCAGAGACTGAAGGGATGCCTTGCCGCCCAACGCTCTGGAACTTCCTGGCCCTGACTGCTAAAAGATCTTTCTGATTCGGGACTAGCCCACACCTTGTATTATCGTGAGCCAGCCTCCTTTTTACTACTGGTTCCTATTACTAAAGGAACCATTAGGCATTATCGCAATTCCTCATTTGATTAGAAACAATTGCGAACGTATACATTTCGGTACATCTCTCCCACCCCAGTCGCTGCAAAAGGCGCAGCGACTAGAATGGGGCACCCAGAATTCCTAATCGGCCAGCGTTCCCGGCGCAACCTCTTCCATCCTCCCACTTTCGAGCCGCAGCACCCGATGGCAGCGGCGTGCAAACCCTACATTATGAGTGGCGATCAGGGAGGAGAGCTGATGGTCACGATGCAAGCGCGCAATCAATTCAAAGACTGAGTCTGCGGTGCGGCGGTCTAGATCACCCGTCGGTTCGTCGGCCAGCAAGAGCTTGGGCTTGGTGATGAGCGCGCGAGCCAAGGCTGCCCGCTGCTGCTCTCCGCCGGAAAGCTCTCCGGCCCGATGACGCGCTCGCTGGGTCAACCCTACCTCCCCCAGCCATTCGAACGCTGCCTTTTCCGCCTCCGTCTTGGGAGTGCCCCGCATCAGCAGCGGCATAGCCACATTCTCCAGCGCCGTAAACTCTGGCAGCAGATAATGGAACTGCCACACAAAACCGATTTCGCGGTTACGAAAATCGGCAGCGTCGTCTTCCGACAGCGAACTCAACCGCAAGTGGGCGCAGTATACGTCACCTGAAGAAGGTCTATCAAGCGTTCCGAGGATGTGCAACAAAGTGCTCTTTCCCGTTCCGGACTCGCCGACAATTGCGAGCATCTCCCCCTGCCCCACTTCAAACGAAAGATTTTCAAACAGCACTAACTCTGAGGCACCGGACCGGAAAACCTTCTTCAGTCCTTCGATTCGAAGTGCCTGTTGTCTTAGATGCAACTGGAATGCTCCTCGTCACAAATGCGCCAGGCAACCAGCGGCGTGCGTCGCATCGAAAAGTTGCCTAATTCAATTAAAACACGGAGGGGAAGTCTATGTTGTTGGGAATGCCCGATGGGACCACTCTTCTGAGAGGAAAAGGCTTCATCTGCGAAACCCGGGAAGGTTTCTTCCCGGCAATCCTAAACTCACTCATAACGCAGCGCCTCTGCCGGCAAAATCCGCGCTGCCGACCAGGAAGGATAGATCGTCGCCACAAGCGAAGTCCCAACCGCGACCAACGCCACGAGGACTCCATCGATGACACGCGGCGCAAACGGCACGTAATCAATCGAATAGACTTCAGGCGCCAGCGAGAAAAGGTGATAGTGTCCGCCCATCCACGAGAGAGCGTATCCGAGGACCAGCCCAATGGCCGTCCCGACCACTCCGATCAGCGCGCCTTGTGCGATGAACACTTTGCGGACCTGCGACCTTCGCGTACCCATCGACATCAGCACGGCAATGTCGCGGGTTTTCTCCATCACCATCATCGTCAGTGAGATCAGTATGTTCAGCGCGGCCACAAAAACAATAAGGCCGACGGTAATGAAAGTGACCAGCCGCTCCAGGCGCAGCGCGTGAAACAACGGCCTGTTTTGTTCCATCCAGTTCGTAGTCATGAAACCCGGCCCCGCAGCCTGTTCCAGCGCCTGCCCAACTTCAGCCGCTTTGTAGATATCGTCTATCTTGAATTCAATAATCTGGATCACATCCCCAAGCGCAAACAACCGCTGCGCATCGGAGAGCCGGGTGAAAGACCAGGAAAGATCGTAATCGTAAAACCCCGAGTCAAAGATTCCGGCGACTCGGAAGCGGCTGTACTTGGGAACCAGGCCGAAAGGTGTCAGCTCTCCCTGAGGACTGGTCACCAGCACTACCGACCCAACCTTGGCCCCAAGTTCATCCGCCATTTCTTTACCCAGGATGATCGGAGGCATTGCGGCGCGGCGCTGCTGGATCGCCTGCAAAGAGTCAGCGTCTTCCACTGCCTGTGTGGAGCGGACATTCCTGTCCGCTGCCTTTGGCGATGCTTCTGGAGCCGGCTCGTCCAGCTCCTCCGCTGATCCCCGCTTCACGCTTCTGAGCAGGTCACTGACTCTCCGTTCATCTTTCGGGATGATTCCCTTGAGCACTGCACCTCTTGCTCGCGGCCCTAACGAAATCAGCACTTGCTCATAGATGTCGGGGGCAGCAGCTATCACGTGTGGTTGTTTTTGCAGGCGATCCATTAGCGGACGCCAGTCCCGGATACCGTCGCCGAGGGTGCGCAGCAAGTTAACATGAGACGTCGAGCCCAGCAGACGATCCTGCAAGTCCTGCCTGAATCCGTTGTTGATGGCGAGAGCGACAACCAATGACGCGACGCCGGCAGCGACTCCCGCAACCGAAAGGCCAGTGATCACACCAATCACAGCCTGCTTTCGTTTGGCGCGAAGATAGCGGGAAGCGATGAAGAGCTCGAATCTCATGAAGCAATCAGCGGTTAATGATCCAGCCCGGCTTCAATGATACATGCGAAGATTTATGATCGTCGCAGTTGAGCTGGATCGTCGGCGTCTGCTTCACGGTCTGTCCCCAATTTGCCATAGCTGTGCGCGCCGATTCACGGCGGGAGACACAGAATCCCTGGGCAGGTCGTTGCTTCCCACCCAGGGCTTGAGTTTGGTGATTCCTAGGCGTTACAGCCGTTCCGCCGTCACCGAGACAGGCACTCCATTGGTTAGCGACTCGAACACCGGGGAGTACCCCGGCCCCAGCTGACCAACTTCCTGCAACTTCTCGTCGGGCACGTCGGCCTTGATCTTGAAATTGACGCGGATTCCCTGGTATCCGTTGCGAACGTTCTTGTCGAGGGCAAGAAATCCGTGTAGATCAATATCGCCTTCCAAAGAGGACTCGACTTCTTCGATGTGAATGCCGCGCGCCGCCGCGTGATAGACCATGGACGTAGTCAAACAAGATGCCAGGGCGTGGAGCAGATGTTCGACGGGGTTGGCGCCACTGTCCTTGCCGAGCAGCACCGGGGGCTCATCGGCCTCCAGCACAAACGGCTTCGGTCGTGATTGTTCCTGGCCAGCACCGTAAAACGTGTCTGCGGTCGAGCAGTTTTGGCCGGCATCCACCCATTGGTTGCGAATGCGGAATTTGAATTTTGCGATGGCTGGGGTGGCCTTGATGGCATCGATGGTGTTAAAGAGGTCGTCAACCGCGACTCCGTTGACGGTCTTTGCAAGCATTTTTGCAGTTGCTACTTTGACGCTATTCATTCCATTTCTCCTTTATGTATGGTCCTAGAGGACTACTGGATAAAGTTTCTTGTCAGTCCTACCCAATTTCTGCACGATTTATGAGATCGCCGGGTGCTCCACCGTTTTCGCAAAGTGTGCAAGAAGGTGGGGCAGGCGGCACGTTGGCGAAGCGCTTTCCAAGACGAATCAAGGCCAAATCGCCTCTACTGTGCTGCTGGCTGGCTATTTCACATCGACTTCTACGCGCATCCACGGATGTATGCAGCATTGGAAGAAGTGTTTCCCCGTTGACAGGCCCGCAACCTGGAGCTGGCTGCCCTGAAGGATTCGGGTCTTGGCCACCGCGACGTTCGCAAAGCCGCCTACGCATTCGGGGACCGTGTCCTGTCCTGCATTGAGCCCCGGTATAAAACCGCCACCGAACTGCGCCACTTCGGTGAAGGTGTGAGGCTCGCCGCCCTGATCGACCGCGATAACAGGGGTTCCCTTCTTGATGCTGAGGGTGTCAGGTTCGAAGTCCCAGCCCGGATCGGGAGTTCCAGCGGCTGCCTTGGCAAACAAATCGGACAGCGTGGTGGCGAATCCAAGCGGGGCAAGAGCGACGTTATGGCAGAAGTTAGGTCCAAGCGTCGCATTGAAGGTGTTCGGATCGCATTCGTCCAAGGCCACGACTTGCGCGGGAGTTGCCAGATTTTCTGCGCTCTGAGCTGCCGCGGCTCTTGCATGGGGTTGGCTTTGGGCAAACGCATGCGTCGCGCCACCAGGCATAAAACTGACCGTCAGGGCGACGACGAAGAACGTTGCCAGGAGACTTATTGTTAGAGTTTTCATTTTGGTTCTCCTAAGGGTGTTCAGGAATTGTGCTCGGGAAAGCGCTGCTGGCATCGGATCGGACTCCCTGCCAGTGCTAACCTTCGAGCACGTCACGTCGCGATACTGCGGCAACTGACGCGGGTTGACCATAGCGAGCGCCTTAAGATTGGCTTAAGCCAAATGAATTCGTAAGCTGCAGAAAATCATTGGGGTTATCGAGAGGTGGCGCGGCCAATGTAAAATTACGCCACCTGGGGGGAGTCATTGCCGTGGCGTCCGAGCCAGTCAAACTGCCTAACTCGATCCGATTCGGCGAGGATTTCGACCTTGACCTGCGCACCTACGAACTGCGCTGCGCCGGCCGGGTTCTGAAGCTGGAGCGGATTCCGGCGGAGTTGCTGATCTTCTTGATTGAGGCCAGAGGGCAGCTCGTGACCCGCGACCAGATCATCGAACGGATTTGGGGCAAGGACGTCTTCCTCGACACCGACAACAGCATCAACGCCGCTATCCGCAAGATTCGCCAGGTACTCAAGGACCACCCCGAGCAGCCGCGATTCGTACAGACCATCACCGGCCGGGGATACCGCTTCATCGCTGTGGTTAAAGCTACGAGGGAGATCCCGGGTAGAGACGTAGCACGGGAAGTTGCAGCCATACGCGACCCCTTCTCGGAGAAGCCAGTGAAGCAGGTGGAGGTCCGCCCACCGAATCTTCCTATGCAGCGGACTAGCTTTGTGGGGCGAGAGAAAGAAGTAGCTGCCGCTAAAGAACTTCTGTTGCGGCAGGATGTGCGCTTGGTCACGGTCACCGGTCCAGGCGGGATCGGCAAATCGCGGCTTGCGGTGCAAGTAGCGAGCGGCCTCGTCGACCGCTTTCCTGGAGGCACCCATTTTGTTTCGCTCGCCTCGCTAAGCGACCCGGGCCTGATCGCTTCCGTGATCGTTCAAGCGTTGGGGATCCGGGAGGCAGGAGGTCTGTCGCCGCTCGAAATACTCAAGCAGAATTTACAAGATTCATTGCGCGCGCCAATGCTGCTCTTGCTGGACAACTTCGAGCACCTGGTTCAAGCGGCACCTACCGTGGCAGAGATCCTGACCATGGGTCCCAATCTTAAGATCATGGTAACCAGTCGCGCCGCGCTGCACTTGTACGGAGAACACGAATTTCCTGTGCCGCCACTTGCGATGCCGGATTCGCTGGCCATGCCTCCGGTTGATGTCCTCTCGCAGTACCCAGCGGTCGTGCTGTTCGTGCAGCGCGCTGTCGCCGTCAAGCCAGACTTTGAGCTTAACCAAGAGAATGCGGCCTCTGTCACCGAGATTTGCGTTCGGTTGGATGGTTTGCCTCTCGCCATCGAGCTGGCAGCCGCGCGGGTCAAAGTTCTTTCGCCCTCCTCGATGCGGACACGCCTGACGAGCCGGTTGCAGCTATTAACGGGCGGCGCGCGGGACTTGCCGCGGCGACAGCAGACACTTCGCGCTGCCATGGATTGGAGCTACGATCTGCTGACCCCTGCCGAGCAGAAGCTTTTCCGAAGATTATCGGTGTTTGTGGGCGGATGCACTCTGGAAGGCGCGGAAGCGGTTTGCGATACCAACAGTGATCTCCATTTGGACCTGCTCGACGGTATGGCATCCATGGTGGACAAGAGCCTGGTGCAGCAAGTGGAACCAGTCAAGGGTGAATCGCGGTTCGTGATGTTGGAAACAATTCGTGAGTACGCTCTGGAAAAACTGGAGGCTAGTGGGGAGGCGGCTTTGACCAAGCGTGCCCATGCCGCTTACTGTCTGGTGCTTGCGGAAGAAGATACCCGAGAGCAAAGCGGCACGGGCGGGGCGATATGGCTGGAGCGCCTAACGCTCGAAAATGACAATTTTCGCGCTGCACTTCAGTGGCTGACAGAGAACGGAGATGCAGAGTGGGGTCTGCGTCTCGGCGCTGCCTTGTTTCGTTTTTGGGAGGCGCGTGAGTGTCTCACCGAAGGCAGGGACAGGCTGGGCAAGCTGCTGAAGCTCGCCGGAGCGGCAGCGCCCACCAAAGGGCGAGCGCGCGTTCTTTTCGCCGCAGGTGTGCTGGGGGTCGAGCAGGGAGATTACCCCGCGTCAGATGTGCTCATCCAGGAGAGTCTGGACATCGCTCGTCAGTTGAATGACCACCAGGGTGCCGCCGTCTCTTTAAACGCGCTGGCGGTTAATGCTCGAGACCGGGGTGACGTCCCAGGCGCGCGCTCTCTGTTCGAAGAAAGCCTGCAGCTGTGGAGAGAATTGGGCGACCAGAAGGCCATTGCTCGTTCTCTCAGCAATCTCGCGGATGCCGCCAAATTGCAAGGTGACTACAGTACCGCTCGCTCGCTGCATGCGGAGTGTTCAGCAATCTTCCAAGGAATAGGAGATCGGGCAGGTGTCGCCTGGTCGCTGAATTATCAGGGGGATATTGCACGTGATCAGAGTGACCTGGCTGCCGCGGGCACATTGTACAAACAGGCCTTGTCAATTTTTCGAGAGCTCGGTGATCGTTGGGGCATTGCCGGCACGCTGGCTGATCTGGGCAGTCTGGCGAGACAACAGCGGGACTATACCACCGCACATGCGATGTACCGAGAAAGCATAAAGAATTTCCAGGAGCTGGGACATAAGCGCGGAATTGCCCGCCTGTTGGAATGTTTCGCGTGCTCAGCCGCTGCTCAATTGGAAGCAGAGCGGTCGCTGCGGCTGGCCGGAGCAGCGGCAGCGTTACGTCAGAACATCGGCGCTCCCCTGGCGCCAGCGGAACAAGCCAAACTGGAAGCAACCCTGAACCCGGCACGGCAGGCATTGACTGAAACTGTAGGCATGACGTCTTGGTTAGAAGGTAGGGCATTGCCAGTCGAGAAAGCTATTGAAGAGGCGCTGATGCCCGAGGCTGCATCTCCTTCAGGTTAGCGCATTGCAAGACGGGCTGATCTTGATGGCGATGGAAATCAGGATGCCAGCGGAAGCTTAAGCGCTTACTCCGCGCTTGCCGGGTCAAGGAGCCTGCGCACGGCGGAGACGCGATTGGCAGGAAGGCCTACGCGCCTGGCGTGTTCCTGAATGGTCGCCTCGTCCGGGGCGAGATAGACGCAGTACACCTTGTCGCCGGTTACGTAGCTATGGAGCCACTGGATCTCAGGACCCATTGCCCTCAAGATGCTGACCGACTTTTGTGAGACTTCCCGCAATTGGGCGTCCGATAGACTTGCGGCTCCCGGGATTTCGCGTTCTATGACAAATTTGGGCATGGGCGTCCGCCGATGATCATCTATCCTAGCAAGCGGGTGGAGACGCTTCAACAGGGATTTGCCTGAAAAGTGCTCCGGCCAGGGAGAAATAGCCAAGCAAAATAGGGAGAAAGAGAAATGAAGGTTGCCATGGATCTTCGATCGCTTCAGAAGCCGCTGAAAGAGCAATACCGCAATGACCCAAATGCCTCGAAAATCACTCTCCAGGCGAAAGGCGGGCAGACGGATGTTCCGGTGACATGTTCGGTCGATATAGGGCGTGCCATCTACCATGCCGAGGCCCACAAGGGAGTGGGAGGCGCAGGTGCCGGTGCCTGTTCCGGAGATCTTTTGCTTGGGGCCTTGGCGGCATGCGCGCAGATCACCTGTCAGATGGTGGCAACGGCTATGGGCATACCAACCGAGCGGATTGAGGTCACGGTGAAGGGAGACTTGGATCTTCGAGGCACCCTTGGCATATCAAAAGACGTGCCCGTCGGCTTTGAGAGTATTCATCTTGATTTTGATGTTGTTGCGCCTGAGGCAACCCCGGAACAACTGCGCGGATTGAGAGAGAAAACAGAACAATATTGCGTGGTGATGCAGACCTTAATGCGGCCGCCAAGTCTGCAGATCAAGTGGGCGGGTCACGATTGATTATCCGGCCGCGATAAGTCTTCCCATCTGCGATGGGCGTTACACCTTTTCGAGTTCACAAATTGAGGGGAGTTGCACTTGTCTATAAACGGATGTTGTAGTAGCATTGCCGGGACGAGTAGGAGATATGAACAAGGCCCGCCTTTCAAAAGCCGAAACCCGAATCCTGGAGCAGTACTGGAAACTTGGGACCTGCTCTGTCCGCGAGATTCTCGACAGTTTGCCCGAGGATGAGCGAGTTGCTTACACCACCGTACAAACACTGGTCTACCGGCTCGAGCAGAAGGGCGCTCTGCGCAAGGTAAAAAAGATCGGTAACGCGCAACTCTTTGAGCCGTCAATTAACCAGAGCGAGTACCGAGTCGGACTGATGCGAGACCTCCTGGATATATTCGGCGGGTCCCCTCGCCTGCTGGTTTCCAATCTGCTCGAAGCGGGCTCGCTCACGCTACGTGATTTAAAGGCGCTTCAAAACGCGGCGCCAAGCCGCAAGAGCAGCCGCAGCCGTGGAGGGAAAGGTCATGCATGAGCACATCGCGCGTGCGTTGTATTACTTCGAGGTTCACCTCCTGTATGCCTCAATCGTCGGCTTCGCCAGCCACACGCACTTGCTTCTTGATGTGGTTGTCCCGCCGGAAGCCGAGATCGCACGCCACCTCGATGGCAAGTTTGCTCCCGGGATGCTTCTCGCTATTGTGGAATCCCCAACCAAACGAGTCTCACACGGCGCCAGCGTCCTCATGGTCCGATACCGAGCCGCGGCGCGGTGAGATTCGTCACGACGTGCAGCAGATACTCAAGAAACTAAGTCAGAGCGAAACAAACTGACGAGAGTCATTCCAATAGAACAAATACCCATTTCCTCACTTGCGCTCCGGCCCGATGGCGCGATAGCTGGATTGAAAGTAGAGGAGAGGGTTTCCTGCGCGAACCACCACGTCCTCAACCTCAGCAATAAAAATCGTGTGGTCGCCGGCATCTTGAGCGGTTTGCAATCGGCATTCAAGATAGGCTAGCGCTCCGCGCAGCGCAGGAGTGCCGTGTGCTGTGTGGTCGAACTTGGCTCCGGCTTCCTGCTCGGCACGCGCCGGGTCGCGGTCGGGACGCGCATAGTGCTCCGCGACCGCACGCTGCTGTTCGGAAAGCACATTAATTCCGAATCGCTTTCGGGAATGAAGGTGTGCGTGAGTTCGCGCCTGGTGGTCCACGCAGACCAGCACCAGCAGAGGCTCCAGAGACACGGAAGTAAAGGCAGTTGCCGTCATGCCCTGGACTTCGCCTTCATAGTCTACAGTGATCACTGTCACGCCGGTGGCGAAACATCCCATGGCACGACGAAATTCTTCCGGATTTGCGCTCATATGCGAAAGCCTGACCAGAGTTTTACCAGAAACGACTCTCGCACGCATTTCCGCCGCTCAGCGGGTTCCGTTATGATTCTTGAGTGTAGGGACTTGAATAATTGGGGACACGCGCCTTCGGCGGCCCGGCGGAGCGCAGCTCCGCGGCAATATGTTGAGTTCGCAATTGTTGGTAGACAACACAACCCGCGAATCCTTGGACTCTGGAACTCTATTGAATCAGGAAATGGACACCCCGCTCTCACGCGAAGCCGCGCGCCACTGGATTCGTGTCACCGACGAAGACCTGCCTGAGCTTCTCTCTGCCGCACAAAAAGCGCGCGACCGCTTCAAGCCTAGCGTGATCACTTATTCCCGCAAAGTTTTCCTTCCGCTTACAAATCTCTGCCGCGACTATTGCGGCTATTGCACTTTTCGCCGCGACCCGGGACAGCCCGGCGCGCACACTATGTCCCCTGACGAGGTATTGGCAGTCGCACGAGCTGGAGAAAAGCTCGGCTGCACAGAGGCTCTCTTCAGTCTGGGTGATAAGCCGGAGTTGATTTTTCCCGAAATGCGCGAAACGCTGCGTAAGTTGGGGTTCCGCTCCACCCTTCACTATCTCGAAGCGATGTGCGAGCTGGTGCTGCACGAAACCAGTTTGCTGCCGCATCCCAATCCCGGATTGATGAGCACCGAGTGGATTGCAAGGCTCGCGGCAGTCTCTCCCAGCATGGGCCTGATGCTGGAGACAACCAACAAGTCGCTGCTCGTTCCGGAAGCGGCCCACGACAATGCCCCTGACAAAATACCGGCCAAACGTTTGCGAACCATAGAAGAAGCTGGAAAACAACGTGTGCCGTTTACGACGGGTATCTTGATTGGCATTGGCGAGTCCCCAGAAGATCGAGTAGAGGCACTGCTGGCGATTCGCAATCTCCACCTGCGTTATGGGCACATTCAAGAGGTGATCGTCCAGAACTTCCGCGTGAAGCCGGAGATCTTAATGCGAAATTGGCCGGAGCCGACTCGGGGCGAGATGCTGCGCACAATCGCGGTGGCCCGCCTGCTCATGCCAGAAGTGAATATTCAAGCTCCGCCAAATCTCTCCGATCCAGATTACGAAGAGCTTCTTGATGCGGGCATTAACGATTGGGGCGGGATTTCTCCGCTGACGCCAGATTTCATTAACCCTGAGCGGCCGTGGCCTCACCTTGCGGAACTCGCACGGCGCACACAAACGAAAGGGTTTCAGTTGCGACAACGGCTGCCGGTTTATCCGGAGTTTCTGGAACGAGCAAAGCGTAAATCCACTCTGCTGAGCTCGAAACTAAACGGAGCCACGGGCGTTGAAGGCTACGCGCGGAGCGCCGCATGATTGTCGTACTCACCGGAGGCACTGGCGGCGCTAAGTTCGTAGACGGACTTCGCCGCGTTGTTCCGCCAGAGGAGCTTACGATCATCGTGAATACCGGCGACGATCATGAATGGTGGGGATTGTATGTCTCACCCGACGTCGATTCCATCACGTATGTTCTGGCCGGAATTTTGAGCAGCGAGCGCGGCTGGGGCGTTCGTGGCGATACATTTCATTGTCTGCAAGCAATGAAAGAGCTGGATGAGCCTACCTGGTTCAGCGTCGGCGATCGCGATCTCGCAACCCACTTGTTGCGCACGAAATTGCTGTCCCAGGGTCAGACACTCTCACAAGTCACGAAAATCATCGGAGAGAAGCTCGGCGTCCACTCGCGCATTCTGCCGATGAGCGACATGCGCATAGAGACCAGGATTGACACGTCTGCAGGAGAACTCGGCTTCGAAGAATACTTCGTGCAGCGCTGGTATCAGGACCCGGTGAACTGTGTTCGTTTTGCCGGGGCGTCGGAATCGAAACCCGCTCCTGGAGTGTTAGAGGCGATTGCCTGCGCCCACGCAGTGCTCCTCGCGCCGAGTAATCCAGTCACCAGCATCGGCCCGATTCTTGCCATTCCCGGTATTCGCGATGCGCTGCGCGAGACCTTCGCGCCGGTCGTCGCTGTCAGTCCAATCATCGGCAATGCTGCTGTCTCCGGGCCTGCAGCAAACCTGATGCGCGCTCAAGGACTCGAGGTTTCGATCGCCGGGGTCGCGGATGCCTACGATGATTTTCTGGATGTGTTGATTGCGGACGACTCCGATTCCGAGGCTGCAATGCGGCTCGAAAATAAAGACCTTAAAGTGCCCTGCACAGACATTCTGATGGGCTCAAACGAAGACCAAGCACGGATTGCTCGAACTGCGCTGGCCATCGCTTGTCCCGCAATCATGGCTGAGCCGGCAGCGGAGATCAAATGATCCTGGTTCCGGTAAAAAATCTCGCGAACGCAAAGCAGCGTCTGGCTCCGGCACTGGAGCACCATGCTCGAACCGAACTCGCGCATGCCATGTTGCGGGATGTGCTAGGAGCGCTCTCGGATTACGGAGAAGATGAAGTCTCTCTTGTCACTAGTGATCCATTTGCCGAGGAACTTGCGAGCCAATATGGTTTCGGAATTATCCGGGACGAATCGAACCTCAGCGAAACCAATGCCATTGAAATGGCGACTCGCCTCTGCGAATCGCGGGGAGTCGAAAGTACGCTGGTCATCCCGGCTGACATTCCTCTCATTGATGCGCGAGAAATTCGCGCCATCTATGGGAGTGCGCCAGAGAACGGCTCGGTCCTGGTCCCCTCCAGTGACAAGCGGGGAACCAACGCAGTTCTGCGCCGTCCGGCGGCCCTCTTTCCGTTACGCTTCGGGAATGATAGCTTCCTGCCGCATCTTACTTCGGCGATTGCGACGGACAGATCTTGCGTTGTGCTTTCGCTTGCCGGAATTGCCCTCGATATCGACACTCCGGGAGATCTCCGGCAACTCGCGGATGCGCCCGGGGATAGGCACTCGCAACTTCTGGCGCGACAATTTGGGCTCTCGGAAGCTTCTACAGCAGTGAACTCTTGATGGCGCACACCGCCGAGATCCGCCTGATACCGGTTGCTCTCTCCGATGAAATCGCGCCCGGGGACAATCTGGTGGAGAAACTTCGAGTTGCGATGCGGCACCAGAAACTATCGCTGCGGACTGGGGACATTCTGGTGATTAAGCATAAAGTTGTTTCTAAGTCCGAAGGACAGATCGTGCGCCTTGGCAGTGTGAAACCGTCGCGCCTCGCCCAATCCTGGGCACGCCAGTGTGGTGCAGATGCTCGGCTGGCTGAACTGGCGCTTTCAGAGAGCAATCGAATCGTGCGCAAGAAAATGCTACGCAAGAACAAGGGCGTACTGATCACACAAACCAGGCATGGACTGGTTTGCGCGAACAGCGGAGTGGATGCGTCAAATGTGGATGGCGGTAAGAGTGCGGTCCTGCTGCCTCGCGATCCTGATCGCTCTGCCGCGCGTTTGCGCACTTACATCAAAAAGAGCCTGGGAGCGTCGGTAGCAGTCATTATTTCGGATTCATTCGGACGACCGTGGCGCGAAGGTCTGACCGAGGTCGCCATCGGCGTTGCTGGGATGAAACCGCTAGTGGATTATCGCGGCAAACGTGATGCGCACGGCTATATGCTTCACGCCACAGACGAGGCTGTTGCGGATGAACTCGCTTGCGCTGCGGGCCTGGTCTGCGGCAAGCTTAATCGTATGCCGGTTTGTATTGTGCGCGGGTTTCGGTATCATGGCGGCCGCGGCAGTGCCCGAGATCTGATACGTCCGAAAGAAAACGACCTGTTCCGTTGACGCTTTGAAACTGGTAAGGTCGATGAAAACCGTGAAGGGCACGGCCTCCAGGCGTGCCGACCGTGGGGGCAAGCTGACTGAACGGCACGACTGGAAGTCATGCCCCGCCTAAACCGTACCAGAAGTTTTCGCCGAAAGCGGCGAAGCGGGAAGGGAGAAGCAAGTATGTCGACCTGCACATCACCAGAACTCGAAAACTTCCCACAACTCGACTGGTCCGATGTCGCTCTGCTCATGCGGGCAGACGTGCGCAGCGCCATTGAACGCGTATTGGAAACGCAAGACGGCTCGGCGCTCACTCGTGATGAATGCCTGCTTCTGGCCAATGCTGAAGGCGACGATTTGCTTGGGCTGCTGGTTGCCGCAGATCGCCTGCGATGTGAACTGGCCGGCAACATCGTCACCTACGTCGTCAACCGAAATATTAATTTCACAAATATTTGCTTCGTCGGTTGTAAATTCTGCGCCTTCAGCCGTGGCCCGCGTGAATCTGACACTTACTTTCTCGATCCACAACAAGTCGCTGAAAAGGCCATCCAGGCCTGGGAACTCGGAGCGACCGAAGTTTGCATTCAAGGCGGTTTGCCTCGGGGGCTTCCTCCGTTCTATTACCGCGACATTTTGCGCGCAGTAAAGTCCGCCGTTCCCGGCATGCACATACACGCCTTCTCGCCAATGGAAATTGTTTACGGCGTCGAACTCACGGGCATGGCTCTGCGCGATTATTTGCAGATGTTGCGCTACAACGGACTCGGCACTCTGCCTGGGACCGCCGCTGAAATTCTGGATGACGAAATACGCCACGTACTCTCGCGCAACAAGCTTTCGACTGCGCAGTGGCAGGAGGTCATCCGCACCGCACACTCCTGCGGAATTCGCAGCACCTCCACTCTCATGTACGGCCATGTGGAAACCCCTGAGCATTGGGTCAATCAGCTTCTACTCCTGCGTGAGATCCAGAACGAGACTGGCGGATTCACGGAATTCGTTCCCCTCGGATTTGTTCACCAGAACACCATCTTGTTTCACCAGGGACTTTCGCGGCCGGGTCCAACTCTGGCTGAGCATCTCAAGATTCATGCGCTCGCGCGCCTGATGCTTGCCGGCTCGATCAACAATATTCAGGTCTCCTGGGTAAAGCTTAATCGCCGTCTCTCGCAACTCTGCCTGCATGCCGGCGCCAACGACTATGGCGGCACGCTGATGGAAGAAAATATTTCGCGCGAAGCGGGAGCTACGGCGGGTCAGTACACCACCCCCGAGGAATTCCAGACGCTTATCCGCGAAATCGGCCGTATTCCTGCCGAGCGAAATACGTCCTATTCGCGAATCCAGATCAAGACACCGTTCGACATCTTCCCCGCTGAAGCGCTGCTCGAGCCGGAGTTCGCGTGACCATCGCTATCGTCGGCGGCACCGGCCCGGAAGGCTCCGGACTTGCGCTGCGCTGGGCACAAGCCGGGGAGACGATTATCATTGGATCTCGCGACGCTCAACGCGCCTCGGAAGCCGCCGACAAGTTACGCGAAAAGACTGGCGGGAAACTTTCCGGCGCTGAAAATAAGGCCGCTTGCGAATCGGCGGGAATCATCGTCCTCACAATTCCCTTTGAAGGCCACGCGGAAATGCTGAAGAACCTTAAGCCCACGCTCCGGCCCGCGCACATTGTCGTGGATACAACTGTGCCGGTCGCCGCGAGCGTTGGTGGCCGCGCCACTCGCACGCTTGGCGTCTGGCAGGGTTCCGCAGCGCAACAAACCGCCGAACTGGTGCCGGACGGCGTCTCCGTAGTGGCCGCCTTTCATAACATCTCGGCAGACGTCTTGCATCACGAGGGCCCCGTGGATTGCGACGTGATCGTCTGCAGCGATGACAAGGAAGCCGCTCGGCGTGTCCGCGATCTAGCGCGCAAGATACCTGGCGTTCGCGCGCTTGATGGCGGGAAACTCGAGAACGCGCGCATCGTTGAGCAGATTACGGCGCTACTCATCGGCTTCAATATCCGGAGCAAAGGCCACTCAGGTCTCCGCATCACGGGCCTGCCGCCGGAAGCGTACGATATCTGATCGCTTACCTCTATGGATTCTCTGGTCGAAGCGGTCATCGAATTCCGCGACGTTTCCTACCATCTTCCGGATGGACGCTCAATTCTTCGTAACCTGAATCTCGGAGTCCAGCGCGGCGAAATCCTTGTGCTGCTCGGCCGCAGCGGCTCGGGCAAGACCACTGCACTTAAGTTGGTGAATCGTCTGCTCGATCTCTCGGATGGTGAAATTCGTGTGGAAGGCCTCTCTGCTCGCGAGTGGGACGTAATCCAATTGCGCCGCCACATCGGATATGTGATCCAGGAAATCGGACTTTTTCCACATTTCACCATTGAGCGCAACATCGGCCTCGTCCCGGCAATCGAAAACTGGCCGAAGGAACGAATTGCACAACGCGTCGAAGAACTCATCAAGCTGGTTGGCCTCGACAGTGACGTCGGCTCGCGTTATCCGCATCAACTTTCCGGAGGGCAGCGTCAGCGCGTCGGCGTCGCCCGCGCACTTGCTGCCGATCCGCCGATTCTTCTGATGGACGAGCCGTTCGGCGCTCTCGATCCGCTCACGCGTTCCGACCTGCAGCGCGAATTTCTGGACCTACAGCAAGAGTTGAGCAAGACCGTTCTCTTCGTCACTCATGACCTACACGAGGCGTTGCTTCTGGGCACAAGGATTGCCCTGCTTGAAGAGGGCAGGCTCGTGTCACTGAGTTCGCCGGCGGAGTTTCTCCGATCTTCCGATCCTCTGGTCTCGAAATATGTAGAAGCGTTCGGAGTCCCGGATGGAAGGCAGTCACTTCGGGACCAGCTCAAGCGAGGCAACTTATGAATTTCTGGAATTTTGTTGAGCAAAACAGAGTGGAGATCGCCGGCCTCACGCTTGAGCATTTGTGGATGGTGGGTATTTCCATTCTGCTTGCGATTGCAGTTGGGATCCCGCTCGGAATCCTGATCACTCGCAAGCCTGCGCTGCAGCAGCCTGTGATTGCGGGCGCGAACATCATTCAAACCATCCCGAGTCTGGCTCTGTTCGGATTCTTGCTACCTACGCCATGGATCGGCGATCGCGCGGGACGCCTGGCAATTCTGGCTTTGACGCTCTATGCGCTTCTTCCGTTGATCCGCAACACTTACGCAGGAATTAAAGGCGTGGATCACGCGATCGTCGAGGCGGCGCGCGGCATGGGCCTGACTGACTGGCAGCTTCTGTTCAAAGTTGAGCTTCCTCTCGCCGCCAGTGTCATTCTCGCCGGAGTTCGTGTAGCTGTGGTGATTTCCGTCGGCTTGGCAACGATTGCTGCCGCCATTGGGGCTGGAGGATTAGGAGAACTGATTTTTCGCGGTCTCGCCATGGTGAATAACAATGTGATTCTCGCGGGCGCCATTCCCGCCGCCCTGATGGCGTTGGCCGCCGACACGCTGTTGGGCTGGTTGGAACAACGACTCGCGGCGCAGCGGGCCGCGTAATATGCAAAATCCCACAAGCGTGCTACGAGGAAGTCCCCCTAGTTGTTCAGAGCGGGAGGGTACGACTTTTAGTCGTGCCGTTAAGGCTTCAAGATTCTGTCTCGGCACGGCTGAAGGCCGTGCCCTCCCGGCCGCCGCGCTCATCATCATCTTGCTCACACTCAACGTTCTCCCCTCCTGCTCCCCCCATCCCCACATCGTTGTCGGATGCAAGAACTTCACCGAGCAGATCATCCTCGGAGAACTCATTGCCCAACAGATCGAAAACAAAACTCATCTTCCGGTCGAACGGCGTTTCTATCTCGGCGGAACTTACATCGCGCACCAAAGCATCCTCGCCGGACGCATCGATATTTATCCCGAGTACACCGGCACCGCACTGACTGCAGTCCTGAAGCAGCCGCCCGGCTCCGATCGCAGAGCGGTTTACGATCGCGTCAAGTCCGAATATGAGCAACGCTTCCATCTAACGCTGGGCACGCCGCTCGGCTTCAACGACACATTTGCCATGGAGGTCCGAGGCGACGATGCCCGACGCCTGCATCTTCAAACGCTATCGCAGGCCGCCGCGTACACACCGCAATGGCGTGCCGGCTTCGGCTACGAATTCACGGAGCGTCCCGACGGCTACAAGGGCCTGGTCGCAACCTACGGCCTGCGTTTTGCGGCGCCGCCGCGCATCATGGACCTCGGCCTCCTCACCCGCGCCCTCAAAGACCATCAGGTTGATCTGATCGCCGGCAACATGACCGACGGCCTCATCCCCGCCCTCGACCTATTTGTGCTCGAAGACGACAAACACTACTTTCCGCCGTACGAAGCAGTGCCAGTGATTCGCGAGCAGGCGCTGGCGGAACATCCGGAAGTAAAACAGGCTCTCGACGAACTCGCCGGAAAGATTTCAGACGCCGAAATGCGGAAGCTTAACTACGCAGTGGATGGCGAGAAGCGGGATGTGAAGGAAGTGGTTCGTGGCTTTCTGAGCGGTAACCGATTGTAGGCCTCCCATCACGGTTTGGTAGGATTCCCACGAGCCAAGTTCACATGCTGACAGTCCTTGCGATTTCGAATTATCGGTCACTTCGCAATTTGATCGTACCCCTGGGACGGTTGAACATAATTACCGGCCCAAATGGAAGCGGAAAGTCGAGTCTCTATCGGGCGTTACGGCTCCTCGCGGACACAGCGCAAGGCCGCGTCGTCACCTCGTTGGCTCGGGAGGGTGGATTGCAGTCCACGCTTTGGGCCGGACCGGAGTCTATTTCGCGGACAGTGCGACAGGGCGATTACCCAGTTCAGGGCACTAGGCGAAAACACCCGGTGAGCCTTCGTCTCGGTTTCGCAGGCGACGAGTTCGGATACCTCATCGACATGGGGCTTCCGAAGCCCGATGGTACCTCTGCGTTCAGCTTAGATCCCGAGATCAAGCACGAGACCATCTGGCACGGACCAACACTTCGCCCCTCAACAACATTGGTGGATAGGAGGGGTCCACTTGTCCGCATCCGGAGCAACAATGATGAATGGAGCATCGTTGCAGACAATCTCTCCACTTTCGACAGCATGATGACGCAGCTTGCTGACCCGCGAAATGCGCCTGAGATGCTTCGGCTGCGCGAATCGATTCGCGCCTGGCGATTTTACGATCACTTTAGAACGGATGCAGACTCACCAGCACGATTGCCTCAGATCGGTACGCGAACGCCAGTCCTAGGTAACGACGGAACTGACCTCGCCGCAGCGGTGCAGACCATTCGCGAAATCGGTGATGGCGAAGCGCTCGACGCCGCAGTATCCGATGCTTTCCCAGGCAGCTGGTATCGATCGTTACTGAGTCAGGACGCTTTGCGCTAACGATGGAACAGTACGGCATGCTACGCCCTCTTGACGTAGCCGGCCTCTCGGATGGAACTCTCCGATATTTGCTTTGGATCGCCGCGCTCCTGACTCCCAGAGCGCCCGAATTAATGGTGCTGAATGAGCCCGAAACGAGTCTTCATCCGGACCTACTCACTGCGCTCGCTCGTCTGATCGCGAAAGCGGCCGAACGGTCTCAGGTCATCGTCGTGACGCATGCAACTAGGCTTATCACTGCGCTCTCCGAGCAGCAAGGCTGTCATTCGGTAGTGCTGGAGAAGACATTCGGAGAAACATCGATTGTCGGCACGAAAGAGCTAGGCGCTCCGGCTTGCCACTGGCCACCGCGTTAAGCAGTCTCGGGTTACGCTCTCTGCGAAGTCCGATCTGCAAGTGCAGCACCGTTCAAATCCAATCAAAACAAAAATATCCCGTCTACCTTCGTGCGTTGACCTGATCTCGTGAGCATGTTGAACTGAGCGTGCTGTTGCTGAACGAACATCGCGTTGGTTCCCAACAGATAAATTCTGGCGGCTGCGAGCATTCGCTAGCTA
>WNFJ01296659.1_pt1 | contig 90257 bp, 74 predicted proteins | sample 5400461 | NCBI WGS metagenome assembly WNFJ01 (sample SAMN13153349, study PRJNA577476) | soil metagenome | isolation source: 115 cm saprolite on Douglas fir-dominated hillslope | place: USA:California | collected 2013-09-17
CAAGGCATCGAAAGCCCACAGGCTTCTTCGGCGAGGAGTGCTCTTAGCATGCCCAGTCGCCGGCCGACTTACTTTTTCAGCAACGTCTTCAGCCTGTGAGCTTACGGCGTCATCCGCTCGAGCTTCCGGTAAAGGGTCTTGCGCTCGATGCCGAGGATCTTCGCGGCGCGGCTCTTGTTGCCTCCCGTAGCCGCGAGAACGCGCCGGATCTGGTCCGCTTCGGTATCGGCCAGCGTGTCGCTGGCGCTGTCGCGCGGCTCGGTAAGCTCGATCGCCTCGCGCACGGCGGCCTCGTCGATGCGACCGTGCGGCGCCAGGATGGTCAGGCGCTCCAGCATGTGCTGCAACTGGCGGACGTTGCCCGGCCAACTGTAATTCTCCAGCAGCGCCAGACCGGATTCGGTCAGCTTGGCCTGCTGCTTGTAGCGCTCGTTGTACTTGTTCAGAAAGTAGTGCGCCAGCAGCGGGACATCGCCGCGGCGCTCCACCAGCGGCGGCAGAATCACGCGGACCACGTTCAGCCGGTACCACAAGTCTTCCCGGAATTTGCCTTCGTCCACCATCTTCTGCAGATCGCGATTGGTGGCCGCCAGCACGCGCACGTCCACCTTTTTCCCGCGCGCCGAGCCGAGCGGCCGAATCTCCTTCTCCTGCAAGAATCGCAGCAGATTCAATTGAAAGCCGAGCTCCAGATCGCCGATCTCGTCCAAGAATACGGTGCCGTTATTGGCTGCTTCAAACACGCCCATGCGGTCCCGGTCGGCGCCGGTGTAAGCGCCTTTGAGCGCCCCGAACAGTTCACTTTCCATGAGCGAGGGCGCGATGGATCCGCAGTCCACCGGCACGAACGCCTGCTGGGCCCGCGCGCTGTTGTTGTGAACCATGCGCGCGATCATTTCCTTGCCCGTTCCGGTCTCGCCTTCGATCAGCACCGTGGCGTTGGTCGGCGCCACGCGCGAAATGGTCTTGTAGATCTCGATCATCTTCGCCGAACTGCCGATCATCTCGCTCTCCGGCAGATCTTCGATCGCGGATTCCTTTTCTTCTTCGTGATCGGAAACGGCCGCCTCGGCCCGCTTCACCGTGTCCAGCATCCGGTCCAGCTCGAACGGTTTCGCGATGTAATCGAACGCGCCACCCTGCGTCGCTTTCATCACGGTTTCGATGGTTCCGCGCGCCGTCATCAGAATAACTGCACAATTCGGATTCTTCTGGCGCGCGGTTTCGAGCACATCCAGGCCGGTCCGTTCATCCAGGTAAATATCGGAGATGACGATCGGATAAACGTCGTTGCGCAGCCGCTCGAGAGCCTCCCGCGTGGACGCAACGGCATCCACCGCGTAGCCTTCCAGTTCGAGGAAAGTTGTAATGGTATTCCGTACGGAATTATCGTCTTCGACAACCAATAGACGTTGCATGTTTCTGGGATTACCTTCTTCTAGACTGACACAGCAGGAGGCTGCGGCGCACGCGAGCGCGCCGGCAGGATCACGGTGAAGCAGGAGCCTTTGCCCGGCTCGCTGGTTACTTCCATTTTTCCGCCGTGGTGGTGGACGATCTGCTGGACGATGGAAAGGCCGATGCCCGTTCCTTTTTCGCCCGAGGCTTCGGCGCGTTTGGTGCGGTAGAATTTCTGGAAAATTTGCCGTAATTCCTTCGCGTCCATTCCCATGCCTTGATCCTGAACGGAGAGGCGTAATTGGCTGTCGCGCGCGCGGCACGCCACGGTAATTTCCGTGTCCGCGGCGGAATATTTCACGGCATTGGTCAGCAGGTTGTAGACGGCGTATTCCATCAATTCGCGATCGCCCTCGAGCGCGCCCTCCAGTTCCCCGGTCTGGATGCGGATGTTCTTGCGCTCGCCCAGCGGGCGGACGCGCTGGAGGCAAGCTTCCACGATCTCGCTGGCCGAAAACGGCTCGCGCTTCAGCTCCATCTGGCCATCGGAAAGCCGTTCGACATCCAGGAACGTCTGGATCATGCGCGCCAGCCGCTTGGATTCCTGGTTGATCATCTCCGCCATCTGTTTGCGTTTTTCCTCGCTGAGATTGTAGCGGCCCATCATCTCGCTGGACCCCTGGATGGCGGTGAGCGGAGTGCGCATTTCGTGCGTGACGAAATGGATGGCTTGCTGGTAGCGCTCGCGCTCGGTTTCAGAAGTGCGCAGTGCGCGCCGCACGACAAAGTGCTGGTAGCTGGCGGCCACGCCTATGGTGAGCATGGCGGAGGCAAGCGGCGCGAAATACGGAAACACGACGCCTTGACGGAAAGCGATAAACGGGATGCCGTACACCGCAACCAGCAGCGCGCCTGCCGTCGCGTACGCCGGCCATCCCGACATCGCCACGAAAATCACGCCGGCCAGCATGGCAGCCAGCACGCACAGCCCCAGTACAGAGCTGCTGCGCGCCTCGGTGAGGAATCGCCCGCCCGCCAGAGTTTCAAAAAGGTTGGCGTGCACTTCGACGCCGGGGATTTTGGGATTCCCGTAGGGCGTGGTCACGCGATCGTAAGCGGCGGTGATGGACGTGACTCCGATGAACACGACTTTGCCGGACAATTGCGCCGCCAGCTCCGGCTTTTGAACCAACTCCTTCAACGATACCTGCGGAAAAGGCCCGCGCCGGAAGTTCACTCGCACCGACCGGTTGCCTTCGGCTGTTCTTGCAGCGGGAATCGAGTGGTCTCCGATCAGCAGACTGCTGTCGGCGGTGTTCTCCTGAATCCTCTCGCCGCGCGACAGGCTGTAGGCTTCGGCCGCCAGCGACCAGTAGCGTTTCGTGCCCGCTCGTTCCTCGAGAGAAACCTGCCGCGTGACGCCGTCGTGCGAAAGCTCGTCCGCCCGGTCGTGACCGAGGCGCGCCGCGTGGCGGCTGAAGGCGGGCAGAGGATCCTCCCAGCGGCCATTCCCCAAGTGCGCCGCAAGAACCAGGTTGGGAACGTCCTGCATGGCGCGATCCAGGCGTTCGTCTTCCCGCGGATCTCTCCATGCGTCGGCCAAAATGATGTCGACCGCGACCACTTTGGGATGCGCGGGCGCGAGCGACTCCAGCGCCTTGGCGAGCATCTCGCGATATGCGCCCACTCCGCCCATGGATGCATACGTATCGTCGTCAATGGCGAGGATCGCGCACTGCGGATTCGCCGGCGCGGGCGGATTGAGCCGATAGGTCCAGTCGTAGAAAACGTCGTCGATCTGCGTCGCCAGCGTTGTGAATCCCAACGCGACGGCGACGGCCAGACCCGCGGCCAGGATGCCGACGTATCCGAGCGTCTCCTTACTTGGCGACAGCCTTTTCAATCTCGTCGGGCTCCCGGGGCAGCGCCCCGCTCAGAATCTTTGCGCCGTTCTCGGTCACCAGCACCACGTCCTCAATGCGTACGCCGATGCCCTCTTCCGGAATGTAGATGCCGGGCTCCACTGTGACCACCATGCCGGCCTCCAGAGGGCCTTCGATGTTCGGGTCGTGCACCTGCAATCCGACCTGATGTCCCAATCCGTGGACGAAGTATTTGCTGAGGGGCTGGCCGTGCAGGTCCTTGCCATGCGCGTCCATGTAATCCTTGGCAACTTTCTGCAGCGTGTCTCCATCTCCCGACAGCCGCACTCCGGGTTTCATCGCAGCGATGGCTGCCTTCTGGGCGCCGAGCACAATCTGATAGATCTCGCGCTGGCGCGGAGTGAACTTGCCGCCGACCGGCACGGTGCGCGTGATGTCGCTGGTATAACCGTCGCATTGGGCGGCCGAATCCATTACCACGACTTCCCCGCGATCCATCCGACGGCGGTTCACCGAGTAGTGGAGAACGACGCCGTTCGGTCCGGAGCCGACGATGGGCGCATAGGCCACCGCTTCGCAGCCGTTTTCGAGGAAGAAATCTTCGAGCGTGGCGTGGATCTGATACTCGTACATTCCGGGCGTCATGCGCTTCCAGGCGGAGAGGTGCGCCTGCAAGGTGACGTCAGTGGCGCGCTGGATGGCTGCCAGCTCAGCCGGCGACTTCTTCACTCGTAATTTCGTGATGTGTGGAGCGGCGTCCGAGATTTCCCGAAACGGATAGCGCGCTTTCAGCTTCTCAGTCCCCGCGCCAACGCTTGGGGTTGCCAACGCGTAGAGATTCTCGTGTGACGCGAGCGCCTTGTCGAGTTCGGTCTCGAATTTCTCGATCGGCAATACCTGGTCGAAACCGGTGAGCGCGGATATTCCGGAGTCTTCGGCCGAAGCGCGTTTTCCCTGAAACCGCTCCGCGCGCTCGTTGTGATGCGGAAGGAACAGGATCTCCTCTGTAGGCGTGATCAACAGCCGGGCGGCGGGCTGGCTCCAGCCGGTCAGGTAATAGAAATTCGGTTCCTGATCGGATCGGAATACTTCATCGCGTCCTTCGACGCGGCCGAAGAGCACCAGCACGCCGTCCAGCGCTTTGCGCAGGTTGGCGCGGCGCGCGCGGAACTCCTCCACAGGCATTTTGGGCGTGGCAAACGGGGCCAGCAACACAACCAGGGCGAGAAATCTGCGCATAACCGTATGGTATCCGATCCAAGAATTCAGAATTCAAGAATTCAAGAAATGGGCCGCTTCGTGTCTCTGAAGCCACTGAAAGTGTCCAGACTCCGGGCCATAGAGATTTTCTTTTCCGGGCGCGACGATTTCTCGCCCCCGAAGACGCCGGCTCGAAAGCCGGCGGCAGGCCAGAAGGCCTGCCCCACAAGACTGGATCGAGCTGCTTACTGAATCGCGATGGTTACCGTGTTCGATGGGACGCTGCCTATCGTCAACACCAGCGGCACCTCATTGCCGCTCGGCGCACCTTGGGGAATGGTCACGTTGATCTGGTAGAGGCCGACAAATCCAGCAATGCCCGCGAATCCTACCTTTGCAGGTATTTCGCCCATGGTCGCCGTTGCATTGTTCGGGGACAGGACACTGCCGCTTCCAGCCGTTCCGTCGGGGACGCTTGAAAAAATGGCGCCCAGTCCCGTGGCGAAAACGTTGATCAGAGTTCCGGCGCGGGCCGGATGTGACGAATCAACCAGGATGGCGCTGCTGTTGAATAGCACTGCGCCTTGGCCGGTTCCCTGCGAGTTCCTGGTGAAAATCGCCGGGGCGAACGCGACCGGCGTCACGGTCACCGCATTGCTCGTGAAACCATTGACCACCACCGCTACCGTCGCTTGGGTTTTCGCAAGCAGCCGCCACGGAACTTGGAACGTGATCTGCGTGGAGGTCACGTCGAAGAGCGGGGCCGGAACGCCGTCCACGAGTACGGTGACTCCGCCCAGTTGCGTCGGCAACGGCAAGACGTCGTTATGAACGTGCGCCGGAGCCAGGTTCGTTCCGAAGACCGCGGCGATGGAGCCTCCCACGATTGTTCGTAGCGTACCTCGCCGAGTCGACCACGCCTCCGGCGTTAATCACCGGCGCCGTTCCTGAAGCGACAAGAAAACTCAGCGTTCCGGATAGCCCGCCGCCCGGCGCAGGATTGCGGACGCCGATCTGGGCAGTGGCAGCCGCCACAAGGTCGGAGGCCGGAATTGTCGCTTGGAGCTGAGTTTCGGAAATGAATTGCGTTGGCAGCGCGCTGCCATTCCAAAGCACTGTTGAAGCATTGCTGAAACCTTCGCCGTTGACCATTACGGTGGTCGCGGCGCTGCCTGGCGGTGAGGCGGAGGGCGTCATCCAAGTGACGACGGGCGCCGGATTGGCCACCGTCAATGTGGCGGGTGCGCCGGCGACGGCCAGGCCAGGACTTACCGCTGCGCTCGTGCTTTGCACCGTCTTTGCACCGTGTAGACTTGGCCGGTGACGGCGGTGGAAGGCAGCGGGACCACAATCTCGCCTAGCGCGATGGAGCTTGCCAAGGCTGGTGTGATATTTGCCCAAGCCAACGTGATCTGTCCCGCCGAAGCGGTGACCTGCGGCGGACTCAGCGCCGGAGGTGCCTCGAACGACGGCGCGCCCGACAGCGCCGGCGCGGATGCTCCCGGAGAAACCGCGATGGTCACGGTGAGGCCAAAGAACGGCGTCTGGTCGGGAACGAATCCAACCGGGACGCGGGCAACCGATCCGGCTACGCCGGATGCCGCGCCGAGAGTAAAATGCGCGCTTGCCGCCTGGTTGATCGTGATGTTTTGTCCCGCCACCGTTAGGACGCCAGTGCGCGGCGTGATTCCGGGATTCTGCGCGACAGCATAGCCGACTGGAGCAATCCCCGTCCCGGCTGAACCCTGTGTGAAGGTGAGCCAAGGTGCGTTGCTGGTGGCTTGCCAAGTGCAATCGCTGGAATTGGCGACCAAGGTCAATAATCCGGCGCCTCCGGCACCCGGAAAGGAGAGCATCGTGGCAGTGGGCGAGATCCCAAACACGCACGCGGCGGTTCCATCGCCGATCCGCGTCAGGAATGCCTGCGACGAATTGGGTGTGTCCGGTAGCACATTCGATTGGTAAGCATTGAAAACCGGAAAGCCCTGGTAGGTCGTCCCGGTGACGTAGACTTGGCCGGATGGGTCGAGCGCGATCGCCGTGGCGCCCGTCTGCGCGCTTCCGGAGAGGTAAGTGGAATAAACGAACTGACTGCCGCTGCTTGCGAGTTTGCTGACAAAGCTGCTGCCTCTCGTCAGCGTTGCGGTTACGCTTTGCAATGCGTTCGCGATAGGAAAATCGGGTGAAATGGTTTGGCCGGCTACCGCTGCAATGCCCGAGGAGTCCACCGCGATTCCATACCCGATATCGAAGCCCGCTCCGCCCAGATAGGTGGAATAGACCAGAGACGCGCCGTCCGGCGCGAGTTTCGTAACGAAGGCGTTGGTGGCGCCGCTCCTAGCCCGGTACTGCGCCTGCACGGCCGACACGATGGGAAAATTCGTCGACGATGTCGACCCGGTGAGGTACACCGCGCCCGCGGAGTCGACCGCGATTCCATTGCTCTGATCGTTGCCGCTGCCGCCAAGATAAGTAGAGTAGAGCAGCGTGCCCGTAGGGCCGATCTTGGCGACGAACGCGTCTACGATTCCTCCGCCATAGCCGGGCTGGAGTGCGTTGAACGTTGGGAAGTCCAGGGAACCTGTATAGCCGGTGACATAAGCATTGCCACTCGAGTCCACGGCAATGCCGTGACCCTGGTCGAAGTTCGAGCCTCCCAGGTATGTGGAGTAAACGAGCGTGGACGACGAAGGATCAATCTTGGCGACAAAGGCGTCTTCCCGGCCGCCATAAACTGGTTGCGTGGCGTTCACCGTGGGAAAGTCGGGGGAGAAGGTCCAGCCGGTCACGCAGATGTTTCCCGCGGAATCCACGGCGATGCCCGCGCCTACACCTGTGTTCGATCCGTTTAGGAATGTGGAGAACGTCAGCGCGGAGCCGGCTGGATTCAGTCTGGCTACGAAGAGGCCACCGGCAACGAACTTGGATTGCGGCAACGGATTGACCATCGGGAAGTCCGCGGACGTGGTTAGTCCCGTGATATAGGCATTTCCGGCGGCGTCAACGGCGAGGGCTTGGGCCAGGTCCACGACGGAGCCGCCCAGCAAGGTTGCGTATACAAGATTGCCTTTGGAATCGAACTTGTCCACAAAGACCGCGGAGCAAGCAGTCCCAATCCGGCCAGTGCAGGGTGCGCGGAGCTCATTCGTGACTGGGGCGCCGGAAAACAGTGTGGAGCCGGACACGTAAACGTTGCCGGCCGAATCCACGGCCACCGCTGGCGGGGCCTGGGTCTCGTTCGCCTCAAGATAAGTCGAGTAAACCAGTGTTGGGTCGATGATCAGCGTCTTGGCGCGATCGTAAGGCCCCAGGCGAAACCGGATTTGGCGTCTGCGCGAAATCGCGAATTGGACCGGCACTTCGATGCGGCCGTTGTCCGACTCCTGGTATGCCACGGGAGCGCGGAAGCGAAGAGCCTGCTCGCCTTGTTCGACGAGCAAGTTTCCGCGATCGTCGATGTGTACCTCAGCGCCTGGGAAAACCATGCTGATTACAGCGGGATCGGCATATGGCGAGACGGCAAAGTCGTACTCGAGACGCGGACCATCGCCCTTGTAGAGCAAGTCCACACCGGGATAGATGCCGGCAAAGCGTACCTGGGAAAAACAGGGAATGTTCCTGCGCCATTCCCGCTGGTTGGAGCCAAAAAGATAATTGCTGGTTGCCTGCAGCGGCTGCATGCCAGCGCCAGGGGCGTCCCGATTCGCGCCGGCAAACTGCATCCGCAGCGCGCCGAAGGTCGCGTCACGCGCCGAAACGCGCACTCCGGGCCCGTTCGTCCTTGCCAGGAATTCCCGCGGCAGGCCGGCACGATCGGGGAGCGCCTCGAAACGAAGCGGTGGATGGACGAAGGGAGCCGCGGTTGCGCCACCGCGCCCCAGAAAAAAAGCGACGAGCAGAGTCGGCCCAACTTTCATGGAAGTGTACCCTTTGGGAGACGCGGCAGGAGGTCATTTGTAGTCTAGCATGGAGACGCTAATTCGGAAATGGCTCACCTACGACAGAAACTACGTTATTATCTTGACTTCGATGCATGCTTTACCGTCCGCGCGGCGCGATCTGTTTATCGTGAGCGCGCTGTTCTTATTCATGGAGCTTGCGTTCATTCGCTGGCTCCCTGCCCAGGTGCTGTTTCTGACCTTCTTCACGAACACCGTGCTGCTGGCATCGTTCCTGGGATTGTCTCTGGGTTGTTTGGCGGCGCGGCAGCGGCGGGATTACCTTCCGATCACGACCGTGCTTCTTCTCGCGACGCTGCTGGCCGGCGCGGCGATGGAGTGGGTCCGGCTGGCTCTGCAAGACATCATCGATGTAGGCAAGAACGCCGCCTCTCCGCAGATCGTTTATTTCGGCACCGAAGTGCGCGTCCGGGACGTGGCTTCATTCGTCGTTCCGATCGAGCTGGTGGCCGGTTTGTTTTTCCTTTTGGTGGCGGCGACGATGATCGGCGTCGGGCAGGTTCTGGGACGCCGGTTTCGAGACTTGCCGAACCCCGTGGAATCTTACATGATCAACATCGGCGGCAGTTTGGCCGGCGTACTGTTCTTCAACATCTGTTCCTGGTGGGTCTCTCCGATATGGTGGTTCGCGCTGGTTGCGGCCGGACTGGTGTACTTTCTGATGCGCGATACCCCGCCGAAACGGTGGGCGGTTGGATTCGCGATCGCCGTTCCCTGTCTCCTGCTGCTGGAGCAACGCTTCCCCACGGGTGTGATTCGTGAAAAATTTCCGCAGGAATACTGGTCGCCCTATTACCGCATCAATTACGATTCGCATGCACGGACGATCGTGGTGAATCTGATCGGACAGCAATCCATGTTGAGCCGTAACGAGCCGTATCCGGCATACGCCCTTCCGTATTTGTTGAACCGCGACGCCGGCCAGAAGAGGTTTCACGACATTCTGATCGTCGGCGCCGGATCAGGCAACGACGTGAGCCGCGCGCTGGAATGGGCGGTGGAGGATGCGCATATCGATGCGGTGGAGATCGATCCGATTATTTTGCGCTTGGGTAAAGAAGATCATCCGGACCACCCGTATCAGGATGCGCGCGTCACCGCGCATCTCGACGATGGCCGGAATTTTCTTCGCTCCACAAGCAGGAAATACGATCTGATTGTTTTCGCGCTGATCGATTCCCTGGTGTTGCACAGCAGTCTCAGCGACATTCGCCTGGAGAGCTACCTGTTCACGCAGGAATCCATGGCCGATGTGCGCCGCTGTCTCGCGCCCGACGGGCTGTTCGCCATGTACAACTATTTTCGGCAGGGCTGGATCGTTTCGCGCTTGACGAAGACCGTGGAGAGCGCGTTTGGCCGGCCGGCGGTTGTGCTGACGATTCCGAATCGCGAGCGGGTGGCCGCGGACCAGAAGGCCGAAGGCTTTACGCTGTTTTTCGAGGGACCGCGCGCGGAAGCAATCGACCGGGCGTTTCGACAAGGCGGAACGTATTTCGTGCCGAGCGGCATCGCGCCCGTCCCCAGCTCGCCCAACGGATTCGGATTGGACGCGCAAACGGACTCGCTGCGATTCAGTCCCGCAAAGGTGGAGATACCGGCCGGCTTGCGCGTAGCCACGGATGTCTGGCCGTTTCTGTATCTCCGGAATCCTATGATCCCCGACCTATCCTGGCGAGGAATGGCCGTGATTGGAATCATCTCGCTGGTGCTGCTGTGGGTCTTCGGCTGGCGAACCGGCCCGGGATCTTTCACCGGCCTGGACGCGAGAATGTTGCTGCTCGGCGCTGGATTCATGCTGCTGGAGACCAAGGCCGTCGTGCACATGGCGGTCATGTTCGGCAGCACGTGGATCGTCAATACGGTGGTCTTTTCAGCGGTGCTGGTGATGATCCTGGCCGCCAACCTTTGGGTATTGAAACGCAGCGTGCGGAGCGTGGCGCCGTTTTATATCGCACTGCTCTTGATCCTGGCGCTGAATATCGCGGTGCCGCTGGACCGCTTCCTGGGGCTGCCGCGAATTGTGCAAGGCATGGCGGCTGGAATTCTGGTCCTCTCCCCCATTTTTTGCGCGGGCGTGATTTTCGCGAAAGCGTTTGAGAAAGCTGAAAAGCCGGAGCAGGCGCTGGCCTACAATACAGCGGGCGCCATTCTGGGAGGGATAACGGAAACGACTTCGCTGCTGATCGGATTTCAATGGCTGCTTGCGGTTGCGGCGGTGATCTACGTGGCGTCGTCGCTGGTTGAAGCGGCCCGCGCGGCTCCGTCGATGATTGCGGAATGAAAAGCAAACCCGCCGCACTGGCCGCGATCTTTGTTGCGGCGCTTGTGATTCTGGGCGCCGGCATCGAGAGGAGCAAGGTGGCGGCGGCGTTCTCCGATCCAGTCAGCCGGATTCGGGCGCAAGATGAATCCACCTACGCCAACGAGTCGATCGCCATGGCCCTCAAGGGCGATTGGCTTACGCCGAAGGCCCTCGGCCGCATCTTCCTCCAGAAACCGCCGCTGCTGCTTTGGCTTTCCGGGCTGAGCCTGAAACTGTTTGGCATCTCGCTGCTCGCGCTGCGTCTGCCGGCGCTGATCGCGGGATCGTTGGGCGCAATTCTCGTATGTTGTTGGTGCGTTCGCGCGGGCTCTTGGGGCACGGCGCTTGCAGGAGTCCTGCTGCTGCTCTCCGATCCGGTCTGGCACACTTTTTCGCGGCTCGCCTACACCGACATGCTGCTCGCGGTTTTCACCATGGCCGCGCTGTATTGCGTCGTCCGCGATCCGCTACTCGCCGGGCGGCGAAATTTCCTGGGATTCTGCGCGGCCACGGCCGGCGCCATCATGACCAAGAATGCAGCAGGAGTCGTGCCGATATTGATCTTAGTCCTGGCCACCGCGTGCAGCCCGCGCGGGCAACGCCCGTCTTTCCGGCGTATCGTGCAGGCGTGTCTGCTGATTGCCCTGTTCATTGCTCCCTGGCATGTGTACCAGTTGATGGTGCACACGCGCTGGTTCTGGACGGATTACGTTCAGATCGGACTCCTGCAGCTCGGCCTCAAGCGGACCGAGCCGAGCACCGCGGAGTTCCCGCTGGTCTTCTATGGCCGGCGCTTGTTCCTGGTGGATCCAGTTCTGTGCATCCTGGCGCTCATCGCTACACCGGGGCTTTGGACGGCACTGCGGCGCCGGAATTCGATGCAGCCCATCTTACTCGCCGCCTGGCTGATCGCGGTATCGGCGGCGCTGTACGCTTTCCAGACTCGCTTTTTCCACTATTCGATGATTTTAATCGCGCCGCTGTGCATACTCGCCGCATGCTATGGCCCTTTGGCCTCGCCGCGCTTCCAGCGATGGACCCTTGCGGCGCTGTGCGTCGTCTTCGCCGTCAAGAGCTTCGCGCATGACAGGCTTTGGGGCCTGACCTTCGGGCGCGGCACTCCCATGCCGGCCGCGTCGATTCTGCGCTCGTACTCGGATCTGGCGCGCCACAACGCATTGGTGCTGGTAGAGGGCGAGGACGACTTTTACGCCGCCACGCTTCCCTTGCCGAAGATTCACTACTGCTTCACCGACCGCAATGGCGTCGTCGAGCGCCTGGCGCCGCACTACGTCGAGTTAGGGATTACGGTGAGCGCGGACCGGTTCGCCGAGCTGGACAAATGGGAACCGCAGTTCCGCGCCAGGCTCCGCGAATGGGGGCTCGACTCGGACGAACCGATTGCCACTGCGATAGTCGCGCAGTCCGACAAAGACGTTCTTACTATCGTGCGGAGCCATCCGTCGGACGATTTCTACTTACCGGTTAGATTCCGGCGCGACGTGGCGCCGCTGGTCCACGCGACGCACGAAATTTCGCAGGTCTCACCTGACAGGATCATGCTGTTCGCGCGAAGCGCTCCGGCAAACGCGCGGCCGCGGCCTGCGGCGCATTGGAGCGACAACTGGTGAGCGCGGCTTCCAGTCCTGACACTCCCTCACGGTCGTGGCTCTGTTACTGAAGCGCGCGCAGCGCGCTCACCAGATCATCGGCCGCTCTGGTGTGCTCGCCTGTTGCCGCGAAAAATAATTGCAGAAAAGACTGGCCGGGTATATCCTGTGGTTGGGAAAGTGGATTGATCCCGCCGCCGACCATGCCTGTATGAGCTGGGAGTGTATCTATCGTGACGCTGTGGAGAATTCTACCGGCCTCTATGCTGTCGATGCTGCTCGCGCAGGCGCACGCCCAGCAGTCCGAGCCGGAACGGTGGAACCTGTACTACCAGGCCACGTCCATCGGCCAGTATCACGGGACGTTCCCGGCGCTGTATTCGGGCACGAACAGCCTGCAAAACGCGCCGGAGCGCGATGTATCTCTCACCACCACGTTGTTTTTCGGCTTGCGGCTGGAGAAGAACACGCAACTCTACGTGGATCCGGAAATCGCGGGCGGGCGAGGCTTCAGCGGCGTTACCGGGCTTGCGAACTATTCGAACGGCGAAATGCCGAGAGTTACGTCAGCCACGCCCAAGCCATATTTCGCTCGGGTTTACGTGACGCATGACTTCGGGTTCGGCGCAGAGAAAGAAACGTCGGCCAGCGACGCAAACCAATTGGCCGGCGAACGGCCGATGGTTCGATACACCATCAGCGCCGGGCGTTTCAGCGCCACCGATTTCTTCGACAACAACCGCTACACGCACGATCCACGCACGCAGTTCATGGGCTGGGGCGTCATGTATAACGGAGCGTGGGATTATCCGGCCGATACTCGCGGATACACGTGGGGCTGGGTTCACGAGTTTCACGCACGGCGCTGGTCGCTTCGATATGGCAGCGCCGCTGAGCCGAAAACCGCCAATGGCCTGCGCTTCGACCGGCGAGTTTTCCGCGATCGCGGCGATACATTCGAGGGCGAACTGCGGTACAACCCCGGCGGCCATCCCGGTGCTCTGCGCATACTGAGCTTTCTCAATCGCACCAATTCCGGCAGGTACGCGGAGGCGATTCAGCTTGCGGATCGCACCGGCGGCGCTCCCGACGTGAACGCTACGCTGCGCGTCGGCACTCTCAAATACGGATTTGGCGTGAATATGGAGCAAGAAGTCGCGAAGGACGTTGGAGCGTTCGTTCGCCTCGGCTGGAATGACGGCAAAACCGAGAGCTTCGCGTTCGCGGCGATCGACAGGCTGGCCAGCGGTGGCATATCCGTCACGGGCGGCCGCTGGAAACGCCCGTTCGACACCGCCGCGACGGCACTGACGGTTAGCGGAATTTCGGGCGTTCACGCCGCGTACCTGGCGCGCGGCGGGCTGGACTTTATAATCGGCGATGGCGCGCTGTGCTACGGGCCTGAATACGTCTCGGAGACTTATTACAGTGCGCGCCTTTTTCCGGGTTTGTTCGCGACCTTCGATTTACAGCGAATCGTCAATCCGGCGTTCAACCAGGATCGCGGCCCCGTTTGGGCCCCATCGCTCCGGCTGCATGTTGAGCTGAGCAAGCCCAGAAACTGACGGGCCACTACCTCCGTCCCCGGCCCTGCGGCGCCGGTGGGGCGGTGTCCGCGCTCACGTATGGAACGCCGGCGGCAGCCATCATTTTGTTCAGCCGCGGGAGATCCTCGTCAGTGAGTCTTTTCACGACGGCCAGAGCCGGCGCAAGTTCGACGGCCGCTTCGTCGATGTCGGCCAACTGGCGCGCCGTGGGCACGCCGGAGAAACTGTCGATGGAACCCATCAACCGGCCGATTTTCTGATTCACCGGCGGCGGCGTGTACTTGAGCGGCGGGCCTGCGCCACCAAGTTGCCCTCCACGCTCCGTCTCGAACACGCCGACCACCGCCTTCACGTTGGCCAGCAATTCGTCCGCGGCCTTCTTCACGTCATCGGTCACCTTGGGCGCGCCCGGGCGCTTCCAGCCATCGGTCAATGTTGTCAGAGAAGTTTGCAGCGCGACGATCTTGCGGCGTCCGCTGTCGGCGTCGCGCGACAAGCCATACAATTTGGTCAGCGCCTGGCGGCGCTTTGCGCGATCTTCGGTCGACATGTTGACGCGCGGGTCTTCCTCGACTGTTACGGTCTTCGTCTGAGTCTTACCGCCCGCCGCAACTGCAACCGTGTATTCGCCCGGATCCGCCAGAGGCCCGCGCCCGCCGCCGAATCCGAATCCACCGCCGCCACCTCCGCCGCGTCCACCACCGCCGCCACCGCCACCGGGGCCGCCTTCGGCCTGGGCTTCAGCGCCACCGGGTTCACCCGCCGCCCCTTCAGCTCCGCCAGCGGCCGCTGCTGCACCACCGCCCGGAGGTCCACTGCCAGGGAAGCCGCCGCCACCACCGCCGCCGCGTCCACCGAAAGCGCCGCCTTGTCCCAGCGGCACCGGCGAGTCGTACCGCAGATCCCACGCGACGCGGTTGACGCCCGCTTCAGCCGGTCCCTGCAGCTCGCGAATCTTGTTCCCTGCCTTGTCCGTGATCGTGATGCGGGCCGGATTCCTGCCGTCGATCTTGTTCTTCAGGTAGTAATCGACCAGGACGCCATAGGGCGGATTCTGCGCCAGAAACTCGCGCGTGCCCGTGAAGCCCTTGAAATTCGCGATGTGCCACGACGTGCCGGTCCGCATTCCAAACACGTGCAGGTCGGCGGACACGGCGTTGTCGCTCATTTCCTCGAGCGGCGTGATATCGTCCATGATCCAGATGGAACGGCCGTGCGTGCCGACAATCAGATCGTGCTCGCGCGGGTGAATCAGGATATCGTCCACGGGAACGGTGGGAAGCCCGTTCTTGAACCGCTCCCACTTGCCGCCGCGATCGAAGGAGACAAACATACCGAACTCGGCGCCGGCGAACAACAGATTGGGATTTTTCGGATCCTCGCGAACAACGTGCATGGTGCCCGCTTCGGCCGGAATGCCATCGGTGATGCGCTTCCAGCTCTGGCCGTAATCCGTGGTCGTGTAGAGATAAGTCGAAAAATCGTCGGCGCGATGGTTGTCGAACGCGACATACGCGGTGCCTTCGTCCTTATGCGACGCTTCGACCTTGGCGACGTACGCGCCCTTCTTCAGGCCCGGAACCTTGCCGGCAACGTTCGTCCAGGTCTTGCCGTCGTCGCGCGTCACTTGCAGATTGCCGTCGTCGGTTCCAACCCAGAGCACGCCGGCGCGCACCTGCGATTCCGTTACAGTAGTGGCGCACGGAAAATTCTGCACGCCGTCGTGACGCGACAGCGTGTCCTTGTCGGGAACCTTGCCCAGGATCGGCTGCTTGTCGCGCTCGATACCGGTGGTGAGATCGGGGCCCAGGCGCTGCCAGGAATCGCCACGATCGGTCGATTTGAACAGGTGGTTGCCCGCGTAGTACAGCGTTTTTGCATCGTGCGACGACATCACCAGCGGCGAATTCCACTGGAAGCGATAGCGCGGCGCTTTGTCGTTATCCTCGAGCGGCCGGATGGAGCGCGATTCGCCCGTGCGCAGATCGCGGCGCAGCAGGCCGCCGTCCTGCGACTCGGTGTAAACGATGTTGGCGTCGTTCGGATCCATCTTGGTGTCGAAGCCGTCGCCGCCGCCGATGTTGATCCACTCGGCATTGGCGATGCCTTGCGTCATCAAGCTGCCGCTGGGGCCGCACCACGAGTAGTTGTCCTGCAATCCGCCGCACACGTGATAGGGCTTCTGCATGTCATAAGCGATTTCGTAAAACTGGCCGAGGGGAAGATTGTTGACGTAGTCCCAACGCCGGCCGCTGTCGTAGGTAATGGTGATGCCGCCGTCGGAGCCGAGAATAATGTGATCGGAATTTGTCGGATCGATCCACATGGCGTGAAAATCGCTGTGAATTCTCTGCGCGCGGTCCTGCGTGAAAGTCTTGCCGCCGTCTTCCGACATGTACAGCGGCGCGCCCAGCACCCAGACTTTGCGGTCGTTATTGGGATCGATGCGCACCTGGCTGTAATAGGACGGCCGCGGATTGGTGTCGCTCATGCGCGTCCAGTTGAAACCCTTGTCCTCGGAGCGATATATGCCGCCCAGCGTCGTATGCTCGATGAGTACGTACACGATGTTGGAATTCTTGCGATAGATGTCGATGGCGCAGCGGCCGATGTCTCCGCTGGTTGGCAGACCCTTGGTGAGCTTGGTCCAATGAACGCCGCCGTCGACGGTTTTGTAGATGCCGCCCGCCGGTCCGCCGCCGTTATAGCCGAATGCGGTGCGCCGCCGCTCATACGCCGCGGCATACAGCGTGTTGGGGCTTTGCGGATCGATGGCCACATCGGAGACGCCGGTGTCCTCGTTGATGAATAGCGACTGCGTCCAGGTGGCCCCGCCGTCCGTGGACTTGTATACGCCGCGTTCCTTGTTCGGTCCCCAGAGATGGCCCAACGCGGCCACGTAGACGATGTTCGGATCGGTGGGATGGATCGCGATGCGCCCGATGTGATGCGTGTCTTTCAGGCCGACGAAGCTCCAGGTCTTGCCCGCGTCGAGGGACTTGAAAACTCCAGCGCCCCAGGACGAACTCTGGCGATTGTTCGGCTCTCCCGTTCCCACATAAAGCACCGACGGATCCGAAGGCGCGAGCGCGATGTCGCCGATCGACGAGTTGGATTGATCGTCGAAGATCGGCTCCCAATTCGTGCCGCCGTTGGTAGTTTTGAAAACTCCACCGGCCGCCGAGCCCACATAGATCGTGCGCGGGTCGGATTCGACCACGGCGAAATCGTCCACGCGGCCGCCCATGATGGCGGGGCCGATCTCGCGGAATTTCAGGTTCTTCAGAATGGCTTCGTGCCCGGACTGCGGGAATGCGATCCCGGCGGCCAGTACGCCGATAAGCAGCAATTTCACAGAGTTCATACGATTCTCCAGACGGATAGCGATTGTATCGCGAACGGGCAGACTTGTGACAATCAATAGGCAAGGGCGACAAACGGCGGCGGGAGGTTACAGAACTTACGACCTGGAACGCGTCCCGCGATATTCGATGGCCCTGGCGGCGATGATTCGGAGAGCCGGTCTCTGTAGACCTAGTGCTCTCGGGTCGCTCCTAAATGTGGCACAGGCATTCTTGCCTGTGTTGGTTTTCTTGTCTTGTGGGGCAGGGATTCTTCCCTGCAGCCGGCTTTCCAGCCGGCGTGTTAGGCAACGAGAAATCGTCGCGCCGCGCGAAGTGACAATGAGATAACCGATTATCATCGGCAAGAGACCAGCAATGCCAAAGCGAGTCCGGAAGAATTAAGAACCAACACAGGCAAGAATGCCCGTGCCACAAGCTGCGCCGCTTAACCCAGCGCCTTCACGTGCGCGCGGACTCCCGCTGCCAGGCCCGTCAGGCTGTAGCCGCCTTCCAGCACCGAGACCAGCCGACCGCCTGCGTGCTTGTCCGCGATCTCGCGCATCAGACGCGTCAGGTCCGCGAAGTCGGTATCGGTCAACAGAAAATTCCCCAGCGGATCGCCCTCGCGCGAATCGAACCCCGTCGAGATCATCACCAGGTCGGGCTTGAATTTTTCCGCCGCAGGAAGCAGCTTCTCCTGAAATGCGCCGAGGATTTCCTTTCTACCCGACCCGGCCGGGAACGGGCAATTCATGGTCATCCCGTGTCCTGCTCCGTCGCCCGTCTCCTCCGGCGCGCCGGTGCCCGGATACCAGGGATGCTGGTGCGTGCTGAAGAAATACACCGTGCCGTCGGAATAGAAAATATCCTGCGTGCCGTTGCCGTGATGGACGTCCCAATCGGCGATCAACACGCGCGCGGCGCCATGTTTTTGCTGCGCATAGCGCGCCCCAATCGCGATGCTGTTGAAGATGCAAAAACCCATTCCGCGCGCGGGCGAAGCATGATGCCCCGGCGGACGCACAATGCAGAACGCATTCTGCACTGTGCCCGGCATCACCGCAGCCACCGCGTTCAGCACGCCGCCGGTGGCGCGCAACGCTGCATCCAACGATCGCGGCGAAATGATGGTATCGCCCGTGCTCAATTCGTGGAATCCGGTCATGATCTCGCGCTCCACCAGCCGGATGTACTCGCGGCTATGGCACAGCGCGATCTCATCTTCAGTTGCGTGGCGCGGTTTTATCGGAACGAGCTTCAATCCATCCAGCGCGCCCAGGGCGGCATCGAATCGCTCCGGCCGCTCCGGATGACGCGATCCGGTTTGGTGCTCCTTACACGCCGGATCGGCGAGCAAACCGGTCATTTACTTGCCGTATTCCAGAAGTCCGAAACTTCCCGGCACGACTCTCGGCCGCGGACGCGGTGCCGGCTTGCCGTCGGCGGGCGGCGTGGCAGGTGCGGCGGGTGCAGCCTCGAAATCGGCGATCGACAGATAAACGTTGTGCGTCTTCGTGTCGAGCGCCATGGTTCGAGCCCGCGGCACGGTCTTGACGTTTTCCACCACCGTGTACTTGTCGGCGGAATCTTCGTGGACCACGCTCAGCGTTCCGGAGCCGCCGCATGAATTGAAGACATAGCCCGTCCCGGGATCGAATGCCGTGGCATCGACTCCGTTTCCGATCGGCGCCGTAGCGACCACCTTGCCGCTGTCGGCGTCCATCACCGCCACCATGTTGTTGCCGCAGCCGGAAAAGATGCGACGCGTCTTTGTGTCCATGGCCATTCCGGACGGCCCTTCGCACGGTGCGAGCGGCCATTTATGCGCCACGGCAAGCGTCTTCGAGTCGATGTCGTAGACCGCGCTTTTGTCCTCGAGGTTGACGTAAACGTGACCCTTGCCGTCCGCCGCGGCGAATTCCGGCTGGCCGTCCAGTGCGACGGTCCCGGCGACAGCGCCTTTTTCGGCATCGATCACCGTGGCGTCCTTGCCGCGGTTGTTAAATGCGAACACCCGCTTCGAAGCCGGATCGTAAATGATCGCGTCGGGATTCCTGCCGGCGGGAATATCCGCGCCGATCTTGGCGAGCGTCTTCAAATCGAAGATGGTGACCGTGTTGGATTGGCCGTTGCTGATGAAGCCGCGATTCAACTCGGGCGCCAGTGCGATGCCGTGAACGCCGTGCAGTTCGGTGATCTTGCCCGCGACCTCGCCCTTCTTGGAATCGACCACGTCGACTTCGCTGCCGTGCGAGACGTAGATGCGCCCGCTCGGCCCGTCGGCGATCAGGTAGTCCCAGCCGCCTTCGCCGCCAATGGTGATTTTCTTCAGTTGATGATAGCCGCTTTGCGCAAACGCGACGGACAGAATGAGCACTGCGAGGATGGTTCGATACATGGATGCCTCCCGGTTCAGTTTAGCGAACGCTACTGCTGCGTGCCCGCGGGCTTGCCGCTACCCAGCAGTCGATGAATCTCGTTGACCGCGTACTCCACCTTCATGTCGAACGCGCGCTTGCCCAGCGCCGCCGTCGAGGGCCTCGCGTCGCCGGTAATGCCGTTGTTGATCCGCTTGGCGTTCGGATCGCGCGCTTCGCCCGGCTTTCGCATGGGATCGCCCACGGCCGTCGCGATCAGCTCTTTGCGCACCCAACCCTTGTCGCCGCCCAGATACAACATTTCGGACGTGTCCGGGATTCCCGCGTGCGAGTTGGACGGATAGTTATTCGCGGCGAGCCATTTGTCGAAATCGTCCTGCGCTTTCCGGTACACCTCATCGCAGAAGACCACGCGGATGCCCTGCGACGCGTATTTTTCGTCGAGCTTCTTGGCGACTTCACCCAGTTCCTTCTGCCCGCCTCCGTGATCTCCCATCAGCACCACGTTCTTGAAACCGTTCTTGATCATCTGCTCGGCCACCTGTTCGTTCAGCGCGGCGAACAGCGGTCCGGTGAGCCCGATGGTGCCGGGCAGTTCGGGATTCGCATTGTTCACCGAGAACGGCATCACGGGCGCAGCGATTGCATCGCCGAGCTTGTCGGCGATCGCAAGCACAGTCGCGCGTCCCATCAGCGTGTGGCCGCCGTTGACGTTCTGCGGCCCGCGCTGCTCGGTGCCGCCGTTGTAAATGAGCGCGGTGGTCTTGCCCTGCTGCAGCGCTTTCTTGACCTCGGGCCAGGTCATCATTTCAAAGTCAACCAGCGACTTCGTCTGCGCATAGCCGGTTGCAGCCGAGATCGCGAGCGTGCAGATAGTCGAAATCCAAAAACGCATAGTCACTCCGTAACCCCAAGCGTCAGCGCGGGGACATCGGCGAGGATATCATCATTTAAGGAGGCAAGCAATGGAACACATCATCAGCAAATTGCTGCACGACTTCGAGCAGGGCAAGATGAACCGGCGGCAGCTCATTCAGAGTCTGGCAATCGCGGCGTCTGCCGCGGGCGCGGCCGCGCCGTTGTCGGCAGCCGTCGAAGGCAAAGGATTCAAGGCAGTCACCGTCAACCACATTTCTTATCAAGTGGCCGACTACGCCAAGACCCGCGACTTCTACGCGGACATGTTCGGCATGAAGGTCACGCAAGATAAGGGGAACCAGTGCAATCTCGTTTTCGGCGACTCGTTCATCATTCCCCGCAACGCGCGCAACGGCGGGACGACGCCGCGAGTGGATCACATCGCCTACACCATCGATAACTGGAATAAGGATGCCGTGGAGGCCGAGCTGAAGCGCCGCGGGCTGCAGCCGCGTCCGGACACCGAGAACAGCTTCCACGTCAAAGATCCGGATGGCTTCGATTTGCAGATCAGCGGCAAGGAGATGAAACCCTAGGCCGAATGAGCCTATCGCGGCCGCGTCTGTCAAGCATACGCGTTACTACAACGGGCCCCTTCTTCGTCCGAAGTTTTGAATCCTCCGGGCATCGGGCTAACGGGTAAGAGCCAAGTCAAAGACGGGGGTTTGTTGCTGGCGGACCGGCTGGCCGTTTTCGATCAACTGGTCGATTTCCTGCAAAACCGCTTCGTCAATCCAAATCTCGCCACAGATCTCACGAACCTGGGCCGGAACGTTCTGGAAGAGATAGAGCTGACTGCCGCGACGCTCCTCGTGGGTGATGATGGTATCTTTCAGCTTGCCGCCACAGACCGCACAAAGGTTTTGGGTATTCGATCTGCTGCGCATATGAGGCTCCTCTCAAAGTTTACGGTTTTTTCCGCGTCCATGGGTCTTCCCACTTGCTGGGGTCGAGCCAATGCACGGTGATGACGTGGATGTATTCGGTGGTCTCGTCGTAGGCTAAGGCTACGTACAGCGGCCGCTCGGGTTCAAGCATGGCCATCATCAGGCATTTTGGGAAGTGCTTGGCTTGTTGTGTTCTTCGAGGATTTGGCCTTCCTTCATGACGTGTTTGGCCTGCCCACGGGTAATGCCGCGTTCGCGGAACCGAAGCAGGGCATGGTAGAGCCATTTGATCCGACCAGCCTCGACCGCTGCATGGATGTTTTTCAATCTGATGGTCACGGGAATGGTTGGGGGTTAACGATCCAGCTACTCTAGACACTTTAGCAGGAGGCTGGTTTTGCTTGTAAGCGCTGTATGCTATTCACCCGCCTTGACTTCGGCCTCCAGCGCCGATATAATTTTGAGCGGGTTTAGTGTGTTCGTTTCCCGGAGCAAGTCCTCCGGCGGGTGAACTGTCTCCGGCGACAAGTTCTGAGAGGGAAGATTGACGAAGAGCGTGTTCGCTTTGATCGGCGCGCTGATCTCGACAGCCGCGATGGCCTACGGCCAGACTGCGCTCGTCAACCAATACTGCGCCGGATGCCACAACGACAAGTTGAAAACAGGCGGTGTCACGCTGGCGAAGCTGGACCCCGCGCACGCCGATCAAAACGCCGAACTCGCCGAGAGAGTGATCCGCAAGCTCCGCGCCGGGCTGATGCCGCCTGTCGGTTTGCCCCGGCCGGACGCTTCCGCGGTCAAGACTTTCGTCAACGCGCTCGAAACCTCGATCGACCAGGCTTCCGCGGCCAATCCCAATCCTGGCCGGCCGGCGCTGCACCGGCTCAATCGAACCGAATACGCCAACTCCATCCGCGATCTGCTTGCCGTGGACGTGGATGTTTCTTCGCTGCTGCCCGCCGACGACATGAGCCACGGCTTCGACAACATGGCCGACGTGCTCACCGTGTCACCGACGCTCATGGAAGGATACATCCGCGCGGCCGGACGCATCAGCCGCGAGGCGGTCGGCGATCCGCAGGCGCTTCCGTTGACGAAAACGTACGCCATCCCGCGCGTGCTCAATCAAACACGTCACGTCGAGGGCACGCCGTTCGGTACGCGCGGCGGAATCGCTGCGGTTCACGATTTTCCCGCCGACGGCGAGTACATTTTCAAGTTGGGATTCTACTATTCGCCAACCGGCCCGCTGTTCGGCTTGAATCAGGGCAAGGGCCAGCAGATCGAAGTCGCCGTGAACGGCGAGCGAGTGGCGCTCGTGGACATCAATCCAAACTGGAAGCTGGCGAACGACGGCATCAAGACGCCGCCGATCAAAATCAAGGCGGGCCCGCAGAGGGTTTCGGCTTCTTTCATTCAGAAATTCGACGGCCCCATCGAAGACGAATACCGCATGGTGGAACAGAGCCTGGTGGATGTCAGCGCGGGCGTAGTTCCGGGAATGACGACGCTGCCGCATCTGCATGAGGTGAATATCACCGGTCCCAGCAACGTTTCCGGATTGTCGGACACGCCCAGCCGCCGCAAGATTTTCACTTGCCGTCCCGCGGCGGGCAGCGACGAGATCGCCTGCGCGAAGAAAATCATCGCAACGTTGGCGCGCCAGGCCTACCGGCGGCCGGCGACCGATACGGACCTCGAAGGACTACTCGGTTTCTACCAGTCCGGCCGCAACAAAGGCGACTTCGAGACTGGCATCCGAACCGCGCTCCAAGCCATCATTGCCAGCCCCGAATTTGTGTTCCGCTTCGAGTTTGTTCCGCCCGGCGCCGCGCCCGGCAAGAACTATCGCATCAGCGATCTGGAGTTGGCGTCGCGTTTGTCCTATTTCCTGTGGAGCAGCGCGCCCGACGATCAGCTCATCACGCTGGCTAGCCAGCAGAAACTCCGAGATCCGCTCGTGCTTGAGAAACAAGTGCGCCGTATGCTGGCGGATCCGCGCTCGGCGACGCTTGCGACAACATTCGCTGGCGAATGGCTGCACCTGCAAAATCTCAGAGACGCGAGTCCGGATCTTTTCCTCTTCCCCGACTTTGACCGGAACCTTTCGCAATCCATGGTGCGCGAGACGGAACTGCTGTTCGACAGCATCATGCGCGAGGATCGCAGCGTGCTGGACCTGTTGACGGCAAACTATACCTTCGTCAACGAGCGGCTCGCCAGGCATTACGGGATCCCCAACATCATGGGCGACAGATTCCGGCGCGTTGCGTTGACCGATCCGAACCGGTTCGGATTGCTGGGCCAGGGAAGCGTTCTGATGCTGACCTCCACCGCGACCCGAACCTCGCCGGTGTCCCGCGGCAAGTACGTCCTGGAAGTTCTGATGGGCACGCCGCCCCCGCCGCCGCTGCCGAATGTTCCGGCGTTGAAAGAAGCCCACGAGACCGCCAAGCCTTTGTCGGTGCGCGAGCGTTTGGAAGAGCACCGAAGCAATCCAGCTTGCTCGTCCTGCCATAAACTGATGGACCCCATCGGCTTCGCCCTCGAGAATTTCGACGCCGTGGGAGCGTGGCGCACCAACGACAACGGCTTTCGCGTGGATGCGGCCGGCAATATGTTCGATGGCGCGAAGCTGGACGGCCCGGTCAGCCTGCGCCAGGCGCTGCTCAATCATTCCGATTCGTTTCTGGGAACCTTCACCGAGAACCTGCTGGCCTATGGCATCGGCCGGGTGATCGATTATCGCGACATGCCTTTCGTCCGCTCCATCGAGCACGAGGCGGCGCGCAATAACAACCGTTTTTCCGCATTCATCCTGGGCGTCGTGAAGAGCCCCGCGTTTCAAATGAGACGAGCTGAAGAAGGCGATTCGCTGCCGACGGACGTCGTCGTCAACCAGTAAGGAGGCAAGAGAATGTTTATCACCAAAAAGCATCTTTCCCGGCGCACCGTTCTTCGCGGCATGGGAGCGTCTTTAGCTCTGCCGTTCTTGGATTCCATGGTTCCGGCGCAGACGCCATTGTCGAAGACGGCTGCGTCTCCGAAATCCCGGCTGGCTTGCATCGAAATGGTTCACGGCGCGGCAGGCAGCACCGGCGACGGCTCGGAAAAACATTACTGGTCGCCTGCCAAGGAAGGCTCCGGCTTCGAGATCACGCAAACGTTGCAGCCGCTCCGACTATCTCACCATCGTGAGCGACACGGATCTGCGCCCGGCGACGGCATGGTCGGCCGCCGAGGAGGGCGCCGATCATTTCCGCTCCAGCGCCGTATACCTGACCGCTTCCCATCCCAAGATGACCGAAGGCTCGGATTACTACGTCGGCACGTCGATCGATCAGATATACGCGCAGCAGCTTGGCCAGGACACGCCGCTGCCTTCGATTCAGCTCTGCATCGAGTACGTCGACGCGTCCGGAGCGTGCGACTATCATTACGCCTGCGTCTACGCGGATACCATCAGTTGGTCTTCGCCGACAAATCCGCTGCCGATGATTATCGATCCGCGCATGGCTTTCGAGGACCTGTTCGGCGAGGGCGGAACTCCCGAGGAGCGGCTGGCGCGCCACAAAGTGAACCGCAGCATTCTGGACTGGATTTCGCACGACGTGGCGCGGCTTCAAAAGGGACTGGGCGCGAGCGATCGCAACCGGCTGAACCAATATCTGGACGACGTGCGCGAGATCGAGCGGCGCATCGAGCGAATCGAGAAGTACAATGCCAGCGGCGAAGCCCGCACGCTGCCATCCGCGCCTCTCGGTGTGCCGGATTCCTACGAGGAGCACGTGAAGCTGATGTTCGACTTGCAGGCGCTGGCGTTCATGACCGAGACCACGCGCGTCTCGGCGTTCAAAATGAGCCGCGACGTCAGCACTCGCGTCTTCCCGGAGAGCGGCATCAAGACGCCGTTCCATCCCTTGTCGCACCACCAGGAAAATCCCACGAAAATCGCGGAGTTCGCCAAGCTCAATCGCTATCACGTCAGCTTGATCCCATATTTTTTGGAAAAATTGAAAAACACGCCGGACGGCGACGGCAGTCTGCTGGATCATTCCATGATCCTCTACGGCAGCCCGATGGGCGACGGTAATGTCCACAACCACAAGCGCGTGCCTCTGTTCCTGCTAGGCCACGCCAATGGCAAGTTGAAGGGTAATCTGCACGTTCGAACCAAGGACAGTACGCCGATGGCGAATGTTCTGTTGACCATGCTGCACAAGCTGGGAGTAAACGTGGACAGTCTTGGCGACAGCACCGGCGAAATCGCGATCTAACACACTGGAGCCAGAATGAAAATCTTACTTGGCGGATTTTGCATAGCGGCGATCCTCTCCGCCGCAACCGACACCCGTCTGGCAGACGCGGCCATGCAAAGCGACAAAGCCACGCTACGGTCGCTGCTCAAGCAGAAGATCGACGTGAACGCGGCCCAAGGCGACGGCATGACCGCGCTGCACTGGGCGGCCTACAAAGACGATCTCGAAATGGCACGGCTCCTGCTCGCCGCTGGCGCAAACGTGAAGGTCGCTACGCGCGAGGGAGCCATCACCCCGCTGTTCATGGCCTGCACCAACGGCAGCGCGCCGATGATCGACGCGCTGTTGAAGGCCGGCGCCGACGCCAATTCGGTCAAATCCAACGGGACCACCGCGCTCATGACCGCAGCCGCGTCCGGCAGCGCTGACGCTGTGAAGCTGCTGCTAGATCACGGCGCGGACGCGAAAGCGAAAGAATCCGCTCACGGCCAGACCGCGCTGATGTTCGCCGCGGCGTTGAATCGCGACGCGGTGATCAACGTGCTGATGTCGCGCGGTGCCGAAGGCAATGCCGCCACACCGGTGCACAAGCTGGAGCGAGTCCGCTTCGACCAGGATGGAAATATCGTCGAAGATCGCGCGCCCGGCAATGCCGCAGCGGCGGAGAGCGCGAAGCCCGCTGAAGGAGATTTGAAGGCCCAAGTCGCGGACCTCGAAGCGCAAGTGCGGAAACTGCTCGCTCGAGTCGAGGAATTGGAAAAACACTCCGCCGGCGCAACCACTGCCGAGGCAAAGCCCGCGGTCGCGCCCGAACTTCAGTCGGAGCTTGACGCTCTGGCTCACTCGCTCGGATTCAAATCCGCCGAATACCGTCTCGCAAAACCTCGCACCCGGGCCGGCGATGTTGCGTCTCGCGGTCCGAGAAAAGTCGGTCCGGATTTCCAGGGCGGCATGACGGCGCTGCTCTATGCGGCTCGCGAGGGTCACATGAACGCCGCGCGAGCGCTGGTTGAAGCCGGCGTCGACGTGAACGAGGTCAGCGGCGACAAGATCAGTCCGATGCTGATGGCGATTATCAACGGCCACCTGGACATCGCAAAATTTCTGCTCGATCACGGCGCCGATCCGAACCTCGCCGGCGAAACGGGACTCGCACCACTCTACGCCACCATCGATGTGCAGTGGGCGCCCAAAACCTGGTTCCCCCAGCCCAGCACCGAACAACAGCAGGTAACGTACCTGGATTTGATGAAGGCCATTCTGGATCACAAAGTGAACGTGAATGCGGTAGTGAACGAAAAGCCGTGGTTCCGTTCCTTCACCAACGATTACACCTGGGTGGACCCGGCCGGAGCGACTCCGTTGTGGCGCGCCGCGCAATCGAGCGACATCGTAGCCATGCGCCTTCTGGTTGCTCACGGCGCCGATGCCAAGCTTGCGACAAAATCCGGCGATACGCCGCTGATGGCGGCGGCCGGCATCGGTTGGGCCGCCAACTGGAGCGTCAATGCACCGTATCCCGCGCTCGAAGCCGTTCAGTATTCCGTGGAACTCGGCAACGACATCAATGCCGCCGACAATCGCGGCTACACGGCGCTGCACGGCGCGGCGTACCTCGGGAACAACGAGATGGTGAACTACCTGGTTTCCAAAGGCGCCAAGGTGGACGTCAAGAGCAAGGCTGGCGACAGCGTGGCGGACATGGCCAATGGCCCGACGCGATTCGGTCAGCCGCATTTGGAAACTGTGGCGCTGCTCGAGAAGCTGGGCTCGCCCAATTCGCACAACTGCCGTTCGGATCAGTGCGTGCTCCAGGCCAACGCAAATGTTTACGAACGGCCGTTGACGCCCGCGCAGCAGGCCGACAAGGATGTTCTGGACAAGTTCGCCGTTGCGATGGGATTCAAGTCGGTCGAGTATCGCACGGAAGGAACGGCCGGCTTTGGTCGAGGCTATGGCGGAGGCGGAGGCGGACGCGGTGGCCGCGAAGTGGAAGCGGCGCCTCCTCCGGAACCCGCGCAAAAGCCGCCCGCTGCCGCTGCGACAAAGCCTCCCGGCAAGATCCAGTAGCGGCAGCACTTGGTCCAGGCCCGTCGCGCTCAAGAGATGAAACGCCGAGATCTCATTTCTTTCGGCGGCCGGGTGGCGCTATCCAGCTTGGCGGCTAATGCAGTCAGGCACGATGCGCTGTTCGCACAGACAACCCGCAGCCTGGAGCAACGTGTCGCGGGTGTGGTTCAGGCTTTCGACGCCCAAGGGAATCACCGTACCGGAACCGAGGTAGACAACGCATGCGCCAGGTGGCTGGCCGGCGAAGTGCGCCATTCCGGCGTCGCGGCCAGCCTCGAGCCCTTTGCCCTCACTCGAATCGATCCTGAATCCTGTTATCTGCGAATCGGGGATCGCCGCATGGACGGAGTACCTCTGTTTGACGCCGCCTTCACCGGCGCCGACGGCGTGCCCGGTCATATCGGGCCTCTCGGCAGTGATGCCGAGATTGGTTTGGCAGAATCAGAGCCGGCGCAGCTCAACGAATCGGACAGCAAGCGGCGGGACCAAGTCTCGGAGGCGCGGCGCAGCCGCCATAAAGCAGTCGCCGTGCTGACGCGCGGCGTCCGGCCGGGGCTTTTCCTGCTCAACGCTAACGCTTTCCGCCAGCCTTTCGGTCCGCCCATGCTGCAGGTCTCCAGCTTAGAGAGCGAGTGGCTTCGAGAGCGCGCCGCGGCACGGGCAGAGGCGACGCTCGTTGCCCAGGTAAACCGCGTAGCCGCACAAGCGTTCAACGTCACTGCGAAAATCGCGGGCGCCAACCCGGCGCTGGCGCCGCTCGTTTTTATGGCGCCGCGCAGCGGGTGGTGGCAATGTGCAAGCGAGCAGGGGAGCCGTCTGGCATGCTGGCTGGAAGTGATTCGCGTGATAGCTTCCGGAAGGCCCGCGCGCGACTGCTTCTTCGTTGCGTTCAGCGGCCACGAACTGGGATTCATGGGAATGGATGCATACATCAAACGCCGCACGCACCTGATCAAACAGGCATACGCGTGGATTTTTTTCGGCTCCGACATTGGTGCGCCAGGGCAGCCCAATCTTATCCATGCGTCCGACCAGGCGCTCGAACAATGGACTGTCGCAATAATGCAGAAGGAAGGGCTGACCGTGAATGCTAAGGCCCGCCAAGACTCGATAGCTCGGGGAGAGACCGGTGCTGTCCAGCGAGGCGGCGGGCGGTTTGTCACCATCGCCTGTGGCAGCGACGTTTACCACAATGTGGCCGATCGCTGGCCGGAAGCGATCGATGTTGCTTTGTTGGCTCGCTACTCCAAAGCCTTTGCGAATGGAGCGCTGCAACTAGCGATGCAGACTACCTAAGACGCAAAGCAGGCCCGAGCCTGTTCCTCGGCGATTCGGATTCTGGTGGACAGCCCAAGTTGGCTGTGCAGGTTTCGCCGCTCCGGGCACGATGTCAGGGTTGGTCAAAATCCATCTTTCCGGCGGCATCGCTGAGCCTGCCCTCCAGCGCAGCTTCCTCGCCGGCGGCTTTCGCGGATAAGCCTTGGAAGTACGCAGCCGTGGCCTGCGCCAGTCTGGCTCGATTATCGGCATGACGGGCCAACTCAACCGCCTTGTCCACAGCCTCGCCGATGCTCGAAGCCTTTCCCGCTTTGACCATACGGCGCAGATAGACGTAGTTGTGCGGACCGATAGTGGTGGATAGTTTTTGGCGCTGTGGCATATCTCTCATTTTAAGAGATCGAATGTCCCCTTCGACAGGCTAGGCCAAGTTTCATGAGCACGGAATTCACAGGGAGGTCACGCTTCGATGTAAGATATTTCCAATGCGTTTACTCGTTACCACTCTGTTCGTCTTGCTCCCTCTTTGCGCTCAGGACAAAGCCGCCGATAAAGGAGAAAAAGCCCGGCGGCCGGTTCCCAACCCAACCAACCTCAAAGTTCTGAAGGTTACCACGGGCCAGGAGACGGTCCAGATCATGCGCACATTCACGGCAGGCCTCGGCGTGCAATGCAACTACTGCCACGTTCAAGGCAACTTCGCCAGCGACGAGAATGCCAAGAAAGAAATTGCGCGCCGCATGATCGTTATGGCCCAGGAGGTCAACAAGACGTTCCCGGACGGCAAGATGCACGTCACGTGCTTCACCTGCCATCGCGGAGAAGCAGAACCGAAGACAGCGCCCGAACCGAAGCCAGCGGGATAGAGAAACCGCTCGCTTACGCGCGCGGCTCCGTTACTGAGCCGTGACCGTGAGGGAGCGGTAGCGAATTTGTGAAACTGTGTACTTAGGTCACCCACTCCACCGGCGCGGAGACGCCCTCCACCGTTTGCTCCAACGCGTGCAGCGCGTCCTTCACGCCAGGGTCGCCGATCTCTCTACGAAGTTCGCCCAGTAAGTGGATCACGGCCGGTCCGGTGGCTTCCAACGGATCCGATCCGGCGCCGTACGGCGACAAGCGCTCGCGCAGCCACTCGAGTTGCTCGTTCGGCTTCAGGCCGCCGAGGCGTGTCGCCTCCACCGGCAATTCCGCGCGGAGACCCGTGTCAAATGCGGCCTTCAGATCCAGGTCCAGAGTATCCGGCAGTAAGTTAGCGCCCGCCGACAGCCGGAATCCGACGCGTCCGATACAGTCCTCCAAGACGCTCGCGGCCACGTGCCGCGCGAATTCTGCGGCTTTCGCGCGATCGTTCGGCGCGGGCAATTTCGATCCCTCCACATCCACGTAGATCTTCGCCTTCGGCTCCGTGCCCGAAGGCCGCACGACAACTTGCGTGCTGTCCAACTCGAACAGCAACAGATTGCGCGACAGCTTTTCGGTTTCGCTGCGAATCGGGCCGTGCTCGGCCGTGAGAAAATCGCGTCTGCGCAACACCGGCATGCCGCCGAATTGCTCCGGCGGATTGCTGCGCAACGATTGCATCATATCGGCCAGCAGCGCCACGCCCCGGATTCCTCGCATCACTACGCTGCGCGCCGCATTCTGATGATTGCCGCATTCGAGCGCCAGAGCGTCCAGATACTCCGGCAAGTAACTCCCGCGGGCGCGCAATTGCGACAGCAGCTCGCACAGGATCAGTGCGCCGCCGGCCGCATCCTTGTCCCGAATCTTCGGCGTCAGCAAAACTCCGTGGCTCTCTTCGCCGGCGATCACCAATTCTTTCGGAGACCCGCGCACGCCATCGTAGCGGCCTTCGCGCTCCAGCGAGTACAGCACATAAGCGATGTATTTGAAGCCCACCAGCAGATCCGAAACAATCGCGCAGCCCGACTTCTCGGCAATGCGCTGCATAGTACGCGTGGTCACCAGCGTCTTGATCAAAAACCCCTTGCGCTTCGGACCCAGCTCGCTGTCGAGGCACAAATAGTACGTAAGGATCGACGCGATCTCGTTGCCGTTGAGATAGCGCCAGTTGCCGCGCGCATCTTTGGCGAAAACGCCGATGCGGTCGGCATCCGGATCCGTGGAAAGCACCATGTCCGCGTTCAATTCCCTGGCCATTTTTAGCGCCGGGCTGGCCGCGGCCGGCACTTCGGGATTCGGCAAGCGAAACGGCACGCTCGCGAAAGTGCCGTCGAACGTGCTGTGCGGTCCGAAAACGTGGATCTTGTAACCTGCGGCGCGTAGCACGTCGCCTACGGTTCCATCGCCCGTTCCGCACAGCGGCGTGTACACGACGTTGACGGGCAAACTCGCCTTCGACCGCAGCGCCAGGTTGGTATCGATATACGCGGTGTGTAAATCGGCCGGCAACGCGCGGATGCGTCCGTCCGCCACGGCATCGGCGAATTTCGCGCGCTTGATCTCCTGGACGTCGCCCATGTACGACGTCATCGCCTGATCCTTCGGCGGGACGTCCTGCGCGCCCTGTTCGTTGAAGAACTTGAAGCCGTTATCGTCCGGATGATTGTGGGAGGCGCTGACGTTCATGCCTCCCAATGCTTTGAGGTGCCGGATCGCGAAGGAAAGCTCGGGCGTGGAAAGATATTCGCGTTCCGAGTGGATGCCGGCCACGTACACTTCGAATCCGTTCCCGGCGTAGATTTCGCAGGCCATGTGCGCCAGCGAGCGAGAAGTTTGCCCCAACAGCACGTTCTTGGATTCGAGGAATGCGTAGGTCTTCGCAATGTCGGAGAAGATCCGTGTATCGAACGCGACCACGATGCGCGGAGATCCCGCCGATGCTTCGTTCTCTCGAAGAAAGTTGCAATGCCCCTGCACCGACGCCGCAACCGTTACCGGATTAATCCGATTCGGGCCGTATCCAACCCGGCCGCGCCTTCCGCCGGTTCCAAACGGAACAATCTGATAAAAAGAATCCAGCAAAAGCGCGTACTGCTGGTGCTCGATGTGGCCGAGTATGGCGTCGCGCTGCGCCGCATAAAGGCTGTTGGAGAGCCAGTCCTCTAGAAACTTCAAAGCCTGCGTGACGAGTTCGCTGTTCGAAGTAAGCGCTTTGAACTGCGGCTCGAGCTGCGCACGCATCAATTTGCCTTCGCCACCTCAGCCGCGAACACGTACGTCGGGCCGAACATGTTCGACCGGAACACCACCCACTTCTCATCCGGCGTGAAGCTGACGTTCGGCTCAAGACGGTACTGATGCTTCGACATATTCACCAGCCGCTCCGCCCGCAGCACGCCCGGATGAATCAGGTTTTTATCGTCCACGCCGCGATTCGCAATCTTGTCCGGGCGGAACAGATAGATCCACTTGCCGTCCGGCGCGTGCGCCACTTGACCTTCGTCGCCGCCGTCGCCGCAAAAGAGCTTCCCATCCCGCGTGACGTTGAAGTGAATCGACCACTCGTTGCGCTGCAAGTGATACCAGGTTTGTTCGCCGGATTCCAGGTTGTGGCCCGCCAGCCAAAAATCTTCCCCGCGCGGCGTTTGCAGATCGTACCAGATCGTCTTGCCGTCGACGCTCCAGAACTCGTGCCCGAAGATTTCCATCGCCATGGTACGGTTGTGAATCTTAGTGATCTGGCTGCCATCCGTACGAATGGTCCAGATGCGATCCACCTTGTGCCAGGGACCCTCGTGGCAAAACATCAGCAGCGTCGGATCGGTCGGCGAGAACTCTAAATGATTCAGCCAGTCCGTGCTCTTGTGTATGGTTTTCACTTCGCCCGACTTCACATCCACAATGAACAGGCCCATCGGCAGATGCGCGGCCAGCCGTTCTTCCATCATCTGGCCCTTGCTGCGCGGCTGCTCGAGTTGTTGCGGCGCCGGCGGCCGGTTTGCATTGTAATCCTGCCCGTTTCCTTCGATGTATGTCCCGGCCAGCAGCGTCTCGTCTGCGTTCACCGTCGACACGGAACCGCGCGGCGGAAGTTTCGCAATCTCGCGAGTTGCTCCCGTATCGACATCCGCCGACCAGACCGTGTCGCCTTTCGCGTAGTAAACGTTTGGCGTTTTGCGGCCAGCGACGATGATTCGCACGCGGCCCTTCACGACCTGCTTCGAAGCACGGCTCTGCAAGTTCAGAACGGAAATCCCATCCGGCATGGTGTAGACCATGCTCTTGCCGTCCGCCGTGTAGCCGTTCTGATTGAAGTACAGGCTCGCACTGCCCGGTTCGTTCGTAAGCCGGACCACGCGATGTCCGGTGTCGGGATCCACCCAACTTCGAGGCGGCTCAGCGCTCTGAGAATAAAGCGAGAACGCCGCCGCAGCAATAAGAATCAAGGGTCGCATCAGCATCGATTGTGCCACATGTTGCATCTATGGATCGTGCCCCAACCCAGGGCACGTCACCGCGCGGCTTTGCCGCAAACTGGTCTTGTGGGGGCAAGGATGCTTTGCTCGAGTGGCCCAGGCATTCTTGCCTGTGTTGGTTTTTTCGTCTTGTGGGGCAGGGATTCTTCCCTGCCGCCGGCTTTCCAGCCGGCGTGTTCGGGGACGAGAAATCGTCGCGGCGCGCAAAGAAACAAAGATTTAATCGTTCGCACAGGCATTCGTGCCTGTGTGTCGGCTGCTCAGCGAGCCCCTAATCCCTAGCACCCGTAATCAACCAGTGCGCGCTCTCCGCATCCGGATTCGCAATGAACTCGTCATCGCGATGCGCGATCTTGAATCCCGCCGCTTCCAACTCGGCGGCAGCCAGATCCGCCGCCAGCACATGATTCTTGGTCTGCTTTTCGCGCGGGCGTTTCGCCGTTCGAAGCGGCGTGTTGTCCACGATCACCAGGTGACCTCCCGCCTTGAGCGACTCCTTGATGTGCTGCAACATCGCCTGATACTTCGGCATCTCGTGATACGCATTCACGATCAGCACCGCATCCAGGCCGGCCGGCAGCTTCGGGTCTTCAGCCATGCCGTGGATCAGGTCCACGTTCTTCACGTGCTGCTTCTTCAGATTGGTCTTGGCTTGACCCAGTCCGAACTGTTTGTTGTCGTTGATGTCCTCGCAATAGACGTGCCCGCTGTTTCCAACCACGTTCGCGAGAATCGCGGAAAACTGGCCGCTCCCGCAGCCCACATCGGCCACGCGGCTGCCTTCCCGAATGCCCAGTTCGCGCACGATGTCGCCCATGCGGATCTCTTTCAGCCGTTCGCTCTTCGGATACAGTTTCTCGACCAGCTTCTGCACGTCGTCAGTGCCCTGACCGAAAACAGGCAACAGCAAGCAAACCAGGATCGGAAATCGGGGCATTCGGATTGAGTGCATATCCAGAGTTGTATCAAATCCAGAGATTGTATCGGGCGGAGCTACCACAGGACTCGCGCGCGATGCTATGCTAAACCCAGCGCAGCTTCCGAGGAGCCAGCATGCCATCCCCGAATTCACCTGTCCGCTACAAAACCTCCGCACCCATCCACGCAGTCAAGCTTGCCGAGCACCCCGGAAGCAGTCTCCGAAACCCAACCGAAGAATTGATCGACATTCCCGCCGACGCAGTCGTCGAGTTGGAAACACACGTAGCGCCGGGGGCGGGCCTGGTGACTGTCCTGTGGAACGGCGAGGCCTTCTCCGTTTATTACGAGGATTTGCAGGAAAAGGCGCAGATCGTCGCGCCCGCCGCGACCTGAACGACTCGCATCCCTCCGATGTCCACACCACGAGATCTTGAGCTGCTCCGCGCTTCCGCGGCCGGGGACGTCGAGCGTATGCGTTCGCTGCTGGGACGCGGCGCCAGAGTGAACACGCGCTTGAAAAACGGCGCGACACCGCTGCTGGCCGCCGCCGTGGGAGGCCGGTTGGACGCCGTGCAGTTGCTGCTGGTCCAAGGCGCCGACCTCAAGACGCGTTACAAGGACGACGCCACAGTCCTGATCATGGCCGCCACGCAAGGACATGCTCCCGTCGTACGTCTGCTGCTGCAAAAAGGGGCGAACGCTACAGAGCGGACGCGCGGCGGCGTTACTGCCCTGCTCGCCGCAGCGATTGAAGGGCACACAGACGTGGTAGAGGCGATGACTTCCGCTGGAGCCGATCCCGACACTCCCGACGAGCGTGGAGTAACGCCCTTGATCGGCGCGGCCATCAACGGTCATGTGGAGGTGGTGTGCGCTCTCCTTGCCGCGGGCGCCGCGGTGAATCGCAAAAGCAATTCGGGATTATCGGCTCTATCGGCTTCGATAGCGTCGAAAGCCGCGGTCACCTGGGTATTGCTCGAAAACGGCGCCGATGCCGACATGATCGATGAGAACGGCCGTCCGGTATTGGTGGCGGCAGCCGCGAGCGGCAACGTGGAAGCCTTGGCGATGCTTCTCGGCAAAGGCGCGCAAATGGAGGCGCCAGATTCTTCGGGAACGACAGTGCTGCTCGGCGCAACTCTCGGCGGACACGTCGAGTGCGTCAAGACGCTGCTGGAAAACGGCGCAAACATCGATGCCGGCGGGCACGGCGGCATCACTCCGCTGATCGCAGCCATCGTCCGCGGCCACACGCAAGTCATGGAATTGCTGTTAAACTCCGGCGCCGATGTGAACGGGCATACCAGCGAAGGCGTCACTGCTCTCATGGCTGCCGTGAACAGCAATGCGGCGGCAATACCTGTGCTGTTGGAGCGCGGCGCCGATATCAACGCCGCCGACAAGGGCGGGATCGGCGCCCTGCATGCCGCGGCCGCGATGGGCAAGACCGATGTTGTCCGCCTGCTGGTCGATTCCGGCGCCGACGTTGGGCGTCTCACACAAAGCGGCCTGACCGCCTTGCGCGTCGCCGAAGCCGCGGGGCACGCGGTGGTGGATCTCTTGAAGCCGCGCGATTGACTCCGACCGGCGGGTAGTCTCTCTAGCAGCAGAACCCAGCTACTACCGGGGCCGATTGGCAGAGGCTGCGGAAAAAGTCTCTGTTGCCGAACCTCAAGCCCACAGGCTGCCACCCAGGTTCAGCAAGTTACGAGTGCCAGGTGGCGCAGGCTTGAGCCTGTGAGGACTTTTTCCGCAGCCTCTGCCAATCGGCCGCAGGATGGCATCCTGCCCCACATGGCGGCTGCTAAAGAACCGAGGCCTTGGCCATCTCGCTTGCTTCGGCGTCTGGCTGGGCCTCACCCACGGCCGGCGGCAGCGTGAAGAAAAACCGCGACCCTTCGCCAACTTTGGACTCGACCCAGATCCGCCCGCCGTACCGGTCCACAATCCGCTGGCAGATCGCGAGTCCAATACCAGTCCCCGGATAATTCTGTCCGTGCAGCCGCTTGAAAATGCCGAAAATCTGATGCGCGAACTCGGGCTCAACCCCCATGCCGTTGTCCTCCACCGAGAACAACCAATGCGTCTCGCGCCGCTCGGCGCCGATGTGTATGCGCGGCGGCGCCGATGAGCGATATTTGATCGCATTGCCCACCAGATTCTGCAGAAGCTGCACCACACGGATTTCGTGCGCTTGCACCGTCGGCAACCGAACGTACGTGACCTCCGCTCCGCTCTGCTCGATCGACGCCTGCAGATTCAGCAAAACTTTCTGGATCACACTGGTGCAATCCACCGGATGCGCCGGCCCCTCGTTCGAAGACCCGGTCTGCGAATATGTCAGCAGGTCCTTCAAAAGCAGCTCCATCCGTTTCGCTCCGCCAACCACGTACGAGATGAACTGATCCGCCTGTTCATCCAACTGCCCGCCGTAGCGCCTTTGCAGCAACTGGCTGTAAAGAGCCACCATGCGCAGTGGTTCCTGAAGATCGTGACTGGCCGCGTACGCGAACTGATTGAGGTCGTCATTCGATTGCCGCAGCGCCTCGTTGGATCGCAGCAGTTCCTCGGTGCGCTCCGCGACGCGCTGCTCCAGGGTTGTGTTCAATTCCCGGATCGCCTCGTCTGCCCGCTTGCGTTCGGTGATGTCCCGGATCGCGGAAGTCAGCAGCAACCCTTCCTCGGTTTGCAGCGGGCTCAGACTGATTTCCACCGGAAAGGCGTGATCGTTCTTCCGCCGAGCCCGGAATTCGCTCGCGGATGTCGGCCGCGCAGGAAGTTCGCGCGTATCCACAACTCCAGCCAGCGCCGGATGCGCGCTCCAGCCCGGCACAAGCATCCGGATATTCTGTCCGATCAGTTCGTCGCGGCGGAAACCGAACATCACTTCCACCTGCGAGTTCACCAAAGCGATCCGGCCGTCCTCGGAACCGATGATCATGGCGTCGGGCGCGGCCTCGAGCAACGACCGGAACTTCTGCTCCGCCTTGCTAAGAACTTCGGTCTGCCGCTGGAGCAAAGCGGTATTGCGGCTGAGTTCCACGAACACGCCCACTTTCGACCGCAGAATCTCCGGCACAATCGGTTTGAAAAGAAAATCCACCGCGCCCAAATCGTAGCCCCGGAACAAGTGCTCATCGCTCTTGTAGCCGGTGAGAAACAGAATGGGCGTGTTGCGCGAACGCTTGCGCGACCGGATCAGCTCCGCCGTCTGGAAGCCGTCCATGTCCGGCATTTTCACGTCCAGCAGGATCGCGGCAAAGTCGTCCTCCAGAAGGTGACGCAACGCCTCCATGCCGGAGTGCGCCAGCACGAGTTCCTGTCCCAGTCCGTCCAGCGTCGCTTCGAGCGAGACCAGATTCTCGGGAGTATCGTCCACCAACAGGATCTTCACTCGATCCTGCGCCGGCTGGTCGGATAGTGGTTGCATGTTAATCTCTCGCGGACACTTCTCCTACATACTCGGCGTCGCCATCTGCGTCAGCTCGTGGCTGCGGCTCACCCAAACGCGCAGGACTGAGAAAAGCTGTTCCAGGTCCACGGGCTTGGTGATGTAATCCGAAGCGCCGGCTTCGATGCACTTCGCCCGGTCGCCCTTCATGGCCTTTGCCGTCAGCGCGATGATGGGCAGCGAACGGAATTGGGGTACCTGCCGAATCGCCTTCATCGTTTCATATCCGTCCATTTCCGGCATCATGATGTCCATCAGCACCAGATCGATGTCGGGCGTCTTCTTCAACAGCTCAATTCCAGCGCGCCCGTTTTCCGCGTGAAAAACGTTCAGGTTGTGATCTTCGAGCAAACTGGTCAGCGCGAAGATATTGCGCACGTCATCGTCCACCACCAGCACTTTCCTACCCACCAGCGTGACATCGGTTTGACGCAGTTGCTCCAGAATCCGGCACTGCGCCGGCGTAAGATCGGCCTCGGCCCGATGCAGCAGCAGCACCGACTCGTCCAGCAGCCGTTCGCGCGTCTGCACCAGCTTCACCATGCTGGTTCGCATCAAACGCGCCAGATCCACTTCTTCGTCCGCCGTGAGCGCCCGGTCGCATTGCACGATGACCGGCGGCACGTGCGGACCGGCCTGTGCCTGGATCTCTTCCACCAGTTGCAACGGAGCCACATCTTCCACGCAAAGATGCACCGCGATGCCATCCAGGTACTGCTGTTTCACCACAGCCAGCGCCTCGCCGCCCGTGGTCACATCGATGACGTCGATATCCGGACCGGCCACCGTCGCCATCATATCCAGCCGTTCCTCTTCATCGCTCGAAACCACCAGCAGCTTCTTCACCCGCTTCTGAACCGAATGTTCGATGGTAGTGAACGCATCCGCGAGCGATTCGGTGGCAACCGACTTCTCCAGATACGTCATCGCGCCCAGCGCCATCCCCAGCCGCCGGTTCTCGTCGCCCGAAATAATGTGAACCGGAATGTGACGCGTCCCCGGATCGTGCTTGAGTCGATCCAGAATCGTCCAGCCCGCCATATCGGGCAGGTTGATGTCTAGCGTAATCGCGCCCGGCTTGAATTCGCGCGCCAGCGACATCGCACTGCTGCCCCGCAGCGCCACCAGCACCTTGAGACCGCGGTCGTGCGCGAGATCCACCAGAATTCGCGCAAATGTAATGTCGTCTTCCACGATCAACAACACCGAATCGTTCGGCTGGATCAGATTGCGATCGTCGTCGATCACCAGATCCTCTACCAGTTGCTCGCCATTCAGCGGCGCCGATGGCAGGATCATATCCACCGGAGCGTCCATCGGTATCGCCGCCGCCTCTTCCAGCAGAACCGGAGTCGTCAGCAGCGCCTCGCTCTTGGGCTGCTGAGCCGGAGTGACGTACGTTTGCGGCAGATAGAGCGTGAAGCTGCTGCCCACACTCGGTGAGCTCTGCAGCCGGATCTCGCCGCCCAGCAGGCGCGCCAGCTCACGGCTGATGGAAAGCCCCAGCCCCGTGCCGCCGTATTTCCGGCTGGTGGTGCCATCCGCCTGCTGGAACGCCTCGAAAACGATTCGCTGCTTGTCCGACGGAATGCCGATGCCGGTGTCCGCTACGGTAAACGAAATCACCGACTTCACGCGGCCCAAAATGTTGTGCCCCGGACTCCACCCGCCCGTCGCCCGGTCCATCGTCAGCTTCACCGATCCGTGCTCGGTGAACTTCAGCGCATTGGACAACAGATTCTTCAGAACCTGCTGCAATCGCTTCGCATCCGTGTGCATCACTTCGGACGACAACGCGCTGCCCAGATCCACTGTGAAGTCCAGCCCCTTGCCATCGGCAACGTGCCGGAACGTCTTCAAGCAGTAGTCTTCCAGCTCCGTGAAGCGGACGCCGCCCACTTCCACGTCCATCTTGCCCGACTCGATCTTGCTCAGATCCAGAATGTCGTTGATCAGCGCCAACAAATCCGTTCCCGAAGTGTGAATCGTCTCGGCGAACTTTACTTGTTTCGTCGTCAGGTTCTTATCCGAGTTCTCCGACAACATGCGCGCCAGAATCAGCAGGTTGTTCAGCGGCGTGCGCAGCTCGTGGCTCATATTGGCCATGAATTCGCTCTTGTACTTCGAAGTAATCGCGAGTTGCTCGGCCTTCTGTTCCAGCGCCTTCTTGGCCTGCTCCACTTCCAGATTCTTGGTCTCCACCTCCGTCTTCTGCTCCGCCAGGAGTTGCGCCTTCTCCTGCAATTCGGCGTTGGTTGTCTGCAATTGGAGCTGCTGGCTCTGCAATTCTTCGGCCAGCGCCTGGCTCTGCTGCAGAAGCTGCTCGGTCCGCATCGTCGCCGCGATCGTGTTCAGCACAATGCCGATGGATTGCGTGAGCTGATCCAAAAACGCCAGGTGAATATCGCTGAATGTTCCAAAAGACGCCAGCTCGATGGCCGCCTTCACGTCGCCTTCAAACAGCACGGGCAGCACAACGATGCTCACCGGATCCGTGGCGCCGAGGCTCGAATTCACGCGAACGTAACCGCCCGGTACGTTCGTCACCAGAATCCGCTGCTTCTCCCTGGCGCATTGGCCAACCAGCCCTTCACCCACTTGGAACTGCCTGGGAACCGTGCCGTCCTCGTGAATGGCATAACCCGCCAGTAGCTTCAGGACCGTCTTGTCTTCGTGCGTTTCGGCGATGTAGAAAGTTCCATGCTGCGCACTCACCAGCGGTGTCAGCTCCGAGAGCAGCAACTGCGACACCGTGAGCAGGTCGCGCTGGCCTTGCATCATGCCAGTGAACTTGGCAATGTTGGTCTTCAGCCAGTCCTGCTCATTGTTCTTGCGGGTAGTGGCCGCAAGGTTCACAATCATTTCGTTGATGTTGTCTTTGAGAGCCGCCACCTCGCCCTGCGCCTCTACGGCGATGGAACGCGTCAGGTCGCCCTTGGTAACAGCGGTCGCCACTTCGGCGATGGCGCGAACCTGAGTGGTCAGGTTCGCCGCGAGCTGGTTCACGTTGTCCGTCAAATCGCGCCAGATTCCGGCCGCGCCGGGGACGCGCGCCTGCCCGCCCAGCTTGCCTTCGATGCCCACTTCGCGGGCCACCGTCGTCACCTGATCCGCAAATGTAGCCAGCGTATCGATCATGCCGTTGATCGTGTCCGCCAGCTCCGCAATCTCGCCCTTGGTTTCGAGTACCAGCTTGCGCTTCAGGTCGCCGTTCGCCACCGCTGTGACCACCTTCGCAATTCCGCGAACCTGCGTGGTCAAGTTGAGCGCCATGAAGTTCACGTTGTCGGTGAGATCCTTCCACGTCCCGGCCACGCCTTTCACTTCCGCCTGCCCGCCCAGCTTGCCGTCCGTGCCCACCTCTCGCGCCACGCGCGTCACTTCGCTCGCGAATGAATTGAGCTGGTCCACCATGGTGTTGATGGTGTCTTTCAGTTCCAGAATCTCGCCCTGCACGTCCACCGTGATCTTGCGCGACAGATTGCCATTGGCCACCGCCGTGGTCACCTGCGCGATGTTGCGCACCTGCGCCGTCAGATTGCCCGCCATCGAGTTGACGCTGTCCGTCAGGTCCTTCCACGTGCCCGCCACGCCGCGCACTTCCGCGCGGCCGCCCAGCTTGCCTTCCGTGCCCACTTCGCGCGCCACGCGCGTCACTTCCGATGCGAACGAGCTGAGCTGATCCACCATGGTGTTGATGGTGTTCTTCAGTTCCAGAATCTCGCCGCGCACGTCCACCGTGATCTTCCGCGATAAATCGCCCTTGGCCACCGCCGTCGTCACCTCGGCAATGTTGCGGACCTGATTCGTCAGGTTGCCTGCCATGGAGTTGACGCTCTCCGTCAGATCCTTCCACGTCCCGGCCACGCCCTTTACTTCCGCCTGCCCGCCCAGTTTGCCTTCCGTGCCGACCTCGCGCGCCACGCGCGTCACTTCCGATGCGAACGAGCTGAGCTGATCCACCATCGCGTTGATGGTGTTCTTCAGTTCCAGAATTTCGCCGCGCGCGTCCACCGTGATCTTCGTAGTCAAGTCGCCGCGCGCCACGGCAGTGGTCACGCCGGCGATGTTGCGCACCTGATTGGTCAGGTTGCTCGCCATGTAATTGACGCTGTCCGTCAGATCCTTCCATGTTCCGGCCACGCCGCGCACATCCGCCTGCCCGCCCAGCTTTCCTTCCGTGCCAACCTCACGCGCCACGCGCGTCACTTCCGATGCGAACGCATTCAGCTGGTCCACCATGGTGTTGATGGTGTTCTTCAGCTCCAGAATCTCGCCGCGCGCGTCCACCGTGATCTTGGTCGACAAATCGCCCTTGGCGACACCTGTCGTCACCTGCGCGATATTGCGAACCTGCGACGTCAGATTGCCGGCCATGAAGTTCACGCTGTCCGTAAGATCCTTCCACACGCCGCCGACGCCCTTCACCTCCGCCTGGCCGCCCAGCTTTCCCTCCGTGCCCACCTCGCGCGCCACGCGCGTCACTTCGCCCGCGAACGCGTTGAGCTGATCCACCATCGTATTCACGGTGTTTTTCAGCTCCAGGATTTCGCCGCGCACGTCCACTGTGATCTTGCGCGACAAGTCGCCCTTGGCTACCGCTGTGGTCACCTCGGCGATGTTACGCACCTGGCTCGTCAGGTTGCTAGCCATGGAATTCACCGAATCCGTCAGGTCTTTCCACGTACCTGCCACTCCGTGCACGTCCGCCTGGCCGCCCAGCTTGCCTTCGGTTCCCACTTCGCGCGCCACGCGCGTCACTTCGGCCGCGAACGAGCTAAGCTGATCCACCATCGTGTTGATGGTGTTCTTCAGTTCCAGAATTTCGCCGCGCACCTCCACCGTGATTTTGCGCGAAAGGTCGCCGGTCGCTACCGCCGTCGTCACCTCGGCGATGTTGCGCACCTGGTTGGTCAGGTTGCTGGCCATGGAATTCACGCTGTCCGTCAGATCCTTCCACGTGCCCGCCACGCCTTTCACCACCGCCTGGCCGCCCAGCTTGCCTTCCGTGCCCACTTCGCGCGCCACGCGCGTCACTTCTCCGGCGAACGCATTGAGCTGATCCACCATGATGTTGATCGTATTTTTCAGCTCCAGAATTTCGCCGCGTACGTTCACCGTGATTTTGCGCGACAGGTCGCCGTTCGCCACCGCGGTTGTGACCTCGGCAATATTGCGGACCTGTGCCGTCAGATTGCCGGCCATGAAGTTCACGCTGTCCGTGAGATCCTTCCACACGCCGCCCACGCCCTTGACCTCCGCCTGACCGCCGAGCTTGCCGTCCGTCCCCACTTCGCGCGCCACGCGCGTCACCTCACTAGCGAACGAGTTGAGCTGGTCCACCATCGTATTGATCGTGTTCTTCAGCTCCAGGATTTCGCCGCGCACGTCGACCGTGATCTTGCGAGAAAGGTCGCCTTTCGCAACCGCAGTGGTCACCTCGGCGATGTTGCGGACCTGAGCCGTCAGGTTGCCCGCCATCGAGTTGACCGAATCCGTTAGATCTTTCCAGACACCGCCCACGCCTTTCACCTGCGCCTGGCCGCCCAGCTTGCCTTCGGTGCCCACTTCGCGCGCCACGCGCGTCACTTCGCTGCCGAACGAATTGAGCTGGTCCACCATCGTGTTGATGGTATTCTTCAACTCCAGAATTTCGCCGCGCGCGTCCACTGTGATCTTGGTTGACAGATCGCCCTTGGCCACGGCAGTAGTAACGCCGGCGATATTGCGGACCTGGTTGGTCAGGTTGCCGGCCATCGAGTTCACGCTCTCGGTGAGATCGCGCCACGTTCCGGCCACGCCTTCCACTTCCGCCTGCCCGCCCAGTTTTCCTTCGGTTCCCACTTCGCGCGCCACGCGCGTCACTTCGCTGGCGAACGAGCTGAGCTGGTCCACCATGGTGTTGATGGTGTTCTTCAGTTCCAGAATTTCGCCGCGCACCTGCACCGTGATCTTGCGCGACAAGTCGCCCTTCGCTACCGCGGTCGTCACTTCGGCGATGTTGCGCACCTGCGCCGTGAGGTTGCCGGCCATGGAGTTCACCGAGTCGGTCAAATCCTTCCACGTCCCGGCGACGCCGGGCACATCCGCCTGGCCGCCGAGCTTGCCTTCGGTTCCCACCTCGCGCGCCACGCGCGTCACCTCGGCCGCAAACGAGCTGAGCTGATCCACCATCGTGTTGATGGTGTTCTTGAGTTGCAGAATCTCGCCGCGCGCATCCACCGTGATGCGCGTCGAAAGGTCGCCCTTCGCGACTGCCGTCGTCACCTCGGCGATGTTGCGGACCTGGTTGGTCAGGTTGCCCGCCATCGAGTTCACCGAGTCCGTCAGATCCTTCCACACGCCCGCGACGCCTTTTACCTCCGCCTGCCCGCCCAGCCGGCCCTCGGTTCCGACCTCGCGCGCCACGCGCGTCACCTCGGCGGCGAACGAGCTGAGCTGATCCACCATCGCGTTCATGGTGTTCTTCAGTTCCAGAATCTCGCCGCGCGCGTCCACCGTGATGCGCGTCGTCAAGTCGCCCCTCGCCACGGCCGTCGTCACGCCCGCGATGTTGCGCACCTGGTCCGTCAGGTTCGTCGCCATCGAGTTCACGCTGACGGTGAGATCCTTCCAGGTTCCCGCGACGCCTGTCACCACCGCCTGGCCACCCAGCTTGCCTTCGGTTCCGACCTCCCGTGCCACGCGCGTCACTTCCGAAGCGAACGAATTGAGCTGATCCACCATCGTGTTGACCACGCGCGCCGTGTGCAGGAACTCGCCTCGCAGCGGACGCCCGTCCACTTCCAGCGACATCGTCTGCGACAGGTCGCCTCGCGCGGTCGCGCCGATCACCCGCGCCACCTCCGTCGATGGCTGCACCAGATCGCCGATCAGGCTATTCACCGATTCCAGACAATCCGCCCATGCTCCCGTCACCGAGCCGATCGACGCACGCTGGCCGATCTTACCTTCCTTGCCCACTGTGCGGCTGATGCGCGCAAACTCCTTCACCATCTTTTGGTTCAGATCCAGGATCTCGTTCAGTGTGTCGGCGATCTTGCCCGCCACGCCCACTTGGTTCACCGGCATGCGAGCCGAGAAGTTGCCTCGCTTGAACGCCGTCAGCGTCTTCAGCAGGACATTGTTTTCGCGGATCTTAGAGTTGTCCCGGGCAGTTTCCAGGGCCTTCATATTTCCACTCCTAGCTAGCACCTAGTGTAATATGCATTACTGTAATGTCAATAACATACCGACCCTAGGGTAATCCCATCTAGTCAAGATTAGACTTCTGCGCGAAAATCATGTTACAAGCTTTTTGTAACCACGTGACTGCTACTGACACTGCCGCGTTTCGGATCCTCCTCGCCGAGGACAATCCCGGCGATGTCCTCCTGTTCCGCGAGGCGCTAAAGACGGGAGATTTCCGTTCGGAGCTGATGGTCGCAGAAGATGGCCAGCAAGCGATTACACTTGTCGAAGCCGCTGCGTCCGGCGGTCTGCGTCCCGACCTGATCGTCCTGGACGTGAACCTCCCCAAGCACAACGGCGACGAAGTCTTGCGGCATATTCGCAACGAGCCAGCACTGGCCGGCGTGCCGGTGATGATGCTGACTTCATCGGCATCGCCAGCCGATCAAGCCATAGCCGTCGACCTGGGTGTGGACCTCTACCTCCAGAAGCCCTCCGACCTGGAAACGCTGCTAGGCATCGGCAAAATCATCGGTACCATCCTAAGCCGAAACGGTGCAGCTACAGCCGTGTAATTCCTCTTCATTCCTTCCAAAACAACTCGGCGTCGGACCGGCGAACGTAGTTGGCGTCGATTTCCGCTGGATCGCTCGCCCTTCCAGCCTCCAATTCCCTCCAAGCGATGCGCCCGATCGCCCCCGCCAAAGCCCGCGGCGCCGTCACAACCGGAATGCTCGAATCCACGTGCTCCCGCCACGGCGCAAAGTCCGTCGAAATGAATTCGAACCCGTCCGTCGGCAGCGTCACGACCCACGCCGCAAACTTCATCACTGCTTCCGGCGCGACAGCTTCCAATTTCTCGTTGTACAAAGCCCCATAAACCTCGCCCCGCCGCGCGTCCAACACCGTCGCCCGCAACCGCGCCGATCCCAAGAACGCGAGCGCGCGCAAGTTCGACACCGCAACTACCGGTTTCCCTGTCGCCTCCGCCAACCCCTTCACCGCCGTCAGGCCCACGCGAACCCCCGTGAACGATCCCGGCCCCGCCGCCGCCGCAAAACAATCCATCTGTTGCACGCTCACGCCGTTCCGCCCGAGCAACTGCTCCAAATGCTGATAAAGAATGTGCCCGAAACCGTCCGGCGAGTGCAGCAGGATCTCTTCCACCGTCCGATCCCGCTCGGTGAGCGCGATGCTGCCGAACTCCGCCGTGGTATCGATGGAAAGGATCACTTGTTCAACTGGTACACGCGATCCACCGCGTACGCCTTGCCATTCGCGTTCAGCGCAGTCAGGTGCACACTGAGCACAGCCGGAAAATTCGTCGCGATCGAAGCCGGAATCGTGAGAGTCCCCGATGCGCCGGTCGCTAATACGCGAAGCCCTCGTCCGTCGGCCGGGCATTCGCCCGTCCACAGGTACGTCATCGCGCGCGTCGCGCGCGTCGACCGCGTCACCTTCACCGCGAACTGTGCCGGCTTACCCGTTTGCAGCGTGTCGCCCGCCGGTTCCACGATCGCGTAAGGCACTTTCTGCGCGCTCGTCTCAAGCTCCTGCACCGGCACGATGCGCGACTCGAATTTATACGACCGCAGCATCGATTCCTTGCGCCCCTCCCGCGCGATCAGCAGCACCCATGGCCGGCTCTTGTCCGGAGCCTCGCCCGTGAAGTGCTCGCCCTTGTATTTCTTCTGCTCCAGGAACTCCCCCGTCGCCGGATTGAACCAGTACACATCGTACCCGTGCTTCTCCACCGAAACCTCAATCGGCGGACCCGGCCGCTCGACGTAATTCACGTACTCAATCTCCTCGAGCGCCACCGCCCGCGTCCCATCGACGTCGAAGTACGGCTCCAGCTCCCAATGCCGCGTGTCCGCCATGAAATCGAACCAGTGCCGCGCGATCATTGCATCGCCTCCGCGAAACTCCGGATACTCGCCGTCCATCGTCGCGTTCCACAAATGCCGCGCATCCGTCACGCCCACAAACGGGACCTGATAGAGCTGATGCTCCACGGACCCGATCGCATCGTCGCTCGTAGCCTCGATGATGAAATCCATCCAGCCGTCGAACACCAACGGCGCGGACGTCACTTTCGCGTTCGACGACCGCGGATGCTGGTACGGATCCAAGCGCTTCAGATCCAGCCCCAATTCCTTCAGCAGCGCGCGCCCGTTCGCGTAGTCCTCGAATTCCTCAAAACCCTGCCAGGTGACGTTCAGCGGAGCATAGCGCGCGACGAGATACCGAACGAAGCGCTCGCGCGCTTGCCAGTCGGGAAACAAGCTCGCCACGTAATCCGGATCCGAAGCCAGAATCAAATCCGCCGTCATTCCGCTTTTGTGGATCGCCAGAACACGCCGGTCGAGTTCATCGAAATACGCCGGATTCGGCTTGTCCGGACCAAGGTACACGCGCCCGCGGTCGCCAGACCCGCCTAGGATCGATCCGCGAAAATGGGTGAACTTGTTCTGCGCCGCTTCGCTCAGCTTCTGCTCAAACTCCTGCGCGCTGTCAAACGCAAACCGGTCGGCGATGAAGCCCATCCACAGATGGGGCTTCTTATCTTCGGTCGCCCAGTGATGCACGTTGGCCGCTTTGACGTATCCAGGCGAATCCGACGCGACCGCATGGAACGTCCCGTCCTTGCCGTCCAGTTCCGCCACGTTGCTGGTGGTGCGATAAATCCACTCGCCCGGCTCGGTGGGAGCAAATCGGATGATCATCTTGCGCCCGCCGTCCCAAAATGCCGGCATCAGAAACGTACGAAACCGCGGCGAGCGGAACTCCGCCTTTAGCTCCACGCTGGCGTAAGGATTCGAGTGCCTGGCAGGCAGATCAAACGCTATCTCGCAAGGCGAATAAGCCGCAACCCCATCACACTGCGCGAATACCGGCGCCGCCACCAAAAGGAGGACCCACCTCCCACCACCCACCTCCCACGACCTATTGTTTGTCAAACCACTCCTCAAAATGATTCACTTCCTCCGCGCCCTTCTTCGCCGTCCCTTTCCGGGTCAGCGACTTTCCATCCGCCGCGACAGCATAGACAGTGTCAACTATAACGACGGCACCCTTCTTCATCTGAATATGGAACGTCCTCGCATTCACCCGCCGGATCGACACCGTATCGTAAGCGGCCGACCCCGTTAAAGGATAGTCCTTCCCGTCGAACTTCGCACGGTAGCTCGCCCCGCCGCTCGACCCATCCACCAGATGATTCTTCGACGAGTAACTGATCCCGTCCGGCCCGTCCGCCTCAATCGTCAGCACGAGGCTAAGCGGCAAATCGCCATGACTGAAATGCGATTTCGCCGTGTTCAGCTTCCAAACGCCCACCAACGGGTCCTCGGCCGCGAACCCAAGCAAGGCGATACCTGCCAGCAAGAAAATAATTCTCCGCATGGCAAAATTATACCCGCTGTCGTCTCGCCCGTATAGCATTGTGCGATGATTGGTAGCACAGGCTTCAGCCTGTGAAAGCATTCCTCATGCAGTTCGAGCTGAAACCTATTTCCACGGCCGGCATCGCCGAGGCGCTCGAGAAAGCGGAGCGCTACCGGCTCTTGAACGAACCATCGCTCGCCGAAAGCATTTGTCTGGACGTGCTGCGCATCGATCCGGACAACCAGCGGGCGCTGGTGATGTTGCTGCTGTCGCTCACGGATCAGTTCGGCCATGGCGCCGGTCCGGCCAAAGCACGCGAAATTTTGCCGCGCCTCACGAACGATTTCGAGCGGCACTACTACGCCGGCATCGTCTGGGAGCGCTCGGCGCACGCGCAACTTCGCAAAGGATCGCCCAACGCGGTTTTCACGGCCTACGACGGATTCCGGCATGCCATGGAATGCTATGAGAGGGCCATCGCTTTGCAGCCCCCCGCCAACGACGACGCCATCCTCCGCTGGAACACCTGCGCCCGCCTGTTGATGCATCGCCCCAACCTGCGGCCCAGGCCGGATGAAACCTACGAGCCGGTAACCGGAGAATAGCCGGACGCGACAACCAACGCAGCCCAGCCTGGCCAATTCCATCGCATACTACGGCCTTCCCATGCTCTTCTGCCTGGCGGTCCACTGGATCGCGCTGCAAACCTGGTTCTTCCAGGACGACTTCGTATGGTTGGGCCTGCGGAGCGAGGTGCATTCCTGGCGCGATCTTGCCGCCGCGCTCTTCACGCCGCGGGCGCAAGGAACCGTGCGCGTGCTGAGCGAACGCCTGTTCTTCCTGATATTCACCTGGATGTTCGGCCTGCACTCCCTTCCATTCCGGCTGTGGATCTTCCTTACGCAGTTCGCCAACATGGTCCTGCTGACGCGCATCGCCGGCCGCTTGACTGGCTCGCGCGCCGCGGCATTCGCCGCGCCCATCCTGTGGTCCGCCAACGCAGGCATGGCGCTGGCGCTCGGATGGACGGCTGCCTTTTACGAGATCGCGTGCGCATTCGCCTTTCTGCTGGCGTTCTATTTCTTTTTGCGCTACATCGACACCAACCTCCGGCGCTATTGGATCGCGACCTGGATGGTCTTCCTGCTGGGCTTCGGCGTTTTGGAATTGAACGTTGTGTTCCCGCTGATTGCCTCGGGCTACGCATTGTTGTTCGCGCGCGGCCACTTTCGAAAAACGCTTTGGCTGTTCATTCCCTCCGGGCTGTTCCTGCTGGCGCACTGGTTGTGGATACCGAAGGCCACCGGCGGAGCTTATGCCATGTACTTCGGCTCGAGCATGCTCTCGATGCTGCTCCAGTACTGGGCTTTTGCTTTGGCGACATATCGGGTTTCCGGATTCATTTCGGCGCCGGCGCGGGTGCTGGCGGCCGTTTGCATTGCCATCACGGCGGCGGTGTCCGTTTTTGCGGCCCGGCGCCTGGCGCGGCGCGACTGGTTCCCGCTGTTCGCGCTGGGTTGGTTCGTCGCCACGCTCCTCCCCGTTCTCCCGTTCCGGAACCATTTCACGGAATACTATCTCGCCGTGCCTGCTATTGGCATCGCCATGCTCGGTGGATATGGCCTGTCATTGAGCCGGGGTTGGCCCTCGCGGCTCGTTGCGGCGCTGGTGGTATGCCTGTACCTGGTGTTTTCGATCCGCCATTTGCGCGCTATCGAAAGATACCGTGAGTCCGGCGCGCGCGAAACGCGCAACATAATCCTGAAGCTCGAAGCGGACCGCGATCGTATTGGCGACAAGACCATACTGCTGGACGGCATTCCAGTGGATGTATTCCTGGCCGGGTTCAACACCGGAAACAATGACGATCCCTTCCGTCTGGTGGACGTCAAGTACGTGTTCCTTACGCCCGGATCTGAAGCGGGCATCCAGGCGAAGCTGGGACAGGATTATTCCTCCCGCTACTTCATCTCGCCCGCGGCAGCCTTCAACGCTCTGAAACACGGCGCCCTGGTGTATCGGCTCGCGCGGAACGGACTGGTGGAGGTCACACAACAGTACTATGCCATGTTCATCGCGGAACACGGATCCCCACTCCAGGACTTCGTCGACGTCGGCAATCCCATATTCGCGGAATTGCTAGCAGGAAGCTGGTACAAGATCGAAAGCGGCCACCGCTGGATGGGAAAATCGGCCGTCGTTCGGATAGGAGGGCCGCCCGACGCCAACCGGAAGCTCTACATTATGGGCTACTGCGACCGCGTGATGCTCTCCCCGGGTCCGTTCACCGTGACATTCCGCGCCGATGGCGCCCCTATCGGCTCCGCCGTTCTCTCCGAACCCAACCAGCTCTTTCATCTGGCCTACCCGATGCCCCAGGCAACGGTAGGCAAGCCAAGCGTGGAAATCTCGATCGAAGTAAGCCACACCGTCAAACTGCCGGGCGCCTCGCGTGAATTGGGCCTGGTCTTCGGCACCTTCACGATAAAATGAAAGACCTGCTTCCTACCCAATCCTGGCGACCAGCTCCCGGATCTTCGCCGCCTCAATCGCCGACGGTTTGTGCTTCAACGCGCTCTCCAGCTCCTTCTTGGCCAGCCGCATATCGCCCGCGTCGTACAGCGCCATCCCAAAATGCATGTGGAAGGACGGATTGTCGGGTTCCCGGGCCACCAGGTCGCGAAACACCTGCACGGCCTGACCAGTCAGCTTCTTGCGGATGTAAACCAGACCCAGCGTGTCGTTGAAGTTGGGATCGTTTGGAGACCGGCGCAGCGCGCGTTGGATGAAGCCCAGCGCCTGATCCAGGTCCACTCCTTCCTCAGCCTTGATGTAAGCCAGGTTGTTCAGCCCTTGTGCATTCTCGGGGTCGATCTTGAGAAGCTCCTCGTATGCGCTGCGAGCCTGCTCGAATTGCCCGGTGGCATGCAGCAGCACAGCCACGCCCAGCGCCGCACGGGTGTTCGACGGTTGCAATTGACGCGCCTTGCGGAAGCTTTGCAAGGCAGCCTGCTGGTCTCCGAGCTGGTTTTCCAGTTCTCCGAGCCGCACCTGGATTTCCGCCGAGCCAGAGTTCTTGCCGGCCAAGCGCTCCAATTCCTTGCGCGCCTCCCGATACCGTCCGGAGCGGGTTTCCACGTCGACCAGAGCCATGCGGTAGTCCTCGCGATCCGGAAGCTTGGCTAACTCGCGCTCCAGCAACTGTACGGCCGCGGCCGATTGACCCTGCGCTTCCTTGCAGTGCGCCACACCGGTCACGCCGCGCATGTCGCCGGCGCGAACTAACGCGGTGAAGCCGGCTTCGGCCTCCGCAAAACGCTTCTGGCTGAAATCCACCAAAGCCAGCCAGTAACGCGCGTCTTTCGAATCCTTGTTCGTGCTCAGGATGCTGAGAAGCTCCTCACGCGCCCTCTGCGGTTCACCCAGCCTCGCCAAACCCGCCGCGCGCATCACTCTGGCTTGCACATTAGACGGATTCTGCTGCAGAATTTCCTCCACAATCTGCACCGCCTCGCGATCCAATCCCCTGGCCGACTGGACCTCCGCTAACGCGAGCTTCGCCGGCAGGAAACTGGGGCTCAGCTTAGCGCTGGTTTCGAAATGCTGCCGCGCCACACCCAGGCTATCCCGGTCTCCTTTCGTCATGTAGGCGCGGCCCAAATTCAATTGCAGGATCGCATTGCCGGGTTCTTTGGCGACGTACGATTCCAGTTCGACGATGGCCGCTTGAACCTGGTCGGGGCTGCCCCTTGCAAGCAGGAAGGCGTGGATCGACGCGGCTTCCACGTCATTCGGATATTGCCTGTGGAGTTTGGTTGCGATCTGCAGCGCTTCTTCCACGTGCCCCTGCGCGATCAGGACTTGGGCGACGCGTTTCTCATAAGAGGCGCTCTGTTTCGGTTGGTTCCTGGTCCCCTCGCGGAACGAGCGTAAAGCCGAATCGAAATCGCCGATCCGGATGTAGAAGTCCCCAATCGTTTGGTCTGCCTGCGGGAAGGTCTTGTGGTCGGAGCGCAATTGATCCAGCGTCGCCAGCATGTCGTTCGTGCGCCCACGGGTGAAATAGAAGACCGCCAGCTCAATGCGGCTCAGCTCATCGGATCGCAGGCTCGCTATCTTGGCCTTCAGAATGTTCTCCGCCCGGTCGTATTGGGCCCTTCGCATATAAAACAGGTAGAGAAGATCGTACACGCTGCCGTGGGTCTTGTCGCGCTGGAGAAATTCTTCGCCGAGTGTTTCTGCTTCTGCTTGCCGGCCGAGAAGCGCGAGGTTTTCCATCAGGGCGACAATCGTTCCCGGTTGCCAAGGCTTGACGCTGTTGGCTTCCATGAGCCGGCGGATGGCCTTTTCGCGGTCGTTGGTGGCTGCTGCCAGGTCCGCATCCAGACGAAGACCGTCATACGACTTGGGATTGCGGCTCAGGATTTTCTCGACGATCGTCCGGGATTCGACCAGCGCCTGCTTCGACAACCCGGGGTTGTGGAGGTAGGCTGTCAAATAGATCTCCACCACACGGGCCGCCGCGTCTTCGTTGCTTGGGTCCAGGTCGTAGGCACGATGTAAAGAACGCACTGCATCGCCCCATTCTTGGAGTTGCGTATTGGTGATGCCCAACCGGTAGTACGCTTCCCCATACTTGGGATCCAATTGCAGCGCCCGCCGATAGAGAATAGACGCCTGCTTGTACTTCCCGTTTTGAAAGTATTTGTTGCCGCTCGCGACGCACTTGTCGCGCATCACTTTCGGATCGCGGCTACAGGACGGAAGCAGCAGACAGGTCAACAAACTGAAGACACACAAAACTCGGCGCACTACTTTATATATAGCACTCGAATACCTTCTCCAGCTACTAGAGGTTACACTTCGAGTTGAGTTTTCGCGCACGCTACGCTATCCTGAAACCGTACACGAATGGCAAACACTTTTTCCGCCCTCAAACGGGTGCGTCAGACCAAGCGAAAAGCGCACGTAAACCGTCTGCGCAAGTCGCGGTTGCGGCATCAGATCCGGACGGTCCGCCGCCTGATCGAGCAGAAGGATTCCGGCGGCGCGCAAGCAGCGCTGCCCGCGACATTCTCCCTGATCGACCGCTCCGCCAAATGGGGCATCATCAAGAAGAACACCGCCGCGCGCTACAAGAGCCGGATCACAGCACGGTTGAAAGCCCTAGCTTAAAACGCGAAGAATCCAAGGAATTCCAGGAATGCGCCGCTCCGCGCCCCCGAATTCAAGAAGGACGCCGGGGCTTCGTGGATTCGCGGCGCGCAGCGCCGCTTACCCCGTCAAGCTGAACACGAGTTGTTCCAGCACCACGCGATCGTCCGGCCGCGCGTCGCGCAGTGCTTTGTCGGCCCAGGACACCGTCACGATTGCACGCGCCAGCTTGTCTTTGGGGAACGCGCTCACGGTCTGACAGACTTGATCCGCGCGATCGCGCCACATCCGAATCCCTTGCTTGCTGAAGTACGCCTGAATCTGCGGCGAAGCGCGCAGTCCGGCTTCCTGTGCGGCCATCGCCAATCGGAATTGCGTAGCCAGAAAGGTGAGCGCGAGGGGCAGATACTCGCCTTCCCGCAGCAAGGTATCCAGGCTCTCGAGCGACCGCTTGCGATCGCCTCGCCCGAGCGAGGCAACCAGTGCAAATATCGTCGACGCCTGCGCGTTCGGGACCAGGCGCATGATGTCGTCCGCGGTCACCTTGTGACCGGCGCCCCCGTACAAGCGAAGCTTCTCGATTTCGCTCGCAATGCGCCCGGCGTCGCCCCCAAGCGAATCCACCAGCAGCCCGAGTTCGGACAACCCCATCTGGAGTCCGGCCTCTCTCGCCAGATCCTGTGCGAGCCTGCGCGCCGATTCCACGGTGTACGGCCGGAACTCGACTACATCCGAAATGCCGGAGTAAAACTTCTCGACACGTTCGATCTTGGCTCGATCCTCGCCCTCGAAATCGTAGCGGCTCGCTTCGAAGACCAGGACAGTCCCGGGAGTTGGGTCGCGTACGTACGCGGCCAATTCCCCGGCGCCCGGGCTTTCATCCTGGATGGCGCGGCCGCGGGGCAGCACAGCTTCCGCGCCCGCGACCCACACTACGCGATTCGGCGCGAACAGCGAGAGCGAGCGAGCGTCGTCCAGCACCGCGGCGAGCGCGGTCTCAGTGAGGTCGTGCCGCGATAATCCATTTTCGCGATCCTCCGGCGTAAGGATCTTCTCCACGAGCGCCTTGCGGCACAGGCCCAGTTGATACAACTCGGGCCCGAGAAACAGATAGACTGGCGCGGGACGGCTCTTGTGAATGCGTTGCAGGAACTGCTCGGGGCTCAAAAGCTCTCCAGGATCGCGCTGACAACGTCGCGCGCCACGTCGCGGCTCAAGCGATCCAGTGCGGCGTCGCTTTCGTCGAAATACGCCGTGGCGCTCGTGGTGCTGATCTCGTAGTGTTGCCGCACATCGAAGCTGGGGCGCGTAAAGATGACCTTGCCGGTGGAGCGCTCCACCAGGCTGACCTGCATGGTCACGTTCACCTGCAGCCCGCTGGCGCGTCCGGTTTGCTGATCGAAGATGGTGGGATAGGCGACGTAATTGATCACAGCGCCGCGCAGCACCGCATCGGCCTGTTGCGGATCGTTGACAATCCGGTAGCGAGTCCGCGCGATGAACTCCCGGCTGATCGCTTCGGGAAGATGGTCCGTGAGCTTGTAGCGCGTGGTGATATTGGTAAACGCCGGCACCGCGATGGTGTGGATGCTGGAGGGGACGAGGTCGGCTTTGCCGGCGACATGGTAGCCGCACGAAGTCAAGATGCAGGAAAACAATATAAGCCGCAAATGAACGCAAATGAACGCAAATGAAAAAAAGGATTCGCGTTCATTCGCGTTCATTCGCGGCCTATTTAAGAATTTCACGGGCTACCTCCACCGCATTCTCCGCGGCGATGCGCAGGTTGTCTGCCACCACCCAGAACCAGCACGCGCGCGGATCGTTCCGGTCTGCCGCGATCGCTCCTACCGTAATCCCGCCTTGCCCCGCGACGCCGACGTTCGCCGGCGGCTCTTCATCTTTCACCCGGAGATCGATCTTGTCCGACGCCAGCGCTTTTGCGATCGCATCCATGCCCGGATTGTTCTCGAACTCGGCCCAAACCGAAATGCTGTAGCCATGGAAGACCGGCGCTTGAACCAGCCGCAGCGAAGGCATGCCGAGATCGCCCGCGCTCGCAAGAAGGCTCGCCAGGTGGCGATCGATCTTGAGCTCGATCTCCGCGAGCGAATGCGGTGAATCTTCGCCGTACCGAGTCAGCATATTAAAAGCGGCCTGGGCGTCGAACACGTCCTTTGGGAGAGGCTTGAAGGACAGCAGCGCCACCATCTGCCTCTGTAATTCGTCGATGCCCGCCCGGCCGCGCTCGCTGGCCGGCTCGAAAATCTGCACCACCGATCGGCGCAGCGGCCCGGCCTTGCGCAGGTGAGTCAGGAAGAGCGCAATTGCGATGGCGGCCGGATGCGCGATCGCCTGAATCGTGCCGCCGGCGTCGTAGCCCGGCGGCTCTACTATCGGTGCGCGCAACCGCGTGGCCGGATGATCCTCCAGCCCGCCATTCAAATCGATTACCGCCGGCGCGGAAGCGCTGTTTTGGATTTGCTCGTACGCTTTCCGGCTGGCGGCTTTTGAACCCGCAAGCAGGACGATTCGCGCGGAGCCGAGATCCGCCATTTGTAGCGAATTGATCAACACCGGTTCGTCGCGGCCCCGGCTGATGATGGCCGTGTCGTCGCCTTCGTCTGCTGCGATCAACTTCACCGTCGCTCCGAGATCATCCGCTTCCAGCAACTCGCGCACTTCTTTGCCGAGCAGCGACTCGCCTCCCACGATGGCGACAGTCGACCGCGTTCCGCTTCGATGCGTGTGCATGTTAACTGACCTGGTGCTCCGGCTGCGGCCGCGGCGGATGTGGACGGAACCGGCGCCGGACGATCCCGCCGGCGCGAATGAAGATCCCGGTGGCGACGTACAACGAAGAAAGCGCCAGCAGCACCGGCTGCGAGTAGTTCCAGACAAGATAAATGAGCGCGCCGAAAAGGATCACGGTGAGTGGCGATCGCGGACCCGTGAGGCTGATTTCCTTGAAGCTCGGATAACGCCAGGTGCTCACCATCAGGAACGAGAGCAGCGCCAGCAAACCCAGCCAGCACGCCGTGAACGGCCACCACTCGAGCGGCACGCTGTCGGATGCGTAGACGATCGCGGCGACCAGCCCGGCGGCGGCCGGAATCGGAAGCCCGACGAAATATTTGCGGTCAGCGCGTCCGGGGTTTTTGGGAATCGGATTCGTCTGCACGTTGAAACGCGCCAGACGGGCCGCGCCGCAGAGCAGGTAAAGAAAGGCGAAAAAGTAGCCGGCGCGATGGTCCGGCAAGATTCCGCCCGGCGACATGAATTGCACGCCCCAGGTAAACGCAAGTACGGCCGGCGCGATTCCGAAGGTGATCACGTCGGCGAGGGAATCCATCTCCCGGCCGAAGGCGCTCACTGTGTTGGTGAGCCGCGCGATTCTGCCGTCCAAGCCGTCCAACACAACCGCGACGCCGATGGCTTTGGCGGCGACTTCAAAGTGCGGATTGTTGCCGAGTTCGCCGCCCGCGCCGAAGAGCGCGCCCTGGATGGCGCGGATGATCGCAATGAAGCCCAGAAAAATGTTGCCCGCGGTAAACAACGTCGGAAGCGCGTATGCGGCGCGGCGCGGACGTCGCGCGGGCGAGCGGGGATCGAAGAATCGTTCCTTGAGCGTGAGCTTGGGCATCAGACCTGCCTCCGCCGCGCGAGCACGCTGGATCCGCCCGCGACATGCTCGCCGGGCTTCACCGTGATTTCCCATTCCGGGCCCAGAAACACGTCGACGCGCGAGCCGAACTTGATCAGGCCCACGCGCTCGCCTTTGCCCACCAGGTCGCCGGTCTTCTTATGGAAGACGATGCGGCGCGCGATCAGGCCCGCGATCTGCGCAAAGCTGACCGTGGAGTCCTCGCCCTGGATGGTCACGGTGTTGCGCTCGTTCTCGGAACTCGCAACCTCGCGGCTCGCCACCAGAAACTGGCCCTGCTTGTATTCGACCTTGGTGATTCTGCCCGCGATGGGCGCGCGGTTCACGTGAACGTCGAAGATATTCAGAAAAATGCTGATGCGCGAAGGCCCCGCGTCATCCGGCCGGATCGCGACCACTTTGCCGTCGGCCGGTGAAACAGCCACCGGCCCTTGCGGAATCGCGCGCTCCGGATCGCGGAAGAAATACAGGCAGAACAGCGCCAGAAGAAACAGCGGGATGCCGTAAACGGGCCGCGTCAGATACCACACTGCGGCGCCGCCTGCCGTGAGTGCGAGCGCATAGTAGATCCCGTCGATCACCATGGACACTTACATTGTCGCATCGGCCGGCAATGGCCGGTTCAAGCCCGCTCTTGATACGTGCCTTCGCTCGTGCTGACCCGGATCTTCTCGCCCTCGGTAATGAACGGCGGCACTTGCACTACCAGCCCGGTCTCGAGTTTGGCGGCCTTGGTGACGTTCGAAACGGACGAGCCCTTGAGACCCGGCTCGGTTTCGACCACCTTCATATCCACCGTGGGAGGAAGCTCGACGCTGATGGGCTTGCCTTCGTAGAACTCGATGTTGACCTTGAGCTGCGGAACCAGGAAGTCGACGCCATCGCCGAGGATATCGCGAGTCAGGTGCATCTGCTCGAAGTTCTCGGTGTTCATGAAATAGTAGTACTCGCCGTCGTCGTACAGGTATTCCATCTCGTGCTCTTCGAGGGCGGCGCGCTCCACGCGATCTTCGGACGAAAAGCGATGCTCGGTCATCGACCCGCTGCGCAGGCTGCGCATCTTGACTTGCACGAACCCGCGCAAGTTCCCAGGCGTGCGGTGCTCCATCTTGAAGACGGAATACAACTCGTTGTTGAACTTGATGACCATGCCCGGACGTAGCTGTGTTGAACTAATCATGTAGGTGGACTCTTAGTTTACCAAGTTCGCCGGACGCGCCGCCGCTGGCCGGAAGCGAGAAGGACGGACAGAGCGATTCCTGAGTAAGGGACACGGGGAACAATCGTGCCCCCCTGCCCTTTCCGAAGCAGGACCAGGCCATACCTCTCCATGGTTTTGAGTGTCCTGGAGAGATTGGATTTGGCTCGGCCGGACGCTTGGGAAAGCTCCGCCAGAGAGTCGGGTTGCGTCTCAGCGATGAGGGCCAGAAGGGCACGGTTGCGGTCGGAGAGGACCTTGGCAAAGCTCTCCATCGACGTGAACCAGATTTTAGGATCGTCCTGGCGGACGCGCTGTTTGCCGCGTGCAACCGCAAGCGTCCGCGCCTTCATCTGTTCATAGCTGGCAATTCCTACCTTTAGCATGGTCATGGCTTAACTCCTCGTTGTTTGAGAACCGCATCCACTTCAGCCCAAAAGTCCGCCAGCAACGTCGCGGCGTCCTGGTAATCGTATGACCTGACCGTCCACAGTCGATGTTTTATGGTCGTGCCGCTTCCGCGACTTGCCGGCTGCCGACAAGGCGCTCGCCGCTCTCAGTATGCAGGGGTCAGCGAATAGTTCAAGCCGTGAGGCCGCTCCGGCGTCGGGTCAACGCGCTGAACCGAGAATTTCACCCAATACTCACCGTTCGGATCGACCACGAATACCTGGCCATCCAAGTCCAATAGTGTGTCCAGGCTGCGATCGCGGATCTGCTCACTCACCTATAGATGTTATCAGTGTATGATAACCGTGTCAAGTTGGTGTTGAAGAGATCATGTGGGAACTCCCAGTTCAGCGACTCGGTCGACAAGTTCGCTTGCGTTGTTATACTGGGGCGTAGGCGGCGCTATCGTCTAACGGTTAGGACGGAGCCCTCTCAAGGCTTAAATACGGGTTCGATTCCGGTTCGGGGTAACTGTTCACACATTTGCTTTCTCTCTGGTGGTGAGCGTCCGAATTGTGCTGTGATGGTCCGGCGAATGGATAAATTACCGAGGCTGAGGTGGTTCGCGAAAGCGTCGATCTGAATGTCGATCTGCTCGACAACGGGGTTGGCTTGATTGCCAGCCCAGGTGACCTCAATGCTTGCCTGAACTCCCACGGCCTCTACAACCCTTTCCAGTTCGTGCTGCGGCTTTCGCCAGAGGTGCACCGTAGAATGGCTGCACTACCAAACGGCATCGTCACGGGCGGGATCGATTTTGACGGATTACAAGCCTTTTCGACTTTCCTCCATGAGACGATCCATTGGTGGCAACACATTGGATCAACGTTCGGCCTCATGCTGAGCATGAGCTATCCTGCTCAGGCTCACGTGAACTACACCCATCTTAAGAATCTGATAGCGAGCATCGGGCCGAAGAAGTCGATCCGTCGCTATGTTGAAGCGATGACGAATCCGGGTGGCCCAGGAACAACAGACGGACTGGCAAATACCGTTGTCAATAATCACTACGACATCGAGTTCTTCAGAATCCTGCTGACCCGCCCGGATCTGGTCCACGAGGTCGTCGAACACAGTTTCTTCGACTGTGTTGGTCATTCGTGTGTGACCGCCTACGCTAACATTCTTCTGATCCTTTCCCGCACGCTCGATGAGAACTTCAGCATCCTTCCGGATCCTAGGATGTGGGAAAAGGAATTTGCCGATCTGCGTTCTCAAAGACAAAAGGGCCATTATCATGGCTCAGATGTGTCGGTTTCACCCATAGGCGTGCGTGAGATATTCGAGGGGCAAGCTCGCTTTGCGCAACTGCAGTACCTTTATTTCGCGTCGGGCGGGAGACTGGGATGGGAAAATGTTGGTTCCAACGGGATGCTCAAGGGAGTCTATGGATCTGCCTTCGAAAACTTCTTGCGCCTTGCTGAGCTTGACTGGCCTCCCGTGATCGATCATCCTGTCGTGGCCCTCTTTCAGTTGGTCTGCGAAATTGCGATCAATCCTGGTGCCGGGTTCCCATTGCCGTTGCAGGTCTTCACAACGTTCATCGAAGATGTGGACCCTGGGATTCGGTTCCTTTTCCTCTGCCGTACCATTGCGACGAAGCGGCGAGATCTCGCGGGAGCAATTAGGCAATATTCACGAGCCGAGTATGCTGAGGTTAGCGAAGCGCTGACCCGGCATCTCATCGTTGATTCGCCGCTTGCAATCGCAGAGACGGTCACACGCTGGATGCGCAACAGCGATCCCGTCAAGGCCCTTATGGGAGAGTATCGGACTTTCGACTATGCACACGGAAATCTGCCCGTGCGCGTGTTATTCTCACACTTTCTAGCGTTCAGCGAAGACAAGCTTGCGAAGCCGGAATTCTTCTGCTGGCCTGGTGCCTGGATGACGGGTGACCGAGTTTCGGAGGAAGTAGCATCACTGTTTGATCGGCACTTGGCGCTCTTCATCGACAAAGCCGACGATGGTGGCGTTTATCCGCGGCTGTTGACGGGAAAAAACGAGGAAAGCATTCAGGAGACGTTCGACGGCTTCTACTCCGCAAATGTCACCTACGATCTGACGCGGCAATGGATCACCAAACCAGGGCCGTTTGAGTACGATTATCGTTGGCTCTCGTCATCTGGAACACATGCCGATATGAAGGGTTTCGCGGACCGTCACTTCGAGCAGATCTACGGCGTTCACCCTGACAGGTTTCAGCATATCTAGGTCTTTGATCGGCTGAAACAGTTGCTTAGAACAATTCCATTCCAAAATGTCTTGGCCTATGCTGTAGCATGCGGGCTTATCGTGGTAGATGTGAATGTGGAAACGGAAGTTGTGGCCACACGGATAATTGTGTTTCGTTTTGCTCTACTTCGGTAGTGGGTTGATCATGAGGTTCAATTGCCTCAATGCTGCAAGCCAACGCCAAAAGTCAGGACGACGACAACGCCTTGCATGTTTGCCGCTTATGATTCCTTCGCTTCTTTTGCCTGTTGGCTAATCGCCTCTTGGAATACTGCCCAGACAGTGTCAGCCTCTTTGCCTGACAGTTGAATCTCTTCTCCCTCGCCGCGCAACTCGATTCGAAGATGAGACTCTTGCGCTGGTAGAATATCGGCTTCCTCACTAGCTGGCAGATATTCGATGTCGGCAACTTGTTCCGTGTGAACGTAGCGAGTCTCGCTGACTTTGAACAAAGGCATATCAGAACCAGGATACCACCTCGGGAAGGACCTGCTGCCGAGGGGGAGGCTTGGTATAATGAAGGCCAGTGGCGCTATCGTCTAACGGTTAGGACGGAGCCCTCTCAAGGCTTAAATACGGGTTCGATTCCCGTTAGCGCTACCAAGTTTTCATAGAGTTACGAGAGCTGTCGGGTACCCACCGGGTACCGCTCGCAGGCAATGCGTCATGTGCCGTGAGACCCTCCGTACCACAGGATTCCGGATTCCGATCATGATACCGAAGTCGCTCGACCAAATCGGAGAAGCAGATCTCGCCGAACTCGTACCCGATGGTATTTCGGAGCGAAAAACTCTCGATTACAAACAGCAGCTGCCGGATCCGAACGACGCAGGGAAGAGAGAGCTGCTGGCAGATGTTTCGTCTTTTGCGAATACTGCGGGTGGCGACCTTATCTTCGGCATTACGGAATGCGCAGGCGCGCCCACGGGTGTTCCTGGAGTGGAGATCGCAGATCCTGACCAGGAGGTCTTGCGGCTTGATAGCATCATTCGCACCGGGTTGGCGCCACGCATTCGGCATACGACGAGGGCGGTGCCACTCGCGAGTGGGCGGTATGTCCTGATCATCCGCTCGGAGCGTACCTGGTACGGCCCTCACCGCGTGATTTTCAAGGGCGATAGCAGATTCTGGGGACGCACTTCCAACGGGAAATATGAGCTCGACGTAACGGATCTGCGAAATGCCTTCCTGTTTGCGAACGCTGTAACGGAGAAGATCGCGGCGTTTAGGACGGAAAGGGTCATTGCTTTGGAGAACGGCCGGTCGCCGATTCCACTCGCCGATGGCCCGAAGCTGGTATTGCACTGCATGCCTCTCGAATCGTTCGGTGCTACGCCGCAATACGACGTTTTGGCCCTTGGTCCGCTCAACCCGATGTATTGGACGCGGTTGCAGGCATGGGATTGCCGCATAAATCTTGAGGGCAAGATTTTCTTCGCAGTGGGCGAGCCATCGACCGCGTATACCCAAATTTACAGGAACGGCGTCATCGAAGCGGTCCGGATCGGGGTTCTGGGAACCTCGCAGCACCCGGACGTTATTCCCAGCTTTAATTACGAACAAGCCCTGGTGGAATACCTTCCATACTGTTTCCAGATTCTGAAGGGACTTGTATGCAGTCCACCCATTCTCGTTGCCATCTCATTGATCGGCGTACGAGGATCGAGGTTGTGGGTTGACCCCTACCAGATGCAGGGCAGCATACCAATTGATCGAGATGTCGTTACGCTGCCGGAAATTGTTGTCGAAGATCTTTCCGCGCCAGTCGGTCCCCTCCTGAAGCCGATGCTCGACTTAGTTTGGAACGCCTGCGGACACGCGGCCTCTCCATTTTTCGACGACGCCGGGAACTGGCGACCCAGGAATAACTGAAACGCGCCGATCTTGGCCCAGTTCCCGCACAGGTGTGCCGTGTCGTGCGGTCGGCGGCTATTCCCGTTTTAGCGCTACCAACTCTTCAGCTATTCAATAACGTACAGACCTGGATTGACGGCGAGTAACAACGCCTGGCGCACCAGGACCGACTCGGTGCTAGGATTGGTCTAGATCCATGACCATCGCGGCGAAATTCGAGAACGGCGTCTTCCGACCCCTTGAAGACGTGAAGATCAAGGAAGGAACTGTTGTCGAGGTGCTTGTTCCCGTGGAACAACAGCCAACGCGCAAGCGGCTTTCCATCAAAGATCTCCCCTTCTACGGCATCTGGAAGGACCGCACCGATATCGGCGCCGGCATCGAATACGTGAACAAGCTCAGGGATAATCCGCGCGGTTAGCGGTGCTAATCGATGGTTTCTCTGATCGACACCGACGTGATGATTGATCTATCCCGCGAGAATGCCGAGGCCGCCAGCTACCTTGATTCTTTGAACGACCCCGCGATCTCGATCGTCACTGCCCAGGAACTGATCGTAGGGGCGCGAAACAAGCGTGATTTGTCTGCTATCGATTCGCTCGTATCGGCGTATCGTGTGATTCACATTGACGCCGCGATTGGCCAGCTTGCGTATGAGCTCCTAAAGCGATATGCAACGTCAGATGGCCTGCGCACATTCGACTCTCTGATCGCTGCCACAGCGATCGAACAGAATTGCCCACTTGTCAGTCCGAACCGGAAGCACTTCGCAATGATCGAAGGCTTGCGGCTTGACGTGCCGCAATATTGAAGACTGCTCAAGAGTGACAACCGAGTGACAACGTCGAGCCTCTGTGGCGAGTTTTACCAGGGCTTCGCCATAACAACTGAACGTACTTGGTACGAGTTAGACCCAAGTGAACTCAACTAAATGTACGCGCGCGTATTCCATTACCCTTAGCGCTACCAAACGCGGGCCTTGCCGTTCCACTGGGCGCCACGCGCTACCGCTCACAGAAACAGATCCACCCGGACGCGGAAGAACTCCGCGAGTTTCTTTGCCTGCTCCTTACTGATTGACCGCTTACCCGAAAGAATCTCGGAGACACGACCCTTCGACCCAATGACCGGCCAGAGGGCTGAAGGCTTCAAGTCCCGCTGTTCCAGGAGAAATGCCACCATTTCGTGAGGTTCGCTCCGGGGAACCGGGTATGCCTTCAATTCGAAGTCGTGAATCAGGTCCGTGAGGAGTTCAAGGAGTGCGTCCTCCTCCGGCGTCAGGCTCCCCTCCCCCTTCTCCATCAGGGACTCCACGACGGCGAGGAGGCGTTCGTTCTCTTCCTCGGTCTTGATAACCTTCGGCGCCGTGCGCGCCAACAGGCGACCGTAGCGCTTAAGATCTAGATCTGCGGTGATGCTGCTCATTGCTTCCACTCCCCCTTGTCGTACTCTTCATGGGTGAGGATGTGCTTGAGATAGACAATCCGCCGGCGATAGTGAACGAACGCGATCAGCCGATACTTGTTCCCGCCCACATTGAACACTGTCAGATCGCCCACGAAATCCGCCGAGCGGAACGCACCCTTCAACTCGCCAGGGGTCCGCCAATCGGCAGCTTCCACCGCATTCGCCCAGTGTTTCAGCGGGCCAACGGCCTTCGGGAACCGTTTCGTGAACTCCCGAATCCGCCGCTTGCTGATGATCCTCACGTCCTTACGTTCCCATAATGGGAACCACAGCGTCAAGTGCGCCGGTTTCTTTCCGCGTCACACCGGTGGCGCTATCGTCTAACGGTTAGGACGGAGCCCTCTCAAGGCTTAAATACGGGTTCGATTCCCGTTAGCGCTACCAATTCCTCATAGACATACTGCCAAAGAGTGACAACGCGCGGGGCAGCGCTCGTTTCGCCACGGGTCAGTCGCATCCGTACCAGTGTCTTGTGTGAAGTACGCAAATTGCGTATAGTAGGGAGTGCATGCTGGAGCCCCCGATGACGGTCATCGAGACCGCGCGGTTCCTAAAGGACACGAAATCGCTACTGTCGGATTCGGAGCGCGAAGCATTGGTGATGTTCGTGGGGGCGAACCCCGAGGCTGGTGAGATCATTCCAGAGACCGGCGGCGTCAGGAAGATCCGCTGGGCCCTGGCCGGGCGAGGGAAACGTGGAGGCGCGCGAGTAATCTACTACTTCCACAACGAACGGATAACGTTGTTCCTGCTGGCGGCCTATGGGAAAAATGAGAAGTCGAATCTCAGCAAAGACGAACGCCACGCGATGAAGCGGTTGATTCCGATCCTGGTGGCCGGGTATCCGGCGAAGCGATAGGAGGACGCAGTGAACATGAAAGCCAAGACCACGCGACCGGCGACAAAGGTGAGCCGTATGGCGAAAAAACGGCCTAGCGTCGGCGCACGCATTATTGATGGACTGGAGCAAGCGATCGCGTGGACGCGCGGTGAGAACGAGAACGTCCGGGTGACTTTGGTCCATGTACCGAATGTGGATGTACGGAAGGTCCGAAAGAAAATGGGGCTCAGCCAGGCGCAGTTTGCGACAAAGTTCGGCTTCCCTCCAGCCACGCTCAGAAACTGGGAGCAAGGTCGTTCGCGACCGGACGCGCCGACGCGAGTGCTGCTGGCCGTCATCGCCAAGCATCCAGAGGCGGTGGAGGATGTACTGCGGAGGGCGAGTTGACCAGCGTGGAGCCTCTGGCCCTGCAGCTTGAAGTGCCGCAGTATTGAAGGCTGCTCAAAAGTGACAACCGAGTGGCCCGGCTGTCCCCGGCCCCTGTCTTGCATGCCTGGCGGCACTGTAATACACTGTTTATGTGAAGACTCTGACTGTACGACTGCCCGAACCGCTGGTAGCCGAGATCGAGGTGGAATCGCGCGGGCGCCAGTGTTCGAAGTCCGATATTGTGCGCGAGCGTTTGCAGCGCGCCGCTCCACCCACACGGCATGAGTCCGCACTCCTGGATGCCATTGCCGATCTCATCGGCTCGGTCGACGGCTTGCCGGCCGGCCTGAGCGGGCGAAAGAAGCGCTACTTGAAAGCCACGGGCTATGGCCAGAAACGTCCTCGTTGACGCGGGCTTTCTGGTAGCTTTGCTTAGCCGCCGCGACTCCCACCACCATTGGGCGGTAACCCAGGCGCGTGACCACCCTCCACCGTGGCGCACTTGCGAAGCCGCCCTCTCCGAGGCCATCCACCTTCTCGGCGCTCGCGGGGCGCCCGGAATCGCTGGGCTGGTTCGCCGCCGTGCCCTGATTTCCGCTTTCAACCTGGACAACGACATGCAGCCAGTGCTTAAGCTCTTGCAAAAATATGCGGACGTGCCGATGAGCCTCGCCGATGCCTGCCTTGTGCGAATGGCCGAAACCCTTCCCGATCCGGTGATCCTCACAACAGATTCTGACTTCCGCGTCTATCGCCGGCATAGCCGGCAGGTCGTTCCCTGTGTAATGCCATCTTGATTAATCCCTACTCTCCAAGCCGAGAAAACGCTTTGGGGCGCGGCCGATCCGATGACGGCTCTGAGAGCCGAGCAGCATGCGTTCGGATATATAATGGTGTCCGATCGAAGGAGAGACACCAATGAAACGTCATGTTCATGTTGCGCTGTTCGCGTTAGTCGCATTTGCGCCCCTCATCGCCCAGGCGCCAAAGGACTGGAAGATGCGCGTGGATCGCAGCACGGCTGCATCGGACCCCGACGCCGCGGGCGACATCAAGTTCGTAACCAGCGGGTCGGGCTTCCACGCGACGAATCCGCAAGCGGCGGTGTACTGGAATCCGGCGAACACCGCGACGGGCGCCTATACTCTGAAGGGCACGTTCACGCTGATGAAGCCGAGCGGTCACAACAATTATTACGGTCTGGTGTTTGGCGGCAGCGGTCTCGAAGGCGCGCAGCAAAGCTATCTGTATTTCCTGGTCGCGCAGAATGGGACGTGGCTGATCAAACGCCGCGACGGTGACGCGACCAGCAATGTATCGCCGAGGACGCCAAACGACGCGGTGAAGAAACCGGATGACACCGGGAAATCCACGAATGCCCTCGAAGTGCGCGTCGGCGCTGACAAGGTCGATTTCGCGGTCAACGGCGTAGTTGTGCACACGGAGCCCAAGAGTGGAGCGATCGCGAAGACCGACGGGATCTACGGCATTCGCGTCAACCATCTGCTCGAGGTGCAGGTGGACGGGCTCGCCGTATCGAAGTAGCCAACATTAAGCTGACACGGGAAGCCCCAAAACACAGGCTGAAGCCTGCCCGCTCAGGTATCTACAATGTTGACACATACTTCGGTCTAGCGCATAATGTAGTCATGAAAGCGACCGTCAAGAAATGGGGAAATAGTGCGGCAGTCCGGATTCCGGCGTCAGTGCTGGAAGCCACGCACCTGCAGCTCGACGAGGTTGTGGAGTTGCGCGAAGAGAAAGGCCGGATTGTCATCGAACCGGTGCAGAAGAAAACCTACAGGCTGGAGGCTCTGCTGAAAGGCATTACCTCCAAAAACCTGCACAAGGTGATCGACTTCGGGCCTCCGGTGGGCAAAGAGGTCTGGTGATGGCGCGGGGTTATGTGCCCGACGCCGGCGACGTCGTGTGGATGAACTTCACGCCACACGCGGGGCATGAGCAGGCGGGACGCCGACCCGCGCTCGTTTTGAGTCCGGCGGCGTATAACAACAAGACAAGTCTCATGATCTGCTGTCCCATGACAACACAGATCAAGAACTATCCGTTTGAAGTCCTCGTAGGCGATGCCGAGGGCAGTGTCATCCTGGCCGATCAAGTAAAGAACCTCGACTGGCGCAGCCGCAAGGCTGCACGGAAAGACCGCGTGCCGCCGGAGGTGCTTGCCGAAGCACGCGGGAAAGTTCACGCGCTTATCGGATGACCGGCGAAGTTCAAATCTACTGCACTACCGGACCCGCTGTCGGATCCTCGATGCGCATGCCCATCACCAGCGTACGCAGCACTTCGTCCCACACGCGCTCGAGTCCCGCCGCGCGGTCCGCCCAGTAATTCATCGAGATCAGACAGAGCGTCGCTCCGCGCGCGATGGCGCTGCGGAAACGTGCGTCGCGCTTCTGCTCCACATATCGCTGCTCCACCCACGCAATCTCCAGATCGCCACGCGCAATGTGGCGGAACTCCGACTGTTCGCGCGGCTTCCGCTCATTGCTGAGTGCATTCCGCAGGATATCGTTGAGCGACAGCTCCCGCATGAGCTCCCCTGGCAGCCGGAAGATCGATACCCCGAGATCGCAGCTTTCGAACGATGGCGGCCGGTCGTGCAGATGCACTGCGCCGTCCCCTGGTTCGACGATCCAGTGGCTCGGATAATCGAACCGCACCAGACCGCGATCGATAACGCAAATCGAATAGCCGGGCTTGCTCTTCCAGGTGTGCTTGTCTTTGAGCTTGAGCTTTTCGACACCCACATTCGTATCTTACTCGCAACCGGACCCCGGTCACCACGCTTGCAAATATCGCCAACGCCAACGAACCAAAGAACCAACGAACCAAGGAACGAATGAACCGATGAACCAATGAACCGAATTGAACCGAATGCTATACTCAATCAAGCCGCCCAACCAGCGGCCGGATCTTTTCAATCAGGAACGAAGGATGAACGGGAAGGCGGTGTAAATCCGCCACTGCCCCGCAACTGTAAGCGGCTGGAGGCAAACTCGAAGCCGGAGCTTCACTGTGCAAACGGGAAGAAGCTCCTCGGAAGGCTGCCGCGAAGTCAGGAGACCGGTCCTTCTTCTCGCAGGCCGCAAAACCTGCGTACAAGCAACCAGCGTTTTCGAGGGAGAAACTGCTATGCGACTCATTGTTTGTCTATCAATTCTGGCCCTATCTGCCGGAAGCCTATTTTCCGCGAACATCACCGGAACTGTCGCCGACCCTTCCGGCCGCCCCATTCCCCGCGTTTCCGTCGCTTTGTTCGCGCGTGACAACGTCGAACCGCGCCGCGCGCTCACCGATGACAGCGGCGCGTTCCGCTTCACCGGCGTCGCTGCCGGCGAATACATGCTTCAGGCGGATGCGCCCGGTTTTGCGCCCTACACGTCGAAGCCGCTGCGCGTTGAATCCGGCGATACCGCCAAGCTCGACATTTCGGTAGCGCTCGCATCGCCCCAGGAGCGAGTGATCGTCACGGCTTCAGCGACACCGCAAAGTGTCGACGAAGTCTCGAAATCGGTTACCGTTCTGACGCGCGACGCGATGGAACAGCGCCATGAATTCTTCCTTCCGGAAGCGCTGCGCACTGTGCCCGGACTGCGCGTCCAACAGCTCGGCGGGCCAGGCTCGTTCACCACCATCAAGATCCGCGGGCTTCGCAACGAGGACACCGCGGTTCTGTTCGACGGGCTGCGCTTCCGCGACCCGACTGCGCCGCAGGGCGACGCGTCGGGCTACATCGAGGACCTGCTGGTTACCGATACCGACCGCGTCGAAGTGCTGCGCGGGTCAGCTTCGGCGCTTTACGGGACCAACGCGACTGGCGGCGTCATTAACATCATCACCGGCGAGGGCGGCGGACCGGCCCACGGGAACATTCTGCTGGAGGGCGGCGGGCTCGGGCTTTTTCGTGGCCGCGCGCAACTGGCGGGAGGCGCTTTGCATGATCGCCTGCAGTACAGTGGCGGCGTCTCTCACTTGAACGTGACCGCGGGTATTGGCGGCGACAACCCCGCTCGCACCACGAACGGCCAGGGTTATGTTTCCTACAGCCTTGGTCCGCGAGCGCGGCTCTCGGCGCGATTCTACGGCGGCGACTCATTCACGCGCTCAAACGGGGAACCCGTGGCCATTGGTGTTTTGCCTTCGAGCGGCATTGTTGGCGCTGTTCCCGGTGTAACGTTTCTGGCGGCAACGCCAGACCCCGATTCCAGCCGCACTGCGCGCTTTGTCTCCGGCGCCGTTATTCTGAGCGGCGATGCGGCGCCTGGAATTGGCTATAGCCTCTCCTATCACGGATTGAACACCGATGCGACTTTCCCCAATGGCCCCGCGGGACCAGGCTTTCAGCCGACGGGCCGCGCCGATTTGGAGAACGACGGGACCAGTCATACGGTGGCCGCGAGAATCAGCGCGCGGCTCCCGCGCGGCCAACTGTTCGATACCGGTTATGAATTCGAGCAGGAACGTTTTCTAAGCCGCAGTTTTCCTGGCGCGCCCGAACCGAACTCGAGCGTGGATGTTTCTCAGGGCAACCACTCGCTTTTCGCCCAAGACCAGGTGCGTTGGCTCGATGGCAGACTCCAATTCGCGGCTGCGTTCCGGGCGCAGTGGTTCTCGCTGTCACAACCGCAATTCGCGCCTGCGGCATCCGCGCCGTTCCAGGGAATTGCATTCCATTCGCCGCCCACGGCCTACACCGGAGACCTGTCGCTCGCGTATTTCGTCCGATCGTCCGGCACCAAGCTGCGCGCGCACGCCGGACGCGGCTACCGCGCTCCGTCTTTGTTCGAGCGCTTCGGCACGTTTTTCAGCAGCTTCGGCTACAGCGTGTTCGGCGATCCGCGGCTTGGGCCTAACCGATCCATCGGCGGCGATGTGGGCATCGACCAGACTTTCGGTACCCGCGCGCGCGGATCCGTCACCTATTTCTATACGGCCCTGCAGGAGATCATTGCCTTCACTTCTCTGCCGTCCTCCGATCCGTTCGGACGTTTCGCCGGATATCAGAACGCACGCGGCGGTTTTGCCCGCGGTGTGGAAGCAAGTCTGTCGGCCAATGTCACTCGCTCGCTGCAGCTTACTTCCGCGTACACGTTTACGAATTCGCGACAGCGCACACCGGTGATCGATGGGATCACGCGGTCGCTTATCGTCCCCGACCATACTTTTTCGCTTACCGCCACGCAATCCGTAGGCTCGCGCTTTTTCTTCAATTTCGATCTGACGGCCACCAGCAACTATCTTGCGCTGCTGTTCGACGATAACTTCGCCGGGCACGCTTTCCGGTTCGGTGGCATGCGCAAGGCGGATATCGGGGCGAGCTATCGCATCAAGGCCGGCGATGGAGTTTCCGTACGCGTTTTCTCGAAGATCGAAAATGCTTTTGACCGGCGTTATTTCGAATCTGGCTTTCCGACACCGGGTGTCTGGGCGACAGCCGGCCTGCAATTCGGCTTTTAGCGACTGAGCCGCGCGCGTTAGCAAGCGATTCATAGAAACGAGCGAGAATGGAGTTGATCTATGCGGATTGTTTCACTTCTCGCCAGCGGCACCGAGATCGTAAGCGCCTTGGGTGCAGGCGATTTTCTAGTTGGCCGCTCGCACGAGTGCGACAATCCGCCGTGGGTGCGTTCCCTGGCGCCATGCAGCGAACCCGCGTTCGATATTTCGGTCTCCAGCCGCGACATTGACGCGGAGGTCAACCGGAGGATTCGCACCGGCGAGCCGCTGTACCGTTTGAATACGGAGTTGATCGCCTCGCTGGCGCCTGATCTGATCATCGCCCAGGAGCACTGCGAGGTCTGCGCCGTGACGCCCGCTGACGTAGAGCGCAGCGGATGCCTGCCGGCTCGCGTGCTCGCATTGACGGCCTCGTCGATCGACGGCATCTTCGAAAGCATCATGCAAGTCGCGCGGGCGCTCGATCGGGAGGAGCAGGGCCGTTCGCTCGTCTGCCGCGAGCAGCAGAGATTAGCGGCCGTGCGGAAAAGCACTGCCGGCCGCCGCCGGCCATCGGTCGTGATGCTCGAATGGACGGACCCGATCTTCGCAATGGGAAATTGGGGGCCTGAACTGCTCGAGATTGCGAACGGCGAGCCGCTGCTCGGAAATAAAGGGCGGCATTCGTTCGCGATTCATTTCGAACAAGTGGTCAAGGCGGATCCCGAATGCCTGATCGTCGCGCCTTGCGGCTTCAATCTCGAGCGCGCCTGGCAGGATAGGCCGGTATTGCAGGCCTATCCGGGATGGAACGAGCTTCGAGCCGTGCGCGAGGGCCGAGTCGCCTTTGCCGACGGCAATCTTTTCTTCAATCGTTCTGGAATGACGATTTCGCAGACCGCGGAGATCATTGCCGAGATCCTGCATGGCGTGACATTCGATGCCGCGAGCGAGGGCGTTCACTGGCGCTGGATGTGAAAAACGGTGGCGCAGCCTCTTAGGCTGCCGCGTCGAGACTCGTCTCGACGCTGATCACGAACCTATCCAAGACTCGACACGAGTGTCGAGTCGGCAGGCTGAGAGCCTGCGCCACGGGCCAATAACCCGGCCGGTTGCTCTTCGCCAACGGCTCGGGTCTCAAGTTTCTGCGGGTAGGTGTAGTAGAGCGCCAAGCCGGTGAACACGGCGCCGGAAAGAATATTGCCGAGCGTCACGGGGATTTGATTCCATATCCACCATGTGCCCGCCGAGACGGGCGCTCCCAGCAACATGCCGGCCGGAATGACGAACATATTGACGATGGAATGCTCGAAACCAAGCGCGAAGAACGTGAAAATCGGCAGCCACATCGCGACGATCTTGCCGATGGTGGAGCGCGAGACCAATGCCAGGACCGCGCCGATGGTGACCATCCAGTTGCACAGGATTCCCTTGACGAAGGCCGTGGCCCAGCCGCCGCCGCCTAGAGCCATATAGGCCAGCGTTTTTTTCTGCGCAACCTGCCGCACCTGATCGGCCAGCGGGCCGCCGTTGTTCGCGCCAAAGCTAGTGATGGCCAGATAGAACAGAGCGGCGTACATTACACTGCCGATCAAGTTGCCGGCATAGACCCAGGCCCAGTTGCGCAGCATCGCGCCGAGCGAAACCTGGCGGGCCATCAAGGCGGGCGGCAGGAAGGCGAAATTTCCCGTGGCCAACTCGAGCCCCAGCAGGACCAGCATTACGAATCCGACCGGGAACAGAATCGCGCCGACGACCGGCGGCAGACCTTGCGAAAGAATGACGAAAACCAGCGAGGTTGCGTATCCGAGAAAAGCTCCGGCGAGTATGCCTCGAATCAGCATGTCCTTCACGGAAAGGGCCGCCTTTCGTTTCGCGACGCGCAGCGATTCGGCGACGAGATCGGCAGGTGTGACGTAATCCATGCGACCAGACTACGGCAGCGGACAAGGTTCGAACAATCGAAAGATTGGATCGAGTGAAGAGAATTCTTGGATGTTACGGCCTAAGCGAGCGGCTACTTGCGCTCGAAACGGCCCAAATATTGGGCTTCGGCGAGTACGTGACCCTTTAACGCAACGTCCAGGTCGCGGCGCTGCGCGCCTTTTTTCAGTTCGAACTTCGCCACATCCAGGGCAAGAAGTTTGAAGTAGTAGCGGTGCGGACCATGCCGCGGCGGTGGGCATGGGCCGTTGTAGCCGGGCTTGCCAAAATCGTTGGCGCCGCTTTCGCCGACCTGGCCAGGCTTAAAGCCTTGCGCGATCGTGCGGACCGACGCCGGAATATTGAAAAGCAGCCAGTGGTTCCACACGCCGCCCGGCGCGTCGGGGTCGTCGACGATCAGCGCGAAACTCTTGGTTTCCGCGGGCGCGCCGGTCCATTCGATCGCCGGCGAAAGGTCGGCGCTCTCGCAAGTGTGCAGCGTGGGAACCGTTCCGCCTTCGGGGAACGCAGCGATGATGAGCCGGAATGCCATGGCGAGAACCATCACTTGGTTGCGACTTTAGCGCGGTCCATATACTTGAGGTTCCCATGTCCAGGCTTCCACGTGCTGTCCTGCTGTTGGTGGACCGGTCTTCAAGCTTCAGGTCCGAGCGGAAACGGTGCTCCCAGGTGGTTCCGGTGCCAAGATTCTTGAGGCGCGAGTGCGTGGCGCCGCCCATCTTGCCTTGTCCCGGATGATAGTCGGCGATCAGGACCTTGTAGGTCTGGCCCTCGTGGCGGATGACCATGCCGGTGCGGAGTTGCGAGGCCGTGATCGTGCGTGACCTCCGGTTCTTAGGATAACAGGGCGGTCAGACGCTCAGCAGATGGGCGCGCACCGGCGATTTATTCAGGCGCGCGATTGCCAGACTGTACCAGCGGAGCTGGCGCTCGTAGTGCGCGCGATTCGCGGCCAGATCCGCGTCCGTTTTGAAATCCACGATGTGCCACGCGTCCACGGCCTCGAAAGCCAGGTCGATAACGCCTTCCAAAACCCGGTTTTGATCGAGCTTCAGTGTGATCGGAAACTCGCGATGCACGCGTTTAGCGCCGCGAGCCCGCGCGAGGAGCCTGTGATTCAACGCCGCGGTTGCGGCTTCGATGGCGTGTTCGATTTCTTCGGGCGTCGCGCCGAGCAGGCGGCCATGCACGGCAGCTAGGGCGGCAACGCCAGCCCGATCGGCGTCCAGACTTGCATCGCGCAGGATGGTGTGCACCAGCGTGCCGAACCTCGGACCGGCTGGGCGCGCGGCGGGCCTGTCGATCGATTCGACGCTGACCTCCACTTCGAAATCTTTGGGCGACTCCGAAGTTTCGGTGGCGGTGAAGATATCGAACGTCTTTGTCTCGGCGGCCGCGGTAACCTTCGCACGCTCGGCTTGCCAGTTGCGATAAGCGGCCAGGCTCGGGGATTCCTTTTGGGCCTCGTCGGCTGTCAGGATCTCCTCCTGCCGCAGCCCGAGATTCGCCGGAGTGGCCAGCTTCAGCGCTCGAGGGTCCCACCAGACAACGGAATGCGCGCCCTGCTGCGTAGCATGCAAGCCCGGCTTCACGGAATCCTCCTCGCGAGAAAAATAGGGCCGCTCGATTACGGATGCTTCGCCGAATTTGGGGCAGCCGTGCGCGCGCATGGAATCGCGATAGCGGTCGCGCGCGGGGTAAATCGCCTTATTCAACGGGCCGAGCCAGCCTTCCAGTTCTTCGTCACCAACGGCGGGAACAACCAGCAGATCGCGGGCCCGCGTGGCGGCGACGTAGGCGACGCGAACACCTTCGGCCCGCTCGCGCAATCGTTCCTGCGGTTCGTTATCGCGCAGTTCCCAGGGCGCGCAGCGCAGCAGGCGCGTCGCGCAGAGGCGCTGGCGTGCGTCGACGTAGCGGTCCGGATCGCCGGCAGCGAGGTTGGCGGTCATGTCCGCGAGAATCACGACTGGAAATTCCAGGCCCTTCGCGGAGTGGACGGTCATGAGGCGCACGCCCTCCGCGCCCTCTTCGAGTACGGGCGCTTCGGCCGATTCAGCTTTCTCGGATTGTATTTCGAGCTCTTCGACGAATCCGCGAAACGATATGCCGCCGGAAAGCTCGAAGGCGCGCGCGAGATCGCCGACGCGATAAACATTGGCGAGCACCTGATGCCCGGCGGGCCGCAACGCAAATCCGGCGTGAGCGCGTGTCGCCTCCAGCAGCGAGTTCACCGTGTCGGCGATGGGCCGGTGGTTGCGGCGGCGATGCAGTCCTGCCAGCAGGCGCAGCGCGCCGGCGACCTCTTTGAAGTCCGCGGGCAGATCTTCCGGAAGCGCGTGGAACGGATGCAGCCGGCCGTACTGGTGCCGGAACCGCAGTAGAATGCTGTCCTGGACCGCAAAGAGCGATCCTTTCAGCGTGGCGAAGACCGACAGCTCGTCCTCGGGCCACTCGATAGCGGTCAGAGCGGTGCGCAGTGTTTCCACTTCTTCGCGGCTGTGAAAAGATTTTGAGCCGACCAGCAAGTGCGGAATTTCGCGCGCTTCCAGATCCTTGACGTAGTCGCGCGTGATGTCGCGCCCGAAATTGGTGAAGCGGCGGAATAGAAGGCAGACGTGGCGGGGCGTAATGGCGAGAAGCTGCGCGGGATCTTCGGGGTCGCGCACCTTCCAGCCGCTCTCGCGGACCAGCCACTCGACAAAGGCCACGATCGCGCCGGGCAGGCACTCGTTGATGGCGGCCTTCGAAATGCGAGCGCTGCCGTAGGGGCGAGGAACCGGCAGCGCGACGATGGAGGGTTGGCCGTCGATAGGCGGCGTGTTGCCGTGCAGCGGCGAATAAGCGGCTTGGCCGGCATCGGCGTCATCCGTCATTTCCGAATCGAACGCGGCATTGACGCACTCCTGAATGGGACGCAGCGCGCGAAAGCTGGTGGTGAGTTGGACGACGCCGACCCCGCGCTCGGCCAGCGTGTCGCGAATGGAGCGGTACAGCACTACGTCGGCGCGGCGGAATTTGTAGACGGATTGCTTGGGATCGCCCACCACGAAAAGCTTGCCGGGCTTTGGCGTCGCGGCCAGCCAATCGGACTGCTTGGGGTCGGCGGCCGCCAGCAGCAGAAGAATTTCTGCCTGAAGCGGGTCGGTGTCCTGGAATTCGTCGATGAAGATGTGCGTGAAGCGATTCTGGAGGTAGCGGCGCACGTCCGCGTTGTCGCGCACCAGGTTGCGTGCCAGGAGCAAGAGATCGACGAAGTCGAGTTTTCCGGCGCGCCGTTTCAGCGAATCGTAGCGGTCGACAAGATCCCACATTTCACCGCGCAGCGCGGCGGCAAGGTCGGCGTCAGCGGCGATTTGAAAAGCTTCTAGGTTGCTCAGTAATTTTTCGCGTCCCTGGACCATTTGCTCGCGGGACACGGTCTCGGCAAAGAATCCCGAACCTTTCTTCGTGTCCTTCTTCAGATCGCGCAGCAGCTTGATGAGATAACTTTCGAGCGTGTCGTAATCGCGCGATCGCGAGGCGGCTTCGGACCGCTGGATCCAAGTAACCAGCGCCTGGGCCGGACGCAGCGATTTCACCAGGTTGTCGTTGAATCTGGCGCAGCGCGATGCCCCTTCGGCGATCAAGTGCACCTGCTCGATTAGCTGATCCACTTGCGTGTTGCGGTCGAACGGAACCTGGCGCCAGGGAGCGGGATGATCGCGCCACTCGATCAGTTTCCAGGCCGCTAACTGTAGCTGATTCATCGGCGGGCTGCCATCCCAGGAATCGCGCCAAGCCAGACGAGCGAGCGAGCGCCGCAACGCCGGAGCGCCCTCGGCGAGTTTCTGCTGGATCCAGGCGCGGAAGGCGCGCTCGTAGATGCGCGATGCCTGCTGGTCGGAAAGCTCTTCGAACGCCGGATCGACGACGGCTTCCACGGGACGCTCGCGCAGAATTTGCGCGCAGAAGGAATGGATGGTTCCGATGGACGCTTCTTCCAGATGTTCCAGCGCGTTTTCAATGTTGCCGCGCTCGCCGGCGTTTTTGGCGAGGCCGCGCGCGCGATCCAGCTCCTGGCGGATGCGCAGCTTCAGCTCGCCCGCCGCTTTGTTTGTGAAGGTGACGGCGACGATGTGATCGATAGTGGTTGCGCCGCTCGCCAGCACGCTTACGATGCGGGCGACCAGCTCCGTGGTCTTGCCTGTGCCTGCCGAAGCTTCCACCAGCAGGCTTTCGGCCAGGGATGTGCGAATGCGCTCGCGTGCGGCGCGGTCGTCGAGTTGCAGGTCGCGCGCGGGTATCATGGCAGGTTACGAATTGCGACCAAAGGCTCGATGCGCTCCGGCCGCTTTTTGCGAACGCGTGTTTCTTCGTACGGTCCGCACACCGGCCGGTAATCGCAGATAGCGCACGCGCCTTTCTGCGGAGCGGCCGGAAGGAAGCCTTCTTCGATGGAGCGGCCGATAGTCTCGAGCACGTACGCCAAACGCTGGCGCGATTGCGTGTCGAGCGGAATGGCGATCTCGGAGAAATCTCCGCGCTGCGTGCAGAAGAAGAGCGCGCCGGATTCCACGGGTTGGTTGAGCAGGTTCTCGGCCGCCAGCGCGTACAGCAGCGGCTGAAGAATCGCGCCGCCACCGACGTATTGAGGACGGTTTTGCGGCGCTTTGCCGGTTTTGTGATCGGTAACGCGCAGCGTGTTGCGCGCGAGATGTTTCTCGATCAGATCGATGGCGCCGCGCAATCGGACGCCGTCCAGGATAACGGCTTCTTCCTTGGTGCTGTGCGGATCGCGATGCTCATCCGCCGCGAGGCCAAACGCAAATTCGAAATTCACGGGGAGCCAGTCCGCCTGCGTCGAAGCGACTTGCTTGATCCAGCCGCGCAGGTCGGTGCGCAGATCTTCCACCTCGCTCTTCCAGACGCGTGGGATGGCGGGCGCGAGATCGTCTTCGGCTTTGGCGGCTACGCGGTCGAGCACTTGGTCGGCGAGGTCCAGCGTTTTCGGCAGACGGTCGCCTGTGATGGGCAGCAAGCCCGCACTGTTCAGTTTGCGAAAAAGCTCGAACTGGACGTCGTGAAATAGCGCACCGCGTGTGAGCGGATCCATTTGTTCCAGCGGCACGGCGGCCTCGCGCGGTCGGAATTGAAAAATGGCCTGCAGCAGAAAGCGGTAGGGGCATGCGGCGAACTGCTGCAGCGACGATGGCGAATAGCTGTGTTCCGAAAACCGGTATGACTGCAAGACCTGAAGCGTTTCCGCATCGGGATCGACCAAGCCGTCGGCGGCGCACCAGCGGTTTCGCCAGCGGCGTCCGCGCGTACGGAGCGAGTTTGCAAGGCTCGGGTTCGTTTCCATCAGATAGCGCGCGCTGCTCTTGGCCTGTGCGCCCCGGAGTTGCAGCGCGGTATGCAGCGAAGCGAGATCGTACTCCGCGTCGTCGATCGCGATGGCGGGATCTCGCGGAGCGGGCCAATCCAGGCGCGCGGGCGCACTCTTTGCGGCGCGTTTTTCAAATTCCCGCAGCGAGGGCAGGCGCCCTTCAGAGGCTCGCACGACCTCTAGCGCATAAAACGACGGGACGCGCGAGCGGGCCTGCGTGACGTCCATCCGGGGATAGGAGACGACAAATTGTTGAGAGGCGGCTGCGGCGGCCGAGCGCAGTAGCATGCGTTCCCGCGCGACCCGCTGGTCCTGAGTTTCGAGTGCGGCGGCGAGTCTGACGCGATGCTCGTCGAGCAGCAACGGATCTTCGAGCGCGCGGCGCGGAAAGAGTCCTTCAGCCAATCCCGGCAGGAAGACGGCGTCGAAAGCGCGCCCGCGTGCCTCGTCGATGGAGCCGATGAATACGTGGCCGTAGCGCCGTTTCGGCGGGTCCGTGCGGAGAAAACTCAGTTTTCCCGAAAGCACGTCGTACACTTCGTCGAGGCCCGCGGGGCCGACTTCGCTCATGGGCTGCAACTCGCTCAAGACCGCGAGCACGGTTTCAGGGCGGCGCAGCGCCATCGGGGCGAGATCCGCGAGACGATCGAGCCATGCACCCCAATTCGCGCTCTTCGGCAAGGCGCCGAGCACGTCGATCAGCGGAAGCGCGAAATGCTCCAGGCGCTTGAGCTGCTCGATACGACGCTCGATGTGCGGGCGATGCGATTGGTCTTCTTTATCGAGATTGCGAAGCTGCTTTTGCAGCTCGGCACGCAGCCCTCGAAGCCGGCGAGCCCATCGCTCATGGCCGCCGATGACGGCCGCGTCAACCAGAAGCTTTTCCCAGCCGATCGGCACCGCGAGCGAGGTGTCGTCCGAGGCGTCGATCGGTTCGGCGATAGGAACTTCCGCGCCGGGCGGAGCAGCCGCAAAATTCGCGAGGATTTCGTCGTCAGGTGGGACCCATGCGGGGCGCTGTCTTATGGGCGCGCCATTTTTGTCCACAGGCGGTAACTGTCCCAAAGATAAATATTCGGCGAAGCGGGAGGCGGAGCAGCCTTCGCCCGCGCAGGCGAGTAGCGCTAGAAAGGCGCGTCCGGCGGGATCGGGCCGCGCGGCTCCTCGGCTGAAATAGCCGGGGACCGAGGCGCGGCGCAAAGCCTCTTCCACCAGCGGCTGGTATTGCTCGACGTTGCGCAGCAGGATGGCGACGTGATCGAACGGGACACCTTGTTGAGCGAGCGCGCGGATGCGGCGGGCGATTTCGACGCACTCCAGGCTCTCGCCCGGCGCGGAGAAAAGCAGATCGGAATCGGGCGGCGCTTGCGGCGGTTGTTCGGGGGAAAACAGCCAGGTGCGCACTCGATCGAGCGTTGTCGCAGGCGGCGCCGTATCGAGATCCTCGGCCGGGACATCGAGGATGGATGCGACAGATCGTTCGTCGCCAATGATCGCAGCGGCGAGAACCGCAGGCGATTTCTCGATCATTGCGGAGAGAAGGTTGCCATGGCTTCTGGATTCAACCGTGAGATCGAGCAGAAGGAGCGGAAGCCCGGTCAAGCGATGAGTCTGGTGTGCTATCTCCTCGGTGGCGAGGTTGAGGAGCATTGGCAGATCGGCGAGCGATCGTTGTTCCAACTCGTGTTCGTAAAGCTCCATCAACCGCGCGATATCGCCGCCTTGGGCCGCGGCGGGGATGCGTTCGAGGCGAAGTTCCGCGATGGTCCTGGCGGCCGCGCGCGCGAATCCGGGAGTCTGCGCGACCGGTCCGAAGTATTCGAGCTTCTTGGCGTGCTGCGCGGCATGCACGATGCGGGCGGCGATGGCTTCAATGCCCAACCGGCTGATCGGCACGAGTCCGCGCCGGCCCATCGACTGTGCGGCAAGATGCGCGGCGAGTTGCGTGAGCGTGAGCGCGTGCACGCCCTGGCATCCGAGCTCGAAAGCGTTCAGAGCCAGTTCGCTGGCTGCGGCGCGCGTCGGCGCAAGCACCAGGATTTCGGATTGTTTGGCGTGGTTCGCGAGAAAATCGGCGGCGCGCTGGAGGAGCTTAGCAGTTGAGCGGGACTGTACGAGCGCGCGCGTGGCCACAAACAATTATATTGAACAAGTGGAGGCCAAACGATTAGCAGATCAACAGCGGCGATCTTTTGAAGGCGTCGCGTGGCATGGCCCTTCGCTGAAGGAGTTGCTGGATGGCATGACAGCGGAGCAGGCGGCTTCGCAACCGCTGCCCGCCGCGCACAGCATTTGGGAACTTGTGCAGCACGTTGAGGCCTGGCAGCGTGAAGCGCTCCTTACCCTGGAGGGTAAGGCGTTTGAAACCATGACCGGCGAGGCCGATTGGCCACCCGTGCGAGAGACGACCACGCAAGCCTGGCAGGCAGCGCTGGAACGGCTCGAAGCGACTGCGCGGAAGCTGGTGGCGGCGATTCGGTCGATGGATGACGCGAAGCTCAACGAGTCAGTAACCGGGCGGGAGTTCAGTTACTACTACTTGCTGCACGGCGTGACGCAGCACAATTTGTATCATGCCGGGCAGATTGCGCTGCTCAAGAAATTATTCGTGGCGTAGCGCGGGACTACAGCCTATTCTCGAGCAAGTAATTTATGTGATCCGTGTTGGGATACTTAATCCCGCTTCGCGCGTAGTCGGCGGCTAACTGTCCTCTGTGGTGGTAACCATGAGTAAAAAGATGGTGGATGATATCTTCAACTCGCGCATGATATTCTTCGCCGCTTGCGCGCCGGAAGTGAATTACGTCCTCTAAGCGAGAGCCGATGAGCTGCCGAAAAGTTTCGGCGTTCTCCGCGAAGCCCAGAATAAGCTCGTCTTTGCTCATCAAAGGGATTGTGGTTGTTCTTGTTTCACCGGCGACGCGTTCAAACCATATGCGCTCTCCGAGCATCACGTGAGACAAAAGTTCACGAGGACGGACCTCCGGATCCGGCTGCGAATAAACAAACTCCACCCATTGCCGGTTAGCCCATAGGGACTGCTCGACGAGTCTGAGGAGCGTTTGCGTCAGACCTTCATCCGCCTTTGCGAGTGTCCGTGATCGAATGTTGCGTCCATTTTGTTCTAATTTTCCCGAGTGTTCCTCAGGGATAACGGCTCAGCGTTCACCGGCGCGCCGTCTTTCGGCGTGTCCGGTGTAACACCTTGTTGGCCTTGCGCTTGGGCAGTACGGCTGCCTTCATCTCGTCTAACGAAAGCGTTTGACCAGCGGCGAACTGGGCTCGCGAGCGTTCAATCAACTCCAGGAACTCTGGATGCGCGCTGAGAGCGAGCGACTCCCGATCGACGGCCTTTAAGGGAACTATAGCTGCGACGGGTCTCTTGGCGTCTGTCAGTACCAGGATGTCGTCATTCAACTCCCTGGCATACTCGGCCAGTGGACGGGATGCCCTCGAAAGCTGAATGGTCTTCATAACCTCATCTCCTGACCGGCGACCAGCAGGATGTCTCGTTCCTTTTTGCCGACCGCGAGTATCCTCACCAAACCAGGTTCGCCCGGTACCACTTCATAGAATACCCGAAGCTTGCCGACCCGTAACTCCCAGGGCGCGATTGGATTGGGGCGCAAAGGCTTTCGATTGCGCGTTTCAACAAGCGGCTCGTAAAGCAACTGCAGCTCGATGGCGTCCAGCGCCGCCGATCGCTCTGGTATTGTCAGCGCATTCAGGTGCCCCTGCACATCGTCGGCAAATCTGACCTCGTAAGCCACAGGTGAAGTCTACGTCGGCCTAAGACGAAGTCGCTGAAGCCAACCTGACCGGCAACCATCGTGGTCGCAATCACTTCTTGCGTGTCCATTCATAGTATCCTTCCTGGCGCGGACGCTCCCTCGGCCACCGAGCCGGCCGCGTGAACACTCAACGCGGCAGCGACCGCATTTACGGACCGCTCCACATCCTGCTCCGACGTCCGCCAGTTACAGACGCTCACGCGCATCGCGCGCCGCCCGCGCCAGGTGGTTCCGCCGAAGAACGCTTCGCCGCTCGCCTGGATGGCCGCAATCACCGCGTCAGTTCTGCGGTCATGGTCGTCCTGAGAAGCTCCCGGCTTCGCGTCCAGAAATCGCACCAGGCCTTGATTGATCACCGGTTCCCAGAGCAATTCCGCGCCGGGCAGCCGCCCGATCCGCGTCACCAGGGAGTGCGCATGCCGGCAACAGCGCTCCACCAGATCGGCAACGCCGCTGCGCCCCAACTGCCGGAGCGCGGCATAACTTGCAAAGCCGCGCGCCCGGCGCGACCATTCCGGATTCCAATCCATCGGATCGCGAGCTTGCGCGTCGTGCGTGAGATACGGCGCGCGATACGACATCGAGGCGCGATGTGCGTCCGAATTGGCGACGAAGGCGAAGCCCGAATCGTAGGGAACATTCAGCCATTTGTGGCCGTCGGTGGCCCAGGAGTCGGCTGCGCCCGCGCCGCCCAGCAGATGACGGTAGCGTGGACTGGCGGCGGCCCACAAGCCGAATGCGCCGTCCACATGCACCCAAGCTCCGCAGCGATGCGCGATCGGGATCAGCTCCTCGAACGAATCATAGGCGCCGATGTTTACATCTCCGGCCTGCAACAGCGCGATGGTGGGCGCGCCGCCTCCGCTTTCGAGTGCTTGTTGCAACGCATCGGCGCGCAGCCTGCCTTGCGCGTCGGTTGGAAGATCCTCGATCTGCCGTAGGCCCAGCCCGAGCAGGCGGACTGAGCGCGCAATGGTGCCATGCCGCTCACTGCTCGTGAGGATACGAATCGGCGGCGCGCCGTACAGCCCGCGCTCCTCGACATTCCATCCACGTTCGGCAAGCAGCGCATGGCGCGCGGACGCGAGACAGGTCGCGTGCGCCATCTGGCATCCGGTGACGAGCGCGAAGCTCGAATCCGCAGGCAATCCGAAGATTTCTTTCAGCCAGCCGCCGGCAACCTCTTCGACAATCGCCGCCGCGGGTCCGGAAGCATATATTCCGGCATTCTGATCCCAGGTTGAAGTGAGCCAATCGGCCGCGAGCGCAGCGGGCAGCGAGCCTCCCTGCACCCAACCGAAAAAGCGCCCACCGGTTGAGCCCACGATGCCGCCTTCAACATCGTCCACGAGTTCCGCGACTACCTGCTCAGGCTGCATGCCCTCGTCCGCTAGCCGTTTGCCCAGGCGGCTTCGAAGCGCCTCCAGCCCGGCAGTGGGAGCAACGGGCAGGCGGTCGAGTTTCTCGAGGTAAGCGAGTGCGTGTTGGAAGGCGGTCTGGAGCGGCGCGTGAAACATTGTGTCGGGGTTCTGCACACCTCCAGTTTAAAGCGCTCGCGCGGTGGAAGAATATCCGAAGATTGCTGTTGAATTGACTCCGACTTGCCCCGCGGCGTTCGTTTCTGCTGCCATAGATGGATCATGAACACCCGAACATTGCTGTTGCTCTTGCTCGCCGTCACGATGCTGAGCGCGCAGCCGACGCAAATCGAGAAACTCGAAAAGAAAACGATCCTGCTGTTCACGCCGCATCCGGATGACGACACGTTTTGTTGCTCGGGCACTCTCGCGTTGCTGGCGAAGCGGCAGAACAACATCCATATCCTCATTTACACCAACGATGACAAGGGCTCTTACGATCCGGAGATGACCAGCGAGCGGCTGGCGCGCATCCGCAAGTCAGAAGAGGAGGCTGCTTGCCGTCTGCTCGGAATCCCGCTGTCAAATATCCATTGGCTGCAGTTTCACGACGGGATGCTGGAGTACGCCAACCCGAGGGATCTGGTCGAAGAAGTGACGAAAATCATTCGCACGTATCGTCCCGATCTGGTGATGTCGATCGATCCGGGTTCGGAATACGTCCGCTGGCACAAGACCGACCATCGCATGGCGGCGAACAACACCTTGGATGCGGTTCGCGCCGCTGAGTGGCATCTGTATTTCCCGAACCAACGTTTACACGACGGCCTGCAGCCGTGGAGGGTGCCGATGGAAGCGTATTTCTACGTCACGCCGAAAGATGCGAATTATTGGGTGAACATCGACGACCTGGTGGACCTGAAGCTCGCGGCCGCGGCGGCGCACGTGAGCCAGTTCGAGCCGTCCATCAGCAAGTACCGGCCGGACTGGGATCCGAAAGATCTGGAGACGATGAAGCGCAGCCTGCGGGCGAGGGGCGTCAAGAAAGACGGCCATTACGTGGAGGCGTTTCGTGTCGCGGGCGGTTTCAACCAGCAGTAAGCGTGTGCGTTACAATCGCGCTATGGTGATTCGAATCGTTACCATTCTTGCCTTGGCCGCTGCGCCGGGTTTCTGCGGGGATTGGAACCCGCGGCTCGCGGCCGATTATCTGGATGCGCGCCAGAAGGCTTGGTTCGCCTGGCCGGCGGCGCAAAAAGGCGATGATGGGCCTTGCCTTTCGTGCCATACCGGCTTGTCCTACTTATTGGCGCGTCCCGCGTTGAGCCGCGCGCTCGGCGAGAACGCCTCCACGCCGTATGAGACGGGACTCCTCGAAGCTGTGAAGAAAAGAGTCGGCAAGAAGACGACGCAGGAGTATGCTCCGGGCGCGAAGGAACCGCACGCGTCGGAATCCCTGGGAGTCGAGTCGGTGCTTTCCTCTTTGCTGCTGGCATCGCAGGACGCGCGCAAGGGTGCGCTGAGCAAGGAGACTGAGCAAGCGTTCGACCGCCTCTGGGCGCTGCAAATCAAGGATGGCAAGAACCAGGGTGCGTGGATCTGGAACAGCTTCGATCTCGATCCGTGGGAAGAGCCCGACTCGACGTACTATGGCGCGGCGCTGGCCGCGCTGGCCGTGGGAGTGGCTCCAGCAGGCTATCAATCGCGGCCGGCGATTCGAGAAAATGTCGAGGCTTTGAAGACGTACTTGCGAAAACAACTTCCAGCGCAGCCCTTGCACAATCGCTTGATCCTGGTTTGGGCTTCGACGACACTGCGCGGCATGCTGACTGAAGCTGAGCGGAAGGGCATAGTCGATGATGTTTTGAACAAGCAGCAAGCGGACGGCGGCTGGACTCTGGAATCGCTGGGCGCGTGGAGCAGGCACGAGAACGCGCCGCCTGCGGCAGGCTCCAATAGCTACGCGACGGCGCTGGTGACGTTTTTGCTCGAACAGGCCGGGCTGGCGCGTAAGAATCCGCCTGTAGCGAAAGCTCTGGTTTGGCTGCGCTCGCATCAGGATCCGAAGTCCGGCTATTGGGACGCTCAGTCGATGAACAAGCGCTACGCTCCCGATTCGATGCCGTTTCAGTTCATGCGGGACGCGGCGACGTCATACGCGTCGCTGGCGCTGGCCGGCTCGGCGAATGAAGAGTGAGCTCGCGATCTTAGGCGGGGCGCCGCTTCGCAGCAAACCATTCGCAACCTGGCCGCAGTATCTTCCCTCCGACGCGCAACGCCTGCAGCAGGTGCTTGAAAACCGCCACTGGGGCGGTTATCCGATGCCTAGCCGGTATTGCGGTGAGTTCGCCGAACGATTCGCGGCGATGCACGGCGCGCGGTATGGGTTGTGCGTCGCGAACGGAACCATCGCGCTGGTAACGGCGCTCGGAGCCGCGGGCATCCGGTTCGGCGACGAAGTGATCGTGCCCGCCTATACATGGGACGGAACAGCCGCCGCTGTTTTGTTCGCCGGCGGCGTGCCGGTGTTCGCGGACGTCGATCCGGATACGTACTGCCTCGACGTGGAATCGGCGCGGAAGGCGGTTACGCCGCGGACGCGCGCGATACTGCCCGTGCACCTGGCGATGCGATTCGCCGAAATGGACGCAATCCTGTCGCTCGCCCGCGAGCACAAGCTCAAGGTCATTGAAGACTGCGCGCACGCGCACGGCGGCCGATATCGCGGCCACGGCGCAGGCTCGATCGGCGATCTGGGATGTTTCAGCTTCCAGGAAAGCAAGCTCATGACGGCCGGCGAAGGCGGCATCGTCATCACCTCGAACCTGCAATACTTCGAGCATCTGCAATCGCAAGTGAACTGCGGGCGCGCCAGCACTACGGATCAATACCAGCAGCGCGTGTTGGGATCGAATTACCGGATGACGGAATTTCAGGCGGCGCTGTTGATGGGGCAACTGGAGATGCTGCCGGAGCTTGCGGCCAGACGCGCGCGTTCCGCGGGCCGGCTCAGCAGCGCTCTCAGTGCGATTCCAGGCGTACGGCCGTTACCCGCGCAGCCGGGGATCACTCAGGAGACGATTTACTGCTACGTTTTCCAATATCGCCCGCAACGCCCGCACGTGAGCCGCGATCTTTTCGTCGCGGCGCTTGAAGCTGAAGGGATTCCTTGCGACGGCCGTTTCTATGAGCCGGTCTACCGCAGCGATCTGTTCTATGCGACCCCGGCGAACTGCCCGCAGCTCCGCGCCGATTATTCGGGCGTCCGCTGTCCCGTATCCGAGCGCGCGGCGTACGAAGAATCGGTTTGGCTTCCGCAATTTCTGCTGATCGGCGACGAGCGGGACGTGGATGACATTGCGTCCGCAGTCGCCAAGGTGATGCGCAACATCGACGATCTCGCGTCCGCCGATCCGTCATTGGCGGGACCGAAAGCGATGAGCCGCGCCGAGCGTCCGGAGCTCGAGCGCGCGGAATAACGCTGCAAATGTAAGCGCGCCGCGTCTCACACTAATTAATACTCTGCCCTTCCGACAGCGCCTTGATCATCGCTTGCAGAGACTGCTTGTTCAAATCGTCGGGCGCCTGCGTCAGCGCCTTCTGGGCGTGTTCCAGCGCTTGCTTGTTATCGCCGAGAGCGGCGTACCCTCGCGCCATGCCGACGTGCACCGGCCAGGCGTCGCCGTTCCGCTCAGCGTTGAGCTTGAAAATCTCCATCGCTTCGGCGTTTTTCCTGGCAGCGAGCAACTGGCGGCCGTATTGGTGAATCTGCAGCGGGGTGGTGCCCGGTTGCTTGAGTGCAACCTGCATGGCCGATTTCGCTTCCTGGTCCCGACCGAGTTTCGATAGAATCTGCGCTTTCGTGCTGAGCGTGTCGAAATTGGTCTGGCCAATGAACGGCAGGCTGATAGCTGCCTCGGCCCACTTCAGTCCGTCCTCGAGGTGCGTACCCGACTGCAGGCAGAACTGAGCCGCGGCAACGTAGCTTTGATAATTGAATCCGGGTACGTTGGTTAGCTCCTGGCGAAGTTTCGTGACGTAGATGTCGTCAGCGTTGGCGACCTTGATGGTCCACGGCACGCCCAGTTCTTCCCACTGAAGCTCGGCCGTGGCCTCCGTGGGACGGCGCGTGGTGAATTCATATGCCAGCCACTCGCGGTATTCATGTTTTCGCGGCTTGACGTTGACGCGCAGCGCGTCTTCGCTCGGGTCGTAGAAGAAGCTGCCCCAGGCCGTAGAATTTTTCGAGAAGATAATGGTCCACTCCTCTTGGCCGGGGATCATGTGCAAGCCGTAGCGGCCGGCGGGCAAAGGCTGGCCTTCGATGTTCACGTCATTCGATACCGCGAAGACGGTGGTTTCGTTCGCGCCGGCCCGCCACGGAAAAGGCTTGCCGCCGCCGAATCCACCCGGCTGCGACATGCCGTAAGGCACCAGCTTGCCCCAGATTTCGCCGCGCCGGTCCTTGCCGTTGGCGCCGTGCACGGCGGGACTCGAATAATCGATTCTCACTTGCACCGGACCGAGGTACTGGATGACCGATGCCTTCTGGTTGTTTCCGCTGGGCGGGAGCGTGAGGCCCGCGAATTGGCCGAATGCCCCGCCCGCCAGAGCCAGAGCGAGAGAGGCGCGTAGCAGTGTATGCATATCAAGGACAGACGCGCGGGGCGGAAAAAGGTTATGCATTCCTAAGGCCGGTGAGGTCAGCATTGGAATTCCGATCAGCAGGCTCACCGCCGACCTGTGACCGATTGAGCTCTATTGGATTACTTGGAACAAGTCCCGCGCCGCGGTTTTCGTACGCGGGATTTCGAGTTCCGGCATGGGACGAGCCTGGAAGAGCTTGCGGCAGGGGATCGCGAGCCAGCGAGCCCAGGCGGTGGCTCGGTTCCGGCGGGCGCTATCGGTAGCGATACCGGTGCTTGCGTACATCTGACGGTATAGTTTCGAGATGAAGACGAACGCCAGGCGCGCGCGGAGATTTGGTGTACAGCGCGACCGCTTCCAAACGGAGGCGAGGCTATAGAAACGATCCCACACGCGCTGGGTACGCTCTCGCAGCTCCTCGGAGTTCATGCTGGGATGCGGCATGAACATTTTGGGCCGCTTGTACGCGGGAATGAGCCAGTAGCGCGTCAACGGGATTCCATCCACCTTAGCCACATCGTCGCCCTGCGCCTTCTCCCATTTCTCAAAGTCGACGGTGCCCGGAAAGGGCGTCAGCATGACGAACTGCGCGAACGTGAGACCGGCCCTTTGGGCAAGATCATGGGTGGCGTCAAACGTGTCCGGGCGATCACTGGGCAGGCCAAAGATGAACGAGCCAAGAACATGCACGCCGTGATCGGAAAACGTCTGGAGCTGTTTTACCAGACTGTCGCCAGACAGGTTGAAATCCTTGTAGATCGATTTCAGGCCTTCGGCGGTAACGGCTTCCACACCCACGAGCGCGCCCCTGATCCTGGCTTTCTTCATGGCATCCAAATACCCGGTGTCTTCGGCGGCCTCCATGGTGATCTGCGTGAAGAAGGTCATGTCCATGGGGAGCTCGGAAAGCCGCTCCATCAGCTCGAAGCGCTCCTGGCGCATGGCCTGAAGCTGATCGACTCTGGCCTGGTTGTTCTGCCGCTTTGCAAGTTCGATGTCGGTGAGGGTGACAGGATAAAAATTGTCGTCCGCCAAGGCGATGAAACGGAAGCCGCGGCGGCGCAGCTCTACAATTTCCTCAATGACGCTGTCGGTCGCGCGCTGCCGGGGGCGTTGTCCATCCGTGCGCCATACGGAACAAAACGAGCAGTGTTTGGCGCATCCGCGCACCGTCTGCACGGATGCCCACATATAGCTGTTGGCCGGCAGCAGATCCCAACGGGCCTGCTTGAAGTCCTCCGGTTCTACCTTTCCGCCGTTGTAAATGCGTTCCGGAGCGCCGGCGGCGCAGTCACGGAGAACGCGGTTCCAGACGATGTCGCCATCGCCCTTCACCACCACGTGCGCGCCGCCTTGCTCAAACGGCTCCTCCGGATAGAGCGTGGCATGGATTCCCCCGAAGACAACCCAGGCGCCCCGCTGGCGTGCGGCGCGGCCCACCTCGTATCCGCGCAAGGCGTTGCCGGTGTGAATGCCAATGCCCACGACGTCGCCCGGCTGAACGCGCTCCAGATTGAGGTGCTCCAGAGTTTCATCGCAGATTTCGGGATCCCCGAACGACTTGGCGGTCGCGGCTGCCAGCACGAAGAGCCAGCGTGGGGTGATGACCGCGGTTCCAAAGGAGGTGTCGCTTGGATTAACGAGGTGGACGCTCATGTTCGCGCGTGGTGGAACCAATTCAGTTTACCAGCAGGCTAGCGTCTCTTGGGCGCTTACAGGTAGTGCGCTAATAGTGGGGGCTAAAAGTGTGTGGCTGGGATCTATCGGATTTTCGTCCCAGTCTGGCGTCACGGATCGGCTGTGGGAAGTGGTCTGACCTGGTGGCCCTGCTGGAATCGTCTGAACGGGGGCGTGGAACACAACTCGTAACGAAAAGCAGTATCGCAGCTTGAACGCTTGCTTGAATCCCCCGGCATCTGTGTTCCGGCATCCGCAAAACCTACGGGGCGACAGTGGCCGTCCCGGCGTTGTCAAGCCCCGAATTGGCAGGGCTTTGCCCATCTTTGATGCGTGGTGGTGTACACGTCTTATGTCGTTGAGGCGAAATGGGTTATTTAGGCGCATTGGGCTTTGATGACGCTAGAACGAGCGGTTAGCGTCATGCGGATTTTTC